>ORMF011887954.1_pt1 | contig 12270 bp, 13 predicted proteins | sample 1779871 | NCBI WGS metagenome assembly ORMF01 (sample SAMEA104232316, study PRJEB22302) | groundwater metagenome | biome: forest; feature: aquifer; material: groundwater | place: USA | collected 2011-08-07 | depth 5.4 m | reverse complement strand
CTCGATATTCTTGCGGCCACACTCAACCGCCGCGACAATCCGGCATACACGCAGGCGATCACCGATTGTCGCGCTACGCTTGCACGCGTTCCTGTGGATTCGTTCCTCGTGCGCAAGGCATGGCCAGACGTTGAATCAGCGTGGACGGATGACTTTTGGTCTCACCTCAGCGCTGACCGGCTCGACTTTCTCCGCTTACGGGTCCCGCCTCTGCTTCGCTTCGTCTCGGATGTTGACGTTGCCGCCGAGACGTTCACGAACAAGATCGAGCGTCTCGCGCTCGCCATGCTCACTGGGACCCCATCCCCGAGCCAACTCTCCTCGATTGCAGAGGACGTGAGCCGCCTTCCCCAAGAGATCCGGGAGCGAGCCTCAAAGAGCAGTTCGGCCCGCCTGGCCCTCTCGCCCGGCCTTGCTCAGGCGTCTCGTTCTCAGCTTACCGAGCTGATCCGCGAACTCGCGTCAGAGATGAAAAATAAGCGGCGGGCGGATAACCCGTTTATTGCCATCGATCTGCCGGATTTCATCGCGACGGCACAACACGTCATCATGATGCCTAATGGCACTCCGGTCCATGTTGAGGAGTATCGCAAGCGCATCGACCAGCGCATCCTGCGGATTGCCGACGGGCATCCGGCGCTGCAAGCCGTGCGCGACGGACATGCACCGACGAGCGATCAATTGATTGATCTTGAGCGAATCCTGCACAATGAATTGGATTCTTCGGACATCAGCTTTTCCAACGAGACCGCACGTGCGGTGTACGGCCTCAAGTGGGACAATCAGGTCGGCTTTCTCGGACTCTTACGGCACGTGCTTGCGCTCGACGCTATCCCTGATTATTCCGCCGTCGTCGGGCATTCTTTCGAAGAACACATCACCTCGCACCAGTATACCGGCGACCAAATTCGCTTTTTGCGTGCGGTCGAGGACGTTTTCCTCTCAAGCCGCCGACTTTCGGAGAGCGACCTGTACGACTCACCGCAACTCGCCGCGTTCGGCCGCAATGCTGTGGAACGCCTGTTCTCGCCAGTGCAGGTCGCGGATTTGGTCCGCCTAACTGAAGGACTCGCCGTCTGATGGTTATGCTTGCTGATACCAAACTTCGCACGCAGGTCGACAGCCTTTGGGACAAGCTGTGGAGTGGCGGCCTCTCCAATCCGCTCGACGCCATTGAGCAACTCTCGTTCTTGATGTTCCTCAAACAGCTCGACGAACGCGAGCAGGACGCGGAGCGCGCTGCAAAAAAACGCGGACATAAATTCGAGGCACTATTCCCGAATCAAGAATTGCGCTGGTCATACTGGACCCAGCTACCCGGCGACAAGGCACTCGCCGTCGTCAAGGAGAAGGTATTTCCCTTTCTCAAGAAGCTTGGTCCGAAGACCGGTTCCTTTGGCGAGCACATGGCGACGGCGGAGTTCAAGATCAACAAGCCGAGCCTGCTCATCGAGGCGTGCAAGGCCATCGACGAGATGCAAATCTCCGCCCAAAACCAAGATGTCCAAGGCGATCTCTACGAGTACTTGCTCAGCCGACTCAATACCGCCGGCACCAACGGGCAATTTCGTACCCCGCGCCACATCATTCGCATGATGGTGCAGATGATCGGTCCCAAGCCCGGCGAGCGCATTGTCGATCCTGCCGCGGGTACTTGTGGCTTCCTCGTCAACGCGTGGCAATACCTGCTTGAGACGCACACCGACAAGCGCGACCTGACCTATGACGACGAGGGCTGGCCGCACGGCCTTACCGGCAGCAGGCTCACCGAACCACAGTGGAAATTCTCGCAGGGAGAAGGCTTCACCGGCTACGACAGTGACTCCGGCATGACTATGCTCCGCATCGGCAGCATGAACCTCATGCTGCACGGCCTTACCGTGCCTCGGTTCCACTACATGGATACGCTCTCAAAGGCGTTCACTGAGGAAAGCCGGTATGACGTGGTGCTGGCCAATCCGCCGTTCAAAGGGGCTATCGACGCCAGCGATGTGAACCCGACACTACCGACCAAGGTCAAGAAAACGGAGATTCTCTTTCTGCATCTGTTTTTACGGCTGCTTGATAGCGGAGGCCGCGGCGCAGTCATTGTCCCGGATGGTGTTCTGTTTGGCTCCTCCAACGCACATGTCGAAGCTCGCAGGAAGCTCGTAGAAGACAATCGCCTCGACGCGGTGGTCTCGATGCCATCTGGCGTCTTCCGTCCCTATGCCGGCGTATCGACCGCCATCCTGTTTTTCACAAAGGGCGGCAAGACCGATCGCGTTTGGTTCTATGACATGGAGCACGATGGCTATTCGCTCGACGATAAGCGCCAACAGGTGCCGGAGAACGACATCCCCAACGTCCTGCACTGCTGGCGCAATCGAACCGACAAACAGTTCGTTGCCAATAATGAGAAGCGTCTAGTCGAGCTCAAGTCGATAATAGCGCCCCTGAAAGCGGATCGCCTCAACCGTCAGGAAATCATTCACCGTCTAAAGTTCGAGGAAGTCATCGCCCGCGATTCTGAGAAAGCTCGAACGTCACGCGAAAAGGCCGAAGAGGAGCTTTCCGCACTCCAAGCCCGCATCGCTCCGCTACACGCAGAGATAAATCAACGGGCTCGGCAGTTCTGGGTTGAGAAGAAACACGTGGTGGCAAACAAGTATGAACTGTCAGCGAGTAGATATCGGGACGTTGAGCAGGAGCTAGAGTTTCTTGAGAAACCCACTGTTACGCTAGAGCGACTGAGAAAGTTGGACAAAGCGGCAGAAGACCACATGAAGGCCATTGAGCAAACCCTTCTGGAAATCTGACATGCGTGCAGTTCCACTAAGCGACCTCGGTGACATCGTGTCTGGCTCGACTCCCAAGACGCACATTGCTGAGTATTGGAACGGTGATATCCCATGGATCACGCCAGCAGATTTGTCACAACATAACGGCATCTATTTCCACGGAAAGCCGAAACGAATTACCAAAACTGGTTTTGAAAGTTGTTCCACCGCCATGCTTCCACCTGGGACAATTTTATTCAGCAGCCGCGCACCCATCGGACATTGTGCCGTCACGAGGTATCCTGCCTGCACCAACCAAGGCTTCAAAAATATTGTTCCAAATAGCAAGCTCAATCCCGTTTATGGCTACTTCGCACTGAGATTCGTGACGCCGTCTATCCTTGCTAAAGGCCGAGGCGCGACCTTCGCCGAGGTGAACAAGGAAATGATGGAGCAGGTGCAAATCCCATACTGCGATTTGGGTGAACAAGAGCGGATTGCCGGCCTCTTGGAGCGAGCGGATCGACTTCGCCGCGCTCGGCACTACGCACTACAAATGTGCGACGAGCTTTTGCCAGAGGCATTCCTAGAAATATTTGGCGACCCGGCCTCCAACCCATACTCCTATTCGATTGTGCCCGGCGAGGAGCTGTTCGATTCTGATCGAGGCGGAGCTAAGTGTGGTCCGTTTGGTAGCGCATTGAAGAATCATGAATACGTGGTCTCAGGAATCCCCGTGTGGACTATGGAGAACGTTCAATCCAATCACTTCATTGAGGAAGACTGCCTCTACATTACCGATAAAAAATTCGAACAACTCAAAGCCTATTCCATTCTCGACGGTGACATTCTCATTTCTCGCGCGGGTACCGTTGGGCGCATGGCCATCGTCCGCACTCAACATGACCGCTCAATAATGCACAGCAATCTAATTCGTCTTGCGCTCAATCGTGCTCTGGTGGCACCTGAGTATTTCGTCACCTTGATGACGTGGTTTGGCTCGCGTGTAGCCAAGCTCAAAACGGGCCAAGAGGACGCCTACACGTTCATGAATACCGGGACACTGGCCGAGCTTCCCATCCCCCTACCACCCGCCGATGCACAAAAAAGGTTTGTCTCATTTGTGCGACAGCACGAGCAGCTCCGTGCGACTCATGTCGAATCTCTGCGCCAAGCAGATCATCTTTTTCAAACGCTCCTGCACCAAGCATTCGCAACTCGTCAGTAGGAAAAGCGTTTGCGATTCAAGAGGCGCGGCGAGAATCTTGAGTTGCTGGGCTGAAAAGCAGACACCCAGCAGAGCAATTCTGCTGGGTGTCTTTCACCCTTTAGGAGTGAAGGAGGATGGCCATCGCTAAAATCAGCTGACCAACATCCACGTGTACTAAGACTTTCATGGGTTGTTGAACCTCTTTTGTTGGTGCGACATGCCTGCCGCACGGGTGGGCCATGGTCTCTAGAAGACCGGTTCGTCGCCTTTTCATCGGAAGGCCAACTCCGGAGCGGCTTTTGTCATGGCGGCTCAGCCAGGTCTAACGCGCCCGGGGACGGCACCTTACGGCCTGTGCTCAATGCCTGCTCCATTGCTAGAGCGGCCGAGGCTGTAACAGGCGGTGAATGCAGAGCCAAGCTGAATTCTCGCCCTGTGACCCGTTGGAAAATCAGCGGATTTTCACAGCCCTTGAAACCGGATGTCGGCCACCTACCTTTCGTCGGACACCGAAATAGCCGAAGGGTGTTGGGGGTTCACGAAGGCTCAAGAAAACGCAAAACCCCATGCCTGGCCTAATGCACGAAGTCGGCTACCGTAAGGGACCCTCGTGCAAGAGACAGGAGAGCACATGTTCGTGTTCCTCTATCTCGAAGCCAGCCAGCCGTGCGGTACTGTCTATCGTCTCGGCGTCGGGTGCCTCGTGCCCCCGAAGCTGGCCTCGATGATGGTCATGCTTGTACGGTTGTTCTGACCAAGAAGGGCATCCCGGAAACGGGGTGCCCTTTTCGGTTTGCGACGTGCCGTCACTTCCTAGGTGTCTCATAGTCAGCAATCGCCCTTTTTATTTCAGCGCGCCGCGCAAGTTCCTCTTTCTTCCGTACGTCGTCTTCCAAGATATACTCGATTGACGCGCGTGCTATCGGGAAGAAGTTCAAGCACGCCTCCTCTTCAAGTTCATGAACGCCTGCACTCAGAATGGAATAGAGCTGCTTGTTCGTGACCATGAATTCCGGCAGATGATCTTTCATCAGCGCAATTCTTTCTGCCATTCGCAGTTCGATGAATTGTTTGTCAGTCCAGCCCTCCTGAGCTTTGTATTCGTCAAATCGAGTACGAATAATGCGCTCCAAGATGCGGCGCATGTAAACGTACGAGCCGATCCCCACGCCATTCGCCGCTGCGCGGATTGCACGGTTCAACTCCTTTGACTCCTCGTCTGACAGCAGAGACCGCACCGTCTTGCTTTCGCTTTGCGCAATATCGGCGAATGATGGAAACTGGCCGTATTTTTGAATAGCTCTTTTTTCGAACATGATATGGAAAACAATGTGATGCTTGTCGTCTCGCGCGCAACGTAAGATGATTTCTTCAGAACCGCGCAACTCTTGCCAAGGTCTGGGACCTGACTTTCGGACAACGTTGAATGTTCCGTGCCGTTTGCATGTGGGGCAATATCCGTCCACTTGCCTCCCGGATTCGCTGCTGTCATTTGGTCGCAAGTATCGAGCATAGAGAGGCGCATCGAACAAAAATCGTTCAAAGCCTGGAAATGGAATCGGATCAACCATTGAGCGTTCCTCCAATCGCGATTTTCTCGATCAACGCCACATCATCGCCATCCGCCCGCGAGCTATTTTCCCGCTTCGACACCGGCCATTTCTGCAACACGTCCTCGCCGGCAGGCTTCATCAGCTCTACTGACACGTCACACAATGTCTAGTGCGCGATGTGCGGTCAAATGGCCCACAACGCCTACTAGAAATGACTTTATGGGGTCAGTAGCATCTACAGAACCCAATGGAGCTTGAAGGATGCGAGTTCTGACCACATGGATGTACTTCGATCCTTCGCAAATCCAGGGCGAACCGGCTTTTCGTCCCCGTCGCAGGCCTGGTCGCGGAGACGAACCAGAGCCAGGCATCGGCGTCGCGTGGTTCGGGGGAGATACGACAACGCTAATGTCGGTTTCCAACCTCAAGGTTTTTCAGCCGCTTCGCGGAGAAGAAAAAGACGCGCTGTCTGAGGATCTCCTGCGTAGCTACGTTGACCTATTCTTGTTGGATGCCGACGAGTTCGAGTTTTCGCGCCCTGAACGCTCGATCAAAAATTCTAACTTCGTAGATTACATTCTTACGCAGCCCATTATCATCGAGCGCTCGCCACCCATCGCCATCACATTGAAGGGACTACTGACCGCTACCAACCTGCCAATTTGGATAGGCACGTATATGGGTTGGAGCGTTGTGCCCGAGCACTCAGTGCTTCTATTCATAACTGTGCCTGGAGGAATAATCGTCGTCAGTTCAGCCGCTGGTCTTGCGACAGCTTTAGCAGCAGGACTCAGCACGTCAGTGAAACGGCTATTTCACAGCAAGTGATGCCTCAATCAATATCAGATCGTCTTCACCCTTCCCACGTGAACTTACTCCGTCAGACTAAAAAGATGGGAGTACGCCATTGCTACGTTGGCCGCATGCCTACAGGCGTCAGCATATGCGATGTGCTGATTTGGCGGCGGCACACCATCGACTTTCCACCCGCCAGCCCCTGCCGCACGAACAACAACGTTCATTCCGGCAGAGCTACTGCCTCCGATACTTTTTGAGAATGGACCTGTGATGCTCCATCATGTCCTCGCTGTCTTCGCGTGGGGCTTTGCCATGAAAATCGTTGTTGTAAGCGGAGTGTTTCGCCCCACGTAGCATGGCCCATTCGGCGTGAAAGCGGTATAGCGCCTCGCTATCGCGCTTATCCCGCTCCTCATCTTTGTACCCACGTTGCCACGGCCGATGGCCGTACTCGCTATACGCCTCGCTACGTCCTCCTTTGTAGCCGATCAAAATCTCTCCTCCCATATGGACCAGCCGGGGTTCAGGCATCAGTAGATAGCCGTCACCAAGCTTCTTCCAGTGATCCGTAGACACCCGCTTTTCGGGATAAAGCCATTCTCGTTCGGCTGCCGCAATGTAGCGCGTAGCCCGACGTTTAGTGATGTAGTTGATTTGCAGAACTTCATCCTCGGTCAGTTTCCTGCCTATTTGGATCTCAAGGAAATTGAACATCGTGTTTCTGAAGAACCCTGGGTTCGGTCGCGGCTTCAATTCGTTCTGATAGGGATTTCGCACCCAACTAAGGTTCGTCAGTATCAGCACCTTGTTCAGGGACAGCGGAAAGTACGTGTGCGTGGCATGCATGCGAATGTCCGGGTCGTTGTGCATCAGGCACCATTTCGACAACGGCGGACAGGCTCGGTTGTATACCGTTACCGGATGATCGGAGACGATAAACTTCGTAGGCGAATCCGACGCATCAGCGATTTGCCACACGCTTTCGGTCCAAATGGCACAATACAGATTTTGGACTTGCTGAAGAATGAGCAACGTCAAATTCGTGCTCGTACTCTTCATTTGTGCCGCCAGAACCGCTAGGCCCTTGGGCGTACGCATCTTCTGTACGCTCATGTACGTCATGAGCGTATTGAAAGCGACTTCGCTTATGTCCGAGTGGTCGAAGTTAGCGAAGAACTCGACGGCGGCTGGCGCCTCCTGATCGAGTTTCCCAAAAAAGAACTGTTCGATTTCTACGTTGCTGATACTTCCCCACCTGGTTGTGTAGAGGTCGTCCTCTACGAATATCTTTTCTGGCGACCAGTGGTGAACATCGTTTCGTCTATATTTCACCTTTCCGCTTGTTACAGTTTCGGGATGTATGTCGAGACGAAAATATCGATGGTGGTCCGGAAGCAGGAAACGCTTCTGGTACCAGATCGGGACGTAGTGGTTGTGCCGGTACTTCGACATTATTCGAGCTTGAAGCCACGAAGTACCGCCCTGAAGTTTTCAATGCCCCGGCGTTCAGGGAGTCGATAGTTATTCGGCATGTGAAGCGTCAGTTTCGTCCTCTCACGTTTGCACGTGATGGAGCCGAGACCGGGCACATAACTCCTCTTCTTAGGGTGGTCGTGTTCTGTCGCAAATTTGCAGATGGCGTCGAGTGTGGACGGCTGAAAGAAGTCCACGACCTCTTGCAACTGCGAGAGAACGACGTCGAGACGGTTCAACAGAAGCTCCATGCGTCGCTTCACGGGGCCAATGTCGAACCCACCTTGCTCGGATTTGCTCAGCATCGTCATGACGCCGGTGCTGAATTCCGTGCAGATTTTTCCAAACTCGACTTCGGGGTCGGTGTTCACGTCGAACATCGTGCGCGGAATCTTGGTCTTCGTAACGCGTGTGTCGAGAAAGGCCATGCGGGGCATGTTCTCCCAAATCCATGGCATGTGTTCATAGAACTGCCGACGGACTCGATCGTGCTGTTTGAACACATCTGATTTGGCGACCTGCTCAAGCCAACCCATGAACGGGCGCATCGCGTTTTCGATTTCGCGACGGCGTTTCAACATCTCGCGGCGGTTCAAGGCTGCGTCGAAGTCAGCGGTGTACTGATCGAAGTCTTCGCCGTAGATGTTGTTGCCGCAAATCCAGCCGACTTTGAACCGCCACTTGCCTTTCCGCATCACAAAGCCGGCGAGGTGACGGTGATGACCGTGGACGCAGACGAATTCTTCCTGGCGGCCCGAGCCGCGCAGGTCGTATTTGAATTCTACGTAGGGTTCTTCGTCGCCAGCCGGGATTTCCGACACCAGATTTTCAAGGCAATCTGGGTCATCAGTTGTCAGCTCTGCGGAAAGGAGCTGATCATCCGTCAAAGAATTCCAGTAGTTGCCGCGCGTCAACGCGCGGCGCTTCGATATCGGCATGCAATGTTCCTCGTGCATGCCTGAGCAGCCTTGACAGCGAATCACTGGAATGCATTCATCACCCTGCTGATCATGATCGCCGCGCGGCTTTCAGGCGGTTGCGGTTTCATGGGGGCCGGGGCTCCACCCCCGGCTTTCCCATCACTGGGCGAATCATCGCCACAGCAATAATCAGGATTCCGAGAGCGCAAACGGGAGTCAACCTAACCCCGTTCAAAGGGCGCGATTCGCGCTATTTATGCCAACAATTCACACCGGTAGCGGGATTCTCCCAACAAGCGTCGCATCATGCCCATCAGGCCGCGAGCTACGCTGCTCCATCTTTCTTCACGCCCTTTGCAACAACTTTGAGGGCTCCGTTTGGCAGCGCCCGTTGAAGTTTTAGCGCATCGTCTACGGGCGCAGTCATCCAGCGTTCAATGTCAGTGGCATCAGTCAAGATCACTGGCATAGCCTTCGGATGAATTGCACCAACGTCAGCGTTCGGCTCAGTCGTGAGGAAGCCGAAAAGATCATTTGTCGTTTCGCCTTCCTTGACCTTCCGCACCGAAGTCCAGTTCGTCCATATCCCGGCAAAGACCGCGAGTGGCCGCGTCTCGTCGAACGCAAACCAAACGTCACCGCCTGCCGCCTTGGTGAACTCGCTGAACGATGTGAACGGGACGACGCAACGATGCTCTACACCAAGCCAGCGCTTCCAATGCTTGCTCTCGGTGTTGCGGATGTTCGTTGTACCGCCGTCAGGCTCCATGCGTAGCAGTTCCCTGAAGTCGACGGACTTGCCTTTGGCTTCGAGCTTTCCCGCTCGTTTCTTCGCCGCCTGCATCAGTGCAAATTGGGATGACGGCATTCCCCATCGGCACATCGCCAGCTCACGCTTCCCGTCCGACGCGTTGCGCACGACCGGAGCCCTGTAGTCAGGGAAGATTCCTGGCAGGATCGGTAGATTGCCCGTGGTGTCGCGCGACGCTCGCGTGAACGCGATGATGGCCGCTTGGCCCTTGGTGAGACTGTAGAGATTGCACATGGCAGCCTCAGTAGTATCGCTTCTTTGGTTCTTTCAGAAGCTGCCAGCGCCTGCCGCGCCCACGCGTTGCCGAGTCAAACCACTCGCCGCCGAACCGATTTCTAAGTTGCTCTGCGTCTTCTCGCTTCGCGAAGCAGAACACGTAATGCCATTGGTCATTCTTGAGCACCGCGTGTCCCCGTGGCGCGAGAGACAGATCCGCGCAGAAGGCATGAACTCGGCGATAGTTTGCGCCGGAGTACCACGCCGCCGGCAGAATAATTTGATGCGGAAACCGTCGGTCGATTTCAGCGGCCGACATCTCGCCTTTCCTGCGGCCCATACAAGCTCCTTGACCTTCGTTCTCGTTTCGTTCTATTACGTTTTTCGCTCACTCGCAATGGACCGGGTATGTGGGTGTCGAGACATTGGGCGAAGCCTGGAACCTAAGCTGGCGCGTTCACATGCGCTGCCTCTACGACGGCCGCGAGGGTTTGAAGCATCGCCGGGAGTGCGGTTATCGCCGCGAGCTGGACCTAGAGACGCTTGTGTGCACCAGGGGCCGAGATTTCCCCCTGGCGCGTATCGCCGAGCGCCTACGCTGCCCGCGTTGTGGTTGTAGGCACGTGTCAGTGATGTTCTCGCCCGGCACGGTGTCGAACGCGGCGGCGGTGCAGCGCCGATAGCTAGGCGAGCGACCCCAGCCAAACGAACATCGCGTACGCAAGCGTTGCCAACCCCACAGCGACTACCGCCCAAATGACGAGCCACCCGAACTTCGACACGTGGGGACCGCCGTACTGCGGAGAGTCATCCCACGGCATTGGAAAAATAAACCTTCGCACAGCGAGAGACAAAAAAGAGACAAATCGAGATATGGTGACCCCGGCAAGACTCGAACTTGCGACCCTTGGTTTAGGAAACCAATGCTCTATCCAGCTGAGCTACGGGGCCTTTTCCGGCTACAGCTTTGCACCATGATGCAGCGGTTTTGATAGGTCAATATTCCGGAGCAGCGGTTTAGGAAACCGATGCTCTATCCTGCTGAGCTACGGGACCGCATTGCGGCCCGCAAATTACCAGACGGCCGCATGCCGAGCCACATCACTCCGCATGATCCGACTTCAGCCGGTGGCCGCCGCGAGCGCAACGAGCCCGGCCGCGCGAACGGCCGGGCTGCTGCTTCAACGCCGAGAAAACTTACTACTAGCGCCAGCGGCGGTAGCGCCAATAGCGGTAGCGGCGCTCGCCCGGCACCCACCAGCAACGGCGGCCGCTGGTGGACCAGCGATGCCGGCAGACATAGGGGACTTCCAGCATCGCGCTGACGTCCTCGATAGCGGCGCGCACGCCGGACGCCGAACCCACCGTCATGGCGTTGGCTCGGTCAGCCGTAAATGATCCTACCAAGAGCACGGCTGCCGCCGTGGTTATGGCCAATAGCAACTTGCGCATAGGCTTCTCCTGTTGCGTCCGGCTCGCAGGAACCTTCAGCTTGCCTCGACCTCCAGCCGCCCCAGGCTAGCCTACCTGTCTTGGGGCCAGAATCAATTGCCGATATCCGTCGAGTTTCGACCCCGCCGCCGCTATATCGCCGTATTCGGGCGTTGCGCTGGTGCATTCCGCGGGGGAACGAACGTCCTTGCGTTATTATTCTGGGCTTTTGGCCTGCGCGTTAACGATCGCGGCGGGGGCGGACCAAGCGCCGGCGCTGGACCGGCCGACAAAGCTGCCAATTTGCCAGCTCGAAATGGTCGGGACCGCAACCGTCAAGACCGCCATCGACGGCCGCAATCTGGCATTGGCGGACGGCCGCGAAGTCCGTCTGTCCGGCATCGAGGCACCGGCGGAGGCACCGGTGGCGGCAAGCGCCAAGGCCGCGCTTGGCGCACTGGTCGCCGGCCGCGACATCACGCTCAAGCGGCTGCCGGCCGATCGCGACCGCCATGGCCGCGTTGCGGCCTATGCCTTCGCGAACGGCGCCGAACGCTCAGTGCAGGAGGCCTTGCTGGCCTCGGGCCAAGCCCGGGTCGCCGCCTGGGTCGGCGATGCGGCCTGTGCCCGGGAACTGCTGAGGGCGGAGCGGACCGCGCGCGACGCCCGCCTTGGCGTATGGGCCGATCCCCATTATGTCATACAGGTGGCCGACAAGCCGGCGGCGGTGTTGGCGGAACGGGGGCGGCTCACTCTGGTCGAAGGCCAAGTGTTGTCGGTGCGCGAGAGCGGCGGCACGATCTACGTGAATTTCGGCCGGCGATGGTCCGAGGACTTCACCGTGACCGTCCCCAAGCGCAGCGAGAAGGTTTTCACCGCCGCGGGCGTCGAGTTAAAGAAGCTGTCAGGCCGGCTTGTTAGGGTTCGCGGCATCGTCGAGGAGCGCGGCGGCCCCTGGATCGAAGCCGTCCGGCCCGAACAGATCGAAGTCGTCGAGCGGAATTGAGATTGGGCGGACGGATGCGGCACCCGCACCACAGGCCAGGACCGGACCCCAGGCGCAGCCTGGTGGTGACGCTGCTGCTGGCGGCCGCCGGCT
>ORMF012118118.1_pt1 | contig 12272 bp, 7 predicted proteins | sample 1779871 | NCBI WGS metagenome assembly ORMF01 (sample SAMEA104232316, study PRJEB22302) | groundwater metagenome | biome: forest; feature: aquifer; material: groundwater | place: USA | collected 2011-08-07 | depth 5.4 m | reverse complement strand
GGAGCTGGAGCCGCTCGTCGAGCGGTACCAGCTGCGGGGGTGGAGAGCCCCGGAGCGTGGCGTGGGGGTGGCGGTCGAAGGTGATCGCCGTCGCGATGAGCCCGCGGTCGCGGGCGATCGAGACTGTCCGGTGCACGACGGCCTGGTGCCCCGTGTGCACGCCGTCGAATACGCCGAGGGTCGTCGCGCCGTCCTCCCAGCGACCCGAGGCGATCCCGTCTAGCCCGCGGGCAACCTCCATGGTCGACAACTACTCGTCGCCACGGAACTCGCGCAACCGGCGCTGTACGTCGACCGAGGCGCGGTCCGCCGGCGTCATGCGCGTGACGAACAGCACGCCGTCGAGGTGGTCGGTCTCGTGCTGGATGATGCGCGCCTCGAGCGGGTCCGCGCTCTCGAGCTCGAACGGCTTTCCCTCGAGATCCTGCGCCTGGACCGTGACGCGCGTCGCCCGCGCGATGTTGAGCAAGAGCCCGGGAAACGACAGGCAGCCCTCCTCGAGGGTCTCGCGCCCTGCGCGTTTCACGATCCGCGGGTTGACCAATATTCGCGCCCGGGCCGGATCGTCTTCGCCGCTCGGGTTCATCGCGAACAGCCGTACGCTCCACCCCACCTGCGGGGCGGCGAGGCCGACGCCGCGGGCTCGGAGCATCGTCTCGATGAGCTCGCGCGCCCGCGCGGCGAGCTCGCTGTCGAACACCGCAATCGTCGCGCCGGGCCGCTCGAGGACCGGGTCCGGGTACTTGAGGATCTCCATGAGAACGGATCATCGTACCCGGCCCATCGCGCGTGCGCTATGATCCCCACCCTCTTCGCGGGAGACCTCGCATGCTACGACGACACTCTCGGTGCGGGCTCGCTGGCGCCCTCGTGCTGGCCGTGCTCGCGACCTCGGCACGCGCGGAGGACCCGACCCCGGGTACGGCCCCGCCGGCCAACTACATCGTCGCGACGGTCAACGACGAGATCATCACCTACGCCGACGTCATGCGGACTCTCGAGGACGCGTTCCGCGGTATCGACGCGAACTCCAAATCCGCCCAGGAGAAGCAGGACGACAAGGATCGGCTCTGGACCGAGGCGTTGCGCAATCGGGCCGACGAGATCCTCGGACTACAGGACGCCAAGCGTCTCGGCATCGATGCGAGCAAGTCGGAGGTCGACGAGCACTTCAAGGAGCGGATCGCCCAGCTCGGCGGCGAGGCCAACGCGCAGAAGCACGCGGACGAGCGCGGCTTCACGCTCGACGAGGTGCGGCAGGTGTACCATCGCGCCATTACGATCCGGAAGCTCATCTGGCAGAAGATCGGCCTGGGCACGCGCGACGACTCGACCGCACGCCAGGACTACGACATGTACGTCGGACCGGCCGAGATGCGGCGGTACTATCAGGATCACGTCGACGACTTCCGGGTCGTCGAGTCCGCGAAGCTGCGCTGGATCCTCATCCCCAGGCGGCCCGCGAGCGAGCGGAGCCCCGTTCGGATCACCGATGGGGGACCAGAGCTGGCGCTGGCACGCACGATCGAGATGCTCCTCGCCAAGGGGGCGGACTTCGGGGCGGTGTCCCGGGCCTTCAGCCGCGAGGACGTGGCCCTGCGCGACGGGCGCTTCTACCTGCTCGACGGCAATGGCGAGGAGTCGGACGAGCCCGTTTGGGGCCTGGTCGAATGCGCCAAGATGGAGCGAAATCTGCGCGAGGCGGCTCTGACCACGGAGAAGGGCGCGTGCTCCGCTCCGATCGTGTTGGAGGAGGGCATTGCGATCGTGCGCGTCGAGGATCGCGCGGCGGCCGGCACGCGATCGTTCGAAGAGGTCCAGGGGGCGATCAAAGCTCGCATCGAGCGCGATCGATTCGAGGAGAACGGCCGGCGGATCTTCGAGGCCCTCCGGCGTGGCGCCCGGGTGGAGCCGCCGGACTTGTTCACGAGCCTGCAGAAGCGCCAGCCCCTTCAACCTAACCCTATTCGCCAGCCGTAGTTGTGCCTGGGGTTACGTGGCCGGCGAAAAAAAATCACCAAACGGTCATCCGGTATTGAACCGCGACCGCGAACCTGTCGTAATAGTAGGCAAGCCGACGGTGCAGGGACACGTCGGCGCTGGTCCCGAGTAATGGAGAGTGCCCCATGGCGAACCGCGACTACGACGACGGCTACGACGAGGACGAGGACGACTTCATCGAAGACGAGGAGGCCCCCGCAACCGGGTTCGAGGCCTTCATGCGCGAGAACCTCGCCGCCACGCCGTGGTGGGCGATCTCGCTGTCGATCCATCTGTTCGTATGCCTCGTGATCGCGCCGCTGTTCGAAGGCGCGCCGCGGGCCAAGATCCCACCGATCAAGATGCAGGCCGTGATCGACACGGTCGAGGAGCCGCCGGTCAAGGAAGAGAAGGTCAACGAGCTTCCCGAGAGCCGGATCGAGAACCCCGACCTGCCCCCGTGCGAGGACGCGGTCGACAGCGACCACCCGCCGGCGGATCACAACGAGACGGCCGACAACGAGGACTTCCAGCAGGCCAAGGGCGATCCGAACGCCAAGAGCGACGCCCAGATGATGGGCAAGTTCAACAACGACGCGATCGGCGCGGGCGGCGGCGCGGGCGGCACCTTCGGTGGCCGTCACGGTGGCCGGATGAACCTCGCGAAGCGCGGCGGCGGCGGTGACGCCACGGAGAACGCGGTGCTGCTCGGCCTGCAGTGGCTGGCCAAGCATCAGGACGAGGACGGCAAGTGGGACGGCGACGGCTTCATGAAGCACGACCCGCCCAGCGACGTGTGCACCGGTGCCTCCAAGATGACGTGGGTCGATCCGGGCCTCACCGGCCTCGCGACGCTCGCCTTCCTCGGTGCGGGGCACACCCATCGCTACGGCACGTTCAAGGAGACGGTGAAGAAGGCCGTCCAGTACCTGATGAAGATCCAGGCCGCCAACGGCCTGATCGGCGGGCAGCGCGGTCACTACATGTACAACCACTCGATCTGCGCGCTCGCGCTGGCCGAGGCGTACGGCATGACCAAGAGCCCGCTCGTCAAGGGCGCGGCCCAGAAGTCGATCGAGTACCTGATCACGGCTCGTAACCCGGGTCTGGCGTGGCGCTACGGTGAGCGCGATGGCGACAACGACCTCTCGGTCACCGGGTGGTGCGCGATGGCCCTCAAGAGCGCCAAGGCGGCCGAGATCGAGGTCAGCGGGCTCGACGAGGCCTTCAAGCAGACGGCGGCCTGGATGGAGTCGATCACCGACGAGGAGTACGGCGTCAGCGGCTACAAGGCCCGTCCGCCGCGCGGCTGGCAGGGTCCGACGAGCTCCCGGTTCCAGAACGACGAGCTCGCGGTCAACACGGCGACCACGCACGGCGCCAACCACACGCCGACGGCGATCGCCACGATGTGCCGCGTGTTCTTCGGCTATGCGAAGACGGACCCCCGGCTCAACAACGGCGCGACGATCGTCTCCCAGATGCCGCCGGTGTGGGACACGGGCGGCGGCGGCAAGCTCTCCAAGGTCGACTACTACTACTGGTACTACGCGACGCTGGCGATGTTCCAGGTGGGTGGCGAGCACTGGAAGCAGTGGAACAAGAGCATGAAGGCCGCGATCGTCACGCATCAGCACACCAAGCCGGGCTCTTCGCGCGGCAGCTGGGATCCGATCGATGCCTGGGGCTTCGGCGGAGGCCGGGTGTACGCGACGGCGATCAACGTGCTCTCGCTCGAGATCTACTACCGCTACGCGAAGGTGTTCCACTAGAGGACGGCCGGGATCGTGAGTCGCAGCGCGGCACCCACGGACGTGGAGTGCCGCGCGGCTTGCACCAAGAGGCCGCTGCACGACGATCCGCCGATCGTCCGGGAGCTGCGTCGGACTCAGCGCCCGCTCCGACCGGACGGTTCGAGCTTGACGAACCCTTCGTGCCTACGGCGAGATAGTACCGCGCTGGCCGATGACCTCACGCGGCATGACCGCGGCGGCCGGCCGTTCGAGCGGAGCATCGGGCATGCAGCGGATCGTCGTCTTCACCCTGTACTGGTGTGCCGGTCTCGCCCTCAGGGCCGATGAGCCGGTCGAGCTCACACCGGCGGCGACGGCGGGCCAGCGGATCTTGGTTGACCAGGGTAGCGTCGTCCACACGCTCGATATGTCCGACGGCGGCCACGTCCGGTCGTGGTCGCGCCGGTGCCTCGACGAGGTGGTGGCGGTCGAGGTCGGGCGTCCGAGCCTCGTGCGCCGTCGGTACCTCGAGTACGTATCCCGCGCCGGTCGCGAGCCGCTCGCTCGGGCCGTGCCGCATGTCCTCCACGGCAACGAGGTCGAGCTCGCGTCGGCCGACGGGACCACGACGGCGACCGGCACCCTGCGACTGTCCGGGGCCACGGGTGCAGCCGCCGTCTCGCGCCTGGTCGCGCCGGATGATGTCGTCCACGAGGCGATCGACGACCCGTGGTCGGCGCTTCTTCCCGTCGGATCGACCAGGGTGGGTAGCTCCTGGGAGCTCGACGCGGTCGCCCTGACGCACGCTCTCGGCGGCGTGTTCGGGGGCGTCGCACGCGCGGAGGGCCGAGCAGAGCTCACCTCGCTGGGGCCGGGCGAGGGCTCACGCGGCGCATCGGTCGCGCTCGCGATCAGCGCGGAGATCAACCGCGAAGGCGCGCCGACGCCGACTCGGGTGGCAATGACGGGGCGGCTGTGGTTTGACTTTGACGCGCGCGCGGTGACGCGGCTCGCGCTATCGAGCGCGGACGTCCGTGCCCGGGCGCCCCAGCCCGGTGAGGTCGCGTGCCGCTACGTGCTGGAGCGCTGTGGCCTGTCGGCGGACAAGGGCCTCGCTCATGCCCACCGGACGTTGGCCGAGCGGTACTTCGCCGACCGGGCCGCGCGAGAATCCTCGGAGTCGGCCGAGTTTCACGATCGGTGCGCCGTCGCAGTCGAGCCCGATCACCCTGACTCGCACCGCCGTCTGCTCGTGATTCTCCAGCACGGCAAACGGTTCGCGGAAGCCGAGGCCCACGTCGCCGCGCTCGACCGCCTGAACGCGATCGACCGCGTCACCACTGCGCACTTCTACGCGCAGTGGGGACGCCACCTTGTGGGGGCAGACGCAGCGCGGTCCCGGGAGCTGCAAAGTCGCGCCGACGAGCTGCTCGCGCAGGTCGTGGTCGAGCTGAGCCGGGCAATCGAGCGCACGCCGGACAACACCGCCCTGCGCCTGAAGCTCGCCTCGGCGCTGGCGTTGCTGTGCCGCTTCTCGGAGGCCGAAGCCGTGTTGCTCGAGGGGGGGAGACGCGCTCCGAGCGATGCGGTTCGCAAGAGCCTGGGCGCCCTATACGCCGCGTGGGCCACGCCGCGAGTGGATTCTACCGAGGACCCCAAGCGCCGGCTGGAGCTCGTGCTCCAGTGCCTCACGTGGACGCCGCACGACCCATCGGCCACCGTTCAGCTCGCCGGGCTCGCGGAGATCGAGGGGGAGGTCGGTTCCGCGGCCCGGTCGGCGCTCGAGCTACAAGTGGTGGGCGCACCGGACCCGGCTCGCGTGTACGTCATGCTCGCCTCAGTGGCCTGGCACTGGGCCGAGCACGCTCGAGCGCTCCGCTACCTCGAGAGGGCTGCCGCGTCGCCGTCCGCTCTGTCATCGCTCATCGCCAACAACCGGGCGTACTACCTGGCGCACCAGCCGTCGCCCGACCTCCCGCGCGCGCTCGCAAACGTCGAGTCGGCGATCGCCCAGGATCCGGCGCAAATGCGGTACCTGGACACTCGGGGACGAATCCTGGCGAAGCTCGGGCGCGATCGGGAAGCGGTGCGTGACCTCGAGCGCGCGGCCCCCCACGTGAGACGCCCGAGCGAGACCTACGCGTTGCTCGCCGAGTTGCACGATCGGCTCGGTGATCCGGAACGCGCAGCGCGGTGCCGCGCTCGCGCGGCCGAGCCCGCGCCGCCGGGCGCGCCTCGTTGAAGGGGTGCACGGGTGGCGCGCCGAGCGGGAAACGCTTGACACCGAGCAACGGCTCCCACCTCCCGTCCGTCACGGGTCACGACCCACTGGCGTGCCACCGCTGCCTCGCGTGTGACGCGACATCCGGGCCAACGCGATGCACCACAACGCGCCGAGGGGCGCGAGGCTCCATAGCCCGCGCAGCCCGAGGCGCGTTCCCCAATTCTTGTCCGTGCCGCCCGCCCACGCGGCGCGCAGCAGGTCGAAGAACGGCGACGGCCACTCCGAGACGCTGGCCGGGTGCAGCAGCGCCTCCTCCGCGAGCCCCGGCGGCGGCTGCGGGTCGACCGCGACCGCGCTCGCGTTGGTCGCCGCGCCGACCACCAACACGGAGACCAGGACGCCGCGCGTCCAGGCCGAGCCGCGGGCCCATGGCACCAAGCCGAGCGACAACAACGGCAGCCCGGGGATCAGGTGCCGCGGCGCGTAGGACCATCCGCCCCACCACATGAAGTAGCCACCGCAGTACAGCACGAGCCCCGCAAAGAGGGCGAGCGCCACGGCGAACGGTGTAGCGGCCGTCCGCGACGGCCGCCCCTGCACGGACCGAGCGATCGCCCACGTCACGCCCACGAAGGCGATGGCGGTCGCGGGAAAGTGCAGGAACAGTCCGCGAAACGGGTGGACCGTGATCAGCAGCATCACGTACGGGTCCGGCCAGCCGGCGCCCATCAGGCCCTGCGCCATGCCGTCGCGGAAGTCCGCGTGGTACTCGAACTCGTAGGGGCTGGCGATCCGCCCGAACAGCAACCACCCGTAGATCGCGTAACCCAGGGCTCCGGCGAGACCGCCGCCGACCCACGACCAGAGCCGGGTGCACCGGGCGCACCCGAGCCGCACGGCCAACGCGACACTTGCGATCAGTGCAGCGAGGGCCACGGTCGCGAGCGTCCAGGCCGCCACGCCGAACAGGGCACCCCCGACGAACAGTCGCGAGGCCGGGGGCGTTGCGGGGGCGGGCGATCGCAAGGTCGGCTCGATCGCGAGGTACCCGCCCATCAAGCCCGCGCAGGCCGGTAGGTAGTTGTAGAACAGGATCGAGTATCCGAGCAGTGGCGTCGAGGCGATCCAGAGCGCGGCGATCGGAGCGGCGGCCGTCTCGTCGACTCCGTGGCGCATCAGCAGGGTCGCGACCATCCACGCCACCGCGGCTGCCGCCGTGCCGATCGTCCACCACGTCGTCCAGTAACGCGCCGTGGCGTACTTGATGGGCCGTCCGCCCGAGGACTTCACGAGCCAGTACGAGAAGTACGCCGGCACCCCGAGGAACGACGTGACCGGGCTCTTGTCGCTGTAGAAATGGCCGCCCACCAGCGCCTTGTCGCCGGTCTCGAGCTCGGGGTGCTCGTGGTAGTCGTCGATGCAGAGCGTGCCCCGTTCGACCAGGGCACACACGGCCGCGAACTGAGAGCTCACGCCCCACCGCGGTTGCGTGTTCTGGAAGTAGCCCGTCGTCACGAACACGAGGATGGCGGCAGCGAGCCGGGGCGAGAGCCGTCGCGAGGCGACCGTCAGTCTCGCCACGGCTCCCCCTGGAGGTCCACGATCCGAGGCGCGTTCGGATTGCGACGCAGGCGCACGATCGACCACGGCCATCGCTCCCAACGCTCGATGATCCGGTCGGCACGACGGACGAGCAGGTCCTCGAGGTCCGCCACCTCGTTCGGATCGCGTAGGTCGAACACGGCGACGGGGCGCGGTTCGGCTGCCGCGAGCTCCCGTGTCTCGGGGATGCGCTGGATCCAGCCGCCGTAGGTGGTGAGGCGCAGGCGCTCGTCGGTCAGGAATTCGGCGAGGTGCGCGTGGTCGTACTGGGCATACCCCACCGTTGCGCCGCGTTCGGTGAGGGCACGCTCGAGCGCGACGTAGTCGGGTCGAGGGTCGGCCTCGCGACAGCGAATCGCGACCAGAGCGAAGTCGCTCCCGTAGTGGACCAGCGTGACACCGAGGGCGAGGACCGCCAGCGGTCGCGTCCTCGGGCGCCGGGCGAGCCACCCGACCGAGGCGGCGAGGGCCGCAATGTAGGGGACCCACAGCGTGTTGATGTACCGCAATTGCACGTGCGGGCGATGGAGGAGGGCGAGAGTCGTGGTCGCGATGAGGTGGATCGCAAGCATCGAGGTGATCGACCAGCGCGCGGGAACCGCTCGGGCGAGCGAGGCCACGTCGCGAGCAAGGCGCCACGCAGCCCACGGCACGGCGGCCGCAGCGAGGGCGATCAGAGCCGCCGCTCCGGGAAGACGCTCGCGGTCGAGCCAGGGACGGCCGAGCAAGACCACGCCGTAGTGGTGGGCAATCGTAGGCACGTTGCCGCGGACGTACTCGCCCGAGAAGTCGAGTGACGGGCGTGTGAGCACGTCACCGTCCATCAACCGGTAGGCGACGTAGGGGAGCAGGCCGATCGCAAACACTCCCAACGTGCCGAGGACGAGGGCGCAGCGCCGCGGTCCGAGGTAGAGCTCGGTGAGCCACACGACGATCACGAGGGCGATTCCAATGTGCTGCATGTGGCGCATGCTGGGGGTCACGGTCAACACCCACGCGCCGCCCCCGAGCTCGACCTTTCCGACCAGCGTGCCCACGAGCATCGCCGCGCCGCTGGTGAGCAAGATCAGTAGGACACCGCGGAGTCCGATCGCCGCCTTGCGTCCGACCCGCCCGACGAGCGTCGGCCCGACGACGAGCGCCCGCACGGGGCTCGCCGCGACGAGGCCCACGAGCGCCGCCAAGGTCGGGGCCGCGAACTGAGGATTGATCCACAAGCCCAGGCCGAGCAGCGAACCCAGTCCGAGCGCGTAGGTGTCGCTCGCACCGCGCGCGGCGGCGCGCGCCACGGCCAGGTAGGCCAAGGCGGTGAGCGGCAGGAGCTCGAAGTAGCCGTGCCACGCGGCCGTGCGGTGCAGGTCGTAGGTCCCAAGTGCTAGCGCCGTGCCGCCCGCGATCGCCCCCCAACGGCCTCCGACCGCGAACAGCAGGCGGTAGCAGATCGGCACGGCGACGAGGTACTCGACCAGGTGCGCGAAGAAGATCCCGCGGATGTCCGCGCCGAGGAGCCCGTACATCGGAGCCATGAGCCACGGCCCGAATGTTCCCATGTACGCCTGGCCGTACTGGAAGATCGGGGTGACGCGGCCTTGCCAGATGTGCCGGGCCTGGCTCGCAATGCCGGCCTCGTCGCCGCTCATGAAGTCCCACGGGGCGATGGCGATCGTCAGGCGGGTCGCGAGGCCCATGACGGCGAGCGCGAGGACGAACGGCCACTCCGCGCGCAGGGCGAAAGGAGGGCTCGGCTCGGGATCGTCCAGGTGCATTGCGCCCAGTTCTAGCGGTCTCTGCGTACGGGCGCAATGACGGGTCCGGCGAGGCCCTCGCGACCCCCGTGCCGTCGACGCTCTCGGCAGAGGGTGCGTCGTCGCGGATCGTTCGACCGGCGTGGACTGCCGCCCACACTCGCCCGCGCCGCCACTCGTGGAGCGTGTCGCCCATGACGATGCCTTGCGCCCCGGTATGAACCTGGCTTTGGTCGAGACAGCCCCGGCTCGCGATGGTTCCATGGCGCTGATGTCGTCGAGCATCGGACCATGACCCGGGAAGTACCGACGCCGCTGTTCGCCCGGCTCGCTGCGCGTCGGGTGTTTTGGTACGCGGCCGCGCAGACCCTGGTCATCGACCAGCTCGCAAAGGCCGTCGCGCAGGCCGCGCTCGAGCCGGAGGGATGGCAGGCGAGCGATCCCTCGCCGCACTACCCGTGGGTCGAGGGTCTCGTTCACGGCACGTGGGGCCTGGGTCATGTCCAGGCCCGCGGCACCATTCCACCGACCATCATCGCGGCCATCGTATGGGGCTTCCTCTGCTACTACATCGCCGTGCGGCCGGGCGCGCGTCCTCTAGCGCTCTTGATCGGCGGAGGGATGGTGATGGGTGGAGTCGTGGGCAACTTGATTGACGAGGTCGTGGTCGGCGGCGTGCGCAACTTCATGGTGCTCGGCTTCGACCACCCGCTCGGGTCGCCGCCATCACGACTTCACGCCGGGGCGTTCGCTCTGCGCCCCTCGTTCGGGACTGGCGCTCTCGCCATCGCGCTCGGCTTTGCGCTGGTGGTCGGGTCCGTGCTGATGGGCATTCGGTCGAACGAGGCGTCGCGGCGCGGCACACCGGTCGTCTCGGCGCTCGTGGTCGCCGGAGTCGCCGTCGCGGCCTACGGTCTCGCGGGCCCGCAGGGCGTGGCGGTCGCAGCGCTCGTCGCCGTCGTCCTGCGGATCTTCACCCGTTCGCGTACCGCGCAACCGTAACGCCCGTGGCCCGCGATCGTGGGGCGTCCGTGCTCGCGTCGGGCTTCTTCGGCGCGACGGACGACCTCGACCTGGCCGTGAAGGCTGCCGCAGCCGGCAACGTTCTGCCTGGCGCGCCAGGGGCCTCAGGCTGCACGAGTCGGTCGGCCACGGGGGAATGCCGTGGTGGATCCTGTACCTGTCGTCCATCGTTGAGATCGCGGCGCTTTGCGGGAGCGTTTCGGATCGGCGGCGCAGATGACGCGCGCGCAACGCCCTCGTGCTCGGCAGGTCGGCGCACGCGCCTCGCGACATCGAGGCGCGCGAGCTCGCCGCGCTCATCGATCGGGCGATCGCGATCGAGGCGACGGCTGCCGTCGCGCCGCCCGTGCCCGAGGGCGACCGACGGGAGTGAGCCCGTCGCAGTGCCGAGTCGGGGCCCCGAGCCTACTTGAGCCGCAGCTCGATCGCGTCCGCGGGCTTCGCACCGGCGCCTCGCGCGACGCGAATCGAGCCGATCCCGCCCGTGGGCGCGAGCGTCAGCGTGAAGACGTCCGTCGCGTCGCCGCGCCGAACCGTGACCACGAGCTTGCCGCCCTTGACCTCGCGCTGCACCACGGCGGGCGGGTCCCCGAGCGCCCGGGGGCTGAGCACGGTGAGGCCCAGCCAGCGGCGCGCGCGCACCACCCCGCGCAAGAGCAGGTGCTCGCCCAGGTCCGGGCACGGGAAGGGGTGGGCCTCGAACGTCGGGATGGGCGGGTCCACGAGGCAGGGCACCACGTCGAGCGCGGCGTCGCCCGCGCAGTGGACGGCGCGCCCTGCGGTCTGGGTGTCGAACGTGGAGTCCCTCGTGCCGTGGAGCAGCCAGGTGTACTCGTGGTCCGTCGTGTCCTTCACGAACGCATCCGCCACGACGGCGTACGGATCCGTGCCGGTGAGCACGAGAAAGCAGCGCTGCGCGAGGGCGAGCGGGTTGTAGCCCTTCTGCGCGTAGGCGCCCGCGAGGTCGGCCTGAGCCCAGACGACGCGCTTCTTGTCCTCCCATTGCACGAGCCGCCCCTCGGTGACCTGCCCGCACCCTGTGATCACCTCGCCCTTGCCGTCGACGAGCACGAGGTTGTGGCCCACCGACTGGTGAGGCGAGCCCTCTGCCGCGACATTCGAGTATCCCGTGTCGGCGGCGAGGCACCGTCCCCTCGCGTACAAGAGGAAGTGCCCGACGTCGGATTGGCCGTGGGTTCCGCTGACGCGCTTGCCGCACTCGAACGCCGCGAGGAAATCGCTCGCCTCCCACCCGGTGCGCACGGTGAGGGTTCCGCGGCCGCGCGCGCAGGCGACGAGCGTGGTCGGGGCTGCGCCGCCGGGTGCGCCGTCCTCGTACACGAGCGCGAACGGCCAGGTGTGGCCGCCGTTTCCCGCGGCACGGGCGAGGACCGTGGTCCACATCCAGCGAGCGACGGGGTCGGCGTAGCGGGTCGCCGCGTACAGGAACAACACGCCGCCCCACGGGGCGTAGTTCCCGTCGGTGTCGTTGATAGGCAGCATGCGTCCCCGTCCGGGGACGAGCTCGTTCACGAGCTGCGCGACGACTCGCGTGAGGAAGCCCTTGCCAAGCAGGTCCGGGGTACCGTAGCGGGTGCACGCATCGGCGAACGGTAGGATGCGGAACAGGCCGAACGGCCCGTACATCGTGCCCTCGTAGCACGCGCCGTCCGGGTCGAACGACGTCGCGAGGTACGCCTTGGCCTTGGCGTGCGCGAGCCCTGCCCAGGTCGGCGCGGTGGGGTTCTCGTGCCACAGCGCGATGGCCGCGAGGCCGAGCGCGCCCATCGCGGCCATCGAATGGTTGTTCGCTTCGCACGTCGCCTCCCACGACTTCTTCTGGACGAACCCGTCGTGGTTGTGCGCGGCGCGTCGTTCGACGAGCTCGCGCAGCCGGGCACGTGCCTTGGGCGTGAGCAGGTCCCAGGTCCAGTCCAGCACGACGGCGAGCCCCTCGAAGAACTC
>ORMF011378665.1_pt1 | contig 12276 bp, 18 predicted proteins | sample 1779871 | NCBI WGS metagenome assembly ORMF01 (sample SAMEA104232316, study PRJEB22302) | groundwater metagenome | biome: forest; feature: aquifer; material: groundwater | place: USA | collected 2011-08-07 | depth 5.4 m | reverse complement strand
GGGCAGAAAGCCGAACTCAAGGCCAAGAAAGGTTTCCAGATCTGCGTGGTCATCGCCGTTCCGCCGTTTCCCTTCGAAGACCCCGCCGCGTTCAAGAAGTACTCGGAAGACGCCACCGTGTTATTCAAGAAACCGTCGCGGGAAGGCGTGCATCCGGGCGACGTGAAAGTCGACTCGGACGGCGATTGGCACTTGGCCGGCAATTCGGGTTACGCCGTGGTCATCACCGGTTCCGGCACGACGATGGAAGACGCCCGAAAACAGGCCTACAGCCGGGTGGAGAACATCATGATTCCCAACATGTTCTACCGCACCGACATCGGCGAGAAATGGCGCACCGACGGCGACAAATTGCTGACCTGGGGCTACTTGTAAGAAGGTTTTACCGATGATTCGCAAGATTTATGAAAAAGCGCGGTCGTTGGGTTTCCAACTTGTTGATTTTAGGCCCCGGACCAATCCCAACCAACATTGGACCGGCCCCGGCTTTTCTTTTCACATGACGGCCGGTCCTGCGCGTGATGAGGTTTCAATGAAGCGGTTGAGTGATTTTGAATTGTCCTTGGGTAAATGGGTTCAGTCCGGTCAATTCGAACATGACGTCGTGGGCACTACGCATGCGTACTCTCGCAGTGGAATAAAAATACTCTGGAATCGAAAATCCCGTGGAGGCATGGAAGACGCACATCACCACTTGGTCATCTATGCCACGCCCGAAATTTCGGAAAGTCATCCGGACTTGCGCGAAAAAATTCGCCCATTTATTCGAAGTGCTTCTCGGACCGCCCCTGTATCCAGTTCTACTGCAAATCCCGCCCCAAAAAACAGGCCCAAGCGTGCTCGCCGTGGCGACATTCGTCCCTATTTTGACCAGCTTTAGCTGTACGCTATCCGTTTAAACGGGAATAGCCATTTTTTTCCGTGGACTCCAAAATCTTCCGCATCCAACGCGCCGCCACCCGTCATTTTTCCAGCCACGGCTGGTTGCAGACGTTTTTCTCGTTTTCGTTTGCTGATTACTACGATTCCGCGAACCTCAATTGGGGCGCGCTTCGGGTGTTGAATGACGACACCATCGCAGCCCATTCCGGTTTTGAAACGCATCCGCACCGCGACATGGAAATCATCACCTACGTGCTGTCCGGAGAGTTGGAACATCAGGACAGCTTCGGCCACCGAGGCGTCGTGAAAAGCGGCGGCGTGCAGTACATGTCCGCCGGCACCGGCATCCTGCATTCGGAAAAAAACGCCGCCGACGTGCCGTTGCACTTGCTGCAGATGTGGGTCGTGCCGCGAAAAACCGGTTTGGCGCCGAACTACGGCCAGCTGGACTTGACCGAAAACGACCGAAAAGGAAAACTGGTGTTGGTGGCAACCGGTGAAAAGGAAAAAACCTTCCGAAACGAAAAAACAAAAAACGTCACAAACCCAAATCCGGCTGCGTCTGTGCCTTCCACTTCCCCTTTTGAGCCCATTTCCATCCATCAAGACGCTTCTTTCTACATCGGCCGTTTGGAAAACAAACCCCTCATCCATATGTTTTCCAATCCGGACCGCTTGGGTTTTTTGTTCGTCGCGAGCGGCACCGTCACGGCCAAGCCCGACGGCGTCGGCCATGCCTTGAAAACCGGTGACGCCGTGCGCATGGCGGGAATCGAAAAACTTGAACTTGACGGAAACGGTGAAGTCGTGCTGTGGGACCTGCCCGAGGTGGATTTGGTATGAACCGGATTTACGAGGCGTTGCATGCGCCGAAAGGCGAATTATCATTTCTTGCCCACACGTTGGTGCAGAAGCGGGAAGGGCAGACGTACATCCATTACACGGCCGGCGCATTGGAACCGCACGCCCTGCGGCGGCAGTTGGATGTCCTTCGAAGACAGCTTAGCCAGTGGTTACAGGATAAATTGCTGCAAAAGACGTCAGAAAGCGGTGGCGTGTATTTTTTCCACGGCGACGGTTTCACCTTGGCCATGCGCCCGCTGACCACCCGGCCGGACCCGCTAGCACCGCATCATTTCAGCGTCATCCTGCCCCGGGACGCTCCTTTAGATCACCCGTTTTCCGCATTGCTTCGCAAAAGGCCAAAGCCGAAAGCATCCCCTCGGCGTTCCGCATCGGCAACGGTCCTGCCGCCCCAATCGCCTCCTCCGGCCAAGCGTACCGGTGAGCGGGTCCGCAAGACCTTGGATGAATCGACCTGACGGTTTTTGCAAGGCCTTCGCCGTCGGAAAAAGAGCCTTAAAAAAGCCGCCCGGCCACTACTTGTTTTCCTTTTGCCGAGGTACCCGCAGGCCCATCTTTTCTTGCAAAGAAAAGCTAGGCGCCCCAAAAGAAAGCCTTTTGTGCCGACTGCGGCAGTATCTTTGCTGGAAAAGCCGAGGTAGCTCAGCCTGGTGGAGCGCTAGCTTGTGGTGAACTTTTTCAGTTCACCGGATAGGCGAAACTCATACGCCCGCATCCGTTCGGATGCGGTTAAAACCAACGCCTAAAACCAGGCCGCTGGGACATCTAGATGTCGAGAGTTCAAATCTCTCCCTCGGCACTCCCATTTTTGTATATTTCGTTGGGCATTATTCGGCCGTGGTCGTCAATATACCCGAATTCACGCGCCTTGTCGAAGAAATATTCGAACACTTCCCTGTGCTCAAAAAGCTTCTTTTGCATCTGTAACCAATCCGACAACTCTTGGACTTCTTTCTTTGGCCCGCTTTGCGGGTATAACTCGTTCAAAGCCGTGGCGACGTACGACTCGTTGGGGTGTTTGTAACGGTCCAGCATGCTTGAGCCTTGTGTCCAGCCAAAATAGTATTTCATGCCTCCGTCGCTAATCGTAGCTCCCAAATCGGTTGCCCGAGAGTGCCTGAACAAATGAAAAAGTTTTCCCTTGGTAAATTTGTCAATGGTCGTGTTCACTACCAACCGTTTGAACCTCCGACGCAAAGCAGCATACTGCAACGCACGACCCCACGAATCCAACCACAGCGGCCCTTCCTTGTTCGGGTGCGCCTCAAGCCAATCCGATAATAACCGCTCGGCCCGAGGTTCCTTCAAAGGAATCCGACGCTCACCTGTCTTCCCGTTCACTACGAGGCCATGCGTGCCATCCGCTGCCGTGAACACGCTATCGCACTTTAGAGTTAGGATTTCGTCAATACGCGCACCGGACGCGAGGACAACCGCAATCAGCGCTTTCATTTGCAAGTCAGAAGTCGCCTTGATCAGCGTATCGATGTCTTCCGAAGTCAAAAGCTTGTTGGGATTCAAAACCTCGGCTTTCGGGCGTTTCAAAACAATATCTTCAACCAGTTCAGGAATCCGTTTTCCTTCACCCAACCGCCATTTGTAAAAGTACCGCAAATTGAAAAGAAGGTCGTACTTGTAAGACTCGGCAATCGCGCTTTGCCGGATTTTCAAAACAACCTCATTGATGTCTGCCTTCGTTACCTCGTCAAAAGGCTTGCCGAGCATGTCGCTCAATTTGCGCAGCTGGCTCGCGTATTTCAGCGCTCGTCTCTCCTTGATGCCACGCGCTTTGAGCCAGTCAATGAATCCAATAGCGGCTTTGGCATCTTCCGGCCGCAATACGGACAGACGTTTAGAAATAACGTCAATCTGCCGCAATTGTTGTGTTTCCTGCATTTTCAAATCCTTCTTGTCTTTTCTTCTGGATTAATGTTTTGAGTTCGCGCCAACGCGCCAAAACTAGGTCAACCGCCATTGGTATCACCCCCAAATTTGGAATAATCCACGCGAAAATGATCAGGCGATACTTCACATAACCCGCCGAAACTTTGCGCCCAAGAAAGAGCGGCAGATACCTGATCTGATCCATGGCATGACAAAGCCGAAAGTAAGTCCTGGCGGCTAACCGTATCTGAATCGCGCCATCGGCCAAGAAGCAATTTGAGATTCTGATGGATGAGTTCGCGTTCTGTTTTTGTCATGTCAATTCTGTCAGTTATGACAGTTGTTTGAGTGTTTGACTTGTCAGTTGTGTCAGTTCTGTCAATTGCTTCATTGGAATACCGACCATCTGACACAACTGACGCAATAGACAACTGGTTAGTATGATTACCACTTGACACAACTGACGCAATTGACAACCCCAAATCATTGAATTTAGGAAGCACAATGCTGGTTAGCCCAATTGATTCCGGCGCATACGTCAAGACCTTCTTGGACGATTCCTCGCGCTTTTCCAGTTGAGTGTTCAGTAAACGTTTTTCGGCCAGCTGATCCAGATAGCGGTAAAGCTGACGTTCGCTACACGCTGGTTTGAAAGCATGCAATTCCGGAGCGGAAAAACGAGTCCCGCGTTCCTTTGCGAACTCCTGGGCGGTTTCAAACGCCTTCCTCAGGTTTCGGGTTATGGAAACAAACTGGCCGGTTTGAATTACTTGGAGAGCTTCCCGGGCCAGTTCGTAATCCCGTTCATTGGCCACGACTTCTCCGGTTGACATCCGTTCTCTTTGTTGTTGGTGGATGGCGGCAGACGCCTTGATTAGATTAAGAATTCGAGGTACATCACGTCTGGCTCGAATATCGTCCGGTAGGTATTGTTCCAAAAGCTTGGCATAAGGGATGACGACTTTGACCAGTTGCAAAGATTTGAGCGCGTCGATGACGATTTGGGAGTATTTGGGCGCGTCATCTTGCTCGCCGGCAGCTTCCTTTAACCGGCGGCGGGTAATTGCGCGGGTTTGTTGGGAGGATTCATCCAGAAAGAGTATGTTAAACCGGTTGAGCATTTCGTTGTTGGGATTGGCTTCGGCAGTAGTGGCCAAAAGCACAGGTTTGCCCGTGACCTGGTACTCGAAAGAATCAGTCACGCCTTTCTTGTCTTTGTTGACGATGACGGCTTTTTCACCGTCGGAAAGAAACGTTTTGAATGAGTCCGAATTGAGCAGTTCGTTTGGAATGTCGGTCAAACGGCAAATTTTGCCGTCCCACGTCCATTTTGGGTCGTTTGCCTTCCAATAGGTGAAAGCACGTCCGGATGCGCGGCTTAGGCTTTCGACTTTTTCTTGGGGAAATAAGTCAGTAATGGCACGAGTGACGTAGTCTTTGCCGGCGCTTGAGTCTGCGTTTATTAGAAGGTTGTTGCATGCGCCTTTTCCACGGTTTTTGACGTATGCGATGCAGCAGAAAAGAGCGATAGCGCGTCGTGCTTTGTTTTCTCCCTCGATTTGTTTTCCGAGTTCCTGGTCGAGTTTATCAAAAAAATCCGGTTCTTTAAGAAGCGCTTCAGAGCGCTTCCGGAGAAGGCCGTCGGTGTAGGCGCCATTGAGAAAAGCAATAAACATTTGGACAGATTCTTCATCTTGACTGACTCTTTCAAGCGTCCATTTTTCTAATGGTTTGAGATTTTCAAAATCTACTTCGAGCTGATAAACCTGTCCTTCTTTGGATGCTTGGAGATCCCCGTTTGGTTGCACGATTATCTGCCAGCCATTTAAGGGGTAATTGAAAGGCCAAGGGGTGTTCATTGGCGTTCAACCTCCTGGATTTCTTGGATTGCCGCCAATGAATCGAATCGGACCAAAATGTTTTTTCCGAACTTGTCTTCGAAAAGCAGATGGTCGCCGTTAAGGGTCAAAATCTGGCCACTATAGCGATAACCGTCGCGCAGGTGAATACAGATTCGTCGTCCTACAAATGGTTCAAGATCGGTTTTTTCCATCGTCATCATCCTCTTCGAAATCTTTCTTAAGTTGGGGCAAGCCCGCACGGATTGCAGCGCGTGCAGCTTCACTCCGGGTCAAGAAACCCCCGATTGAAACGCTTCGACGAAATATCGCATCGGTCTCCGGGTCAATTTTTATCGCAAGCAAAACGGGAGCAATTGTATCGGCCATGCAATAACCATCTATACAGAAGTATATATATGTTTCGGTGGTTTTCATTACGCCTATACAAAAGACATTAAAGGTGTATCGGTGTTTATAGTCTATGCCGAAACTTGCTCACCCGGTTCTAAGCGCAAAAATTGCACACAAATTAATTTGGGCAATACAATCGGGCGCAACTCACTCTTTAGCAATTTCCCAACGTCTTAACAAAGCGCAAGGAACTGTAGCCGAGCAACTTTATGTCTTAAAAGATTTGGGATTTTTAGAAACAAAGAAGGTAAAACAGGCAGTCATTTATTCAGTAAATTGGAAAAAAATTTTCGAAGTCTGGGAAGAGGAAATTTTGTTCATTTTTGAAGAACAACACTATGAAGATAGTTCGAAGCAAGATTACGCCGATTTTAAAAAAGACATCAATAGTTTTTTTGAGTCAGCTGAATTCCTTGAGTTTCTAAAAAACTATTTGCTAGAGACGGGCAGAATAGGGGTAGACGAGAGCTTGAAGACCATTATGACCTATACGCTTCTTGAAGGAATATCCGAGCTAAGAAATAGAACTTATTTTGAAGAACCCGCGAGAAGCAAATCTAATTTATTTTTTCAATTAGAGAGGCTCCATGCGATTCTCGACCCATTCGGATCGAACGCGTTTGAGGCAGTAGACGTCTCTTTCAAAAAAACGTTAGGTGAAATTAAATGAGAAATCTAGTGTTCAATAGAAACGTTCAAATTGGTTTAATTTTTCTTGGAATTATCGCCACTTTTCTCATCGTCAATCAAGATGTTCCAAAATGGCCGTTCGGTAGCTTAATCCAAGGTGCTTCAAATATTGCCTTGCTTATTTGTGTTGTCGCGCTTATTCTTTGGATTCGAGATACCGTATTAACTACAATTCAGGTAGCCGGAGGAATTGCTTTTTGGGTCATTGCAGGATATCTTTTGTTTAATCGAGATGTGGCTACCTGGCCATTTGGGGATATAATTCAGGGCTATTCGAGCATTGTTTTCTTTCTAGGCGCAGCTGTGGGCTTTCTTTGGCTATTGTTGAAAATGAAAAGTTCTGGAATGGGCGAAACGCGAATTCGTTCGCCAATTGAGGAAGACGCGTACTTACGCAGAAAAGCCGAATTGGAGGCCGAACGAGAAGCTGAAGAAGAAGTTGCAGAGGAAGAAACGACTGATGAGATTAGAGACCGAGCATATAGTCGCCGCATGGCTGAACTTCAAGGTGAGCGAGAAGCCGAAGAAGAATCTCGAAACAAAAAGAAGAAAAAAGGAAAACGCGGCGGCAGTGGTGAAGTAGATCTTATAGGCACGGATGATTTGAACAGGTTTGGTTGGCTTAGATGATTTGGACCGGTTGGTCGTCGTAGACACCGTTGCGGATTATATTACCACTATTGACCACATTTTTCATTTTCTCCCAAGACACAAAAACTTTTAGATATGTTTTTGAATCGATTATCGGGATTGCAGTGGGGGCATTCTAGTTTCACTATTACCTCATATTCCCCGGATTCAATTTGTTTGTAAGGGCAACTTTCTGGGCCATTAACAATATTTGATGAGCAGACCCCGTGTTTTAGTATTGCTCTCACAAATTTTTGACTAACGCCTCCCTGCCCAATGCCATCTAACTCGACATCTTCCCGGTCAACGATTACCCACCCGTCTTGTGGTTCCCCATTTTTTCTTACATCGGGGCGGTCTGTGAATCGGATAATATCAATCCGTTCTTTTCCTCTATTTCTGACTTGAATTGAAAACCCCCACCCAGTTGCATCAACCGCTGTACCGTTAACCGCCCTTTGACTTAATTCGAATGGAGAAAATATCATCTGTTCTTGTCCGGAATCCACGATTTCAAATTCAGGATAGTTTAATGCTTGAGTTGTTTTTGCAATGCTGTTAGCATCCTGTGCTACAAGTATTGCCACAACAGAAATGCCAAGGGCAAACAGCGAAAGAAAAAGTGCCAATCTCTCAGATTCCATGTAATTCGAACCTACCGCTTTTTGAATTTTTTCATTAACTACGAGTTGTCGAAACTAAGCTTAAGCTCTATGGTAAAATCGCTTTGGGCAGTGTCTTGCCCTCACGTGCCGTTTTAACTCGTTTTCAGCATCCAGAGGCCGGTCCATTGCCACGGCAAAACCGCACCAAACACAAGACGCTTCAAAACGCTGGCCGCCCTGATGGTAAATGGGCTTAATGCCGCCTCTCGGCTTTCGCGGAACATATGGCTTGTGCAATCCCATCAGTCCCACCCGCGTTCTTTCATTTCCGCGCACCTCGTTCTTGGGCGATTTTAAAACGAGCCACGCAAGCAGCCAAGCGCTTCTCACTTTCGTCCCGATCAGCCAGGGCTTTGACCACGTCGGCGGCAATGTCCAACACTTCGGCGCGATAAATCAAATCCCGAACGACTGTGGCCACAGGCGGATTTCCCGCCTTGCGCACCAATTCGTCCAGGACGTAGAAATCTTGGGGGGTCATCCGGACTTTGAGCGTTTTGTCCTTGACAACCCGGTTTTTACCCCCAACTGTGGCCACGGCCACGTCAGGCTTGGGCCACGAATCCGTTTCTTTGCCCTCGAATTGCGGTTTGCTCCCCATCTCGCGCTGGAACGACATTTAGACCACGTCACGCTGGCCCTCGGCCCCGCTGGAAGATTTCAATTCCCTGAACGTTTGTACGGCTAGGACCAGGAACGCCTGGATGTCCATGCCCCGACCGGCTTCTTGGCCCACGGAAAAAGTAAAGCTAGACGTGCCGTTTCCAAACGCCAAATGGTAAGCCGTGCCGGAGTCCTCGGTCGCAGCCACCGCCACACCTTGCACGTCTGGGTGGTCTTCCTCGTCTTCGGCTTCCTCGTTTTCCTTTGTTTTCATTTCAAACACCTGCGTTTCTTTCTTCCGGAGCCTGTTTGGCGTACCACACCAATCCACGTTTAACAACGATAGCTTCCTCGTCCCGACCAAGCCGGACCAATCTCCGTCGAATCCGAATCGCTCCGAGCTTTCCCTTCCAAGGCAAGTGCTCCTGCAACTGCTTGACCGTTTGAAACTCGCCCGTCAGTGCTTTCAAAATCAAATCGGCTACCTCGTCTTCGACTTCGTAGCCGGCACGCCGGACTTCTTGAATCCGATTTATCCATTGCATCTTGGACTCGTTATCCTTCAACAGCTCGTCATTGCGGTCCCGCAAAAGCTGATGCGTCTTGTCGTTATCCATAAACCACTTCAACCGAATTTCAAAGGTCTCAACACGTTGGGCCAGTTCGTCCATCCGTTGCATTGAAACGGTATTCGTCGTTTGAATATTTTTCTCAAGCCGTTCCAACCCCTGCAACATGCGGGCAAACCGGACATCTCCCGCCATCACGGCTTCAAGCTTACCCGTCATATCCAGAACCGCTTGCGTGACTTTGGCATCGGAAGCGGCTTGCATTGCCGCGACTTCCCGACGCATGGTTACGACGGCCTCGCTCAGCTCTCTAGTAAAACGACTTAGCTCTATCACGCGGTCCTCGAGAGCCTTTGTATTTGATAAATTGAACATTTTTTCCAAAACCTCGCTAACTTAATTAGACACTGTACCGAGAGTGGTAATATTCCTCGATATCTTGAGTTCTTCGAGTTCCCACTAGGTTCATTTCAAAACACCACTATTCGAATCTAGTTCCCTATCTTTCTTACGTTTACGAGGTTGCCCTCCCTCGGCACTCCTAATTTACGCACGCCTTCCAGAGGCCTTTGTCTTCGGCTTTGGCCAGCGTTTCGGCCTGTTGGAAGCGGTCTTGGTACCGCGTGTCCGGCGGGTATGAGACCGCGGTGGCATAGCCTTCGCGGACGAGCGCTTCGTTGACCATGTCGGTTCCGACGTAGACGTACCGAAGCAAGCGGTTATACCGATCGGTGTTGGATTGGTCTTTTTCAAGGCGGACGGTTTTTCCCAAGACGAGTTGCCGATTGTAGGCGTCGGCTTCGGGCCCGAAGCATTCGACGGGCCGGCCGGGGTATTTGGTTTCCGGCGTGTCGATGCCGATGTACCGCACGGTTTGGATGATGCCGCTGACGTTGACTTTGATGGTGTCGCCATCCGTGACGTAGGTGACGTTTCCGATTTCGATGGTTGCAGGCGTTGGAGACGGGCCGGCCGTTGGTTGCGGCGATTGCGTCAGGCATCCGAGAAACAGGAGGATCGAGCACGCAAGCAGAATGGTTTTATGATCCATGCTGTGTTTTCAGTACTTCGGCCCTAAAACGCCTTTTCATTGCCGGTTGGTTTTGGCATGCGCCGTTGGGTTGTTTTTCCTCTGCCTGCCGCATTGCTTTTTAACGCCGGCTTCGTGGTGTGGTGGTATGGCCAAACCGATTGTCTCCCGCACGCTTCAGCGGATTTCTTCTAAGCTCAAACCCGCGTCCAAACCCGTCGTAAAGCCCCGCGGACAAGCGGCCATTGAGTACATTCTTTTGGTTTCGTTCGGTTTGTTCATCGTCATCGTCGGCTTCACGTTGGCGTTTTACGTCAAGAACTTCACGGATTCGGCCCTGAAGTTGGTCGCGGCGAATCGTGACGTACTGCTTGGTTTTTTACTTAAGTAGGCCGGAAAAAATGGTTCGCCCACACAACAAAACGGTTTCACGGGGCCAATTCTCGATTGACTTTTTCCTGGTGTTGTCCATCGTCATCGCCTTTGCCGTGTTGTTGTACGGCATCGCGGTTGCCGAAGTGGGCAAAAGCACGTTGTTGGATTCCGCCGTCCTGGGACAGTCCGCATTGGATTCCGTAGCGTCGGGCGTGGATTTCGCTTCGTTTTCCGGAAACGGCAGCCGCGTGCGCAAGGAACTGTTCTTCCCGTCCGACGTGAATTGCCTCTTTTTCAACCAGTCCATTAACTCGTTTTACTGCTTCGTCTCGTCGGCGTACTTGCCAGGTTCGAAGAACCGCCTCATCAGCCGGCCATTGCTGTCATCTCCGCGTTTGGCGTTGACGTGCGCGCCGAATGCGGGTTGGCAGGTGGCCGATTTTTCGAACAACGGCACGCACGTGGTGGTCTCATGCCGTCCCGTGTAATCCGGACCGCTTCGCGCAAAATGCAAAAAGGTGCCGTTGGCTTGGAGAAAAAAAAGAAAACCGACCGGGTCATTCCGTTGCCGATTGCGTCGCGTTTCGATTCAGTTTTGCCTTCCCTTTCTTTCCCGGCATTTTCGCCGCGTCGTTTTTATCCAAAACGCTTCCGGGGCCAAGGCAGCGTCGAGTACTTGTTCGTCGTCGTGTTCTTGGTGGGTTTCATCGTGGCCGTCTTGGTGCCGGCATTGCAGGCGGCGGAACTGTCGTATGCCGTGGCCGGCGCCCGCGCGCAGGCGGTGGCGTACGAGGCGAACCATTCCGAATTGCGGTTGTTGACGATCAATTCCACGGTGCTGCAAAGCGAAGGTCGCGTTTTTCTCAACGTGACGGTGTACAACCGATCGTCGGACGCGTTGGTGGCGGCACCGCAAGGAATGAAGGATGCCATGTTGGCGGGAATCCACCGGTTGGCGCCCAACATGGGCGTGGATGGCACGTGCGCGAACACGTCGAATTACGAGTATTGCTTCGTTTCATAACGTTTTGTATATGTCGAATTGGGTTGTCGGTGATTTAGGTTCCATGATGGTTTTCCAAGTCTTGCTGTTGGTCTTGTTGGCGCTGCCGCTTCTGGCCGGACGCATCGGCTTGCTGTTCTTGGCCTTGGCGTATGCCGTGGTGTTGGTCGCGTGCGCCTACAAAGTGGTTTCGTTTGAATCCCGGCACAAGAAAGCGTCCGTCGCGTTGTTGGCCTTCTTTGCCGCCTTGTCGCTCGGCGTCTTGGTGGCGTTGCTTTCCGGCGTGTCCGTGTTGTGGATTGGCGCGGTCGCGGCGGGTTCATTGGCGGCGTTTTTCGCATTTTTAGCGTGGCGCTTTTCCGCATTGGAGTGCGAATTAATCGGGTGGACCAATGGTTTTGCCGTGGTGCGCGTGCCGGCTTCTTTGGTGGCTGTGGTCAAACCCGGCGTGTATGCCGTCGCATCTCCCAAGAAGCCGACGGGCAAGAAAGTGACGGTGCGTTTTTCGTTCTTCAAGAAAGAAGGACGTGTCGAGAACTAGTTTTGTCGGGTTCTATAGATTTTTTTGTTTTCTTTTTTTTTGTTTTCAGCCGCGCGCCTTTACTTTCTGCAAGAAGTATTCGTGGATGTGCGTGTCGTCCGTCAATTCGGGGTGGAACGCCGTCGCGAGGCATTCGCCTTGTTCCGCGGCAATGATGCGGCCGTCGTAGTGGGATAAGACGCGGCAGTCGCCCCACGTCTTTTCGATGCAAGGGGCGCGGATAAACACTCCTGGAAACGATTTTTCCCGAAGGCCTTGCGGCGTGTCGGGGTCGAATTTGATTTCCGT
>ORMF011404763.1_pt1 | contig 12277 bp, 6 predicted proteins | sample 1779871 | NCBI WGS metagenome assembly ORMF01 (sample SAMEA104232316, study PRJEB22302) | groundwater metagenome | biome: forest; feature: aquifer; material: groundwater | place: USA | collected 2011-08-07 | depth 5.4 m | reverse complement strand
GATATCTACAGCCTGGGTGTGGTGTTCTATGAATTGATTACCGGCCGGCGGCCCTTTGACGGCGTTACCCTTTCTGAGTTGCGGCGCCAGCCCGTCGGTGCCCCTCCCCCGCCGCTGCACGAAATTGAGCGCAGCATTCCGGAAGGTTTTAGCCGGGCCATAGCCCGCTCTATCGCCAAGGATCGCGGCCAACGTCAGGCGACCGCCAGCGAATTAGAAAATGAGCTTAGGAGTGCGTTGACAGCGGAAGGAATAGCCTCGAGCACGTACGTGTCGGTGGGATCTGAAGTGGCTGATCCGGGTTCAGCACGCGGGCCGCTGACTGCCGCCGAACGGACCGCGCCGACAATGGTAGCCGAGTCCAGGTCGACAGGTGTTGAAGGATCCGCTACGCCGCAGAACGTAGTGTCCTCAGCGGATATCCCCAGTCAGGCGTCGACGATGCCGACGGTAATGGCTGCTCCAAAAAAAGTTGAGCCCGTCAACGCAGCGATCTCACAACCGACGATGATGGTGTCCAGTCAAATTGGGGGCTCCGTCTCGCACGCATCGGCTCAGCCGCCTGCTCAACGGATCGTCACTCCGGCGCGGCGCTCATCATTCCCTTTTATCGCCGTGGGAATAGTTGTGTTGCTGCTGGTAGTCGGTGCCGGCGGTTACGCGGTGATTCATTTCATGGGCGGGAGCGCTAATGGCAATGCGGCGCGCACCGATCCGGCCAAAGGAGCTAATGGAAGCGGCGGAACCGCTGGAGCCGACCTGGCCGCAGGTGGACATGAAGTGGGGCGCTATTGGCTCGAGCTGAATACTGCGAATAAAGCCGATGCCGTACGCGCGGGCGAGTCTCTGTCGCTGAGCTCAGGACAGAGGTTCAAGTTCCATTTCTCGCCAAGTGAGAACGGCTATCTTTATATCATCGGTCCCGGTGAGAAAAATGCGCCTACTACTTTTCTGACAGCCAAACCTGCCGCGGCTTTCGGCGTCAAAACAAATGAAGTCAAAAGCGGACAGGACTTCACCTTTCCTGCGGATTCCGGCAAAGATGAAAACTGGATCACGCTCGACCAGACGGCCGGGACAGACGAGTTCACGATGATTTTCTCAGCCAAAGCGATGTCTGGGCCTGACTTTTTGAACAGCGCGGCATTGCACGAACTCACTCAGGATGAACAGAAGCAACTGGACACTGTTCGCCGGCAGGCCAGGGCGAACTCGATCGGGGCCGAAGTCGTTAAAACTGGAGCGTCGCCGTTCGTTTCGGTCAAAGTTCCGCAAAATGCCGAAGGAACTCCCGTCTTGTTCATGGTTCGGCTTGAGCACAAGTGACTTAGAATTTTCCGCCAGAGGAGCTATCAATGAAATCGAGAAGTGTGATCATGTTGTTGGTGATCTTAGCCTTTGCTTGCGGGCTTTTGATCGTCAATGCACAGGAGCCTGATGAGGACGTGCGAGGCGCGTTTCTGAGTACGCGACCGAAGACGACGAATCAGAACGCGAAACGCCGACCCCGGCCGCCCCGCAACACGAACAGCAGCGCATCGTCGACGACGGCCAAGAACGCGAACGGGTCGCAAATTGCTAACGCGAACACGAAGAACTATTCGAACCAGAACAGCGCGCAAGTCGGCGGCCCGGCTCAGCCCATCGGTCTTGGGTACACACTTTATATGCGCGACTCAAATGGCCGCAGCGTGCGCGTCGAACCGGAGCACGAATTTCACAGCGGCGATCGGGTTCGGATCTCGCTTGAACCAAGTGTCGACGGCTACCTCTACGTCTTTCATACCGAGGATGGTGGTCAACCGGAGATGATTTATCCCGACCCGCGACTGGACGAAGGAGAGAATTGGATCGAGGCGCACGTGCCGATGGAGGTACCGTCGAGCCAACAGTCCGACGAGCGTTACCACTGGTTCGTCTTCGATAACAACCCCGCGACCGAGAGGCTCTATGTTGTGGTAGCGCGTAAACCGCTGCCTTTAGTTCCGATCGGCAGCGACCTGGTGAATTTTTGTTCGGCGAAAAATGCCAGGTGTCCATGGCGTCCAGTGCCGGAAGTGTGGGCCCAACTTCAGGACGCCAACAAGGCGGAGGTTAAGGTCGTCGCAAGTCACTCGTTCGGTCAGGCCCAAACTGAAAAGGAGCAAGTCGCAACCACCAGGGGCCTGGGCCTGGATCAGAGCGCACCGCAACCGTCCGTGATTCGCATGAACGTCGCGACCAGGGCCCCGGTGTTGGTGACCGTGCTGGATCTAATTCATAAGTAAACGCGATCAATGCGGCTCTGCCGCCAGATGTGCGGAAAGGCTTTGCCTTTCCGTTATTCCTGGACTTGTGGATCGGGGCTACGCCCGCTGATCCTGGAAAAGGCGATGAAGTCATGAAATTGAGAAATGCGGTTCTAGTATTGATATTCGCTTGCTCTTTGATTTTCATATCCACGCAGCTTTTTTCGACAGGTGCTCGTACTCTTCCTGCGCTCGCCTTCGATCCGCAGCAGAACGATCCGGCCGCCGCTCTTAGTCGCGGACGCACATTGCTCAGGCAAGGTCACGCCGACCAGGCATTAGGTTATCTGGAAACGGCGCTTAATCTTTACACTCAAACAAACAATTCGCGCGGCATTGCTGCTACTGAGGACGGCCTCGGTGATCTCTACATGATCCAGGGCCAATACAAGGTCGCACTCGATCACTATCAGAAAGCTTACCAGGCGTTCGTGGTGGCCCGGGGTCAGGATGAAAAGGGCCAGGCCGCGGCAAGTTCAGTCGCCGGCCGGGCCGGATCCACGGCGGGCGCCGCGGCGGAAACCGCGAGCAGTCTCTCCGACAACGGCTTTAACGCGAACCTGATGCTGGCCAAGATTGGTGACACGAATTATCGTCTAGGCCGAATCTCGGAAGCGAGTTCTGCTTACTCGATGATGAGCGCCAGGAAGCCCGAGACGGTGGCCCAGAAAAGCAAGAGCCGGTTTGGAATACCAAGCGTCATTACCAGCATTACCTCCGGGAGGCCAAGCGTCTCGGCTCCTTCAACTTCTGGCGCGAGTGGGTTGCTGGAAATCAAGAAAGAGCTTGATGACTATCGGGCGGCGATCGTTTCTATGACCTTCGAACTGGGCACGGGCCGGATCGCGTTTTCTAATAACGAGATGGAGCCTGCGCGCAAGCATTTTCAAAACGCCCTCGACGCGAGTAACAGTTCGCTTTCCGGACTCGCCAAGCTGGGCCAGACGCGCCGCTTTCGCGCGGCCGCGCGCACCAGTCTGGGTGACGTGGCGCTGCGCGAAGGGCGTTACAAGGACGCGGCCAAGATGTTTACCGATGCCGCGGCCGGCGCCCAAAAAGATGAACGCCTCGATCTGATGTGGCCGGCGAAACGCGGTTTAGGTCGCAGTCTTTGGTTGCAGGCGGCGCAGGACAGCAAAGGAACGAAGCTGAGGGAAGACGCCCTGGACGCTTATCGCGATTCGCTGAAGACGATCGAAACTATTCGGGCCGGCAGTTTGCGCGCCGACGAATCACGTTCCACCTTTCTGGCTACGACGAAGGACGTTTACGACGAGGCGGCGAGCGCCTTTGCCGAGATGGCTTTGTTGAGTTCGCCAGCCGGCGGAGCATTGAGCGGTAAAGCGCTGGAGTACGCTTCCGAGTCCTTCAGGATCACGGAGGCAGGGCGCGCCCGTTCGCTGCAGGACATGCTGGGCGAAATGAATGGGCAATTCTCAGAAGTCGTTCCCGCCGATTTGCTCAAGCGCAAACAGGACAATCTCGATCGTCAGCAAGAGATCGCTGCGCAACTGACCGGCGTCAGTCTTGGAGCCGAGCAGAAACAGAAGCCAGCTCAGCTGGACGCTGATCTCGACAAGCTGCAGACCGAGTATGACGACATCGAAAATCAAATTCGCACTGCCAGTCCGCGGTATGCCGCGTTGACCGGGGCGCAGCCGCAGTCGCTCACTGACATGCAGCAGAAAGTTCTTGACGATGGCACGGTGCTGCTGGAATACAGCCTGGGAAGTGACAGCTCGTACTTGTTCGCAGTGACTCGATCGAGTGTGTCGCTTTTCAAACTCTCGCCCAGATCAAATCTGGAGAAGCTGGCCACGGATTTTCGCGCACAATTGATCCCGCCGAAATTACAGCGGCGAATTGTCGGTATTGACGTGGTAGCTGACCAGCAACGCGGTCTCGGGCTGGTTGCAGGACCTACGGAGAACCTGACGGCCTTTGTCGCGGCTGCGAATGCTCTCTACAAGGCAGCGCTTGAACCCGCCGGCAGCGTCATTGGTGATAAACGTTTACTCGTGGTTGCCGATGGCGCACTGAATTACGTTCCCTTTGAAGCTTTGGTTAAGACAACCGACGGTGCGGATTACTCCTCGCTCAGTTATCTGATCAAGACGAATGAAATTGTCTACGCTCCCTCAGGTTCGGTTGTGGCGGCGATCCGCCAGCAAGGGGGCAGTAGCCCGACCGTCAGGGAGGGCTCCCGTGCGGGCAAGAACATTTTGCTAATTGCCGATCCAATCTTCAATTCAAACGATCCGCGTTTGAAAGGTAACAGCGCTGTGCAAGCTACAGGCGAAGCTCGTGGCCTGGGTCTGGGACTTGAGAGCGCCATCAACGACGTGACGGACTCATCGGCTCCGGCGGTGGGGTTGCAGTTGGCGCGTCTGACGGGCACACGTACAGAGGCAGAAGAGATTGCGAAGACAGCCCGGACCGGAGGCGGCCAACCCGATCTCTGGATGGATCTGAATGCCAGCGAAGACAATGTGCACAACCGCGACATTAGCAACTATCGCGTGATTCATTTTGCCACCCACGGTCTGCTGGATGCACAAAGGCCCCAGTTTACGGGAGTCGTGCTGTCCCTGGTTGGTAACAAGGCAAACGACGGCTTTCTGCGCACCGATGAGATTTTCAATTTGCGGATGAGCCCGGCGCTGGTAATGCTCTCGGCGTGCGAGACCGGACTGGGCAAAGAGAAACGCGGCGAAGGCGTGATTGGTTTGACGCGCGCGTTTATGTACGCGGGCGCTCCCACAGTGGGCGTCACCCTTTGGTCGGTGGCAGATAAGTCGACGGCCGACTTGATGACTGACTTCTACAAGCGTTTTCTGGGGCCGGGCGCAGTCCCTGCGTCGAGCGCAATGCGGAATGCGCAGCTCTCCATGATCTCAGCCAGGAAATACAGCGCACCGTTTTACTGGGCGCCGTTTGTCCTGGTCGGTGATTGGAAGTGAACGGAGCGCGGGCATTTTTGCCCGCACAGCGTGGGCAGCCCGATCATTCCTCCGCTATTACAACTTCCGAAGTACGGTTCGCGCTTGCGCGCTCAGGCGGGCAAGATGCCCGCGCTCCTGTTAACGCGCTCCTTGGGGCGCATAACGCAGCGGCACGGTCACCAGCAGCGGCCCGCCGGCTTTGCGGGCCACGCGATAGACGGTTTGTGGTGGCGGACCGGCTTGCGTCAGCTGCCGGCTTTTAGCAGCGCCCGCTAGTTTCTCTTCATTAGTCCAGGCGCGGCCGGCGCCATCTATCAATTCAAGCCGCTCGGCTGCACCGCCCCAAATCTTTTCCCAACTGGCAACTTGTGTGTTCGTAATCTTCAACGGTTGATCGCCAATTTGGAGCGGCAGAGGCTGTGACACCAGAATGATGGTCAGCACTTCGGCGATTTGATCGCGGCGATTTCCGGTGGGCTGGGCAGTGAAGTAGCTGTATTGATCTTCCTGTGCGGGAATGTCGATCAGTTTTCCCGGCGCCACGCGATTGTCGCCGCCGCGCGTGTGGAGCGTGGGAAAGATCATCATGGGTTCGCCCAGCGTTCCGTCCACATATTGCTCGCGATCGATGATGTAAAGAAAGCCGGGCCGCGGCGACTCGATGCTCAGCCGCACGCGGTCGCCAAAATTCAAAGGCGTGTCTGCTTCAATTCTTTCCGGCGTCCATTCGGATTGCTTCAGCCCGTCAAGCACCAGCACGCGACCGCCCGTGTCTCCTGATCGCGACGGTCGCAAACGCCAGACGGTGACGCCAATTTCTTCAGCGGGCGCCGGTTTTCGCCCACCAGCCAGACGTGTGTGGCCGGCGCGACGATAGACCGGAGGCTTGATGCCTGTGCCCGTGCGGGTCCCGCCCACACCCGCAGTGACGTCCGCGGCTGGTCGCGCTTTATTGAAGCGATCGAGGACGATCTGGCGAGAAGATTCTTCCTTATCCCCGGGATTTGTTTGCGTCCTCGCCGGTGCCGCGGTTGCGCTGATGAGAAGCAGAGTTAGTGTTAATGCTTGACGAAAGAATTGACTCATTTTCTTAGCTCCGTTAGGAGCGAAATATTTCTAGATCTAAGGAAGCTTTTTATCCAGGCTCTTTTAGGAGCGAAAGGTGGATTACACTCCTAAAGGAGCTACTGTAACTTGAGAGAATCAATAACTATAAACATCGCGCCCCTGCCGGGGCTAATCTTCGCACTTCGCGCTCTTTGCGGCAGGATGCCCGCGCCCCGGGTCAATGATGCTCCAGTTCGATAGCGTTCACCAGCACATCGTCTTTGCCCTTCACCGTGGTCTGCTTCTTTGCTGAATCCTTCGTCACCTCCGGTTTCGGCGATGAATGCTGCTGCAGAAAATCATGCAGCGCGCGCGCCTGAACTGAGTCCTTTATTTCACCCTGATCGCGCTCGTTAACTTTGCCGGTAACGGCTTCGAGCTCTTTGACCACCGTCGGAGAAAAGACAATCCAGAATTTTTCCGTGCCCTGATGATCGTCGAAGGTCATCCATGCGGTCTGGAGCTTTTGATCAGCAGTGACGCGCGGCGATCCGTTATTTGTTTTCGCCTCGGGAAACAGCACGTTGTAGGTGACGGCGTCGCCGTCCGCCGGGCCCTCGTTCAGCAAATACAGGTAACCTTCGTTGGGACTGGAGAGGTTCATGCGGAACTCCCAACCGTTCTCGAAGATCTCCTGACCGGACGAATCGAATTCACCCTGGAAAGGTTTTCCGTCGCGCATTTTCTGCACGGTCAATGAATAGACGAGCGACTGTTCGCGCGCGCCGGAAATCGCGCTGCGCTTCCAAATGAAAACAGCGGCGCCCGCTACGATGACAGCCAAGAGAACTAAACCTGCTGCTTTCAACCACGGTCGTCGAGGTGAACCTTCCACCGGGGAATACCCTGCGGCGCCCAGCGTATCAACTTTGGCTGGTTCAAATCGTCCGGCCAACGTCTTAGACGATAGATCTGCGGTCCGTCTTGCCGGCGAGTTATCATTGGTCGCTAGTTGCGTGTCCTGAATCGGTCTCCGCTCAACCCGATGGGGCTCGAAGGCCGCGTTCCCTTCCGCCAATTCGCGCGCTAGCGCATCGCCCAGTTCGCGCGCGTTTTGGAAGCGATCTTTCGGATCAAAACTAAGCGCCCGCAAGACTAACTGACAAGCGTCTTCAGAAAGACTGGGCCGCAAGTCAGATGGTTTCACGCGCACGCCGGCGCGCTGCATTTCCAGCAACTCAAATCCGGTTTCGGGATTGAAGGGTTTGCGCCCGGTGACCAGTTCGTAGGCAATCGCGCCCATCGCATAGATGTCCATCGCGGCCGAAACGGGCCGCCCACTCAGTTGTTCGGGGGCCATATAAGAAACTGTTCCGGCCGCGGCGCCGGTAACGGTGCTGGGCGCCACTATTGAGTTCTTCAGCTTGGCGATGCCAAAGTCGATTATCTTCACCTGCTCTTCGCCGCCGCCGTAGCTTTGCAGCATGATGTTTTCGGGTTTCAAATCGCGATGGAAGATGCCTTTATCATGGGCTGCGGCGAGCGCTCTCCCGATCTGCTTTATTAACTCAGCAGCGAGTTCGAGCGGGATGCCCTCCGGTCTGATCAGGGAGCGCAGCGTTACCCCGTCGATGAATTGCATTACCAGATAGGGTTTGCCGTCAGGAAGTTCGCCGTTGTCGAGAATGCCGACCACTCCAGGATGGTCAACCCGAGCCAGCGCCTCCTTCTCCTGCTGAAACTTCTGCACCACCCAGGAGTTCTGCAGAGACTTCTCAAGCAGGACTTTAATCACGACCGGCTTGTCATGCAGCTTTCGATCGCGCGCCAGATAAACTGTTCCGACGCCGCCTTGACCCAGTTCTTTCTGAATGAAATAACGGCTGTCGAGCGTCATGCCGATCAAGGTCGGCAGCGGGAGCAAAGTTTCATTGAGCGTGGGTGGGCCCTCGCTCTGATCGAGAGTGAGGGTCGGCGCGGAGAGCTCGGCGGGCACACCGGGAATGTCGTCGTCTGTAGTTGGCCCAGGCGTCACCGTCTCGGATTGATCCTTGAAAGTCACAGCTACGAGGTTAATCGGTGAGGAGATCTACCAGTTCATTTGTTTATGCGCGCCATTTTACACGCTTCGATAATGGCGTTAATTACGTCTGCGGTGATGTTCGTGGCCGGTTTTACCGGGGTGAAGATTCCTCCGCTGGCCGGTGTGCCCGTGTAGAACATGAGTTGGGTCCCTTTGAGTTTGCCGTTTCCGGAGCCGGCGTTAAGAAATAGGTTCACGTGTGGCAGCACGAACGCAGACTGGCCAGCTTCGACGCGCTTGAGCTCAGAGCATTGAATAGTCACATTCTTTTTTTCATTTTCCTTTTTTGGCTCGAATGAGAGTGTGCCCGGAGTCACCTTGAGCGTGCCTTCCGTGCCCGAGGCGTCCTTGACTGCGAAGAGATGTGAGTTGCGCGCTGTCTCTGCCTCTTCGGCTGCGAGCCTTGCCTTCTCTCTTTCGCGAGCTTCACCTTCCAGCATGGCCACCCGGCCGTTCGCGATTTCGACAAACAGCCCGTTCGGAAACTTGCTTACATACGCTTTGAAATCCGACGGGTTGCGGCTGTCCTTGATGGCGTTCCAGTAAGTCATCTCAAGCGATTCCCCGGATCCGCTGCTGGTTGCCGAACGCGAGGGTTGCGCGCGAGTTTTAGCAAGGGCGGCAAATTGACCGTCCGGATACTTATCGAGATAGGCTTTGAAATCATCCGGGTTGTTGCTGTTCTTAATACTGTCCCAGAAACTCAACTCGATCGCGGCGGGATCAACCATCGTTACGTTTGGAGTTGAATTGTTGGCTGCGTTCGAAGCAGAATTTGTTACAGCGACGACCAGCTCATCGGCTCGATAACCTTCGATAACGGCAAAAGGCTTTTGCTGTTTGGTCGACCCCAAATCGATGGCCAGGCGCTTCGGCACCGTATCCTGAACGTATTTGACCAATTGCGAAAGAGTGACTTCGCCCTTCTCGTTCGCGGCCCCACCTTTCAACCCTTCGACCACGGCCCAACTGAAATAGCCCTGCTTCTTTTCCGTGTATTCGTAAGCGCGCTGGCCGATGCCGGTGGCATAGACCGTGGCGAATGCCTGGACCTCGCGGTTGCGAGTGTCGAAATTGAAAGCGCTGGTATATGCGTTACTCAACGGATTAGGCGCATCGGCACGGCCCCCCGGATCGTTGCGGCAGGCGTCCAGAAGGACGATGACTTGTCCCACACCGGTTTCCTTGATTCGCTCTTTGACCCGATTCATGCTGATGGCGGTTTCTTCCAGGAAGGAGATCTGATCGCTAATCTGGGCGTCGGACGGCAAGAGAAAGGCCTGTCCGCTTCGTTCCATTCCGTGACCAGCGAAAGAAACCAGTAACAAACCATCTTTGGGAACCGCCGTACTGAGATTTGAGAGACGGCGCAGAATATTTACCCGCGTCGGCTGCCGCTCAGCCGGTTGATCGGTCGAGAGCAGGATGACCTGGTCCTGGGGAAAGCCCGCATATCGCACCAGAGCATTCGCGAGCAAGCGCGCGTCGTTATCTGAGCCTTTGAGCGGACTGATCTGAGGGTCCGTGTACTTGTCAACTCCGATCACCAAAGCCCAGCGCTTGGCGCTGACCGGCAAGGCGTTGATCTGATTACCCGGCGATGCCGGCGAGGGACCGGATGATGATTCAGTGGACGGCGCCGGCTGCGTCTGAGGAGGAGGCAGTTGCTGCAATTGTCGCGAACCTGGTTCGGTCGTCGCCGGCGTTGATGGTGCCGGAGTCCGTGGCACGACCGCCGGAACGCCGGCTGACGATTGCGTTGGCGCCGCCTTAAGAGTCGCGGCTGGCTTCTCGGTCGTTTGCTCCGGTGTCTGCGGCGCGGCAGTGGCTGGTACCGAAGTCTGCGTTGAAGTGGAAGTTGTAGACGCAGCCGCCAACCCTGTCGGAATCTCTTTTTCTAATTTATGGGCAAGCTTCGGATCGATCGAATAGAGTTTTTTAAGTTGCTCGTTAGCCAGATCAGCTTTGCCCAGTCGTGCATAAGCCTGGCCGAGAGCGTAATACGCCTCGCCGAAATCGGGCTTAATCCGAGTCGCGCTCTTCAGAAAGCTTATCGACTTTTCAAAGTCCGCGCCTCTTAAATAAGCATAGCCAATACCGTAGTACGCCTCAGCAAAACTGGGATCCAGGCTGGTAGCTTTTACCAACGGAGCAAAAGCCTCGCCGTACCGACCCATCGCATTATAGAAGTAACCAAGATCATATTGTGCCGTGGCGTCGTTTGGGGCTAACCTGACTTGGTCTCTATAAGCCGCCAGCGCTTGTTCCGAGTTGCCGCTATTGAAATACGCATCGCCCAGACCACCGTAGGCCGGCGCATAGTTCGCGTCCAGGCGAATGGCGAGCTTGTAAGCATCGATCGCTTCGGGCCATTTCTTTTCATCTGCCAACTTTTCGGCTTCTTCAACCAGGCCAGCGGCGCGGCTGGGAGACCTTTGCGGACCTCTGCCACGTTTCTGGGCGTGCGAGCTAAATGGCGGCAAGCCAAACAGAAGGGTAGAAACGAGGAGAAGCAGCAGCGACTTTGAAAGAGGGGGTGCGATTTTCATATCAACTCCGAACCAGGCTCGTTAAGAACCTGAGCCTAAGCCGGATCGCGCCCAGTGTCAATATCTGTCCGGCTGGGGGCCGGTCGTTGTTAGAACGTTGCCCAGTCGGCTAAGATGAAGCGGTCATGAGTCAACAGAGTTCAGCCCCCGCGAACGGTTTCGTCGAACTGCCGGATATGGAGTCCTTGGATCGTTTCCTGGCGCAATCAAACGGTTCTCCGGCACTTGTCTTCAAACATAGCATCTCATGCGGCATTAGTGCTCGGGCGCATGCGGAAATGACCAAGATCGAGTTGCCCATCGGTCTGATCGTAGTGCAGAAAGCGCGCGCTGTTTCCAATGAGATCGAGGAGCTAACGGGCATTACACACGAAACTCCACAGGTCTTTATCATGCGCGATCGGCAAGTTCTCTGGACAGCTTCACACGGGCAGATAAAGGCCGAAGCCGTCGAGGCGGTGTTGCTGGAGATTAGCGAGCAGAGCCGGGACCGTTTAGTTTAGCAGCGGCGACTGCGCGCCGGCTTGAGTTCCTCGAAACGGGCGACAAAGTATCCGGATGGTTGACATTGCGCAAAGACGACAGGCGATCGAGCCGCGCGAGATTTTGCAAGAGAGCGATACCCAATTGCGAATCACCTGGGCTGACGATCGAGTGTGCGATTACAACGCCGCCGCACTGCGGCGCGTATGCCCATGTGCCCAGTGCGTGAACGAGTGGACGGGACAGCGGACACTAAAGCCGGACGTTATTTCTGACGAGCTCGAGATAAGCGATCTCAACATCGTGGGCCGGTACGCTTTGAACTTTCGTTGGAGCGATGGTCACGAAACCGGCATTTATAGTTTTCAATACTTGAGAGACCTCTGCGAGCAGTAGGAACGCACCTGAGAGCGCAGCCCTTCGTGCCTGCGGCTCACGGGCATTCTGCCCGCTTCCTAACTAGATCACTACCCGCGGTTCCGCGACGAGATGACGCAACGTACTCGAATTCTGATCGTGACCGAGCGCCCTGACCAACCGAGCATCACGCAAGACGCGCTCGCCCGCCTGGGCTTCGAGACCGTCGCAGCTCCGAATTTCACTAACGCCTACGCCCGGCTGCTCGATTCAATATTTGACTTGATTGTGATCGAGGCTGCCGAGCCGGCCGGCGGCAGCGTTGAATTCATCAAGCGTGTTCGCGCTACGCCGCAGTTAGCTGGTATCTTAATTCTGATATTGGCTGAGTGGGGCACGGGAGCGCCGACACTGGCTCTCGCGGCCGGGGCTGATTCCTATGAGCCAAATGAAACAAAGCCGATTAATCCTGGTCGTTTGGTAGCTTCGATTGAAAGATTGCTGAACCGGCAGGTAGCGGCGGCAAAT
>ORMF010376402.1_pt1 | contig 12277 bp, 12 predicted proteins | sample 1779871 | NCBI WGS metagenome assembly ORMF01 (sample SAMEA104232316, study PRJEB22302) | groundwater metagenome | biome: forest; feature: aquifer; material: groundwater | place: USA | collected 2011-08-07 | depth 5.4 m | reverse complement strand
CGCTACACTGCGGGCTGATATCTGGATACACCGCCCCACAGGCGGTGTATGTCGGGAGAGAGATTGACAAGGCGTAAGCTCATGATGGATATTGCAGCAGATTTTGGTTTCTCAGATTGGAGAGCTGCCGAATACACTGCCGGAAGAGCCGGCAGTATACTCAATAGCAAGTTAGGCGGCATGCGCAAGACGCTCGTATTGCCCGTAGTTAAGAGATGAAAAGAAGAACGCCTATTCTCGGTTTTCTGCTGGTGCTAGTGTTGGTTTCCGCCGGGTGGGGTGTTCATCGTTTGTGGGAGGCCCGCCTCTGGCCTTTCGCCACCGGCACACGTGATTCGGCGTTTCTGGCCACCACCTTCGGCATGTCTCCGCAGGAGGTGCGCAGGTCCCTCGCGACGTATTCCGGGCAGTTGCTGAGCTATCAGGAATACCGAAGGAATGAGCCATCACCGAGCATCAACACCATTGGCTGGACTCCACTGTTTTCCGACGACGCAAGGCGCGACGCGTCGTTATACATGCCCTCGATCGAGATGTTCGAATCCAAGGTGGAGGCTGAGTTCGGCTTTCGAGACGAACGGCTGTCGTGGGTCGGAGTCTACTTCGACCCGATTGGTCATAGTAAGTCCGAGGCGGTCGTCTCCACCATTGAGAGCGGTCTGCGAAGCACGTATCGGTTCTCGAGCCGCGAGGAGAGTCAGGAGGTTCCAGGCGCGTACACACTCCATTTTGCCTCCGCCAGTGCAAGCCCCTCGCTGTGGGTCAACCTCACACAGCCTGACAAGCCCATCATCATCTTGACCGTAGTGCATCCGACGACCCAAGCGGACAGAAAACGTGAGATTAAGAACCGACAGCAGAAGGCATTTGGAGTGAGAAAGTGATGTTGCCGCCGAACAGCGGCTGCACCCCGACGGCCGCGAACCTGAAGTGCGGCCGCGGGTGAGCCGCATGGCGTTAGGTTCGGATGAAAAAGCTAAACGGCTGGGTGAGGCTCGGTATCGTTGTATCCGTACTTTGGGCATTGTCCGCAACATTCATATACGTTGACGAGATTGTTAATCACCCTTCTTTTGCCGCGGAGTATCGGCTCCATGGGTACTTTGGTTGGACTGACGACATTGAGGCAACCCAGAAAGCACATGAAAAAGCGAAAGCCCAGGGAAAAGATTTCTCTGAAGGATTCTTATTTCAAAAGCCCATTTTCAGTTTAACGGGTTATCTTCAATTGGCATTCGTACCCTTAGTAGTCTGTTGGTTAGGAGTGTATCTGTCGACGTGGGTTGTTCGTTGGGTTCGGGAAGGTTTTCGAACCTGACTGGCCCATCGAGATCAAGGGGTGGAAACCGGGACCTTCTTATTTTTTATTCAAGATGGAACAATTTTGGATCACGTTGCTCAGCATTGTGGCTGGCGCAGGGGGGTATCTAATAGCGACCTTTTGGGTGCGTCCGATCTTGCGGTATAAGGACCTTAAGTACCAAATTGCATCGGACCTTGTATTCTTTGCCAACGCCATTGAACTTCAAAAGTTGGACGGAAGTTTGAGAGAGGATACATTGGCGCGGAAAGATGCTAACAGACGACGGGCCTCTGATCTTGCCGCCATCTACGATTATCTACCTGCCTGGTATCGGCGCTGGCTTCAGAAGCATAAAGAGGACCCAAAACAAGCATCCTCCGAGTTGATTGGCCTCTCTAACGAGTCAGATGTCAAGGAAGCGAAACGGCGGATTCAAAGCATAAAGGCTTGTCTTAGAATTTCTCTAGAGAGACCCTAGGCCTAACCATCGGGTTGAGAAAGACGCTTCGCGCTTCTCACTCGTGGCGTTAGGCTACAATGACACATGATGAGTCCTGAGGCTGAGTTCACCCGGGAACTGGAGGTTTTCTACGCTGAGGTGGCAAGCGCAAACCAGTTCTTCTACAGTTGGCTCACGGTCCTCACTGTTGCCGGTGACGATAAGAGCGTCTACCAATTCCTCAATCAGAGGCGGCTGTTTTGGAACACCGTACTCGGCGCTTTGCAAACGGCGTCGTTCATTGCCTTAGGGCGAATCTTTGATCAAGATCCCTCCACACATAATATCGACCGGCTTTTGCGGATTGCTCGGTCCAACTCAACCATCTTTTCTAAAGATGCGCTCGCTGAACGCAAACACAAGACTAGTCCAGATGCCGATAAGTGGCTGACCGAATATCTTCGTAGGGTGTACGTTCCTACCGCTGATGATTTCAGAAAACTCCGGCGACATGTCACTGCACGCCGAAAAGTGTATGAAAATAACTATCGTCCCTTGAGGCACAAGCTGTTCGCGCACAAACAAATTCTTGACCCTGCAGACATCAAGGCGCTTTTCGCAAAGACGAAGATTCGTGAGCTACAACAACTCCTGGTTTTTCTGAGCCGACTTTACGACGCACTATGGGAACTGCTTTACAATGGCTGGAAACCTAACCTCCGTGCAGCTCGGTATTCAGTCAAGGCTATGAGAGAACAGCCTTCGCCCAAGCATCGTCGCCCCGCTGTTCAGGAACGCTTAATTCATGAGATCGAACAGTTTCTCAAATCGCAGGTGCGTGAGAGCCCGACGCGCGCTGCACGAGGCGTGCCTCTTTGACAGGAGGATCGAGACGGTTAAGAGAAAATACAAATTTAGGCCTATCAGGAAAAGGGGTCCGCTCTTAGCTCTTAACTCACCCAGCAAGATCCGTTAGATGGTCTTTATGACTCGTCCACTGCGCATCGAATACACCGATATCTCCCGCTGCCTCTGCTGTAAGTAGAGGACAATGGTCATTGTGGCTGAAGTACTCAGGCTCCGCTCATGGCAGGTCCCGGATCAGGTGGGCGGCTTAGGTTGGATTGCTGAAGCGAGCATTTCTGAGGAACCCAGTGCGGAAAAACCGCACGCCGGGATCTGTGCGGGGACCGCTGGGTAACTGGCGGTCCTACCGCGATGGCCCAGGGAGCCGACACCATCGTTGCCTGAGTCGTTTTGGGGCGAGAACCGCAAGGATTTTTCCGTTTCCACACCACACTCGTTTCCTATAGAATACCCTTGCGTAGTACATGGCAAGGGTCCTTACAAACACTACTCGGAGGGCAAATGACAGCATTACAACCACGCTACAGTAAAGAAGAGTTTGCTCGGCGCGGCACTGAGATCTACGAACAACAAGTTCGTCCACAGGTTGAAGAAAGCAACCAAGGAAAGATTGTTGCTATCGATATCGAAACTGGCGCGTTCGAGGTTGCTGAGGATACGCTGACGGCTTCAGAACGCCTGCTGACCCACTATCCAGATGCACAGATCTGGTGTGTGCGGATCGGCCACCGTGGGGTGCACCGCTTTGGTTTGCGTCCGGTGACGGCGGGCTAGGTATGATCACCGGAGTCGTCAACGACAACCGAGAAGCAATAATTCGGCTTGTCGTAACCGGTCCGAGTGGACAACAACAGGACACCGAGGCGATTATTGACACCGGCTTCACTGGGTTTTTGACGTTGCCTCCTGCTCGTGTTGCAGCCCTGGGATTATCGTGGTTGAGTCGCCAATCAGGCATCTTGGCTGGTAGTAGTTCTCTCGCTTCGCCAAGCGCGCGTTCCCAGTAGATGCGCGTTTTTCATCAGGCTATCGGATTTTTTTGACCAGCGTGCCGATATACAGCCGATCGAGCTTTTGCTCGACCACGGGATCGTAGGTCCCGGGGGATTGCACGACGAATTTCTTTTCGGCCCTGGCCTTTTTCATCCTGCTGACGAGCTCTTTCGCGCGGACCTGGACGTCGTCCCGGACCGGAACGTTATTTTCCTAAGAGAGCTCCTCCTGTCCTTTTTTAGAAATGATCAGGTCATAGAGCAGGGTGTGGCGGCAAAGCGGCCATTCTCAACGGTCCGTTGGCCGCTTTTCAGCGCGCCGCCTTGCTTTTCTGCTCCGCCTCCGCGAGCGCTTCGTTGTAGATTCTGAGCACAGGGTCGATCGACATCCGCTCCGGTGTCTCGACTTCGACATAGGTCACTCCATTGACGAGCCGCACGTCCGCCGGGATCATGTCCTTGGGGATGTCGATGCGAAGAGAATTCGACCCGCTGTGGCCGACCTTCGCGTATTCTGTCTGCACCGTGATCTGTCCTTCGCGGGAAAGGAGCCAGTTGATGAAGACCTTGCCGGCGTTCGGGTGCGGCGCCCGGTTGACGAGCCCGATATTGCCCCCGCCGGTGGAAAAACCCGCGCCTTCCTTCATCGTCCCGAAAGCGCCTACCGGGAGCCCTTGCGTCTGCGCCCTGCCGATTTGTGAGCGGGAGCAGAAAAAACAGAGCGGAAATTTGCCGGTGATGAGCCAGTCCACTCCTTGTCTCTCATCGCGGAAGATCGTCATATCCATTTCGCTGAAAAGCCTGCGGATATATTTGGCCCCCAAATCGGGCGTGTAATAAAAAATCCGCATGTTCGCCGTTCCGGTTCCGGGATTTCTCACGTCCCGGGCGGACATCTTTCCCCTCCACTTGGGATTGAGAAAGTCCCAGAAGGACTGAAACTCCTTGGGATTCACCAGACGGGTATTGTAGTAGATGCCGCCGGCCTGGGCATAGCCGATGTAGCTCAGCGCGTATTTTCGTTCCGTGTCCACATAACGGTGCTTTCCCTGCCACCATTTGGATTCATCGGCTACCTCGGGCAGGAGCAGCGCGTCTCTGATCGGGTCGAGCGCCTTGGCCGAATGCAGGTCCCAAACTGTGGAGCCGCCTCCGATTGCCACGTCGGCGATATATTTCTCGGCGCGCCGCTCAGCGAAGATGCGCGGGTTGGGGTCGGGGGCGCCGGGGACAATGACCAGCTTGATCTCGGGAAAGCGCTTCTGGAAAACTCCGGCCTCCAGCGGAATCGTGGAGCCGATGAAGGAATAAACTCTGACCTGGCCTTCTTCTTTGGCTGCTCGAAGGGTTTTATCCCACTCGGCCTGCCGGGCAACCGGCTTGTCTGCGGCGGCCCAGACGGTTGTGCCGGAGGGGAACGAAGCCATAAGGCTCAGCCCCAGGACTCCGATCATGACACGGGAGAATAATGCCATAGTCTCTCTCCTCTCTTTATTTTGCCCGGGATAGGATTCGGGTGACCTCGTCCGAGTTCATCACATAGCCGATGAAATCGTCGATGTTGGCCAGGCTCGCGGCTTGGGCCTCGGCCGTTGCCGAATAGGTGCAATCTCGCAAAGCGACGGTCACGATATCGCGGCACTTGGCGTCTCTTGCCAGCCACTCGACCCCCCAGTTGGTGCTCCCTCCAGCCACGATCAGGATCCAGATTCCTTTGATCCTGAGCAGGGCGTCCATCTTTGTGCCGTAAAAGGCGCTGGACCTGACCTTAGCGACCATGAAGTCGTTGGGCGCCGGCTTCAATGGATCTATGACATCCGCCCCCGGAGTCCCCTTGACGCAGATCGGAGATCCATGGCGGTGGAGATAGGGCTCGCGCTCGGGCGGGTAGGTCATCGCTGGATCGTTCTCCACTCGCGTGTAAATGACGGGGATCGGAAGTGAATGGGCAAGATCGATCAGGGCCCGAGTGCGTTTGACCACCTCGGCCATCTCGGGTTTCGACAGAGAAGCCTTGATGAAATCGTTTTGCATGTCGTGCAGCACCAGAGCGGTGTTGGAACGGCTGATCGGGGGCGGCGGGGCGTTTTTCATGTGGATAGAAGCTTCCTTTCCTTCGCGGCAGTCTTTGGGGGCCTTGCTTGTGCCTTCATCGCAATCTAGTCGATCTGGCTATGCCATGTCAATTTAAGGAGCGGGAAATGACCCTCCTTCAATCCGGCGCCTTTTTCTATTAGAATAGTTTCATGCGTAAGTGGGTTATTGCCGGGGTCGTATTACTTTCCCTGGGTGCGCTGGGCGCCCTGGCCTTAATGAATTTGAATTCGCTGATCAACCGAAACAGGGACTATCTTCTGAATCAAGCTCAGCAGGCGCTCGGGCGCAAAGTTTCCGTCGAAGAGATCGAAGTGACCCTGTGGAAGGGCATCGGCCTGCGCCTCAAAAATTTCGCCTTGTCCGATGACCCGCACTTTCATTCAGGCGACTTTATTCGCGCCGGAGATCTCCAGGTGAACGTGAAGTTTCTGCCTCTTTTAAGAAAAGAGCTCCAAATTAAGCGCTTGATCCTTCACGATCCGGTCATCGAAATCGTGAGGGATAAAGAGGGCAAGTTCAATTTCTCCGGTATCGGAAAGCGCGAGAAAGAGATCGACGACAAAAAGGAAAAGGCGCCCGCAAAAAACAGCCGCGACTCCGGCGAGGAGAAGGGGGCTCTATTCCCGTCGATCTCCCTGGTCGATATTTCCCGCGGGGAGGTGCATTATCTCGACCGGAAAGCGGAGATCGACCTCCGGATCAAAGCCGTCGATTTTCGGGTGAAAGAGCTGGGCTTCGATAAGCCTTTTTCCGTGGACCTGGCGGCCGCGCTATTTTCGGAAAAGCAGAATGTGAAGCTTCAAGGCAATGTCGGTCCGATTCGTCCTGGAGGAGATTTCGCCGACGCGCCCTTGGAAGTTACGATAAGCGTCGATCCCTTGGATCTTGGCCGATTGCATGGAGTGATGCCTGGGGTGGATCGCTCCTTTAAACGGGACTTCCGCCTCACCGGCTTGTTGAGGGTCAAAGATCTTCAGGTGAAAGGAACACTCAAGAGGGCCGTTCTCAAGGAAACAACCCTCAATTTGGGGAATTCCCGGATTCGCCTGGCCGCTCAAATCAACCGATTCTCGCCTCTCACTTTTTCGTACCAACTCTCCACTCCGGAAGTGAAGCCGGCCCACTTTCAAGCCTCCCTCCCCGACGAGCGCAAGGCCGACGTGATCAAAAACTTGAGCAGTGAGGGAAGTCTTACCGCCAAAGACGGGAAGCTTACATTTCAGGGGAAGGTGACTTCGAGCCAGGGAACCCTTTACCGGATCGGCTATAAGGATCTCATCGCGACCATTTTATCGGAAGACAAAACGACAAGCATCCGAAACTTCCGGGTCACCGCGCTCAACGGATCTCTGCAGGCCGAGGGGGAATACTCGTCGAGCAGTTCTGTGCCCCGTTTCTCTTTCACATCTAAAGTTCAGGGACTCGACCTCAAGGAGCTGTATCGCGCGCTGGATCCCAAAGCCTCGCGGGATATCCAGGGCCGTATCAACGCCAACCTGAAGATCTCGGGAAGCGGCAAAGAGTGGAAGGAGATCAAGCCGACTCTCCGCGGCCAAGGTCAGGCCGAAGTCCTGGAAGGGGCGTTGCTAAATTTCAACCTGGCGGAAGGGGTCTCGTCCTCCGTCACCGGAATTCCCGGCCTGACTTCATGGATCAGCCCGCAAGTGCGGCAGAAGTATCCCGCAACTTTCGAGGCTAAAGACACCGTCTTCAATGAATTGACCGGGCTTTTCGATTTGGAAGATGGTCGGATGAAAGTCAAAAACTTCCGGATAACCGCAGCCGATTACACCGTGCAGGGAAATGGCTGGGTCGATTTCGACCGGAGGATCGACTTCCGCTCCACCCTGGCCTTTTCCCAACGTCTTTCCACCGACCTGGGACACGCGGCCCGGGAGGTGAAATATCTTTTCAACGACCAGAATCAATTTGAAATACCCTTTGCTCTTACCGGCACCCTCCCTAAGGTCAAGCCGAAACTCGACTCCAATTATCTGAGCCAATTGATCCAACGTGGGATGGTTCGTAAGGGCACGGAGGAGCTCAAAAAGAGGTTTTTCGGTTCCAAGGAATCGGCGCCGCCCGAGGAGCCTCCGCCCGCGGATCAGAAGAAGCGGAACAAAGGAACGAGGGAAGAATTGATCCGGAAGGGGTTGGAGAAACTCTTCGGCCGCTAGGGAGCCTGTTGAAAAAAGCCCATCTGCTTCCCTTCGACTTTGCTCAGGGCGGTGAGCCTGTCGAAACCACGTTGGGCATATTTACCTAACTCGCATTTCTGCTCGGATTTCGTGCCCGACCACGAGCACGATCAGTTTTTTCTCGCCGCCTATTGGTGTTGCCTTCCATATCAATTTGCCCTATTTGCGTGCAACTAAGTCAACAACGCATGCCTGACTCCGAACCCACCCAAAAACCCAGCTCAGTTATCGAAATCATGCCCCCGATTTGTGTGGTTACTTTTAGACTTGACAACATACTTATTATCTGGTCTAGTGTGTTGCACCGATGTGTTAGGAGGTGAGCCATGGCCCGCGTAAACGTTTTCTTAAAGGACGAATTGCTCGACGAGATCAACGAGGAGGCGAAAGATGAGGGAACCAATCGCAGCGCCCTCATCCAGAGCGCCTTGGAGAGGTATATCGAAGTAAAGCGGCATCAGCGCGAGGAGGAAGAAAAGCGGAAGAAGATGCAGGAGGCGTCTCACAAAATGGATGCGTTGGCGAAGAAGTTGGGCAAGTGGGACCCTCAGGCAACAATCCGGAAATTCCGTGACAGCAATCTGAAGGGCGACTCGTGATTTCTGCCCATCACGCCGGATACGTAGTTGACGCATCCGTTCTGGTGAAATGGTTCCTTCACGAACAGGAAGAAGACCGTGACCGGGCGTTAGCTCTGCGGGACCTCCACATCTCGGGTCGATCAACGATCATCATCCCGCAGTTTGCACTCCTGGAAGTTCTCAACGCTGTTCGTTTCAGTCCAAAAGCAAAAGAAGAAGATGGGGAGACGGCACTAGAAGTGCTTCATGACCTACATCTCGAAACAAAACCCCCCGAAGTTGATCTCCTCCGCAAAGCCAACGCCATCGCCTGGGCCTACAAGATTGCGATTTACGATGCCCTCTATGTAGCCCTGGCTGAACAAGTGGGATACCCGCTTATTACTGCTGATGAGGTAATGGTGAAAAAGCTGAAGGGCCATAGTATCGTGGTGCCGTTGCGAGAATTGGAGATAAAAAACTGACAACGCACAGTAAAGGGGTCGAGTCTGCTCTTGGCTCTTTAGGCGGAGAGGTTGATCTCGATTTTTTGCTCCAAGAAGAAAGAGGTCCGGAATCTTTATACGGCTCAACGGACCACCTCGGTACGCTTCTGCTCGTCGGTTTCTCGCGCGCCGCTCGGCTGCAAAGATGCTTTTTCAACAGACTATTTAAATGGCTTCTCAGTAGGCTCCGGATGCGCTCCGCCGATTCCCCCTCACCGCAAGGTTTTCTGTTCCGCTATCCTTCGTCCGGGCTCATCATCACGACTCTCGCTCTTCTTGCCGGGCAAGCCCTGGCTGCAAGTCCGATTCTTCCTCCTCATCCGCTCTCTTTGTTGCTCCTCCTTCTTCCGCTTCCATTTATCTTCTGGCGCGGCGGTCTTGCCTGGGCCGTTGATTCCGATACATGGTCGGATTATGATGACCCCTAATATGAACGAGAAGGGCAATATCCGGCTCCCGCGCGACAAGATTGCCGAGTTTTGCAAACGCAATCGGATTCGCAAACTTTCCCTCTTTGGCTCGGCGCTACGAGGAGAACTTCGGGAGGACAGCGACATTGATCTCTTGGTTGAGTTCGAGCCCGGACATGTGCCGGGGCTGGCTTTTTTTGCCATGCAGAACGAGCTTTCCGAAATCCTTGGCCGGAAGGTGGATTTGAATACCCCTCAGTTTCTCAGTCGGTATTTTCGTGAGCAGGTACTTGCCGAGGCTGAGTTACAGTATGCCGCCTCCTAAAGGCGCCGTACGGCTCCGCCATATGCTGGACCATGCACGCGAAGCCGTCTCCATGGTCCAAGGCAAGACGCGCGTGGATCTTGACACAGACCGTAAACTCAATCTCGCTCTTGTCCGGCTACTAGAAATAATCGGAGAGGCTGCTGGTCGGATTTCTAAAGCGGATCGGGACCGCTATTCCAACATTCCTTGGGCAGAAATTGTAGGTCTTAGAAATCGGCTCATCCACGGCTACGACGAGGTTGACCTTGACATCTTGTGGGAGATCGTGACTGCGGACTTAACCCCTCTTATCAAAAACCTGGAAAACCTTCTGGAAGCTAAGAGGTAGTGCGGACAGTCACCAAGGACCTGCCACCGTTGAAAGCCGCCCTCGAAAAAATTCTTTGAGAAAAAGGGCGGGAGGAGTCTTTGTCCCAACGGACTTTGTTGGCGCGCCTGCGCTGAACCTGGCCTGAGCCCTTCGACTCCGTTCAGGATAAACTCCGCCGAAGGATCGGTTACTCGCGCGCCTTGCATCCGGGACCTTTTTGACCAGTCTCCGATAAGGGGTTTTGGGCAACCTCTTAGAGAATCCAGGTCTCGTTTTTTGCTATAATTCCAACGATGGCTTTAATCGAAGAAAAACTGGACGGCTTGCCCTCTCAACCCGGCGTCTATCTGATGCGTGACGGGGCGGGCAAGGTCATCTACGTCGGCAAGGCCAAGGACTTGAGGGCGCGCGTGCGGGCCTACTTCCGCGGCGGCGACGGCCGTTCCCAAATCGAGTTTTTGATGCGCCGCGTCGCCGATGTCGAGTCGCTGGTGACGAGCACTGAGAAAGAGGCCCTCATTCTCGAAAACAACCTGATCAAACAGTACAAGCCGCGTTACAATATCCGGCTGAAGGACGACAAAAGCTATCTCAGCATTAAAATCAACGCGCAGCATCCCTGGCCCAGGATTTTTGCCACCCGGAAGATCGTGAAGGACGGGGGACGGTATTTCGGTCCCTACTCGTCGGCCATCGCGGTCCGGGAGACGATCGACATCATTGAAAAACATTTCCTTCTGCGGAGCTGCACGGAAAATAATTTCAAGAACCGCGCGCGGCCCTGTCTCCAGTACCAGATCAAACGCTGCCTGGCCCCCTGTGTCCTGGCGGTAGATCCGGAGGATTACCAGGAGCATCTGCGGCAAGCCATACTCTTCATCGAGGGAAAGAGCCAGCAGCTTTTAGACGAGATCAAACAGAGGATGCGGGAAAAGGCGGACTCCCTGGAGTTCGAGGCCGCGGCCAAGATCCGGGACCAGATCCAGGCGGTGGAAAGGACCGTAGAGAAGCAGCGCATGGTGGCGCACTGGGGGTCGGATCAGGACGTCTTCGGGCTCTATCGAGAGGGGGGATTCATCGAGGTTCAAGTGCTCTTCGTCCGCCAGGGAAAACTGACCGGAAATCAGGCCTATTCACTCGAAGACTTGGAATTTTCCGACCAGGAAGTGATGGAGGCGCTTCTGACTCAGTTCTACCAGGGGGACCGGTTTGTTCCGGATGAGATCCTGCTGCCTGTGGAACTGAGCGACCAGGAGGTCCGGGAGGAATACCTGGGGGAACGAAAGGGCAAAAAGGTATCGCTCCTGTATCCGCAACGGGGAGACAAGCGCCAGTTGGTGGGGATGGCGCAGGAAAACGCCCGCCTGAGTTTCTTCGAGCGCCACGATCAGGAGAAGGCGCGCGAGAAGATGCTCCTGGAACTCCAACAAAAGCTCAGGCTGAGGCATTACCCCCAGCGAATCGAGTGCTACGACATCTCGAACATCCAGGGCTCCCACGCAGTGGGCTCCATGGTCACATTTTTTAACGGCGAGCCCGATAAAGATCATTACCGGCACTATCGAATCCGCACCGTGGCGCTGGATTCGCGCGGGGACGATTTCGGGATGATGTTCGAGGTCCTCAAACGACGCTTCAGCCGGGGAGTTGAGAGCGGCGATCTTCCCGATCTCGTGGTGGTGGACGGCGGAAAAGGGCAACTCGGTGTGGCGCTCGCGGTGATGAAAGAGCTCGGGGTCGAGGACCTGGACGTGATCGCGTTGGCCAAAATGAAGGTCCAGAGCAGTCCACGAAGCTCGGAGGTCGAGCGAACGGAAGACAGGGTCTTTCTACCCGGGCAGACGAATCCCGTTCTTCTCAGGCGAAATTCCAACGCCCTTTTTCTCCTCCAGCGGGTGCGGGATGAAGCCCACCGGTTTGCCATCACTTACCATAAGAAGCTCCGGGGGAAGCAAACCTTCTATTCCTTGCTGGACCGGATCCCGGGAATCGGGGGCATGCGAAAGAGGGCGCTCCTGCGCGCTTTCGGCAGCGTGAAGCGCATCCAGGAGGCGACGCTGGAGGATCTCTTGAAAGTTCCTTCCATCAACGAAAAGGTCGCCCAAGAAATCTTGCGAACCCTTGGAACCGCTTCCTCCTGAGGCTCCGCGTGTCCGGAGATCCCGCCTCTTCAGGAGAAGACGCCCTCAAAAGAAATCGTTCGCTGTGGTTGGTCGTTCCCACGCTCTTTCTTCTACTCGGGCAGGCCTGCGCGGCCTGGTGGAGTT
>ORMF010421675.1_pt1 | contig 12278 bp, 10 predicted proteins | sample 1779871 | NCBI WGS metagenome assembly ORMF01 (sample SAMEA104232316, study PRJEB22302) | groundwater metagenome | biome: forest; feature: aquifer; material: groundwater | place: USA | collected 2011-08-07 | depth 5.4 m | reverse complement strand
TCGAAAGCCAAAGTGCTGCCCAGAATGCGCGGACCGAGAAGCCCTTCGCGATAACAGCGGTCGATCTCTTCCTGTAGGATTTCTCTGGGTCGTTCGTATTCGTGCCGGATGTACAGAATTCCGCGGCGGGCGCCTGTGACCAGCCCGGCCATGATCATGCCCTCGATCACCAGGTAGGGGACGTTTTCCATGATGAAGCGGTCTTTGATGGTGCCGGGCTCGCTCTCATCGGCGTTGCAGACAATGTATTTTTCCTTGCCGGGAGCGTTGCGGACGATTTCCCACTTGCTGCCGGTGGGGAAGCCGGCGCCGCCCATGCCGCGCAGTCCGGCGGCTTTCAGGGTAGCGATCACGGCGCTCCAGTCCGGATTCTCGACAAATTTCCGGACCAAGGAATATTTGGGATCTCCCCCGTAAGGATCGGATGTGACCGGCGACGGTTTGTGGGCGTGCTGTTCGGCGGGAAGTTCGCGACCGGCGAGCACGTCACGCACCAGCGTCACGGCCCGACTTTCGTCGAGGTTGCTGTAGATCCGGTCGTTGATCGAGAGCGCGGGCGCCTGGTCGCAGCGACCGAGACAGGACACGTCACGCACAGACACTTTTTCCGGGCCGCTAGCGCGGAAAGCTTGGTCCAAGCCACGTTTAAGGTCGGGAGCGCCCCGCAGATGGCAAGACATATCGGCACAGACACGCACTTCGGCCTGGGCCGGCGGTGTGAGATGAAAGTGGGGATAAAAACTGGCTACCGCGTGGATTTGGCTGAGCGGCACCTGAATCTTGGCGGCAAGTTCCTGCAACCGATCGGCTGGCAAGTAGCCGAACTGATGCTGAATGGACCTGAGTTCGTCAATCAAGCGCCAGGGTCCCCTTAGTTCCACATAACGACAAGGTTACCAGGAATCTATTGATTTCGTGCTACAGAGTGGGTATAAGCAAGACCATTGCCCCAAAAAATGTGAGCGGAATCCTGGCTTCGTGCCGGAAGAACCATGGCTGCAGGAATGGTCGACAAGGGACGAGTGGGGTGGCGATGGGCGGCGTGTCTGACACTCGCCATCGGCGCCTCAGCCCAGAACACGGTGGTGGGCAAGTACAACGGACCGGGCGGATGCGCCTCCAGCAGTTGCCATGGCAGCATTCAGCCGAAACAGATCACGCGCGTTCCCCAGAACGAGTACAGCATCTGGGCCGGGCAGGATAAACACGCACGCTCCTACCAGGTGCTGTCGAATGACGTTTCCGTCCGCATAGCGCGCATTCTGAACCTGAAGTCACCTCCCAACCAGAACCAGAAATGCCTGGCCTGCCATGCCCTCGCCGTTCCGCCCGAGATGCGCGCTCAGACCTTCGACATCAGCGACGGCGTGAGCTGCGAGCATTGCCACGGCCCAGCGGCCGGTTGGCTGGGCACGCACACGGTCGAAGATTGGGAGACGCGAACCGCAGACCAGAAGGCCCAGCTCGGCATGCGCGATCTGCGCGACCTGGCTGTACGCAGCCATACTTGCCTTCATTGCCACGTTGGAACGGAGGAACAATCCGTCGATCACCAGATGATTGCGGCTGGCCATCCTGACCTCACCTTCGAACTCAATCTGTTCAGTGCGGTGATGCCCCGTCACTGGAAAGACTCCGACGACACTCCCTGGTTCGGAACCAAAGAGTGGGCGGTGGGACAGGGCATGCAGTTGCGCGACAGTTTGCGACGGCTTGCCCGCCGCGCCCGCAGTTCCACCTGGCCGGAATATGCCGAGCTCGATTGCCTTGCCTGCCACCATAGCCTAACGGCCCCGAAAGATAGCTGGCGTCAGGAAGTTGGTTATGCCGGTCGCACACCGGGTGTCCCGGCATGGAATTCGGCGAGCTTCGTGGTACTCCGTTACGCTGCGGCGGAAACGGATGCCGCCACCGCGGGCAAGCTCGTATCCGAGATGGCAACGCTCAGCGGTTTGATGGGACAACTCAGCGGTGGCCGCGAACAAATTGCGGCTTCAGCCGACCTCGCCGCCGACCTCGCCCATTCTCTCGCCGGCGCTCTGAACCGCCGCAGCTACGATCAGGCGTTCACGCTGCAAGTCATGCGGAAAATCGCGGGCGATTCCCGCGCGATCTCCCAGCAGGGACAGCGCGCCGCCGGGCAGGCTGCCATGTCGCTGGACTCCCTGTTCGCGGTCTACAAGCAGAATGCAAAGAATCTCGACGAAACGGAAATTAAGGGTGCGATCAACGGGCTCTTCCCGCAACTCGACGACCCGTCCACGTACAACGCACCCCGGTTTGCGGCGCAGATGCAGAAGGTGAGCGCGCTCTTGTCCGCGGAGAAGGGAAGCCGCTAACCATGAGTGCTAAACCCAGCAGTCCTTCGTTAAGCCCGGAACACCAGCGGCTGGCCGAGCCGTCCACTGAGATGGTCGCGCCCTGGCGCAAGTGGGGACCCTACGTCTGCGAGCGTTCCTGGGGGAGCGTGCGAGAGGACTACAGCCCGGATGGATGCGCGTGGGAATTCCTGACCCATCGCTCGCTTTCGGTCAGCGTGACGCCGCGTAGTAGCCGGTCTTGGCGAATACATGAAGCGGCGGTAGCCCTTTGGGGAGTCTGAGCCGAATCCTGATCGCGTGCCATTTGCCATCATGCGCGGACTTCTCCGGGCGGTAGGCGAGAACATACTGATTGCGCAGTGCCATGCCGACGCGTTGTGCGACCGCCGGAAGTTCGTTCGGGTTATCCACACAACCCCGATTTCACCGCGGGGCTGCTCGACCTCTGCCGCGGACTGGAAATGTTGTTGAATGAAAAACTGGGGGCGATTTCGGCGGATGTCGCGCGTACTGTCCTGGGCGATACCCAGGCGTTCATCGATGTTGGCAAGGGATTGTCGGATAAGATGCGTAACTCATTGAGACCCAATTTAGAGACGGTCCTCGACAAATCACAGAAGAGAAAATCATTGTCCCCATCCGAAATAGCCTCGCAGCTATGTATTGGAAGGCTTGCGGTAAGCGTGCTGAGCGATAGTGCCAAACCCATTCTTAGGCGCACGCCGGGACCTGCAGATCTTGAACAACTCGCGATCATGCATCTCATCACATCGGAATACCGGAATGGCAAGACTCATCCCGTGGCAGGTTCGCGCCACATCTTCACTTCACGCCATGAGATGCAAGCCTTGAGGAAGTTGGTGTTCGGCATTGATGAGGAAAAGACGGTTCAAAAAAAAGAGATCGTAGACGGGATCAAGAGGACGAGTTGGCTGACAAACCTGGAGACCGGGCGGGCGATAGACAAGGTATCGGGCGGATGGGGAAAGTTCCCGGGCATCGTGCCCGTCCTTGAAAAGGCGCTCGGCGGAAATTCCGCCGCGTGACGGAAACGGCCGGCCCATTGCATCAGTTCCATCAGTTCCAAAAAGTCGAAAAAATAGTTAAACGGAGTGAGATTTGAGAAACAAGTGAAAGACGAGATGTGCTAAGATACCAGTGTTTACAAGGGTTTTCGGCTATCTCCTTCTTGTGCAAGACGGTAGGAAAAAGGCCGAGTTCGAATCCCACTCTCTCCGCCACTCACTCAAAGATGGGCACTTAGCTACTCCTACTGTACGGACCCTTCAGGCTTAAGGCCGCCATCTGGAGCACAAGTGGAGCACATTAAGGCCTCGGAACTGTCTCATCGCAGCGATCGCATCGGGCGATGCGGTCTTGATGTAGTGGTTCTGAGTTGTTGCTACCGTACTGTGCCGCAGAATCCGCTGGATCACCGAGTCATCCACGCCCAGGCGGTTCAGATTCGACGCCAAGCCCCTGCGGAACCCGTGCCAGCCGTGCCACAAAAGTCCCGCACGCTTGAGCACATCTTTCATTTCCCGCTGATAGCAAGCGTTCAAATCGAGCGGATGTCCGAGTGAGTTTGCGAAGATCGGGCCCGCCACTGGATTGCCACACCTTTTACGATGCGCGTCCAGCCTTTGGGCAAGTTGTGAAATGACTGGAACGGGAGCCTTCGATTTCGCAGTCTTGGGATCACCGACGGTATTACGCCACACGGATCGAGTGACGTTTAGCCAGCCCAGCGATTCCTCATCCTGTGCAGGCTCGTAGGATTCCCACGTGAGACCACGCAGTTCTCCCAGCCGCAGCCCCGTGAAGGCAGCGGTCGCCACAGCTGCCGCAGATGGCTCCGAGAGAACCTTCAGCATCGCCACGATTTCTTCGAGCGAAGGTGCGACAGGGCCAGATGTACGCAGACTTCCTGATTTTGCTGGTCAGCCGAACGAACAGCGTAATTCTCGATGACAGCCGATGCCGGTGGCTGCAGATCGCCCTTCTACACGAACAACTCCGCAGCGCGGCTCTGTCTGATGATGACGCGAAAGACCTAAGCAAATGGGCAGCTCGTCTTCGGGGGTTTGTGACAGACGTGTGTGCGCTTCAGGCAGCGAGCGAACTAATCCGGGACAGGTATTTTGACGGAGAGTGCATCTTGTCGAAGGATGCTATTGAAGACTTGGAGCAGCAGGCAAAGATCGTGCAGACCATGATGCACAACCATGATCGTGTGGTAATCGAAGCCGGTCAACCAGAATTCGCAACTGATTCCGACAAGCTCCAAAAGACCGTCAACGAGCTAGCTTCCCAAAGAGCTGACTACATCGTCGCTCTGGCCAAGAGCAAGACACTAGACGATTTCGGCGAGGAAGAGGCTGCCGATGCAATGCTTAAACCCTATATCCTTGAACGTGATTGACCGCGAGCAATCGCAACGATAGGACTACCTAGCAAGTACCCCCACCCGATCAACGCAAGATCGCTGTTGCAAACAAGCGGAGCCGCCTGCTCCGACGGTGTTGAGACGATTTTCATCCGGAGCGCTCCCAACGGTCTGAGATCCGCACCAGCACCGCCGAAATTGCCCGATATTCCGCCACTTTTGCAACACTCCTCCTCGCCGAGCCCTTTGTAGACAGATTCCGCTACTTGAGCGGGGCCACCGCCGATCTATCCCGTGGGTATCGGCAACAGCGCGATCCGGCCCAGCATCGCCCCGAACCGCAAAGCAGGAACGCGCTGAGCTTGCTTAGCTCGCCGGACTTATCTGCTCCACTGGGGTTGGCGTGCTCCACGGCTCCGGCAGTTTGAGATGCGGCATGGGAGGAGCTGCAAACAGTCGTTGGCACGGCTTGGCTAGCCAGCGTGCCCAGCGGGCAGACCGCGAGACCCGCGCACTGTCCGTGGCGATCCCCGTATCCGCGTACATCTGCCGGTAGATTTTCGAGATCAAGACGAACGCCAGGCGGGCGCGTATGGACTTGATGAATCCGGACCGCGCCCAAATGTACTTCAGACTGTAAAAAGTGTCCCAAACCGATTGCGTGCGCTGGCGAACTTCTTCGGCGGACATACTTGGGTGCGGCCAGTAGACCTTGGGCCGAAGGGCCGGCGGAATGAGCCAGCGCCGGGTGATTGGAATGCCCGCAATCTTTACCGGAGACGCCCCCATATTCTTTTCCCAGCGGATAAAGTCCACGGTCCCGGGATACGGGGTCAGCATCACGAACTGGGCAAACGCAACTTCCGCCTGGGCCGCAACCAGCGCAGTGGCGTCGAAGGTTTCGGGGCGGTCGCTGGGTAAGCCAAAAATGAAGGAGCCGAGCACGTACACCCCATGGCGGCGGAAGGTTCTCAACCGCTCGACCAGGTCGTCCCCGGCCGCATTGAACTCTTTGTAAACGTCCTTCAGACCTTCCGGAGTCACCGACTCCACTCCCACCAGCGCACCCTTGATGTTGGCCGCGTGCATGGCATCGAGGAACTCGGTGTCTTCCGCGGCCTCCATGGTGATCTGAGTAAAGAAAATCGTGTCTGACGGAAGTTGCGCCAGACGCGCCATCAGCTCGAAACGCTCCGCCCGGATGGCTTTGAGTTCATTGAGCCGGTGAGTATTGTGCTGCTCCTCGGCCAGTCGCAGATCCGTGAGCGTCACAGGATAGAAATTGTCATCGGCGAGCGCGATAAAGCGAAAGCCCAGCTGTCGCAGCTGGACGATTTCTTCCACCACCACGTCCGAGGCACGCTGCCGGGGACGCTGCCCGTCAGTCCGCCAGACCGAGCAGAACGAGCAATGCTTGGGACAGCCCCGAACGGTCTGGACCGAGGCCCACATGTAGCTCTTGCGTGGTACCAGGTCCCAGCGCGCAGGCAGGAATTCCGTGGCCTCAATTCGTCCTCCTTCGTAGATCAGTTGCGGAGTTCCGCGGCAGCAATCCGACAACACCTTCGCCCACACCACATCGCCATCACCTTTGACGACTGCATGCGCGCCGCCAAGCTCATGGGCTTCGGCCGGGTAGAGGGTTGCGTGAATTCCTCCGAACACCACGTAGGCGCCGCGTTCGCGGGCCATTTTCCCGATTTCGTAACCGCGCAGCGCATTCGCCGTATGGATGCCGATGCCGACAATATCTCCGGCTTGAATGGCGAGTGGGTCTATGGCGTCCAGGGTCTCATCGACAAGGCAGGGATCGCCAAAGCTCGCGGGAGTCGCCGCGGCCAGCACATATAACCAACGAGGCGTAATAACGGCTGTACCGAAAGAAACTTCGCTGGGATTGATAAGGTACACGCGCACGCTGTTTCGCCCTCCTCAGGCGGCCTTGCCCGGAATTTCCTTTTTGATCTCGAAAACGGCACCATAGTACATCTGTCTCGCCTGTTCGCGACACTGTGAAACGATTTTCATCGGGAGCACTCCCGACGGTCTGCCATCCGCACCAGAGCCCACCCCTTTGCAGGAATGGGGCATTGCGCGCGGAGCTGGCAGCGCGGCGGGTGGTTACTTGAGGTTGATGTTGAACTTGCCCATGATTTTTGAAGTGCCGACCTTAGTTGTCAGGGTAACGCTGGCTACGCCGGCGACTGGGTCTACGCACGTTTTGTTACTTCCGGCGCAAAATCCATTGTTCTTCCCCGTTGCCCCCAGGTACCCGACAGCTCATTCTGGCCGCCCAGAATTCACCTCGACGTTGGAGTACCGCATCTCCCTCCAAGATACGCGAGATGCTACGGAGAGTGGTCGAGTCGGTTCTGATACACAAGGATCGGGCGGAGCTGCGGATCAGCAAGAAAGAACTTCGGGCCATTGTTCTGAATGACCAGTGGGCGTGCTGGGCTGAGACGCACTGCTATGTGCACCTGGCGAGTGGTTGGGCTCGGCTGCTAAAGTGATTGCAGCGATTGGGCCAGCCATGATCGGCACCTCCCAACCAAGAAGACTTCTCGTGTTGTGCACGACCACGGGATACCAGACGTGCGCCCTCATCGAGGCCGCACAGAAGTTGGGCCTGTCCATCACCTTCGGAACAGACCGCTGCCACGTGCTCGATGACCCGTGGCAGGATGGGGCTCTTCCGCTGCGTTTTGAAGATCCCGAAGCCTCGGCGGAGAAAATCTGCGATTTCGCCGCGTCCCATCCTCTTGACGCGATCGTCTCCGTCGGCGATCGGCCCCCGTCAACCGGCGCTCGCGCCTGCCATAAACTCGGATAGGTAGGACAACCTGCAAAAGCGGCAGACATCTGCCGCGAATAGGACCGTTCGCGCGAGCGGGTCGGGGATGCCGGGCTGGAGGTTCCGCCCTTCAAGAGATTTCCCTTGCACTCGAATCCGCGCCCGGTTGTTGCCTCTGCGGAAATCACCTTTCCCTGCGTGCTCAAACCACTGGCGCTCTCCGGCAGCCGTGGTGTGATTCGCGCCGATACCCCCGAGGAATTTGTGCAGGCGTTCGAACGTATTCGGAAGCTTTTGCAAAGCCCGGAGGTCGGTGTTTTGCGTGAGGAGACGAGCGAGTTCATCCAGGTGGAGAACTATATCGACGGGCTGGAGATCGCGGTCGAAGGCTTGGCCGACCGAGGCAAGTTGAAAGTGCTGGCGATTTTCGATAAGCCGGACCCGCTGGTCGGGCCATTTTTCGAAGAGACAATCTACGTTACTCCGTCGCGACTGGAACCTTCCATACAGGCCGAAGTCGCTCGGACGCTGCAACGGGCGGTCGATGCACTCGGCCTGTTTCATGGCCCGCTCCACGCCGAGTTGCGGGTCAAAGACAATTGCAACTGGATTCTGGAGATCGCGGCGCGTCCGATAGGTGGGCTCTGTGCGCGAAGTCTGCGCTTCGGGAACGGAATCTCGCTGGAGGAATTGATTATTCGGCACGCGCTCGATGAGCCGGTCACGCAGTTCGGACGCGAGGAGGCCAGCTCTGGCGTAATGATGATTCCCATCCCGCAGGAAGGGATCTACCAAGGAGTTGAGCAGTTGGAGCAAGCCGCGCAGGTGCCGGGAATCGAAGCAATCGAGATCACCGCCAAGCTGCGGCAGAAACTGGTGCCACTGCCGGAAGGATCAAGTTATCTGGGGTTTATATTCGCGCGTGGCGACTCGCCGCAATACGTCGAAGGTGCTCTGCGGGAATCTCATCGCAAGCTGCACTTCGTAATCTCGTCCAGCCTTCCAGTCGTGTAGGGCGTATCGGAGACCTCATTTTTGTGGGCGGAACAGGGCTTTAGAGTCTGTGTGCGAACTTGAAATTCACATAGTAAGGGAATCTTCCATTGTCGAAGGTACGCGACAAGGACGTTAACCTGGTCTGGGTCTAGGTGCATAAGATTTTCGCCACGAGGATACATGGGATTACCAAACCAGGAGGAACGTTCATGCCCAAATACACGATCGAGTCCGTCGGTCTGGATACCCTCGGCGTCTTGAAGGATGGGCAGCACTGGTTCACGTTCACGCTGAAAAAAAATCAGCAGGTCCCGTCAGAGTTCAAGGTGGGCGATGAGGTCACGGTCGATTACCAGGCTGGGAGCCCGGCCGCGCGGATCGCGGGGGTGAGCACCGGGTACACCGACATCATGCACCTGGCATCGAGGAAGGTGTTCCGTGTATGGAACCGGGCCCAACCGTTGAGCAGGAAGTCAGATGCTACCTAAGGCATCCAGTCATCCTAGGATGATCGCGACCGCCGCCACAGGGTCACGCGGGACGGGCCTTTCTTTCCTACCGGGCGGCCCAGGACGACGCCCTTCGCCTTGGCGTGGCGCAGCCCAGCCCAGCCCTCACCCGCTCCCTGGTCAGGGCCAGCTCGAACTCGGCCATGGCGGCGATGACGTGGAACATCAGCTTGCCTGCCGGCGTGGACAGGTCTAGCTGGTCCTTGAGGCTGACGAACGCGACGCCAAGCTCCTCCAGCTCCGCGAGGGCGACCGACAGGTGGCGGGCGGACCGCGCAAAGCGATCCAGCTTCCAGTACGGTTTTCGTTCGGCTCGTTGTTGTCCTCAAAGTGCGCCATCGTATTCTCTCTGGCTCTCAGGTCGGACTGCTTGCGTCCATTTGCTGGTGCTTCCCTCGCAACAGAGATGAGGGCTTCACCAGGATAACTTCACGCAGAACTGCAGCTCGCGACGTCTCACAGCCGGAAGACGCCCCAACGGGCGTCTCTACGGGAGTGATGCACCGGCCCGAAGCAACCTCTCACTCCGCCTTGGGCACATCCAGGGCCGGGTTGCGGTCGAAGAAACCGTCGGGTATGAGCTGGAAGCCGACGCGCTTCACCGGCATGACCGGCCACTCCTCGGGTCGCGGTACGTGGGTCACGCCCAGGGTGTACCACAGGACGATGTCCTGATTCTTGAGCGAGCGATTAGCGCGGATCCAGCGGGGCAGGCCGTCGCCGCCCTTGTTCTGGTTGATGTAGTCGCCGGCAGCGTGTTTCTCCTCGGGGGAGTACTGCGTCACCCAGAGGTGCGCATTGACGAAGCCCGCCCGGTGTCGTACCGAGGAATCCGGCGCGGCGTAGGGAACCGAGTTCTCTCCAGGCACCAGCAGGTAACCGACTGAACCTCCCAAGGCGTTCTTGACCGACGGATTCACCACCTTCCATTTGCGGTTGGAGGCTAGGTTGAGCTGACGCTTCGCTTCCAACTCCGTCCGCAACGCAGTTTCCTGGACGACAAATCCGCCGCGGTGCGGGTTGTGGGGGCCCGGAGGCGCGGGCACCACATTCACCTCCACGACGCTGTTGGACTCGCCGTCCACGTCCAGATCCAGCCGGTAGCTGAAGAAGTGCTGGTGGTGGACGGCCATTACGTCGTCGGCGACCACACGCCCGTGCAGGGGCTCCTCCGGCCTGGAGCCGGAACCAGGGTGCCGGCCCGAGGCCTGCACGATGCCGGTCAACTCGATCTGCGGCGCCAGCGTCCCGTCCTGGTGGAAGATCCAACTGAAGCCGTACTCGTAGTTGCCGACGCTGGCGACATAGGAGAGGACCAATTGCCGGGCGCGGCGCGACTCGTTGTGGCCGGTCACGTAGTCGGCGTGCTTCCACAGGATGCCCCCATCGCGCTCATAGAGGGAGACGGCATGGGGCACCGTGAACGGAACCCCTTCGTCATCGGCAAATACGGCGTCGACGAGGACTGCATTCGCGGGGTAGTCGGCCCCCGGCTCCAGCGGAACCGCCATCCGGCCCAGGCCATACTCGCCCTCGTCGAATACGTTGCGGAAGAACCACATGGGCCCCGGGTCGCCATAGGGCACGACCATCTCGGAGACGGAGGCGCGATAGAGAACCGGCCGCAACCGTTCCTGGTCTTCATAGGTGACGGTGTACAGCACCAGGCCTTCGCGCGGATGCATGCCAAAGCGGAAGCGCCAATTCTGCCAGCGAACTTCGTTGCCCCGGAGATCGAAACTCACGCCCTGGGGCTGCACGACCTCAAGCGGCTTGGGCGCGGCCCGCAGCTTGCCGATGGACTTCGGATCGAGCTCGGCGTTGGCTTTCGGGACCGTCGTAACGCCCGTATCAACCACCTTCATCACCTTGCGGGTGTTGAGATTGACGTAGGCAACCACGCCCTCGATGGGACGGGCATAGGGGTTCTTCGAGGTGCCCCGGTAGTAGGAAACGGCACGCACTATGCGGATGCCATCCTCTCCCGGCAGGCCGTAGTGGCCAGCCGACCAGGCATCGATTTGCACGTTCTCGACGTCGGTGATCCCGCGCTTCTTCAAGGCCTCGCGCCACCGGGGATCGGCACGCACAATGCTGGGCGTGTTGGTCATCAGGTCCTCCAGGGTCACGCCCGGCTGCACCCCGCGAACCTCTTTCCAAGAGACGACCTTCCTGGTTCCAAGATCGACGACCGCTTCGAAAGTCGTATTGGCGGCCGGGTCGTAGATCACCGCGAACGCCTGACGCCGGATCGGGTCCCCGGGCTTGTGGCTCCATCCCTGCGGTTTGGGCGGCTCGTCGAGAACGAGATGTGGGATGCGGCGGGCGTCGTTCAGGTGGCCCTCGGCCTTCAGCACCTCCACCGCCTGGACAATCTCTTCCTGGCTGAGCGGGTCCAGCGGATGGGTCCACTGGGAGGTCCCCCTGGCCACCGCCGAGCTAACGAGGCAAAGGCTAAGAACCAGGAACAAGAATGCTCCCCGGCCCCAAAGACACGAATGCTTGCCAAAGGCTACATTGACGGATCGCATGGTTGAACCTACCTTTAAAGTAAATGAGCGACAAGGTAAATAAGCGACAAGGAGGGCATGTTACCTTACGAACCGGATCAAGCGTATCTGCTGCCGCCCACACACTCTTTAGCCCTGCATTGATCCTGAGGAACTAGGGACTTTATCCCCTGATCATGTACCTCGCGAGCTTCGGTTAACTCTTGTTCTTTTGGGGTACGAAGTTGGGCGGAAGCGCTGCCCCATCACCCAAGAAGAACTGCTCCATCTGCTGCACGATGATCCCCTGGTCCTGACCATCCGGCGTGTTCTCCCGGGGACTAGAAGCAGGCCAACTGCCCGCTGGTGGGTTCGGATCAACAGTACCAGGGTTCAGTCAGGTAGGGGATGGTGGCCCGCGGTGGTCCGGGTGGAACGAGCGGAAGCGGCGCCGGCGCTTCGTCCCCGTCTTCGTTCATGGCGCACTGCAGCAGTTTCCAGGCTTCCTCGAAGATCACCGTGCGCGACGCACCGGCCTTGGCTTCGCGCTGCACCATGGCTTCGAGGTCGCACTGGAGCCGGTCAACCCTGCGGTCCGGGTTTGCCCACGGGTAGCTCAGCGCCTCCTGCTGGAAGGGACCGATGGCTGCGTTGTGCAGTGGCAGAACCTCCAGCAGACGCGACCCGGCGGGAATCAGCAGGCGGATGGTGAGCTGCACCGGCGGGACGTGCTCCACCAACCCCAGCCGTATCACGGTGGCCAGCAGGTCTTCGTAGCCCTCT
>ORMF011665185.1_pt1 | contig 12279 bp, 14 predicted proteins | sample 1779871 | NCBI WGS metagenome assembly ORMF01 (sample SAMEA104232316, study PRJEB22302) | groundwater metagenome | biome: forest; feature: aquifer; material: groundwater | place: USA | collected 2011-08-07 | depth 5.4 m | reverse complement strand
TCGCCCTCCATCAGCTTGCCGGCGGCCGTGAGCTGGAGCACGAGCGCCGTCGCCACGCTGACACCCAGACCATACCGCGCGGCCACCTCCCGCGCGGTGAACGGTCCATGCGATCGCGCATAGCGCAGCGCGAGGTCGCCTGCGGGAGGAGATCGAGCCGGTCGATGCCGATGCCCTGGGCCGCTTTCTCGTCTCGTGGCATGGCGTCGGCAGCGGCCGACGCGGGTTGGAGGCGGTGCTCGATGCGATCGAGCAGCTGCAGGGAGCGGCGGTGCCGGCGTCGGTGCTCGAACGAGAAGTCCTGCCCGCGCGCGTCGACGACTACACGCCCGGAATGCTCGATACGCTCATGAGCGCAGGCGAGGTCGTGTGGATCGGCGTCGAGCCGCTGGGTGAACGTGACGGTCGCATCGCGTTGTACTTGACCGACCACGTGCAGCGCCTTCGCCCGCCAGTGGTGGCCAAACCCGAGGTCGAAGGGCGCGCTGCCGAGATCCTCGAGTACCTGCAGTTGCACGGCGCCTCGTTCTTCACCGCGGTTCACGACGGCACCGGAGGAGGGTTTCCGACAGAGACCGTCGATGCGTTGTGGGATCTCGTCTGGCGGGGCCTCGTTACCAACGACACAATGCAACCGCTGCGGGCGTACGCCCGGACCGAAGAGACGCGCGGCGCAAAGAAACGAGCGCGCGGAGCGCCGTTCCACTCCCGCCGTCTGGTGCCGCCGCGTGCCGAAGGACGATGGTCCCGGGTCGGCGCCTTCCGCGTCACCAAGTCGTCCGGGACGGAATGGGGCGCCGCGATGGCTCGGCAACTCCTCACCCGCCACGGCATCGTCACGCGCGAAACGGTAGCGGCCGAATCGGTGGCTGGCGGGTTCTCGGCTGTCTACACGGTGCTGAAGGCGATGGAAGAGGCCGGGAGAATCCGCCGCGGGTATTTCGTAGCCGGTCTTGGTGCCGCGCAGTTTGCGATGCCTGCCGCGCTGGATCTCCTCCGGTCGATGCGTGATATCCCGGAAGCAGCACGGACGGCGGTCGTCGCAGCGACCGATCCGGCAAATCCGTACGGGGCGAGCGTGAAGTGGCCGGAGCTGGCTGACCCCACCGCATCAGGTCGCGGTCCGACGAGGGCTGCAGGCGCCCTGGTGGTGCTGGTCGACGGACACGCGGCGGCCTATCTGCGCCGCGGCGAGCGGGAGCTGCTGCTTTTTCTGCCGGAGTCGGAACCGTCGCGTTCGCGCGTCGGCCGGGAGGCCGCGCGCATGCTGCTCCATCTCGCCGCCACGCGCGAGGGACGGCGGGGAATGCTGATCGCTGAGATTAACGGGGTGCCCGCACCGACACACCCTGCGGCACGCCTCTTCATCGAAGAGGGATTTGCCGCGACCGCGATGGGGTTGCAGGCGCGAACGGACCGGCTGCGCCCCAGCGGATTTGGATTGCTTGAATCGCCGGGTCCGGAAGGACCCGCCCTACACGCCACTGGCATCGGCATTGCGGCCACGAACCCTGGAGGTGGACTCATGGCTGAGCAGCGCCGCAACATGTCCGAGGAAACGCTCGAGAACACGCGTCCGAGGGCGAACGAGGACAGCGAGCTCGAGCACAGTCGCGTGCGGTCCACGAACGATCGCGACCAGGAAATGGAACGCGAAGGGCTCAAGTCGACGCGGAATCGCGGCTATGACGGAGCGGTACGCGGCGAGGACTGGGGCGACGTCAACGATAGCGGCGTCGATCCCGACAGTGCCACGTCTGAAAACGACCCCGACGTGGCGGACGAGTAGTCCCCAAAGGCGACACTATGCGTTTATGACTTCTTCACCGCGCCCAACATGCGGCGGACCTCGACGACAAGGTCATCTGGTAGACAGGGTTTGGTGACGAATGAATCGCAGCCAGCCTTTTTCGCACCTTCCGAGGCGCCCGCGAGTGCGTGTCCCGTCAGCGCCACGACGGGGATGTGCTTCGTGCGGTCGTCGGCCTTCAGGAGCCTGGTGGCCTCCCACCCGTCCATGCCCGGCAGCGACAAGTCCATCAGAATCAGATCGGGCCTGAGCGAAAAGGCCTGCGCGACGGCCTCGTTGCCGTTGCGCGCCTCTGCCACGCGGAAGCCGGAAAACTGGAGGTACTCGGCGTACATCTCTCGTGCGTCCTGGTAGTCGTCGACGACGAGGATCAGGGCGGCATTCTGATCGGTCATTGCTCTATTTCCGCTGGAATGGTCAGCGTGAATGTGGAACCGACGCCCATCGCGCTCTCGAGCGTGATGCGGCCGCCGAGCGCGGTCGCGAGGCGTCGGCAGATCGCAAGCCCCAGGCCTGTGCCGCCGTACTGACGCGACGGCGAGTCGTCGACCTGGCGGAAGTCCTCGAAAATCTTTTCGTGGTTCTCGGAAGAGATCCCGATGCCCGTGTCTTCGACCGCCACCGCCGCCATCCGATCGCGTCGATCGTAATCGATGGTGATCGCGATGGCGCCCTCATGCGTGAACTTGAGCGCGTTGCTCAAGAGGTTGACGATAATCTGTTTCACCTTCTGGCGATCGCTGTAGACGAGCGGCATCTTCGTGCACAGCTTCGGGCTGACGGCCAGCTTCGATCGCGTGATGACCGGATCGAGCTCCGCCATCACCTCTGGGACGAGCTCATTCAGGTTGAACTCGCTGAGCTGCATCGGCATCCTGCCCGCCTCGATGCGGGTGATGTCGAGAATCTCGTTGATGATGGTCATCAGGTGGCGGCCGTTCGAATCGATCCGCTGCAACTGGCGCTTCACCGCGGGCAGCAGGTCGCCGGAGACGCCCTGCAGCAGCATGTGCGTGTAGCCCAGGATCGCGTTGAGTGGCGTTCTGAACTCGTGCGACATGTTGGCGAGGAACTGCGACTTGAGTCGCGACGCCTGTTCGAGTTCGATGGCCTGGCGTCGCAAGAGCTCGTTCTGCGTCGCGAGCTCGGCGGTAGCCGCCTGGACGCGCGCCTGCAGTTCGTCGGAGGCCCCTTTCAGCTGTTCGTATAGCTGAAAGCGCTCGAGCGCTTCGCGCCGGTCGTGGAGGATGGTGACGACGGCCATCAGCTCACCGGTCTCGGTGAGCACCTTGCCCGCGATGGCTTCGACGGGGATCGGCTTGGCGGTCGCCGGGTTCATCAGCCCGATCTCGCCGCGCCGGATTTCGGGTCCTGTTTCGCCGAGCAGGAGTCCGGAGATGAACGACGAGAAATGCGCATCGTTCGCCTGCACGGTGCGTTGCGCCGTCTCGCTCACGCTCGACATCAGTGTGAAGAGGTCTTCCGCCGGCGAGTTCATCAACACCGTGGCGCCGGTCGAATCGGTGACAATGATCGGATCGGCAACCGAGTCGATGATCAGGTTGAGGCGGTCGCGTTCCGCGTGCACGGCCGCTTCGGCGACGCGCAGCTTCTGGTAATTCTCCTCCATCTGCTCGGTGGCGCGGCGAAGGTCGGTGATGTTGCGGAGCACCGACACCACACCGGTGCCCTCCCGCGGATCCTCGACCGTCGTGGAGTGGACTTCGAACAGCAGGTCCGAACCGTCGCTGGGGTCGACCAACCGCAACTCGCGCCCTTCCTCGGTGCCTTCGACGGCCGACCGTGACAAAGCGGCCGACAAGAGCGTGTTATTCGACTCAACGGCGCGCCGGCACTCTTCGCTTTCTTCCCCCCTGGCAGCGAAGAGTTTTTCGGCCCGCGTGTTCGCCACGATCAGCCGGCCCTCCGTGTCGGTGAACAGAATCGGGTCCGTGACCGCGTTGATGATCGTGAAGAAGAGCGCCCGCTCGCGGCGCACGCCGCGTCCGCCCACCTCATCACTCTTCTGGCCGAGAACCTTGACCACTCAGTTGTCTCGGCGGTCACGCCCGGTGCCGCGCGGAACAGCAGTAGGACCGGAGCGACGTCGTCGCTGGCGGTGGGATTCGGACCCACGCGCTGATGACGATTCCCACGTCGATGACTCGGGCGAGGACGTCAACAACCCCTGATCCGCCTGCTGCACGTTCGACGGCCATCGTGAAAGCTCCTTAACTCGGGTCTCAGCATTGCCGCGGGTCGGAGGTCCTGTCAGATCGGTCGGCATGCGATCGATGCGGCCAGCTGGCGTTTTGTCGCGATGCCAGGCGGACTGCCCGGCGCGAAGCTCCCGCGAACCGTCGCAGTATAGATCGCGCCGGTACGGCGCTCCAACACAGGTGAGCGCAAATCGAAGTTACATCTCGCGAACCAACTCAGCCTTGGAAGGCGAGCCGGGGCAAAGACGTCCCTATCCATGAATGTCGCGTTCGTTCCCAACACCATTTCGGGTGTCACGAGCGGTGACATTAGCCGCCCCGGTTTACAACCGTCGGCGGCGCAATCGCGCGCGGTCGCCGCCATCGTCGACGCATTGCTCGCGGATCGCGATGCAGCGCGGACCGCCGGATACCAGACGCACATCGCAAAGCCATTCGAGGTGAGAAGATCGTGTCCATCGTGAACGCGGGTCGTTGCGTTACCATGTGAGCGCATGGCGACGCAGTGCTCCTTCGACATCACGTCCAATGTCGATCTTCAGGAAGTGGACAACGCCCTCAACCAGGCGCGCAAGGAAGTGGCACAGCGCTATGACTTCAAGGGCGCCAAAGCGTCGATCGATTTCGACGCCAAGGAGTCGAAACTCGTGCTCGCCGCCGAAGACGAGTTCAAGGTGAATGCGCTCTGGGAAATCGTCTCCACACGACTGGTCAGACGCAACGTTCCCGTCAAGAACCTGAATCGCGGCGCCGCGGTGCCGGCTGCCAACAGCACCGTCCGCCAGGAGATTACGCTGCAGCAGGGCATCCCGTCGGACACCGCCAAGGACATCGTCAAGTACCTGAAAGATGCGAAGCTGAAAAAGGTGCAGGCGTCGATTCAGGGCGATCAGCTGCGCATCACGTCCGGGTCCAAGGATGACCTACAGGAAGTGATGCGGCTGCTGCGGGAGCAGGACTTCGGAGTGGCGCTGCAGTTCGGTAACTATCGGGGATAAAACCACGAAGTCGCGAAGGACACGAAGATTTCTTGGCTTCGTGTTCGTCGTGTTCTTCGTGGTTGATCATTTTTTGGTCTTCTTCTCTTCCCAGGCGACTTCCGTATCGCCGTTCTTGCCCAGCGCCAGGATCCCGTTCGCAATCCGATCGGTCCGCGTGTGGAGCGGAAGCTCGGTGTCGTAGACCAGTTCCTTCTGTCCCGCGGTGCGCAGCTCGAACTTCACGTGATACCGCCGAAGGAGCGCCGACGATGCCGAACGCGCGCGCGAGACTCGAGCCGACGACCAGCATGACGGTGGCGCCGACAATGGCAAGGACGATTTGCGTCTCGATGACCGGCGCGGATCGCGGCGGGGTGCCGCGGCGGCGCGGCCGGAACGCGAGCGCCGCGCCGAGCACCGTCGCGATCGGCAGCGCCAACAGGGCACGCTCCACCATGTCGAAATGATTGGTGAGCCCTTGAGGGATCGATTGCGTGAGTTCGGGCGGGGGAGGCTGCATGTGGGCGCTCAGCGCGTTGCCTGGTGGATCGGCCGCGCCCGCAGCGCGAGACCGTCGTCAATCTTTTGCCTGAGCCGGCGGATGAAACGCTCCGCGTCCGCATCAGCGTAGTTGGCCGCCCGGAACGCGTCGTGCCATTGCGCGTCGGTGATCCGCTGCATGTGTTGCGCGGCCCATTGCACATCGGGCGGATGAATCATCGAGAGCAGCTCCTGGTGGCGGCCGACATAGTCGAACTCGACCTTGTCGCCGTCGATGGCCGTGATGAAGCCGTGCTTCTCGAACCCCTCGAGCCAGTTGCGCCGCGGGAACAGCTTGCCGGTCTCTCCCAGGGAGGCGCCGAGATCGCGGACGACGAACCAGCGGTCGGCGCCGTCCCACGGCTCCTCGAGCTTGTAGATACTGTTGTTATCGTTCTTCAAATCGGTGCTGTTGAACATCAACAGCACCACGAGCAGCCCGCTCAACTCACGGGTGCCGACAAATGAATTCTGCTGCCACCACCAGTACTCCGTGAGGCGATCGAGCTGCGGCAGCTTCGGACGGAACCGCGCTTCACTCTCGATCTTGATTTGTCCATCCCGCTTGAGCTTCCACGACGGCAGGTAGTACACAGGAGGCTGGTGATAGCCAAGGCCCCACAAGATGCGCGACACCACGACCTCGCTTTGCGACTCCGGGCCGATCTTGGCGCTCCACTCCCCACCCTGGGGATCCCTGACGTCGTAGCTCGAGCTGAAACCGACGTCGTCCCGCGCCTCGAATGTGTAGACCGCATCGGGGGCCGGCGCGTACTTCTGGCCACCGACGCCCCAGAAGAGATCACGCGGCTGATTACCTGGATCTATCCACAGTTGCTTGATTTGATCGGGAGACGGCGGCCGCTCAGGGGCGCGAATCGCGATACCGCCGCCGCAGCCGATGACAATCAGGCCGAGCAACGCCACGGCTGAGCTAACGCGTGAGATCACGTCACCTCTTTAGCAAGCGACGTTCCAATGATGGCTCGGAAAGGCGCACTTGATGGCCGTGCCATCTACCTTTGACGCCGCCGCGGCCATCGTCGACTGCCTGGATACGCTCGGTATTTCGCACGGTTATGCCTCGAGGTATTTCAAATCAGTACCCGGGAGCACCCACGGCTACGGCGTCGCGGATCCGACCCAACTGAACCCCGAAATCGGAGATCACGACACCTGCGACGGCTGGGTCAACACAATCCGGGCGTGTGGGATGGGTCACATCACAGACCTCGCGCCCCGGGTCCGTCTGGGGAGACACGCGCATTCACGTTCCCGAATCGGCGCCACGCTGCTATAAGCAACTGTTCACCGGACGACGCGTCCCGGCAATCGAAGACGCTGGTCGGACGTGGATCACGGCGGCGGACGTATTCGAAGCATTCCCAATCGGCTTTCTGGAGGTGTCGTAACCGTGGGATGGATCATTGCGGTCGCATTCCTCACGTGGTTCGTGCTCGTGCTGTTCTTCACGCCCCGCATCGACTACAAGGTGACGCAACCGATCCGTCCCGACGGAGATGAGTTCCTCCACATCATCCAGACGACTTGCCAGGCCGCAGTCCATTTCCACAACAAGGTCGAAATCTTCACAAACGGCGCGCAGTTCTACCCCGCCATGCGTGACGCGATACGCGCGGCGGAGGCATCCGTGAATCTGGAGGCATATATCGTCCGCCCGGGCGAGGCGGCCGACATGCTCATCGACGCGATGGTCGATCGCGCGCGGGCGGGCATCGACGTGCGAATTACGCTCGATGCCGTCGGCAGCATGTTCATGTTCGGCGCGCCGCTGCGACGACTGCGCGACGCCGGCTGCACGGTCAACTTCTATCAATCGATCGCTTGGTACCGGCTCCACCGCCTCAACAACCGGACGCACCGTGAACTCCTTGTCGTCGACGGCCGCGTCGCCTTTACCGGTGGTGCCGGCATCGCCGACTGGTGGATGAAGCCCGAGCGCGGGCGCCCTGCGTGGCGCGACACGATGTCACGGATCGAAGGCCCGATCGTGGCGGCCCTGCAGGGTGTGTTCGCTGAAAACTGGCTGGAGTGCTGCGGTGAGATCTTGACGTCGCCGAGCCAGTGGCCCACGTTGACGCCGTGTGGGGCCACCGAGGCGATGCTCGTCAAGAGCTCGCCGTCGGACCGCGCCACGGTGTCACGCGTCGTGTTCCAGATGCTGATCGAGGGATCGGTCAAGACGATCGACATCCAGACGCCGTACTTTCTTCCGGACAGGGCGCTGCGGCGCGCATTGGTGCGGGCCGCCCGCCGAGGCGTCAAGGTGCGCGTGCTCGTCCCTGGCAAGCACACGGATCAGCACCTGGTGCGGTTCGCCAGCCGCCGCATGTACCCCGAACTGCTCGAGGGGGGTGTGCAGCTCCATGAGTACCGGCCAGCAATGACGCACGTCAAGGCGCTGATGGTCGACGGCGCATGGGCGGTCATCGGCACCACAAATGTGGACAACCGTTCCTTCGAGCACAACGACGAAGTGAACGTCGCGTTCCGTGAGGCGGCGGTTACCCAACGTCTGCACCGGGATTTCGAGTCGGATCTCGCCGCCAGCGACCAAATCACGCTGGAAGACTGGGGAGCGCGCCCGGCGTTCGAGAAGCTCATCGAGCCCATCTGCTGGATCCTCGAGCGGCAACAGTAAATCCCTTGGGATTTTGGATTTTCAGATGGCACTCCGATTGCTAACGGCTGAGCAGAGGTAACGCCGTGGCTTGCTGGATTCGCTGGACTGCTCTCACCGCTTCACTCGTCGCGCTCAGTGGCGCCGCGGGATCCGCCAAAGATGACGTGGAAATCAGGCTGTCGGGACGCTTCTTCGCCGAGCCCGCGACAGTGCAGATGATCATCGTTGTGGAACCTGATGCTCAGAACCGCACGCTTCGCGTCGAGGCCGATGGCGACAACATGTTCGCCTCCACTGAGGTCCAGCTTGCCGGCGACAGGGAACAGCGGCTCCACACCGTACGGTTCAAGAACCTTGCAGCGGGCGCCTACACCTTGCGCGCCCAAGTCCTTTCACACAGCTCGGTTCGCTCGCAAGCGACGCGAGAGATCACGGTTGCCGGTGACGAAATTCGTAACTGACAGCCGGGATTTGTAACTTGGATTGTGGCCTTGGGATTTGGTTTTGGGTTTTGGGATTTGGGTTTTGGGATTTTCTAGTGTGACTTCTCGATCCCACCCGTCCACGCGGCGATCTGCTCTTCGGTCATCGCGCCGCGCGGTGTGAGACGCGCATCCTCGTAGCCCCACTCGTCAAGATCCACGAGATACTGCGCCCGCGAGAGGAGCGTTCCCCGGCAAACCTTGCTGTCGCGTGTCGGGACGTCGAGTTCCGCGTGCAAGCGGTTCATCAGATCCTTCACGAGCGATCACGGCACGAGCGGGGCCAATCGCGATTGATGATTCGTGATTGGTGATTTCTGACTCCGATCTGTGATTTGTTAAGCTGAGCCGTAATCACAATCGCCAATCACGACTCGCAATCACCAATCAATAATCGAATGGCCAAGCTTCATCAGATCTGGATCAAGCGCGCGCATCGCGGAAAGATGGACGGAGCCGACCGCTCGACACTCATCGCCGGACGTGGCCTCGTCGGCAACGCGAATCAGGGCGGCAAGCGGCAGGTGACGCTCATTGACCTCGAGCGATGGCGTCAGTTGATGGACAAATTCCGCGCGAACCTCGACACCAATGCTCGACGCGCGAATCTGGTCATCGAGGGCTTGGACTTGTGGGATTCGCGAGGGCGAACGCTGCGCATCGGCACGGCGCGCCTGCTCGTCCATGGCGAGACCGTTGCCTGCGAGCGGATGGACGAAACGCTTGCCGGATTACAAGGCGCGATGCGCGAGCGCTGGGGCGGCGGTGCGTTTGCCGAAGTCATCGAGGGCGGGGAAATCTCAGTCGGCGACGAAGTGGGCTGGGATCCCTGACAACTCCCAACGCCCAACCTCCAACTCCCAAGGAACTTGGGAGTTGGGAGTTGGCTCTTGAGAGTTGAGTTACACCTGTCCCTTAGGCTGGCCCGGAGCGCGCTGCCGCCGCTCCCTTGCCCTCGCCTGCGCCTGCGCTTCGAGCTGCTTCGCCTTGTCCTGCTGCTCCGCCGTGAGCACAGCGAAGATGTCGCTATGCAGCCGCGCCTGCTCGACAGCCATGTCCGCCTGCACCGCGGCGAGATCCTGGGCGGCGGAACGCACCAGCGATTCGTTGACCGGGATGTTTTCGATTGAGGCCCGTTGCGCTTCCATCGCCTGCTGCAGTCGCTGGACAAGCGGCTCCGTCTGCTGGCGATGACGCTGCGTGATGTCGCGGACCTGCTGCTTCTGCGCATCGCTCAGATCGAGCTGACCGAGTGCGAAGCCGGCTGCGAAGCCGCGCCCTCCGGGTCCGCCCGGGCCGCCGAACGGCGCCGCCCCGCGCCCGCCAGGGCCTTGCGCAAAGAGCGCCACGGCGCCGCCTTCGATGAGCGCGACGACCATGGCGATCGACGTGACTTTTTGCATGCGTGTCATTGTCTTGATCTCCATTCAGAGTTGTGCTGGCTTTCAATGAGACGAGGTTCGTGACTTGGAAGTTGGACGTCGTGCCTTGACATTTGTGTGACAGGTCACTCGTACCGCAACGCGTCGATTGGATTGAGCTGCGCGGCTTTGCGCGCCGGGTAGAACCCGAAGAAGACACCGATGGCGGCCGCGACGCCGAAGGACATCGCCACGGCCGAGGGGGTCACCACCGCGGACCACTGCAGCAGATGTGTCACGGCCGCGGCGATGCCGAACCCGAGTCCGATCCCGATGGCGCCGCCCGCCAGGCTCAAGACGATAGACTCCACGAGGAACTGCAGGAGCACGTCGACGTCGCGTGCCCCGACCGACAACCGCAGCCCGATTTCGCGCGTCCGCTCGGTGACCGATACAAGCATGATGTTCATGATGCCGATCCCCCCGACGATCAGCGATACTGCGGCAATACCGGCAAGCAGATAGGTCATCGTGTTCGTCGTGGACGTCAGCATGCTCGTCATCTCCTCGAGCGTCCGCACCATGAAGTCGTCATCCGAGCCCGGTTGAATCCCGTGACGCGTGCGCAGCACCGCGGATATTTCCTGCGTCGTCGTGTCGAGCGGGACGCCGTCCTGCGCGGAGACGGTGATGTTGTTGAGATGCTGCACGCCGAGCAGCTTCTTCTGCACCGTCGAATACGGGACGATGACGGTGTCATCCTGGTCCTGCCCCATCGCCGCCTGACCTTTGCTCGTGAGCACACCGACGACCTGGAACGGCTGATTCTTGATGCGGACGATCGCGCCCGTCGCATCGGCGCCGGGCCCGAACAACTGGTCGCGCGTCACCGACCCGAGCACCGCTACCTTCGTGCCGCGCCTCACGTCGTCGTCGGTGAAGAAGCTGCCGAACCGCATGGGCCATGAACGAATCGCAGCAAGGTCGGCACCGGCGCCTTGCACCTGCGTGTTCCAGTTGGACGATTCCGACACGATCTGCACGCGCATGTTGATGCCGGGCGACAGATACCGGATGCCCGGCACCTCGCGCCTGATCGCGTCCGCGTCCTCGGCGGTCAGTGTCGTCACCGCGCCCTGTCCCTGCCGGACGGGGCCGAACCCGCCGGAGCCGGCCGAGACCATGACGATGTTGGAGCCGGCGCTGCGAATCTGGTTCTGAATCGACGCGCTGGCGCCGGTGCCGATGGCGACCATGACGATCACGGCCGCGACGCCGATGATCATTCCGAGCGCGGTAAGCGCGGTGCGCATCGCATTCCGGCGGAGCGCCTTGAGCGCGACGATGAGCGTCATCAACAAGGACATTGGGCTGCTCCTCAGGCGATCCGCGCATCGAGCTCCGCATCCTGCTGGAGGCGAACGAGCTCGATGGCTGCACTTCGGCGGTTTGTCACCGCGTGATCGCTCTTCACCACTCCGTCGCGGAACGCAATGATACGGGTCGCGTATTCGGCGATGTCGGGCTCGTGTGTCACCAGCACGATGCTGATGCCGCGCTCCGCGTTCAACCGCTGAAAGATGCCCAGCACTTCGATGCCGGTTCGCGTATCGAGGTTGCCGGTCGGCTCGTCGGCAAGCAGCAGCCTTGGGTTGTTCACGAGGGCCCGCGCGATTGCGACGCGTTGCTGCTGTCCGCCGGACAGCTGATTCGGGTGATGACCCAGCCGATCGGCGAGGCCCACTGCCCGCAGCGCCTCGGTGGCCCGCTCGTGGCGCGCGGCGCTTCCGATGTTGCCGGCGTAAAGAAGCGGCAACTCCACGTTCTCGAGCGCCGATGTGCGCGACAGCAGGTTGAAACCCTGGAAGACGAACCCGATCTCGGTGTTGCGCACGCGCGCGAGGGCGCGTTGATCGAGCGACGACACGTCCTGGCCGTTGAGTACGTAGTGCCCGCTCGTCGGCTGATCGAGGCAGCCGAGCAGGTGCATGAAAGTCGACTTGCCGGAGCCAGACGGCCCGGTCAGCGCAACGAACTCGCCAACCGCAACATCCAGCGTGATGCCGCCGAGCGCAGGCACCTGCACCTCGCCGACGTCGTAGGTCTTTGTCAGTTCGTGAACTGAGATCGCGGGCGAGCCACTTGCCGACGGTTGCGGTGCGGACCCTTCCGCCTCCGCCAAGGTCGGGTCGCGTTGCGACCCGACCGGCCGGCGCTGGCTGGGCTGACCGCGTTCGCGGTGC
>ORMF010103255.1_pt1 | contig 12280 bp, 6 predicted proteins | sample 1779871 | NCBI WGS metagenome assembly ORMF01 (sample SAMEA104232316, study PRJEB22302) | groundwater metagenome | biome: forest; feature: aquifer; material: groundwater | place: USA | collected 2011-08-07 | depth 5.4 m | reverse complement strand
TCACGCGCACCTTCACTTCCGATGGCCTCGACCGGCTGACCGAGGTGCTGTTCCCGGACTCGACCACCCAGCAGTACCGCTACACCAACGGCGTCGGCACGATGCTGCTGGACCTCACTGCCAGCAAGGACCGCCTGAACAAATGGACCTACACCCTCTATAACGGCCTGCGGCAAGTCAGGACTGTTACCGACCCGCTGAGCCGCGTCACCAGTTTCGGCTACTGCGACTGCGGCGCGCTGAGCTCGCTCACGAACGCGCTGGGCCAGGTCCCGCGTTACACGTACGACTACGCGGGCCGCCGGACCTCCGTCACGTTCGGCGACAACACCTACGTCAACTTCGCCTTCAACTCCCTCGGCCAACTGACCAACCAGAGTGACACGCTCGGCTCGCGCAGCCTGGCCTACAACAACCAGGGTCTGCTCACCAACACCAGCACCGCCTTCGGCACCGTCCAGCGGCTCATCTTTGACCTCGAAGACAATGCCGGCACGGTGATCGACGCCAACGGCGTGACGCTCAACCAGGGCTTCGACTGGATCGGCCGCGTGCTCGCCCGCACCAACGCCGCCGACTCCGGCAAAGAATACTTCGGCTACTCCGCGCTCGGGCTGACGAAATACACGAACCAGCTCAATCTCGTGACCAGCTACGGCTACGATGCGGCGGGCCGGAAAACCCGGGAGACCAACGCGAATCCCGAAGTCCTCGAGTTCAGCTACAGCCCGGCGGACGATCTCAAGACGTTGAAGGACGGCAAGGGGCAGACGACGACATGGAGTTACGACCTCTATGGCCGCGTGACCAACAAGCTCGACCAAGCCAGCGTGGAAATCCTCCGCTACACCTACGACGCCAACAGCCGTCTCGCCACGCGCTGGAGCAAGGCCAAGGGCACGACGAGCTACGGCTACGACTCGGTCGGCAGCCTCACGAATGTCAACTACCCCGTCAGCACGGACCTCACGTTCACCCACGACGCGCTCTACCGCGTCACCAACATGGTTGACGCCGCCGGCACGACGAAGTTTACTTTCACCAGCGCGGGCAATCTTCTCACTGAGGATGGCCCGTGGAGCAGCGACACCGTGACCTACGGCTATCACAGCAGCGTGCCGAGCCTGCGCACGAGTTTGACGGCCCAGCAGCCGAGCAGTTCGTGGAGCCAGACCTACGGCTACGACGCGGCCAAGCGGTTGCAGAGCGTCGGCGGGACTTCGGGCAGCTTCACGTACGCCTACAAGGGCCCCGGCACGGTGTGGACGAACCTCGCGCTGCCGAATACGGCGGCGATCACGAACGGCTATGACGGCACCGCGCGGCTCACCGGCACTTACTTGAAGAACAGCGGCGGCTCGATCCTGAACAAGCACCTTTACAGCTACAACACGGCTCACCAGCGCACGCAGCAGACCTTCCCGGACCTCAGCACGGCCAACTACACCTACGACAACATCAGCCAATTGAAGGTCGCGGACAGTTCCGTGGCAGCCGAAGACCGGGGCTACTTCTACGACGCGGCGTGGAACCTGAACCAGCGGACCAACAACGGCGCGGTGACGACCTTCGGCGTGGACGTGAAGAACCAGTTGACCAGTGTGGGCGGGTTGAGTTGCACGTACGACTCCAACGGGAACTTGACCTCCTGCGTTTACGACAGCAACGGACCGAAGACCTACTCCTACGGTTACGATGACGAGAACCAGTTGACGAGCGCGGCGACCGACACCTACTACACGCCGGCGGCCTCGCGCTGGAAAACGGAGTTGGTGTACGACGGTCGGATGCGGTTGCGCAAGCGGATCGAGTACACGTGGAACACGGGCTACGGAGCGTGGCAGGTCGCCTACGAAATCCGGTACGTCTATGACGGGATGCGGGTAATTCAGGATCGGGACAGCGGGAACACGCCGACGGTGGCCTACACGCGGGGCACCGACCTCTCCGGGTCGTTGGGAGGCGCGGGCGGGATCGGTGGCCTGCTGGCGCGCTCGCACGGCTACAGCGGGGGCAGTTGGAGCACGCACAACTTTTACCACGCGGACGGCGGCGGCAACGTGACCTACCTGGTGAGCAGCGGCCAGGCGATGCAGGCGACCTACAAGTACGATCCGTACGGGAACACGGTGTCGAGCAGCGGGAGTCTCGCGAGTACGAACGTGTATCGGTTCTCCTCCAAGGCTCACACGGGCAACTCCGGCTTCTACTACTACGGCTACCGCTTCTACGATCCGAACCTCCAACGCTGGCTCAACCGCGATCCGATCAAGGAAAGCGGAGGAATTAATTTGTATGCGTTCGTGAAGAACCAGCCAGTTGCCCGCTACGATAGTTACGGGTTGATCGCCCAGTATTCATTCTGCCAAGCGGCAAAGGACGAATACGAAAAGGTGCTTGAAGCCTTTCAGGAGGGTAAGGCCAGTCTGGCAGACGTGAACGCAGCACTTGCCGAAGTAAACCAGAATTGCCCTGACAAACCGTCCCCGCCGGCACTCGCCCCAAAACCCGCGTTTTGTCCGACCCCCGTTCCGCTTCCCGGGAACCCTCTTGTTCCGCCGCGAGATGAGCGCTCGTACTGTGAAAGGCATCCTGTTATATGTGGTGTAGGAATTGGAGTGGGCATTGGGCTTGGTGTCGTCGTCGGATGCACCCTGTGTCCAGAGTGCTGTGCAGTTGGGATAATCGTTGGAGCACCCGTAGGAATATGAGGCAGATGCCGCCGTGACTCTTCGTGAACTAATCCTGTTCTGGTTTGTCGAAATTCCATTTCACCCGTCTAACAAAACCCATTGCGCTTAGAAGCGTCTACTTGGAGACTGGGGTTGGATCTCGCGCCTAGGGAGGATGTCAGAATACCCGGCTTGCCTGTTCCCAAGAATCCACCCATTTCCGTTGCAGCCTAAGCAGTCACTGTTTCCTGTCGTGCCGCGGCACTTGAGACATTCTAAATCGACTCGCTGGATGAGCCAGCTTTCGCTTCTTGCTTCCAAACGATAACGCAAACGTTGAAGGTCACCGTCATGGGTTTCGACGCCCGTAATGACCTCAGCTCCGGTTTCGGAACTGGATACTTGGACAATCTTCTCTGACTCGTTCTCCTTCACAATCTGTGGCAGTTTTTCCACATGGCCATGCCGTCTGCAATCGTCCGTATAGAACTTCCGGCGAAATGGTGCGAGGAGTTCCAACTCCTTCGTCGTAATCGCAGTGCGTTCGCAAAGATACTCCTGCATGAACTCTTGTGCTGGTTGCATAGATATTTCAGCGCTAAGGGTATTCCGAATGATCTGCGTCGTCAACCCAGGACGCTGGTGTCCCGCCAAATCGTATAAAGGGGTAAAGGGGTCGTCCATTAAAGGTTCGTGTCAACAAACAAAATTCTTCTGCCGCCAAAAAAGCAACTTTTTGACACGCCTGATGCTCGCCCGCGCCGAGGAGCGCCCGTCGTTGCGCCGGCCACTTGTTGCGCCAGGTTCCAACGTCTGACCTGTCTGCCGACAGGCAGGCGCCCCGCCCTCGGGGCGCCGTCCGTTTTGTCCGGTCAGTTCCTACTTGCCACACAAGGCCGTCCGCCAAGAGTGCCCTGGCCGATCGGCGCGGCGAGAATCTCCTCGACATTGCTCCGGGAGGTCGGCGAGTCTGCGGGCAGTTCAACTGAACCCGAACAGCCGTTTTCCTGAACTGACGAGCCGCCGAGGCTCTGAACGCGAACGGCAGAACTGATTGAAGTAAAGGGGTCAGTCCCGCAGATTCAACAGTTTTCGCAAAAGGGGCCATTTCCTACTTTCCACACAAAGCCGTCCGCCAATAGTGCCCTGCCCGTTGAGTGCGGCGAGAATCTCCTCGACATTGCCTCGGAGGTCGGGGAGTCTGCGGGCCGTTCAACTGAACCCGAGCAGCCGTTTTCCTGAACGGACGAGCCGCCGAGGCTCTCACCGTGAACGGCGGAGTTTCTCGAAGCGACAGGACGGAGTTATGAAGATTTCAGTGGCAGTGGTGGATGGAGACGCGCAGTGGCGGAGTTTCGTGCGGGAGTTGCTTCGCCGCGCGCCGGGCGTGTTGTTGGCGGGTGAATACGCGACGGGGGAAGAGGCCGTCAAGCAAGCGCCGCGTGACAAACCGCATGTGGTGCTGGTGGACACGGTGCTCCCGGGCATGAACGGCATCCAATGCGCGCGTCGGTTGAAGCAGGCGCTGCCCAAGGTGCGCATCGTCATCGTGGCCGGGCTGCTGCAGGAGGATGTCCTCGTCGAGGCGCTGCGGTCCGGGGCCGACGGGTATTTGCTCAAGACGCAGGCCGAAGGCCAGTTGCTTGCGGCGGTGCGGGAGGCCGCCACGGGTGGCGTGCCGCTGGCGCCGGAAGCGAGGAAGGCCCTGGTTCACTGGCTGCGCGCGGCGGGCACGTGCGCGTGTGTGCGCGACCGGCTGTCGGCGCGCGCGGTGGAGGTGCTGGAACTGAGGGCGGCGGGCTTGCTGAACAAGGAGGTCGCCGACCGGATGCAGGTGAAGCCGTGCACGGTGAAGACGTTCCTGGAACGGATTCGCGTGAAACTCGACGTGGCCTCGAGCACGGCGGCCGTGGCGCAACTCTACGGCAACGGCCAACGGGGAAGCGGCGGCTCGCCCGGCGAGGGCACCGGACCTACAGGGCCGCGCGATAGGTGTAGGCCGGGTCCCATGACCTGGCGATTTGAAACCACCGAGTTGCCCGGCTCCTTCAAACCCTGGCGCGGGATCAGGAGTCCCGAGCCTTAAACCTTAACTCGATCCCGGGAAGCCCGTTTCGCCCGCGCAGCCCAAGTCCGCGATGAGGTCCTCGACGGTCCAATTCGGACGCCGCGCGCTCAGTGCGTCCGCGGTCGCGCCGTGCTGCCAGACGGCGAAGCGCAGTGCGGTCAAGGGGTCCTTTTGCAAGGCCGGTTGCGCGAGCAAGCCTGCCAGGTAGCCGGCCAGCACGTCGCCGCTGCCGCCTTGCGCGAGGAATGGGTTGCCGGACGAGTTGAAAAATATCTCACTCGAACTGTTCGCGACCACCGTCTGATGGCCCTTCAGCACGACCCAACAATCTCCGTAGCGGTCGGAGAGCGCGCGCACCGCCGCGGGGCGGTCCGCCTGCACGCTCTCCGTGGAAGTCTGAAGCATCCGCGCGGCCTCGCCCGGATGCGGCGTGATCACCCGCAGCACGTTGCGCGGTGTCGGGCCGGGCGGCAACCAGTCCAGCCCGCTGGCATCGACGATCACGGGCAGCGGAGACTCCTGCCAGAGATGCAGCAGTTCGGATTTGAAGTTCAGTGGCAAATCCGGTCCCGCCAGCCCTGGCCCGAACAAAATCGCCGTGCAACTTTCCGCCGGCTGGAACACCTGGCGCCACGGCCGGACCATCACCGCCTGCAATTGCCCCGCGATGGGCGCATACACATTCTCCTGCGTGAAGAGCGTGATCAAGCCTGGCTGCGCCCGCTGCGCCCCGCGCGCTGCCAGCACTGCCGCGCCGTGAAAGCCCAGGCTGCCCGCGATGATCGCCAGGTGGCCGAACGTCCCCTTGTGACTCGCTGCGGGGCGGCGTGGGGGATAGTCGGCGAAATCCTCCGGCAGCGTCCATTGCCACTCGTCGGTGAGCGGGCAGGGGACCAGGCCGATGTCCGGCGCAACTTCCAAGCGCCCGACGAACGGCCAAGCCTTCGCGTGCAGCAGACCGCGTTTGGGCGCGCCCAGCGTGACCGTCAAGCTCGCCCGCATCGCCGCGCCGAAGTGCTCGCCCGTGTCCGCGTCCAAGCCCGACGGCAGATCGACCGACAACACCGGCACCTGCGCTTCGTTGACTTGTTCGATGAAGCGGACCCACTCGGCTGACAGCGGTCGGTCCAGCCCGATGCCGAATAGCCCGTCGATCAGCAGCGCCGGGCCTTGCTCGAGCAACGCCTCCAACTCCCGCCCGGCTTCGGCGGGATCGAGCACTTGGAGCACCTGCACTTCCCGCTCGGCCAGATGCGGCTGCGCCATCCGTGCGTCGTCCCCGTTGTGGCCCTTGCCCGCGAGGACCAGGATGAAATCTCCTGACCGCGTCAACGCGCGCGCGCGCCGGCCAATGAGCTCGCCCACGTGGCCGATCACCTCGGCCTCGGTGGTCCCGATGAGCCAAGTGGCCTTCTCCCACTCGCGCATTTGCGCAACGGTGATGACGGGCACGGGCATAGACGAACTGAAGCCGTTGGCTGGCCCTCCGCACACGCGGGACGCTGCGGCATTGGCCCAGCCAACCGCTCGCCAGGCAGGCTATCGCGCGCAGCCGCTCAAGGCAATCGGAAAGGAAGCGCATCGGAACGAAAGCGCCTGGGTAGATGTAGCCGGTGGGCAACACGCCCCGCCGCCGCAGGTGCGCCAACCAGAACGCGTCGGTTTTGTCGTTGCTCTGCTTGAGCCCGCTGTAGGTTTGCCCTTTGGCTGTGTTGACCAGTTGCATCGCATCGCCGTGGTCATGGAGCGCGTCCACCAGCCAATAGCAGTTGAAGGCGGACTCCACCGCCAGGCCCTTGACTAGCCACGGCCTGAGCTTGAACACGGTTCTCCGGGGTTGGCCGAACTGAAGCTGCGAAACGTGCTGCGTTCTGAAAGGCGAGGCAGCCGAAAGGCATACGCCCTTGCCAGGGCCGGGCCTTTGATCACCGATGCCTGATCCCAGCCGCCATCTGAACCCGGCGAGACGCGCGCGAACCAAACCCGAAGGGAGGAACAATCAATCGCCGCAGGGTTTGGTTTACGACTCAGGCGATCCGCCGCGAGCATTCTTGAGCCAAGGCGCTGGCGCGTCTGCCGGGTGCTTGCGTGCCCATGCCGGCTTTCGGGTCATCCGACTGCGAGTGCGAGACTCACTTGTTCTGCTTGGAGCGTATGCCGTCCGTCAGAGTGTTCAGGCCGCGATTCAAAACCCCGATGTCGCGGCTGGAGGCGTCAACGGGTGTGGGCCGAGGGCGTAGCTGACCCGTTACGCGGACGGCGGCGCATCACACGGCAGCCCGAGGTACTCGAAGACCCGCTTGCTTCGGTCGTAATTCAACCGCTCGAACATCCCGGCCCGCTCGCCCATGGCGTTCATGGGCACGAAGTCGTTGACCAGGAAGTGGAGCAGTGCGAACCATGTGGCGATTCTGCTGTAAACGATCCCGCCAGCGCGGCCTCGCGGCAGCACGTCGATCTTCTGAAAGGGCCCTTACGCGGAAAAAGAATCATCGCCCGCAAGAAGCGCGTGCCATAGACTCCCGTGAGACCATGCGAACAAGTTTGCTCCCCGGCACTCTGATGGCGGTAGCGGTTCAAGCACTCCAGGCCGGCACATTCTTCGTCAGCCCGGCGGGGGATGATGCGAATCCCGGGACCGAGGCGAGACCATTCGCCACGTTGTCGCGCGCCCAAGCGGTGGTGCGGCAAGCCAAGGGCCGCAGCCCGGTGACGGCCTGGCTGCGCGGTGGGACTTATTATCTCTCGGAGACATTGGTCTTCACAGCGGAGGATTCCGGCACCACGAACGCGCCGGTGATTTGGCAGGCGTGGCAGGACGAGCAACCCGTCGTCAGCGGCGGCGCAAAGCTCGCTCTGAGATGGGAGGCTTTCCGGGACGGCAGCATGAAAGCGCGACTGGCGGAGGGCTTCACCACCGACCAACTTTTCGTCAATGGCGAGCGGCAGATCCTGGCGCGTTATCCCAACTTCGATCCGAACGTCCGCATCTTGAACGGCTACTCGCAGGACGCCTTCAGTCCGGAACGCGCCGCGCGTTGGGCCGATCCCCGCGGCGGCTTCATTCACGCGATGCACGCGCATCTGTGGGGCGATTTTCACTATCTCATCACGGGCAAGGACACGGAGGGCCGGCTGACCTACGAAGGCGGCTGGCAGAACAACCGCCGCCTGGGAATGCACAAAGAATACCGTTTCGTGGAAAATATTTTCGAGGAACTGGACGCGCCGGGGGAATGGTTCCTCGACGCGAAAACCAGCACGCTCTATTTCTCTCCCCCCGCCGGACTCGACCTCGCCAAGGCCACCGTGGAAGGTGTGCGCCTCCGGCATCTGATCGAGTTCAGCGGCGGGGAAGCGCGGCCGGTGAAGTTCATCTCGCTCAAAGGGCTGACGTTCCGGCACGCAGCGCGGACGTTCATGGAAAACAAGGAACCATTGCTTCGGAGCGATTGGACGACGTATCGCGGCGGCGCGGTGTTCTTCAACGGCGCGGAGGATTGCGCGCTGGAGGATTGCGTCCTCGATCAACTCGGCGGCAACGCCATTTTCGTCAACCACTACAATCGGCGCGTCACCATCCGCGCCTGCGAGATCGCGAAGGCGGGCGCGAACGGCGTGGCGTTCGTCGGTGATCCCCAGGCCGTGCGCAGTCCGTTGTTTGAATACAACCAGGTGCAGGAACTGGCGAAGCTGGACCGCACACCCGGGCCGAAGACCCGCAACTTCCCGGCTGATTGTCGCGTCGAGGATTGCCTAATTCACCAAACCGGTCGCGTGGAGAAACAGACGGCGGCCGTGCAGATCGCCATGGCTCAGGACATCACGATCCGGCATTGCAGCATTTACGATGTTCCGCGCGCCGGCATCAACATCGGCGACGGCTGCTGGGGCGGGCACGTCATCGAATACTGCGATGTCTTTGACACGGTGAAGGAAACCGGCGATCACGGTTCGTTCAACTCCTGGGGCCGCGACCGCTTCTGGCGGCCCAGCATCGGTGAGGTGAACGCCTGGGTGAAGGAGTCACCCGACCTGCCGTTGCTCGACACGGTGAAGCCAGTCATCCTCCGCAACAACCGCTGGCGTTGCGATCACGGCTGGGACATCGACCTCGACGACGGCTCGTCAAACTTCGAAATCCGCAACAACCTTTGTCTGAACGGCGGCTTGAAGAACCGCGAAGGCTTTCACCGCGTCGTGGAAAACAACGTGATCGTGAACAACTCGTTTCATCCGCATGTCTGGTATGCGGAAAGCCAGGACGTGTTCCGCCGCAACATCGTCTTTGGCCCATACCAGCCCATTCGCGCCAACCAACCCTGGGGCAAGGAGTGTGACTTCAACCTCGTGCATCAACCGGGCGCGGAAAGCGAAAGGCCTGCCACGAAGCTTCAGGAGCAGAGCGGTCGCGACGAGCACTCGATCGTCGCCGACGCCCTGTTCGTGGACGCCGCGCGCGGCGATTACCGCGTCAAAGACGGATCGCCCGCACTCAAACTCGGTTTCCAGAATTTCCCCGTGGACCAGTTCGGAGTGCAAGCGCCCAAGCTCAAAGCCCGCGCGCGCACGCCGGAGTTGCCGGCGCTGAAATCGAAATCCACCGGGGAAGCGAGCAAGCGCGACAGGCGCGTCGTTGAGTGGCTGGGTGGAAAGGTCCGGAACGTCGTCGGCCCGGGCGAGGTCTCCGCCGCCGGCCTGCCTGGAGAGATCGGTGTGAGCATCGTCGCCGCGCCGGCGGACAGTGAACTTGCCAAGGCGGGGCTGCGCGAAGGGGACGTGATTCTGAAATGCAGTGATCGAGACACCGTCGCCGTGGACGATCTCCTCAAGGCGTTTCGCGCCGCGCCTCCCAGTGGGAAGTTGCGACTCGAAATCCTGCGCGCCCAGCAGAGGACGAAGGTTGAGCTCTCTGTGCCGGCAACTTCGAGCGGCGGGAGGATCTGAACGTGCTGCCCGCGAAACAGTTTTTGCTTTTCTGCGTCGTCGGCGTCGCGACGACCGTCATCGATTTCGCCATCTTCAACTTGCTGACCCGGCCAGCGGTGGGTTGGCGGCGCATTCCGGCCAACCTTGTTTCCGTCGCCACAGCGATGACCTGGTCTTTTCTCGCGAACTGGATCATTGTGTTTCATGCCGACGGACACGACTGGCTCGGACGAGCCGGGCGCTTCCTGGTGACGACCGCTTTTTCCGCGTTCGTGCTGCAGAACGTGATCCTCTATCTCACGACCTACGTTTGGAAGGGGCCGGTCAACGTCGCGCTCCTCGTGATTCGCAAGCTGCGTCTGAATCACCGACTGAACGATGACCTGTGCTCTCGGAACACCTGCAAGGCGCTGGCGGTTTCGGCTGGGCTGATCTGGAACTTCTGCTGGTACAAGTTCTTCGTGTACGCGATTTGAGTCTGTTGAACCCGAAGTCCGAAGTCCGAAGTCCCGAAATCCGAAAGAAGGCCGAAATCCGAAGGCCGAAAGCGCCTGCTGCTTCCGGGCGGAAAAAGTGCTCTGCGGTCCAGGCCCGGAACAGACGCGTTCGGGCTTCGGGCTTCGGAGTTCTTTCGGACTTCGGATTTCGGACTTCGGATTTCGAAATCAAATCAGCCGCTCAAGCGATGAAGCCGTAGTCGAAAGGCTTGCGCTGTTCGCGGACGAGCCACTTGTTGGCTTCCTTGGCGTTGGAGCCGGTGAACACTTCTTTCTCGGGATTCCACTTCAGGGTCTGGTTCATCCGGACGGAGATCACGCCGAGGTGCGCCACGCTGATGGAACGATGCCCGATCTCGACGTCGCAGATCGGGTCTTTGCGGCTGCGCACGGACTCGAAAAAATTGCCCATGTGGTTGCCGCTCTTGTGGAGCTTGATGGCGCTTTCCGGCAGTGGCGTCTGCAGCAGTTCGTCGTTGCTGGCTTTGAGGGCGCCGCGGGCCACGAAGATCCAGCCATCCGGCCCGAGGAACTGCACGCCGTTCGGCGTGTTCTTGCCTTGGCCCACCACGTTGCGATCGGTCACAGTGCTTTCATCCACGATGGTCATGGTCACGCCGTTGGCGTATTTGCAGTCGATGCGGTACTTGGAGGCCGCGTCGTAGCCGCCCGGCACCATGTCCTTGAGCGACTTGCCGTCGATCTCGACAGGGCCGCTGCGCTCGGTGCCGTTGCCCCACTGGGCGATGTCGTTGTGGTGCGCGCCCCAGTCGGTCATCTGGCCGCCGCTGAAGCAGTACCACCAGCGGAAATCCCAGTGGCAGTTCTTGCCGTTGTAAGGAAACATTGGCGCTTGGCCGACGTAGTAATCCCAGTTCAGCCCCTGCGGAACAGGCTGCTCCGGAAACGGCCCGCCAACCGGTCCCGTGGGCAGGCCGACGATGATGTGCTTGAGCTTGCCGATGCGACCGTTGCGGACCAGTTCGCAAGCGACGCGGAAATTGCGGTCGCTACGTTGCTGGCTGCCGACCTGAAGGATGCGCTTGTTGTCGCGCACAGCTTTCACGAGGCGCTTGCCCTCATCGATGGTGAGGGTGAGCGGTTTCTCGCTGTAAACATCCTTGCCGGCTTTGACGGCGCAGAGGTTCACGAGCGTATGCCAGTGGTCGGGCGTGCCGGCGATGATGGCGTGGATGTCATCGCTCTCCATCAGCTCGCGAAAGTCCTTGTACTTCTCCGGCACCTTGCCGTTCTTGGTGAACTTCTTGGACGCGGCCTCGGCATGGCTGTCGTCCACGTCGCAGACGGCGATCACGTCCCCGAAGTTGGCAGCGGCTCCGCAGTCGCCGGTGCCCTGGCCGCCGCAGCCGACCAACGCGATGCCCGGACGGTCATTGGGACCGAGCGGCTTGGTCTGAGTAGCGTGAGCTTCTTCGAGTTCAAGGAACCATCCCGGCACGCCGGTGGCGGCGGTGATGGCGGCCGTAGTCTTGAGGAAAGGGCGGGGGTTAACGTTGAAAGGCTTGCTTGTCATGGCGCTGATTGCACCGCTGCGCCACAGGCGCGTCAAGGTTGAAACGGGCGAACGGGCGAACGGGCGAACCGTTCCCGCCGACAGGGTTAGTCCTCGGGCTGGGGGACGGGCTACACTTCCGGCGGCAAGTGGTAGCGCAGATTTCCAATCTGCTGTATCGCAGGTTTCCAACCTGCGGGGAACCGCACCAATAACGACAGCCTATTTTGAATCGGACTCCTTGCCGATTGGAAATCGGCGATACAGCAGATTGGAAATCTGCGCTACGAAGAGGTGTCGTCCATCCTACGGCCTCGTCGGTAGTCCCGACTGCTCGCGAGTTCGTTCCGCTTTCAGAGAGTCCGCCGGCGTGTGCCGGGAGCCCTCGGCAACCACTGCGCCAGGACGGGGGCACTGACCTTGGTTCGAGACACCAACAGGTGAAGGGCTTGCGGAGTCCGCGCGTCCAACAACGCAAGGTAACAAGTGAAAACTATGACGACTCAATTGCCACACAGCAGCGGGGCGGATCAGGCCGAGCGGGCGGCGATCACGCGGCGCCGCTTTCTCGGCGGGGCCTTGGCGGCCACCGCCTCGGCCT
>ORMF010989885.1_pt1 | contig 12281 bp, 12 predicted proteins | sample 1779871 | NCBI WGS metagenome assembly ORMF01 (sample SAMEA104232316, study PRJEB22302) | groundwater metagenome | biome: forest; feature: aquifer; material: groundwater | place: USA | collected 2011-08-07 | depth 5.4 m | reverse complement strand
TAGTCGCCCAATTTATTCGTCGCAAAGGGTTATCAATCCAATGGTTGCGGAAAGGAACCACGACTGTATCGACTAGGCCAAGTGGCCCAGTCAGGTGCATAGTCGCTTGGCACCCGCAACCGTTCGTTTTTGAACCACGCCTCATCCATCCTAATGCGGCTTCATGAAGGTCCAGGCGGACAGTTGCGAAAATTCCTTGAAGTTTTCCCTGGTTTGCCGTGCTTTTTCACACCGCTTTTCGTAATCTCACGAAGTCAGGCAAACCGCCCGCCTTTGCTAGTTTGCGATGTTTCTACTTGCCGGTCCGCGCACGGCGCTGAAAACGAGATTTATGCGAGGTCATCGGCCGAGAATTCGCGCTCGGGCCGATGCGACTTTGCAACAGAAGGACAGGGTTCGCATGGCCAAGAAACCACCCCTGAGACACGCTCCCCGGCCCACCCGCAGTCGGCCCGTTCGCAATCGGCCCGCCCGCAGTCGGCCCACTCCAACCCCGCCGCTCGAGAAGACCAGTCCCACGCTGCTCAAGCAGGCGCTGAATGCCAGCGGCGGCGTCTTGCGTTTGGCGCCGACGTGGGTGCCACGCTCCTTTTTGACGCCGGGCCGTCGCCTGAAGCTGCACACGGCCGACTTGTACGCTTATGGCGCCAATCGCGGCGGCATCGACGAGCGCTGGTTCGCTTCCACAACTCCTGCCGCCAACGAGGGCGCCGCGTGGGATGAAGGACTCAGCTACGTCGTCCACGACGGCAAGAAAGCCTTCACCCTGCGGGAACTAATCGGCTTTGCCGGCGAAAAACTCATCGGCCCCGACTTGTGGGACAAGTATCAGCGCTGGCCGGTCTACAGCAAGTTCTTCGACAACATGGGGCCGATCCCCCATCACATGCATCAGAACAACGCTCAAGCGGCGCTGGTGGGTCAACAGGGTAAACCAGAGTCGTATTATTTTCCACCCCAACTCAACCCCACCGGCAACAACTTTCCGTACACGTTCTTCGGTCTGGAGCCCGGCACGACCAAGCTCGACATCCGCCGCTGCCTGGAACGCTGGAACGAAGGCGATAACGGCATCCTCAACTACAGCAAGGCCTATCGCCTGCAACCCGGCACCGGCTGGCTCGTGCCGCCCTGCATCCTGCACGCGCCCGGTTCGCTCGTCACGTATGAGCCGCAGTGGGGCTCGGACGTATTCGGCATGTATCAATCGATGGTCGAAGGCCGTTACGTGCCGTGGGAACTGCTCGTCAAAGACGTGCCTCCGCAGTATCACAAGGACCTCGATTATCTGATTGACCAGCTCGATTGGGAAGCGAACGTGAATCCGCGCTTCAAGGACAGCCATTATTTGGAGCCGATCGTAGCGGACGGCGGCGGCGACAAGGGCTACGTGGATAAGTGGGTCGTCTACGGCAAGGTCGGCGGCGAAGAACTGTTCACCGCGAAGGAGCTGACGGTGAATCCGGGCGTGAAAGTGACGATCAAAGACCGCGGCGCCTACGGCCTGATCGCGGTACAAGGCAGCGGTTGGATCGACAAGCACCGCCTGCACACGCCGGCCATGATCCGCTTCACCGAGCTGACCGAAGACGAAGCGTTCGTCACCCACGATGCGGCGCGCGACGGCGTTGTCTTCGACAATACCGGCAACGAATCGCTGGTCGTGTTGCGCTATTTCGGCCCGGGGACGAATCCGCAAGCGCCGCTTGTGGGTGATTACAAGAAGAACGGAACGAGGTGATTCCGCCGCTTGCGGCTTAGCGGACACAGAAAACAATCAGCTCACTCGATTCGCCAAGCCGCAAGCGGCCATTACACAAAGGTGAATATCATGCCAAACACCTTCCCCAAACTTCACAACGCCACCTGGCCCGGCGTCGTCGGCAAAGGCTCGGCAGGAGCCGAACCGTTCATTGATCTCGACACGATGATCGACCTGACTGCCAAGACCGAAGTCAACGGCGTGAAGTTTGACGGCATCGATGTCTTCCTTTTCGCCCCGCACGTGAACATTGACTCGAGTGATGACGATCTGAAAAAGCTCGCCGACAAGGTGCGCGCCAAGAAGCTGGTGATCGGCTCGGTCGTCGCGCCGGTTTGGGGCGGCACCGGCGGCGGCGCGGCGATGGGCGGCGACACCGACCGCCTCGCGTTTCTGCACCAGGTCCGCAAAGGTTGCCGCATCGCTAAGAAGCTGCGCGAGCTGGGCGTTCGTCCATACGGAATCGTCCGCATCGATTCGGCCGGAGGCCCTGGCGACTGGGCGAAGGACCCCGAAAGCAATCAGCAACGAATCGCTGCCACGTTTCGCGAAGCCTGCGACATCGCCAAGGATCACGGCGAACGCTTGGCGGCGGAAGGCGAAATCTGCTGGGGCGGCATGCATAGCTGGAAACGCATGCTGCAACTCATCGAACTCACCGACCGGCCCGGCGTCCTCGGCTTCCAGGCCGACATGGCTCACACTTTGCTCTACACGCTCGGCTACAACGCTCCCGAAGACCGCATCGTGCCGGAAAACTTCAATTGGGAGCCAGCCGCTTTGGACAAGGCGCTCGCCACGCTGACCGCGGCGCTGCGCCCGTGGACGATCGATTTCCACATCGCCCAGAACGATGCCACCGTCAAAGGCTCCGGCTCCCACGACAAGACCGGCCGACATTGTTTGCCGAACGATCCGAACGGCAAACTCAAGATTGCGCATCACGCCGGCTTCTGGATGCGCGACAGTTACGGCAACGTGACGAAGAAATTCAAGCACGTCTGCTGGGACGGCTGCATGTTCCCCAACGAAACGATGATGAAGCCGCAGACCTGGCACGGCATCCTCGCCGCGATGATCGCCGTGCGCGACGCGCACGGCTGGAGTGACTGATTCTTGAATTTCACGCCGCGGGATGAGCGCAGCGAATCCCGCGGGTTACACGACCGCCATGAAGAAACTCTCGATCGGCAGTTGGGCCTTCCTCTTCAACCAGGAACGGCCCACGACCGATTTCCACGATCTCGTCCATCACCTCGGCAATCTTGGCTACGAAGGCGTCGAACTCGGCGGTTTCGCGCCGCACCCCAATCCCGTTGACTATGACACCAAAGAAAAACGGCAGAAGCTACGAAAGATGGTCCGCGACCACGGCCTGGAATTCTCCGCGTTCGCCGCCGATTTGTGGTCGCAGAAGCTAATCAGCGTCGAAGATAGCGACGCCTATGTTGCGGCATTCGAGCGGAATCTCGCTTTCGCCGACGATCTCGGCATCAAGATGATTCGCCTCGACACGGCCGAGCCAATCGCCGTGATTGGGCAGCAGCGACTCGATCCGGCAATTGTCATGGAGCGTGTTGTCCGTGCGTTCGATGCGTGCGCTAAACGGGCCGCGGAGCGAGGGATTTCGATTACTTGGGAGTTCGACCCCGGCTTTCCGCTCAACAAGCCTTCGGAGATCCTCGAAGTTGCCACGCGCGTCCGCGACGATTGCGGCAATCCCAAATTCGGCGTGCTATTCAACACTTGCCACGCGCAAGTGTGCGGTCGTGCGTCGGAACTCTTGCAGCAACTCAAAGGCAAAATCACCCACGTTCACTTGATCGACTCCGATGGCACGCTCAACGAGCACGGCACCAGCACGCGCGTTCCCTTCGGCAAAGGCAAGCTCGACTTCGAAAAGCTGATACCGGAGTTGCTGACGTGCGGCGTCCCGAGCGATTGGTGGTGCGTCGATCTGTGCTTCTGGCCCGGCGCTTGGGAGGTTGCCGCCGATTGCCGACGCTTCCTTGACAAGCTGCGCAAGAAATACGCGGCGTGAACCGATTTGCGCCGGCGTCGCCCATTTCTGTTCTTGGCGACGATTCAACATGATATAATCTCCGACGCTGATTGATTCTCACAAGGAACTTCACCATGGCGACCGCCACGCTGGAAACACCCGTCGAGACAATCGCGGATCTGCTGCACAATCTCGGCGACATTCCATCCAACCGCATCCGCCTCCCCGCGGGCGGTGCGACCGAAGAAGATGTCATTCGCCACCTCGACGGGGATGACAAACGCATCTATGAACTCATCGACGGCGTCTTGGTGGAGAAGGCCATGGGCATGCGCGAGTCGGTCGTTGCGGTAGAATGCAGCCGGCACATCGGCAATTATCTAGACGAACACGACCGAGGTATAGTCTTTGGCACCGACGGCCCCATCCGCATTCGGCATGGCCGCATCCGCTTTCCCGACACCGGCTTCGTTTCGTGGGATCGCCTGCCCAATCAGGAGTTGCCCGATGATCCGATCCTGGACGCCGCCCCCAACCTCACTATTGAGGTCTTCAGCAAGAGCAACACCAACCGCGAAATGGAGCTGAAACTGCAAGACTATTTCCAGGCGGGAGTGCAGTTGGTCTGGATCATTTACCCCAAAACTCAATCCGCCGTCGTCTACACGTCGCCGACTCGCAAAAAGGCAATCGGCCCCGATGGCGTTCTCGACGGCGGCAAAGTCCTGCCTGGCTTCGCGCTGCCGTTAAAGAAACTCTTTGCCCGCACCCGCCGTCGCGGCAATGGCCGACAGCGCGGCAACGGCGCCAGGTAGTCCGATGATCCACCGTTTTCGCTCGACACTGGCCGCCGTGCTTGTGTTGGCAGCAACTTGCGCGGCCCAGGAACCGAGCCGATCTCTTGAAGATCGCATCACACCGCTCATCAAACCGCACCGTGGCCATGTCGCCGTCGCCGTCAAGCACCTCGATTTCGGCGAGCAATTCTATCTCAACGCGGACGAACCGATGCCCACCGCCAGCCTCATCAAGTTCATGGTCATGCTCGAAGTCTACCAGCAAGTCCGCGAAGGCAAGATCAAGCTCAGCGACATGGTTGTGTTGCGCAAGGAAGACATGGTCCCAGGCGCCGGCGTGCTCACCTACCATTTCAGCGACGGCGCCACGTTTCCGCTGCGCGACGCCGTGCGCCTCATGATCGTCTTCTCCGACAACACGGCCACCAATCTGGTCCTCGACAAGATCGGCATCGCGTCCACCGGCAAGCGCATGGCGGCATGGGGCTTTCCCAACAGCAAGATCAACGCCAAGGTTTTCAAAGGCGCCACGACGTCGATCGATCCGGAGCGCACCAAGAAGTTCGGACTGGGCTCGACGACCGCCCGTGAAACCGTGCAGCTCCTGGAAAAACTCCATCAGGGCAGGCTCGTCAGCCCCGAAGCCTGCAAGGAGATGATCGGTCATCTCAAGAAATGCGAGGACAAGTCAAAGCTGAAGCGCTTGCTGCCGGAAAAAATCGAAGTGGCCCACAAGACCGGATCGGTCAGCGACGTGAAGACCGACGCAGGCATCCTCTACTTGCCAACCGGCCCCGTCGCCATTTGCGTGTTGACTTCGCAGAACGACGACAAGAGCTTCCGCGACGACAATGCGGCCAACATCCTGATCGGCAAGATCGCCAAAGAAGTGCACGACCATTTCGCCCAGAAGCGGCCCGCGCAATGACCGGCCGCTGACCTGCTTGCGTTTAGCGCGAAATGTCGTCGCTGTGTTTCGCCATCCCAATGCTCCGCAAGCGTCGCGCCAGCCAACCGGCCGCCACGGTAAACATCAAGAACAGTCCCATCGGTAGCAGCACCTCCAGGGTCGCCAGATCGCTTAACTCAAACCCTTCCGTCAACACCTTTTCCCCGAGGGTGGCAAACAGGTACTGATAGACGAAAGTGCCCGGCACGATCCCAATCGCCGTGGCCAGTACGTAATCGCGCAACCGAATGCTCGTCAAACCGCAGACGAAATTGATGATATTGAATGGAATCTGGGGCATGAGCCGGAGGATCAGCAAGCTGACGAAACCGCGCTCACGCAGTCGCTGATCGAGCGCTTTCAGTTTGCCGCCCAACAGGCGATCGACGAACTCGCGGCCCAGCGTCCGCGCCACCAAGAATGCGAGTGTCGCGCCGATCGTGGCGCCGATGCAAGTGTAGAGCGTCCCTTCCCAAACACCGAAGAGCAAGGCGCCGAGGACGCTGAGCAACACGCCGGGAAAGAGCAGCACCGTGCCGACGATGTAGAGCAGCACATAAAGCAACCGAGCCAGTGCGGGATCGACCGATGCGATGAACGAATGGATGCTCTCGCGATTGATCGACTGGCCCGCTTCGGTGTGCCAAAAGAAGACGTATGCGGCACCAAGAATGACGATCAGCAGCGCCAGCTTCAGCAGAGACTTGGTTCGCGCGCCCAACACGGCGCTCCTGAAAGAGAATCGCATTGTTCACGGCCGCTTCAATTCGGGCAGCGTCACGTCGCGCGGCAAGGGTGGAATCGGCAGCAATCCCGGAGCAGAGCGCGGCGGTCGGGCGGGCGCCAACGGGTTCACCGCATCCACGCGACCGCCGGTCAGTTGCACTTGGTCAGGCAATTCGGGCGCTTTGCGCTGGGCAAAAGCCGGGCGGCTGGTGATTTCGAGCGGCGCCAACGGCGGAGCCGGATCCACTGCGGCAATGCCCACCGGAGCGGCACTCTTTGCTTTGCCCTCGATCGGGCGCTGATTGACGAACAACGGGTCCTTCGGCAGTCCTTGCGGCCCAAAGACACCCTGGCAGCCGGCCAAAATGAAGATTGGCAGCATCGCCCAGTATCGCCAAATCAGCCAGCTTTGCTGTTTCATCGTCGTACGACTCGCGGATCCCGTTTCTCTCCTGCCATCATCGAATCGGCGAGCCAGGAAACTGCAATCGAATTGCCCGTTCATTCGCGAACCTGCCCGCTGCCCCAAACCACGTACTTGTAGCTGCACAACTCCCGCAGGCCGCACGGGCCGCGAGCGTGGAATTTGTCGGTGCTGATGCCGATCTCGGCGCCCAGGCCGAATTCGTGACCGTCGTTGAAGCGCGTGCTGGCATTGACCATGACCGCTGCCGAATCGACCGCCGCGGTGAAGCGCTCGGCGGCGGCCGGATCGCCCGTGACAATGGTGTCCGTGTGCTGCGAACCGTAGCGGGCGATGTGGTCGATCGCTGCTTCAAGATCGCGCACGATTTTGATCGACAGAATCAAATCGAGGAATTCCGTCGCATAGTCCTTTTCGCTCGCCGGCTTGGCGCTTGCAACCAACCGGCACGATTCCGCGCAGCCGCGCAGCTCCACGCCTTGGGCGCTCAATGCGGCCGCGGCTTTGGGCAGAAAAGCCTTGGCCACGTCCGTGTGCACCAGCAAACATTCCGCGGCGTTGCATACTCCGGGTCGCTGACACTTCGCATTCACCAGAATCTTCTCAGCCATGGCCAAATCGGCGGCGCGATCGACGTAGACATGGCATATTCCCTGATAATGCTTGAGCACCGGCATCGCGGCTTCCGCGGCAACGCGCCGAATCAAGCTCTCGCCGCCGCGCGGGATCGCCAAATCGATCCACTGATTCAGTTTCAACAGCGCGCCGACGGCCGCGCGGTCGGTTGTGTTCACCAGTTGCACCGCATCAACCGGCAGCGCGCAGGCACGCAAACTGTCTTGCAGAATGGCGTGCACGGCGGTGTTGGAATGCAGCGCTTCTTTGCCGCCGCGCAGGATGACCGCATTGCCGCTCTTGACGCACAACCCCGCCGCGTCGATGGTGACGTTGGGCCTGGACTCGTAAATGAAGAAGATTACGCCGAGCGGCACGCCAACCTTGAGCACTTGTAAGCCATTGGGGCGGACCGTCTTGTCGAGGATTTTTCCGACCGGATCGGGAAGAGCGGCGATTTCGCGCAGGCCCTTGGCGGCGGCGGCCAAGCGCTCCGGCGTCAAACGCAGACGATCTACCAGAGCGGCAGCAAGCTGGAGTTGATCCGCGCCGGCGAGGTCGTGGCCATTGGCGTCGAGAATCTCGGGCGTCCTTTTCTCCAACGCGGCGGCGGCATGCGCGAGCCAGCGGTTTTTCTGCGCCTCGGGCGCGGTCGCCACGAGGCGCGAGGCCGCCCGAGCGCGCCGGGCCAGGTCTTCACAGTAGATTTGCAGATTCATATGCGTCGGTTCATCGCGAATCGAGAGTTACCGCCATTGTATCTGAAGCGCGCAGCGAGCCCTCTTCACCCTTTCCGCGGACAAGACTCACACCAAGAGGCGATCTTTCGTCTCCGCCAGCGCCGCCATGGTCTCGACGGCATCGCGGGTTACGGCCACGTCGTGGACGCGCAGCACTTGCGCCGCTTGTTTCATCATTGCCCAGCAGGCGACGGCGCCGGAGCCCGCGCCGCCTTCCTGCACGCTGCGGCCGGTGATCTTGCCGATGAATCCCTTGCGCGACGCGCCCAGACAGATCGGCCGGCCGAGCCGTTGCAATTCGGGAAGGCGCACCAGCAATTCCAAGTTGTGAGCATGGCGTTTGCCGAAGCCGATGCCCGGATCCAGGACGAGCGTATCCTGCCCTACCCCGCTGGCGATGACCGAGCGCGCGCGCTCGTCCAGCCAGCGGGCAACATCATCCACAACATTGTCGTAGTGCGGATCCTGCTGCATGGTTTGCGGCGTGCCTTGCATGTGCATCAGGATGACGCCCGCCTGAAACTGTCTGGCAATGTCGATCATCCTTGCGTCGGAAAGTGCCGTCACGTCATTGATGATATGAGCGCCTGCCGCCAAGCAAGCCTGTGCCACGTCGGCTTTTGAAGTATCGATCGACAACGGCGTCCGTGTCTGCTGCGCTAGGGTTTGGACCACCGGCAACACGCGCCGCAGCTCTTCGTCCAAAGGAATGGGAGTCGATCCTGGCCGCGTCGATTCGCCACCAATATCCAGGATGTCGGCGCCTTGCTTGACCAACTCCAAGGCGTGAGCGATCGCCATATCGGTTTGTAGAAACCGGCCGCCGTCCGAAAAACTATCGGGCGTGACGTTGACGATGCCCATCACGACTGGACGCGCGGCGATGCGCAAGATTCGGTCGCGGATTTGCCAATGGTACATGCGCTCATTGTAACGCGATTTCGTTTGTGGTGCAGGCGTCAAGTGCACTGTCAGAAAGCAAGAGCCGCGCACGAAGTAAGCGGCGCACTCGCAGCCGCTTACTTCGTGCGCGGCTCTTGTGAAGCCGAAGCTACCACTTTTCCATCATCGAGACGATTTGCACGGCCAGGCGGTCGATGAGCTGTCTTTCCGCGGATGCCACGGAGCCGCCCAGTTCGGGAACGAAGTGCGTGGTGGGCTGCACTACGATGATGTTGGGGTCCTTGGGATTCTTGTTTCGGGGCGCGTTCGGGTCCAACTTGTTCGGCGTCAGCGGGTCATCTTTCGGGGCAGTGTCGGCCCGCGACAGCGCTTCGCCCAGATGCCCGGGACGCAGGTCGTTCCATTGCAGCTCGACGGCCAACACCACTTCCGCATCGCGCGTCTCGCCAAGTTGATTGACGTTAATGAGCTGTTTGCGCCGGCCGACGATCTTGCCGACGAGTTCGGTGTCGGCCTGATCGCGGCGGTTGACGACCTTGTACGGCGTTTTGGCCTCGATCTCGCGCACGATGGCGCGGGTCAGATCGAATTCCAGACCGCGGCGGAATGAAACGTTCTCGAAGATCGGCACGTAGACCGTGCGAATGTCACAATCGTAAGTCGGCGCCGTGGTGTAGCCGAAGAGGTTGAGATGCCCGTCGCTCACACAGCCGGTGAACAGACCGAGCGCCATGGTCAACAAACCGGCGGCGAGTGTTCGCGACTTCGTACTAACGGGCATGATCGGGACCTCGCGAATTCGCTTGCGGCTTAGGAACGGGCCGCAAATAACTTCCCGGAGGGCGGACATTCCTGTCCGCCGCAAACTACGACGATAGCGGGTTGGAAAACCCGCCCTCCCGGCACAAATCGGGAAGTTATTTGCGGCCCGTTCCTTAGCGGAGCGCTCCGCCAAGAGGCAAGCGAAGATTGGGAAGCTTGCTCGCCGTGACCGTCATCAATTCCCGCCCGGCCCAAGGTTCGGCGGCAGCAACCGCGGCGGCGTCGGCGCCGACGGCGTCGTGCTCGGTGCGATCGGCAGCGGCGGCGGCGGTTGCGTGCTGTTCTGCGGCGCTGGTTGCTGGGGCATCGGCGGCGCAGCGACGGGCGCTGGCATCGGCGCCGGCGAAATCGTTGCCGGTGGACTACTGTTCGTCGTTCCGGGGAAACCGCTGTACGGCGGGATGATGAAATCCCGCGGGGCCGCCGGCGGCGACGGCGCCGGCCCCGGCGTGAAGGCGTTCGGCGTCTCCTTGGTGATCGGCGTCTTGCTCGCCGTCGCCGTGGCGCCCTGGTCACGCTCCGCCAGGCCGCGCAATTCACGCATCTGGTCCTCGGCCTTCTTGGCGTAGTCGGTGTTCGGATAGCGGCGGCGAACGAGTTCGTAATAGAAGTAGGCCGAGCCGGGATGGCCGGTGCGACGGTAAAACTCGCCGATCTTGTAATCGCGGTCGGCTTGCTGCAAATGAATGCTGCCGAGCTGCCGCGTCAGCCAATCGCGGTCCTTGGTCCATTCGGGATAAGCACTCTGAAAGCGATCAATGAGCTTGCGTGATTCTTCGACGCCGCGCGTATCGTACGCCGTGCCGCCGTTCATGACTTGCTTGCAAATGACCGACTGCTTGATCGCCTTGGGCGCCAGCGTGCTGTTGGGATGGTTCTCGTAAAGCTGGCTGTAGTAATAGTCGGCCTCGCGGTAATCCTCGCGGAAGAACTTCACCGTCGCCAGGAAGAACAGGGCGCGCTCGCCGATGCTCGGCCCGCCGTCCACGTTGCGGATCGAGCCGCGAATATCGGTCAGGCCGACTTCTTCGAGCAACGTCAGGGCGTGGCCCTCCATATCCGCGAACGGTTTGTCCTGCGAAACGTGGAAGTACGACGACGGCGCCACGAACCAGCGCTTGCCTTCGCGCTTCTCTTCCCAGGCCGCCATTTGCTTCCGCGTATCGTCGAGCCAATAGTTGGCGATGTCGAACAGCCGGCGATTGGCTTGCTCGACGAATTGGCCGTTGACGCGGAATTCCTTGACATACTTGCGGAAGGTCCCCTCGGCACTGCGGAAATTGTTCTGCAGCCGCTGACACTCCGCTTCGTAATAGAGAGCCTCGTCCATCAGGTTGAGCGGGCCTTTCTTGGCGTTGGCGATCTTGTGAAAGGCCGCTTCGGCTTTGCGATATTCCTTGTTCTGGAACTGACGCCGTGCGCCTTCCAGCTCGGTCTCCATGGCGCTGTCGGCGGCGCGATCGCGCTCCAGGCCGGTGCCGCGCATGACGAAACTATCCTTGGGCGCGGCGGCCTTGTCGGCAGCGGTGTCGCTCTTCTTCCACGGCAGCCAGTCCCACGACGAGGCCGTGGCGCAGCCGGTCATCAGGCAGACAAGCCACGGGCAGGTCCAGATGAGCTTGCCTGTCCGAAAAGGGGACTGGCCCCGTGATTTTCGGGGGCCTGTCCCCTTTTCGGATTCGATTCGAGTTCGGCGTTCGTCCTTGGTCACGGCCTAACTCCCCAAATAAGGCAGCAGACGCGGACGGCGTCCTTGCGCGTAGGTCTCAAAATCGCTGAGCACCTGGCGAACCTCGGCTCGCACGCTGACGTTCTGCACGGTTCGCCAGACATCGCCCGACTCCCGCAATGTTTGCAGCGCTTGCCACGCCTCGGCCGACAAGGGCCGGCGATCCTTGTGCCGACCCTGGCATGCCGGGCATAACACGCCGCCGGCCGCGGCGCTGAAACTCAAACCGGACGGCGCTGCACTCTTCGCACAGCCCGCACACGCTTCGAGCGCCGGCCCATACCCCAGTTCCCGCAACAGTACCAGCTCGAATCGCGCCAAACGCGGCCCGGCCAGCACATCCGGCTGGCCCAGCGTTTCGAGCGTCGCCAAGGCCTCGTCAAACAGCGGCGGATGCGAATCGTGGTCTTCGGTCCAATCGTTCAAAAGCTCGGCCACGTAGTAGGCCGCGTACAAAGCTTGCAAATCCTGGCGCAGCGGGCCGAAACGCTGCCGTACCCGCGCCTCGGTAAGCAAATCGAGGGCGCCCGAGGTTTTGCGGACGAGGACTATATCGCAGACGGTAAGCAGGTCAAGGCTGGATTCGAAGTTGGATTTGAGACGCCTGCCTCCCTTGGCCAGGGCGCGCACCTTGCCGATCTCCCGCGTCCACAACGTGACGATCCGGCTCGACTCGCTCCAGTCGGCCGTGCGAATCACCAGGGCTTGCGCCTTTTCGGTGGACATGTCATTAGGTTAGCCGCGACATCCGGGAAGACCACGGTCGCCCGCCAGGTCCCGTCGCCCCGCCGCACCCCCGCTCCTGCCCCGCC
>ORMF010151227.1_pt1 | contig 12282 bp, 13 predicted proteins | sample 1779871 | NCBI WGS metagenome assembly ORMF01 (sample SAMEA104232316, study PRJEB22302) | groundwater metagenome | biome: forest; feature: aquifer; material: groundwater | place: USA | collected 2011-08-07 | depth 5.4 m | reverse complement strand
TGATATTCAACAACGTTGCGTTGGACAGCGTGGTAACCGCTGGGTCGTAATGCATGGTGCCATGCCATGTTCCCGCGACCTGAATAGGGAACGATGACGTTGTTGAGCTACCACCCCCACCAGATCCGCCGCCGCCAGAAGCGAAGGCGAGAGGCGCTACGCCCAAGGAAAGCGCGAGTAATGTAAAGCCAAACAGTGTTTTCTTCATACGTGCAGTAATGACTAATACCGATAATGAGTAACTAAATCTGGCCAGACTGTAGCACAGGTAGGAAGATCGCGCCAGGCGCGGCATTTGACCCTGATTCCAGTCGGCTTTGTCCAAGTGCTCATTCTTGTGCACGCCTTGCCTCGCTCCGTATACGCAGTAGAGTATGAAACGGGTGCAATGACGACCTGGGTTGTGATGCTCGGCCTCCGAAGTTGGGAGCGGGGGCCGGGCATTAGGGCTCGGAGAAAGGGCGTGTCATGGCACGTCGTTGCGACAATCCGGATTGCGATAACTCGGTGCAAAGTTGGCGCAGCCGCCACATCTGCCTCGGAAACAGCGAGTTCTGTAGTACGAAGTGCAAAGAGGAGTATTTCCTCTGGGTGGAGGCGGTTGCGCGACAAGAACCCGAGATCGACGTCCGGCCTCCTGAGTGGTAGGAGCGCAGCTTACCTTTCTCGTGTCCTTGACGGGGGCACGTTGCATACCTCGGCGGGCGCCCTCCTGGCGCTCGCTTTTTTTGAGGTCTCGGATTTTGGAAGGCGGCTTGTCCCGTGGCTTTATTGGGCGGGGGATGAGGCGGCTGTTGACGTGTGTGATGGGCTGCGACGTCATTCGCGGTAGTCTTGCACCCGCGTTGCTCTCAATCCCGGCAGGCCATAGCGATCGATCGAGCGCTGCCACGACAGGAATTCGTCTACGGTTAGTGTGTAGCGCTCGCAGGCCTCTTCTAAGCTCAAGAGGCCGCCGCGGACTGCGACCACGAGCTCCGCTTTGCGCCGGATTACCCAGCGCTTCGTATCCCGAGGCGGTAGATCCGCTACCGTCAGAGCACTTCCATCCGGACCGACGACGTAGCGCGCCCGGTTATGGCGTTGATCGGTCATGATACTCGTTACTTGTTGCCTGCCCCGGGTGTGAACCTAGCCGAATACGATGAAGATCGAGCTTCGTGTCGAGGTAAGTTTTTGGACAACGCCTGTGCAGTTGCCGGACAGGCAATGCAATGGAAGTGGCGTCGGCTCCGGTCGGTATGGTAGGGGCGAGGAGTTGTCGATGGTGGAGCGCGTAAATTGATGCCAACCCGCATTTTCTGAACACTGAGCACCAATTAAATTTGACTCCTGTTTTGGCATTCACGTAGAAGACGCGAGTATCTAGAGTTTTTCAACATCGTGAGGTTCTGAAGTGGCACGACAGCTTGCAATGCGTACCGTCATCGCATGGTTCGGAGATCTATCCTACGACCAGCAAAGAGATGCGCTCGATCAAATACAGCATGAGCATGAGCAGTCTCGCTCGGCTAAGAGAACTGAGCTCGAGACGCAGCTCGCAGCGCTCGGCTTCGGCGTTACGAAAAAGCGGGGTCGTCCTCGAGCGAACGGAAATGGTAGTGGCAATGGCGCAGCGCTGAAGAGAGCTCGCAAGGGCAAGGTCAAAGCGAAGTACCGCGACCCCAAGACAAACGAGACGTGGTCTGGCCGTGGCCGGATGGCGAACTGGTTGAAGAGCAAGGAAGAGGCCGGGGAGAAGATCGAGAAGTATCTCGTGTGAGGGCCTCCCTGAATTGCGGAAGGTCGGGCCCGGCGTCGTGTGACTGCTGGGCTCTTCTTTTTGCGCGGTGGATGAGACGGCGGTTGCTCGGTGCCGGCGGGGGAGAGCGGAGTAGCTTTTGAAGAGAGGAGCTCCCGCGGCAAATGCGTGAGAGCTCCGATGCCCGTTGAGTCCCGGCTGTCTTCTGGGATGTTCGCGTGCCATCCGAGACAGGCAACAGGTGAGCGCAGGGCGAGGGCGAGCCCCAGCTGGATCGGCGGTCGGCGCCGTCCCACCCGCGGGCATTATGCGTGTACGGAGGGTGTGCGCTATCGACGGGGCCCATGTGATTGTTGTGTGTGATGTGTGGACGAAGTTGCGAGATGCCCCGTACACAGTACAATCCCGGTCTCTGAGTTGGTTCAAGCTTGCCCAGCTTTCCAACTGCGGAGCTCGCGCGGCAAGCGAGTGGGGCCTGTCGTTCGCGGCGGGCCCTTCCTATTGGTGGTGTGTTAGGCTGAAATTGTGGGCATCTATTCGAGATACGTGCTGCCGAGGCTGACGCACCTGTCGATGGGGCAGGCGCAGCTTCGCCCGTACCGAACGCGGGTTATCGGTGGTGCGAAGGGCCGGGTGCTGGAAATCGGGATCGGCTCTGGGCTGAACTTGCCCTTCTATAACGAGGCCGTTGACGAGGTAATCGGGGTCGACTCCTCACCTGAGATGTTGATGTTGGCTGAACGGGCCGTGGCCGTGTCTCATCAACGGAATGTCACGTTGCTCACTCAGTCAGCTCAGAGCCTGCCGTTCGATGCGCGCAGTGTTGATACGGTAGTAGTCACCTGGTCGCTCTGCAGCTTTCCCGATCCGGGGGCGGCGCTCAGGGAGGCCCGGCGGGTCCTCAAACCTGGTGGGGAGCTTCGCTTCGTCGAGCACGGACTGTCTCCCGACGCCGGCGTGCGCAAATGGCAAGATTGGCTGACCCCGCTGTGGCGCCGATGTGCGGGCGGTTGCCATCTGAACCGCAAGACCGACAATCTTATTCGTGCCGCCGGTTTCCAAATTGTCGAGCTTTCTACCGGATATGCTCCAGGCCCGCGGCCTCTTGCCTACATGTACGAGGGATGCGCTGTGACTTGATGGGCCGGAGTTGCCGGTCACGACGTAGTCTATTGAATGAGTGCCGGGGGTGGTCGTGTCGAGCTGCACGGCGTCCGTCAGTGCGCCGACTACATATAATTGTATGTCGATAAGGGTAAGGCATTGAATTCACGTCCGCTTTTGGGTGATGACCTGTCGTTTGGCAGTCGCGGCCGCGCGGCGGCTCGGTCGAGATTGACCCGAACCCGACATGCGTCGCACGGACAATGCGATTGCACTTCTCGCCTTCTGGTCGTTCAAAACCTCACGCTGGCGCAGAATGGCGACCGGGAGCGGCGATCAGGCTAAAAGCCGTTTCGCTTCAGGAATGCGACAAGGTCGGAGGTTGCTTCCCGCTTGAGTTGGTCTGTTCCGCCGCCGACATGAAAACCCCAGGACGTGCAATTCTGTAATACCCACGAAGAAAATTCAGCGCCTTTGATCCGCTGCCCGCCCGCAGCTACGGTCCGGTCCCCATTGTCTTCAATCACTGAAACGCATTTCGCGTTGTTCTGAGCCTCCGCAAAGTAAGACAGCGGCCTTGTATCTTCCCAGTTATGATGCGCGCCATTGTATACTTTCACAGTAATGTTGGGATTGCCTGCTGCCTTGATGCGTTCAGCGTACTCTATGCAAGGTTTCGGTGGGTCGGGCTCGTCCAATTCTGCGAGCATGAAAAAGATAGACTTTCCGGTCGTCGCGACATTGCGATGTTGTTCGACGCAGTACGGAACGATTGCGACGTGGGCGGCAAAGGCCAGCGTGCCAGTCCCGCGCCAGGTCCGCCGCGTCAAAATGGCAGATTGGTGGGCAACAAGCCCCCCCTTCGACACGCCCATGACTCCAATGCGCGTCGGGTCGATCCGCGGATCCTTCTGTAGCACAGCGAGTGCTGCGAAAGCGTCGTTCTCCATGTCCCAACTCGTGACCAAACGCTGATCCCGGTCAACGTTGCGCACCCCGCGGGGCGCAAAACTATCGACGACCAGGCCGGCAATACCAGCCCGCGCCAATTCCCGTGCGTAGTAACGTTCGATCCAGTCGATCACGCCACCACTACTGCTGATAATTACCATTGCTGGGACAGGTTTTGCGCTGGGCGGCAAATAAAGTGTCGCTGAGATATTGGCGAGCTTCACACCTGGCGCGGCATGCGTATCGAAGTTCAAGTGCTCGATGATGTTTGACTGTGCAACGAGCGGGATCTGCGAGCCAGTAACGGAGTGGGCGGTTTGAAAGCGATGCGGCAGCACCACGCGATTCCCGACCGCGTAGAGGATGCACATGCCGTCCGCACCATTGCGAACAGGATCATTGTTGCATTGGGCGAGCGCCTGCTTTTCCGCCTCGAACTGGTTGGCGGCTCCGGTGACAACGAAGAGGTACCCCTGAATGTGGAATGCGGCTGCCTTTGGCCCCGTGGCCGAGCGATAGCTCTTAACGTCCGCGCGCCGCAGGAGATCCGGTCTTGCCCGTGGTATTTGCTGCGGGTCAAAAGCCCCCGCATACCGCGTACGTGGCATGTCCCGCAAGGCTGGCGGTCTGCCTGTCTCTGCTTCAATCCTATCGTCGACGGCAATCAGAGCGCAGGGTTCTTCGTACGTCAATTGGCAGGCTTCCAGTGCACCAATTTCCGCAGCGTTGACAGTCGGCCAACCAGCCGTCCCGTGCTTGTGACGCGCCCTTATTGCGACCGCTAGTCCCTTGTGACCGACCGCGGCATCGTACCACTTAGCATGATCCTCTCGCTCGTTCGTGGGGATCGAGTAAGCAGCCATCTTCGCCAGCAGGACATCATGCAACGGTGGCTGTGTTGAACTCCGCACCTTCGCGGGCGGAGCCGGCTGTGCCATGACCAGCGTGGTCGCCAAGAAAGGGACTGTCGCGGCAACGAAGCGAAGCATATGGCATTTACTCCCGACTAGTCGGCTCGCCTTCTGTAAGACTGAGCGCTTTCTTGCCGCCCGGCAAGACGATGTGTCTTCTTTGTCCGAACATTTCCGCTAGTGGCACATAACTGTAAGTCCTTGGAGTGGCGAGTTTTCTTCCGGAGCTGGGGAAGGGCGGACATCTGTGGGCTCGCGGAGAGCACGCATTTTGAACAACGAGCTCACGGATTTTGGAGGAGAAGTACACGCATTCCGGACGAGCTCTGCATCACGCATTCTGGAAGAAGCGCGCCCGGGAGGGCGCGCAATTGGGGCACGATTTATGGGTTGGTTGAGCTGGCTGTGCTTGTTCCTGTTGGGGCGAGGGGTAGGGGATTGTCGTTCGCGGCTATCAATGCCAGCTTCGTGTCGTTGGATGGTAGTTGCGGCTTCTAAAATTAGGCCGAGCGTAGCGAAGAGGCGCACATGAACGAGAGCATTGTTGAGATACAGCGACTTCTCTAGGAAGTCATCAGCCATGTGCAGGCAGACACGAAGGCGGACAAACGAAGGGCTGCTGCGAAGCTGGAACGGATGGCCGCGCTTGCGTCAACCTTGGCGCTGATGCTCAAGGCACAACGGTAGGTGTTTTTCAAACTGCCCACGGCTTCATTGGGCGGTGGATGGGGTGGCAGTGTTGGTTGAACAAGAAGAAGTGGGGCACTGGCGGGATTTCAGACCAACGCTTCGGACTCACGTTTCGCTCGCTAATCCGTTACTCTCGCTGAAATTGAGGAGGTCGCGAGATGTCGAAGAAGCGCGTTATCGTAGTCGACGCGTACAACGTCATCAAAGTGCTGCGCCAGCTCGGGGTATCGTTTGAGGAAATCGCTGCCCTCGGCTGTCACATCGAGGGCGAGCACGGCCAGAAGATGACGCCGGAGTTGATCGCAGCCTGGTATGAGGAGGAGAAGGAGCCAGACAGGTATCACCGGCTTTGACTAATAGTCGGAGCCGTAGGGTGGAAGGATTAGGGATCACGGATGCTGGTTATCATCCACGGCTTTTTTCGCCGGGGAGATCGGATGGGTCCAGCCCAAGACTCTCGACAATTTCCTTTACTTGCCGCGGATCGAGCCGGTTGCGGGATCCTACGAGCGGAATCACTGCCTTGCGACCTTCGCGATGGGCCGTGACGCTGGCGATGCCGTGAGCCCCTTGTCCCGTGGGATGCTGATCGAATGTGCAGCCGCGCTCCGCCAACCACTTCCGAAATGTTGAACTTTCCATCAGATTATTCCTCATCCTCGGTCCGTTTCGGACCGGCGATCCAACCAGCGTCGCACCGGGTCTACTTCTAACAGAAATCGGGGGCGCGAGGGTGCGGATTTTGGATGAAGAGCTCACGCAAATCGGGCGATGAATGCATCACGGATACTGGAAGAAGCGCGCCCGTGAGGGCGCGCTATTGAGCCACGACTTAGGAAACTGCTGAGGTCGCTGATGTGCTTGTTCCTGTTGGAGCGAGAGGGGGAGGGTTGCCGTCATGCGACGATTGCTCCGGTCCCTGCGGTTGCGGGTTGTCGTTGGCGGCTGATGGTGTGTCAGTTCGGAGGCGGAGACGGTGGTGAGTCCTTTCGTGCTATTGCGTGGCCATAGGAACCGTCACTGCTCTGGCTGCAAGCCGCTGCCGAACAAGATCTATGTGGCCTCGCAGATCGTAGACCTGGTCGACAAAGTAAACGGGTATGCGAATCCGGCTCACTGATGCGTCGATGCGCTCAAGCTCCGCTTGCTTCGCGTGCAGGTGTGAAGCAGCGTCGGGTCTGTCCAAGCTCCTTTCAAGCGCCGTGAGGTGGCGATACCAGTACAGCAAGCGCCGTCGTACGTTCCAAACGTACACCGCCGGCACTGCCTTCATGAGAGGTAAGATAATGGCGAGCAGCGGAATGAGCAGAAGTATGGTCTGTGCACCGTGCGCGTTGGCGAACGCGGTCAATGAAAACGGCAAGCCCATGCGTTTATTGAACGGCGCAAGAATGCGCAACAAAAGCGGCGGTTCACCCGTCTTGTAAACGAGCAGGGCATCAGTCGACACCCGGAACTCCGGGTCATGTGGAATGGGGAACTCGCCGGCCTTGTAGAACAAAATCGGGTCGCCCGACTTGTCGAACCCCGCTTTCGGATTGTGGACTACCGCTTGGGTTAACAAGCTCACCAGCGCAGGGTGCATATCCGATCGCACCACCAGCGCAGCAGACGTCGCGAGCAGCGTGATGTCGGCGGAGGGAAGAAGCGGATTGAATTCGACGGCGCCCTCTCTCAGGACGACCTTGGTAAGTGCTGGGTACCGGTTCGTATAGGCCTCGGCCTCCGGTGCGAAATTCATGAGGCGTATATCGGGCACGCGCAGGAGTTGCTGAATTCTGTCCGCATCCGGCGAGACAATGAGAATGGCGGCATCAGCCCGGCCTCCGATGAGTTGCCCGGCATCCGGCGCCAGAATTTCCTCGATCAGCGTCGCGTTGCCGGCAGTGATGCCATTGGCGCTCAAGAGCAGGGTGGCAATCCTACGAGTTCCACCGTCCCGCAATCCAACTAGTATTTTCTTGTGCTGGAGATCGCGCAAGGTCTGAATCGGCAAATCGCCACGTGTAAAGACCCAGATTGGTTCGTAGAAGAGGCGTCCGATGGAAAGCCACTTTCCGATCTGACCCGCACGCCACTCTTTTGCCTTGGTGCTCGCCAGACGGCCCTGCAAGCTACCCACCAAACCGCCTTTGACGAAGCCCGCGTTGACGCCCGACTTGTCGTCAACGAGCGCTTGGAGCGTTGCAAAACCCTCGGTCGTGTCCCGAAGTTCCAAACTGATACCGTTCGCCTGCATGTCGCTTTGATATGTGGCGGCTAAAGCGTGGTATTGCGCATTGCCTGTAGCCATGACAATCTTGCCATCGCCACCTTTCAGGTTCTGGATCGCGATGACAAGAATGACGACGAGGAGGAAGACCGCGGCCGCGCCGATCGAGATCGTTTTTCCAAGCTTTGATCGCATGAAGCCCTCCTTGCCGGTGGTGGTCAGGTTGCAAGCGTCGCATGCGGAAATGGCGTTTTGAAGTCTATCAACCGGCGCGATGTGAGCAAACTCGTTGCTGAAAGATCTTGCTGATGCGGCTCCCATAATTGATTTTGGAGGGGCGGGGCACAAAAAATTGGATGCTGTAGATCTCCAATTTTGGATGCTCGCTACACGCAGATTGGACGCGGTGCAGGTCACGGATTCTGGGAGTCGCGCGCTGGTCGCGGGGCTCTACTGCGCGGTGCTTGAGGCATTGGTACTTGGTAGTGTCGAACTCGCATCTGTGCTGGGAGCAGGGGTGGGGGAGAAAGAGGAGAAGCCGGACACCTTGCGGCGCCGACTCCAACAGGCGCGACTATAAGAGCGCTCGTGCGAGTTCTCTTGCGATTACAAAGGCGAGTAGGCCGCCCGTGCAACTAGACGCTAAGGTGATTAGGATCTGCCAGCGGCGCACCTCGATGCAATAAAACGCGATCGAGAAATACGCGACCAGCAGAGCAGCAAATCCGATAGTCCCGGGGCCGTCCATATCACATTCTCCTCTCTGTTGAGGAACAGAGGCCGGACGGTCAGCCGCTAGTACCCAACAGCGAGGAGGGAACAGGCTGCGGTTATTCAATCGGGGGAAGGGGAATGCGAAAGCCGATCGGCACGCGCTATTGAGTGGGTGCCGGGGATTGAGGTGTCGAGCTGCACGGCGTCCATCAGTGCGCCGTCTACATATAATTGTATGTCGATAAGGGTAAGGCGTTGAATTCATGTCTGCTCTCAGATGATGACCTGTCGTTCGGCGGTGCCGGCCGCGCGGCGGCTCGGTCGCGTTTTGTGTAGGTTTCTCGGACGCCGAGATGTTGGGCTCTCCCCACGCGCTGCCGGTCGGGGTCGGAGAAGCGCCAAGGCACGAAGTCGCGGGACGTGGGCGCTGGCGGTGCAACGCGCTCTATGGGGATTGAGGCCGGGCGCCGGGGTCGAGGGCTGATACTCGGGCGCCGCACATGATCGTTTGAACGGTGTCTGCGATCGAGGAGTAGTCTGCTCGGCGTCTCGATGGCATTGCGAGCGGGTCATATGGGGATTTCGCATGCCGACCGGGCGCTGTCGCCCACGATAGTTCACTGCCGGTGCACGACCAGCGGCAGCGATTGAAAGAACTGCGAAGGCGTCGGTAGAGTTCCTTCATGACGTGTCGATCCTGATCACGGCGCGCGGTGGTGTCGGCCGATGCCGTGGCTCGCATCCGCGCGCGAACACTTCGATGACGTGCATGCGACCGCCGCAGCATGGACACCGCGTCGGCAGGACGCGCGGCTCGTCCGGAGCCGCTGTCGCGACAGGCTCGGGCTTGGGTGGCGGCGGTGCCACGGCCAGCAGCTCGCGGGCGCGGGCGGTGGCCTCCGTGCGATTGCCGTTGGCGAACAGGCCGTAGTGGCGGATGCGGTGGAAGCCCTTGGGCAGCACGTGGAGCAGCTACCGCCTGATGAACTCGGCCGGCGGCAGCGTCATTGTCTTCCAACGCTCGGGACCATCGATGCGATAGTCCTTCCAGCGAAACGAGACGCCGCCATCATCTGCCGCGACCAGCCGCCGGTTCGAGATTGCGACGCGGTGGGTATAGCGAGACAGATAACGCAGCACCTGTTCGGGGCCACCGAGCGGGTCTTTGCAATAGACGACCCACTTGATCCGGCGCAGAGGCGCGAGGAACCGCTTGAATGTCTTCTTGTCCGCGAGCGGCGCGAGGTTGCCGAAGAACTGCAGGCGGGCGGCCGCGTGCGCCGCGGTCAGCAGGCCCAGCACCTTGCCCCGGAGCAGGCGCCGGAGAACGTTGACGTGCACCAGGAAGTCCGGTTTGGCCGCGATCCACCTCGAGCCGTCGTCCGACAGTCCGCCACCCGGCACGATCATGTGCACGTGTGGGTGGTGCGTCATCGCCGAGCCCCAGGTATGGAGCACGGCAGTTATGCCGATGCGGGCGCCGAGGTGCTTCTTGTCGGCGGCGATTTGCAGCGTGGTCTCGGCGGCCGCCTTCATCAGCAGATCGTAGACGACCCGCTTGTTCTGGTAGGCGATGCCGCGCAGCTGACTGGGCAACGTGTAGACGACATGGAAGTAGCTCGCGGGCAGCAACTAGGCCTCGCGTGCTTGGAGCCACTTGCGCGAGGCTGCTCCTTGACACCTGGGACAATGCCTATCGCGGCAACTGTTGTAGGTAACGATCGTGTGGCCGCAAGCGTCGTTCTCACAGCGCGCAACGTGCCCGCCGAGCGCCGCGGTCCGGCAGCGCTCGATCGCACTCATCACCTTCATCTGGCCTCGGCTGACGTGCCCCTTGTTGGCTTCACGCCACGCGGGGCCGTGGTCGCGGAAGATGTCCGCGACCTCCAGAGCTGGACGCTCCACGATCCTTGGCCGCTACGCCGACGGCTCACCCTGGCCACGTCTGCCTGGGTTCTTGGCGGGCCTCTTGGGTAGATGCTTGGGTAGCTTGCTCAGCTCGTCGAGCGGACTCACCACGCCGGAGATCATGCCCGTCGCAACACGCGCGTAGCGCGCTGTCGTCTCCAACTTGTCGTGTCCCAAAAGCGCCTGGATCGTACGAATATCCACACCGCGATCGAACAGATGGGTGGCGAAGCTGTGCCGCAGCGAGTGCAGGTTCACCGCCTTCTTGATCCCGGCCGCATCCGCTGTCTCGTGGAACAGTCGGTTGAGCTGCCGTGTCGTCAACGGCTCACCCGGCTTGCGGCCCGGAAACAGCAGGCGATCCTGCGACGACATCATCGCGTCCCAACGTGTCGGGCGGGCCTTCCACCACTCCCGCAACAGGCCGAGCGTCTCGGGCGACAGCATCCCCAGCCGATCCTTCCGGCCCTTCGACTGCTCGACGCGAATGATGCTCTGCGCGCTGTCGATGTGCTTCACCCGCAGCCTGATCACCTCGCCGGCTCGCAAACCTGCGCCATAGCCCAGACTGAGCAGAAGGCGGTCTCGCAGACAGCCCGCCATCGCCAGCAGACGCTTGGTCTCGTCCTGATTGAGGATCAGCGGAACCGTCGAAGGTTCCTTCATGTGAAAGACCTCGGACACCAGATCCAGCCGCCGCAGCGTCACCCGGAACAGGAACTTGGTCCCACTCATGATGCGATTGCGATTGGGGATGCTCAGCCCGCTCTCGATCAGGTCCAGCTGGAACAGCCGCACGTCGTCCGGTGTGGCGGTCGCCGGCGAGCGCTTCAGGTACGCCGCGAACCGCTCGCAGCTCTCGATGTGGCTTCTCTGCGATGCCGGCCCCAACTTGCGCGCGGTCATGTCCTCGATCATGCGCTGACGTAGAGGACTGATGGTCGTGGTGCTCATACCGAACTCCTGAGTGAGGTTGACGAGACCTCGATCCTCAGGTGTTGGCCTCAACGGCCCGTTATGACTGTCCTATCAACTGGCCACCGACCTCGAAGTGGGCGCTATCGCGGTAGCGATTTAGTCCCCTGGCACAGAGCGACGTTTCGCGGCACTGCAAAATTCCGTCAGCAATCGGGGGGTAGAGCCGACGAAGATTGAACACCGATCAACAGTCGCGATTGACCCCCGAGCCGACATTGACCTAGCCCCAGTCTGTCCCGGTTTCGAACGGCCGCCGAAGATTGTATTTGACTATGGGCCGCTGGGACGTTTGGCACGTCACATTGGATGCTGCTGAACAACGGCGCTGGTCAAGCCAGCCAGCGAAGCTCCGGGCCGGCGCTCCGGTACGCTTAGTTCTAGCGAGTTAGCAAACGAGCTTTGACCTTGCTCAATTCCAAGAACGGCTATCCGGGCTATTGAAGCCCATGAGCAGGGTCGATGAACTAGTCCGGTTGAAACGACGCATCGCCGAATTCGAGCAATGCATATCATAAGCTATAGAGCCAGTCTGTCCGGTTTGCCTGTCGTGGAGTGGGTCGGAGCGAGCCGAGCTGGAGGAGCTCCTCACGCGAACCCTGAAGGACATGCGGGCACGGAGGAGCATGCTTGAGCATCTGAACAGAAACAGCGGCCGAACGACAACGGTGCCGGGGGAGCGGCCCCTCGACTCCTAACCTGCGGCGTGCATCAGAGGCAGGGGAATGCAAATGGACTTCATGCTCACCAGCTGCCTGGGCAGGGAACACGGTCTTGGTCTTTACCTTCCTGCAGGTCGATCTGCTCGCAAGATTTATGGGACGCTGATGAAATGGCGACGGCGATGGAGAAAGCGCTTACGCTTTCCGGCGTGGTCCGCATCATCCTGAGCGCTGCGGAGAGCTTGTTCCCCGGCTACTTCGCCCTCGTCATGGCGACCGGCGTCGTTTCGATCGCTTGCCACCTACTTGCGATACCAGTGATCGCCTATCTGCTAGTCGGCGTCAATTGGATCGCCTATATCGCATTGTGGGCGCTGACACTTCTGCGACTGTGGTGCTTCCCGAGAAATGTCG
>ORMF010249835.1_pt1 | contig 12284 bp, 10 predicted proteins | sample 1779871 | NCBI WGS metagenome assembly ORMF01 (sample SAMEA104232316, study PRJEB22302) | groundwater metagenome | biome: forest; feature: aquifer; material: groundwater | place: USA | collected 2011-08-07 | depth 5.4 m | reverse complement strand
GGACACGCTTTATCTCCGTACCAAAAAGACGGTTGGCGCGCGCAGCGCGCGATGGCCGATCCCTGAACCTGACCGACGCAGGGACACACTTCGAGCTGCAGTGACAGAGCTTGCGCGGACGGCGTCCCGTCCGCGCGGATCGCCGATTGCGCGCGGACGAAAAGCATGTCCGCACGCAATCGGCGATCTTGAATAAAAGCAACCCCTGCCTTACTTGTTTCTCAACCGCAACCGCGCATAAACGCCCTCTAATTCTTCTTGTCTGCGCCGACACTGCTTTCGGCGATGCTGGTGAAATCGCCGGCCTTGACGATCGACAACTTCTTCGGGTCGAGATATTTTCTCAGCGCTTCCTGGATCTGCTGCGGCGTCAGCGCGGCGATCCTGGCCTCGAACTGCGCATCCCAGGCAAGGCGGCGGCCGAGGTAGAGATTGTTGGCGAGCCGCGCGGCAAGCGCGGCGTCCTGGGTGCGGCCGAGCTTGCGCAATGCGAGGTAACCCTTCCTCGCTTCGGCCACCTCGTTCTCGCCGAAACCCTCGCGCAGCGCCTGCTGCAGCACCTCCAGAATCTCGGTCTCGATGCGCGCGCGGTTCTGCGGCGCGTAAATGGCGCTGACGCCGAATTCGCCCACGGCGTCCAGCGAACCGGCCGTGAGCCAGGAATTCACGCTGTAGGAAAGCCCCTCCTGTTCGCGTATGCGCCGCCACAGGCGCGAATCGACGGAGCCGCCGAGCAGGTAATTGCCCAGCGCCAGCGCCGGGTAGTCGGGCTGGTCGTCGCGCAAGCGCAGGTTCAGTCCGGCCCGAAATACCGCATTGGCTTTGTCGGGCGTGTCCAGGCTGCGATTGATCGGAGGCACATCGCGATAGCTGCCAGGTATGCGCGTGAATGGCCGCGGACTGGTCCAGTCGCCGAAAAGCGCTTGCGCGAGGCTCGCAATTTGCGCCGCATCGAAGTCCCCGACCACTGCCAGTTCGCTGTTGTTCGCGCCGTAAAAATCATCGTGGCAGCGCCGTATGTCCTCGATGCTCACCGACTGCAGGCGCTGCAGGCGCTCCTCCAGCGTGGGCGTGTACAGCCAGTGCTCGGGCGTGTACGGGTTGAGATGGCGCTCGAGCTGCAATCCGGCCAACGCATTGGGTTCGCTTCTCATGCTCTCCACCCGGGTCAGGGCGGAGCGCTTGAGCTGTTCGAATTCGCTCGCGGGAAAGGCGGGCTCGCGCAGCACTTGCGCGACCAGGCGCAGTACTTCCGGCAGATTGGGGCGCAGCGTTTCTATCGAGGCGCCGTCGCCGCTGACGCTGACGCTCGCCTTCAGGCGGTCGAACTCGTTGCGCAGTTGCTCGCGCGTGTGTTTCCTGGAGCCGCGCATCAGCATGGCGGAGGCGAGGTTGCACGCCGCGCTGCGGCCCATTTTGCTCTGCTCGTCGCCCCAGTGCAGGGTCAGCCGCGCCACTACGGTGCCGCCGCGCGTCTTCTTCGGCAGCAGCGCGAGCTTCATGCCGCCCGGCAGCTGCTGCACCATGGTGCGCGCATCGATATTGGCCGCGCTGGGTTCGAACATCTCGCCCGCGGCCACCGGCGCCGCGCCCTTGTAGTCCCTGACCAGCGCGGCGACATCGGGCGCCGGCGGAATTTCAGCACGGTCCGGCTGCGATGTCGGCACGAACATACCTAGGGTGCGGTTGGAGTTCTTGAGGTACTGTGCCGCGACCCGCTGCACGTCCTCGCGCCTCGCCTGGCGCAGACCGTCGCGGTAGAGGAAGAACAAACGCCAGTCGCCCATGGAGATGAACTCGGACAGCGCGATGCCGAGTTCGCGCGGATTGGTCAGAGCCATGTCGATGTCGTTGAGCAACTGCGTGCGCGCGCGCTCCACCTCGTCGGCGGTAATCGGCTCGGTGGCAAAGCCCTCGATGGTCGCAATCAGCGCCGCGCGCGCCGCATCCAGGGGCATGTCCTTGCGCAGGCTGGCGCCGAAGTAGGCGTAGCCGGCTTCGCGCTGTTGCTGGTCGCCGCCGTACACGCTGCTCGCCTTGCCGCTCTCGACCAGCGCGCGGTGCAGACGCCCGCCGGGAACTTTGGTCAGCGCGGTGACGAGGATGTCGATTGCGGGGAAATCCGCATGCGATCCCGGCGGCAGGTGGTACAGCGCACCGACGAGTTGCACCTCGCCCGCGCGGCGCAGGGTCACGCTGCGCTCCCCGTCCTGGGTCGGCTCGGCGGTGTAGGTGGGGACGAGCGCGCGTGCCGGTTTGGGAATGTTGCCGAAATGGCGCCCGATCAGGCCGAGCGCCGCGGCTTCGTCGAACCGGCCGCTGACGAGCAGCACCGCATTGTCGGGCTGGTAGTACTTGCGGTAGAAGGCCTGCAGGCGCCCGATCGGCACGTTTTCGATGTCGGCGCGGGCGCCGATGATGGCGCGGCCGTAGTTGTGCCACAGATAGGCGGTGGCGGCCATGCGCTCGCCCAGTACGCCGTAGGGGCTGTTCTCGCCCGCTTCGAACTCGTTGCGCACCACCGTCATCTCGCTGTCCAGATCCTCCTTCGACACTTTGGAATTGACCATGCGGTCCGCTTCCAGCTCCAGCGCCCAGTCGAGATTGCCGGCGTTGGCAGCCAGCGTTTCATAGTAATTGGTGCGGTCGAACGAGGTCGAGGCGTTGAAACGCGCGCCGCGGCCCTGAAACTCGTTCTTGAGGTCCGGATGGCGCGGCGTGCCCTTGAACTGCATGTGCTCGAGCAGGTGCGCCATGCCGGATTCACCGTAGCCCTCGTGGCGCGAGCCGACGAGGTAGGTGACGCTGACCGTGATCGTGTCCTGCGAGGCATCGGGAAACAGCAGCACCTTGAGGCCATTGGCAAGCCGGTACTCGGTGATACCTTCGACTGATGTGATTTTGCTGATTGACGCCGCCGTATCGGTGTCCGCCGGGGCCGCGTGTGCCGGCGCGAGCAGGAACGCCGGCAGCAGCAGGGCAAGGGTCAGTGAAAGGATACGGCGCAGCATCGGGACCTCGATCGCTTTGGTCAATTGCTGAAAGACCGGGTTTTTCCGGATTGGTTCAAGGTCAGCTCGCCAGATAGCCGAAGAAGTGCAGCGCCAGCATGCCCGTCACGATGGTAATCAGAGTGTTGCGCGTGCGCCAGGCGATGGCGCCGGCGAGGATGCCGGCGAGCAGGCGCGGGTTGTCCAGGCCGATGTGCACGGAGCCGGCGGTCAGCACCAGCCCGGGTACGAGAATGGCCGAGAACACCGCGGCCGGGACGTAGCGCAGCGCGCGCTGCAGCGGGGCGGGCACGGGCCAGCGCGCGAACAGCAGGATGAACGACGCGCGCGGAATGAAACTGGTGAGCGCGAGGCCGAGGATCAGCAGCCAGAATGCGGTCATTGCCGCTTTTCCTCCAGCATGTTTTCCACCAGCATCCCGGCTGCGATGCCGGCGGCGACCGCCAACAACAGGCCCAGGCGCAGCGGCAGGGGCCAGGTGATTATGGCGGTGACGCCGGCGGCGCAGGCGGCTGCGGCGACGGCGCGGTCGCGGATAGTGGGCGCAACGATGGCGAGGAAGGTGAGCACGATGGAGAACTCCAGGTGCCAGTCGGCCGGGATGCGCGCGCCGAGCAGCACGCCGGTGAGGGTGCCGATCTGCCAGGTGACCCAGATGGCGGCGCAGCAGCCGAAGTAGTACCAGACTTTGTCCACCGCCCCCAGGGGACGTTCGTAGCCGCGCAGCGACATGGCGTAGCCGTTGTCCGACAGCAGATAGGAGAGCACGGACCGCCAGCCCGCGCCGGCTGCCGCCAGATGGGGCGCCATTGACAGGCTGTAGATCGAAAAGCGCAGATTGATCACCAGCGCCGCCAGGATCGCGATCGCGAGCGGAGAGCCCGAAGTGAGAAGTTGCAAGGCCGCCAGTTGCGAGCTGCCGGCATAGACCAGGACCGACATCGCCATGGCCAGGTAATGGGGCATGCCCGCCGCGACCATGGCCACGCCGCTGATCGCGCCGAAGGCCAGCACACCGGGCAGGACCGGCAGGCAGGCTTTGACCGCGGCAAGGAATTGGGGGTTGAGCTGCAAAGGGGCTGGCCTGACACGGATACGGCGCAGGCGACATTCTACCGCGGCGGCGTCCGGCCCCTTGAAAATCCCCCCTGCAGCCCGCATCTACGCTGACAAGAACAACTTCTGGGGAGTATCCATGTCTGCAACCGCCACCAAGGAAACGCTGGGATTTCAGGCCGAAGTCAAGCAACTGCTGCATCTGATGATTCATTCCTTGTACAGCAACAAGGAGATTTTTCTGCGCGAACTGATTTCGAATGCCTCCGATGCCGCGGACAAGCTGCGTTTCGAGGCCTTGTCCGACGCTTCGCTCTACGGCACGGATGCGGACCTGAAGATACGCGTGAGTTTTGACAAGGCGGCGCGCACCCTGACCGTGTCCGACAACGGCGTCGGCATGTCGCGCGACGAGGTCGTCGCCAATATCGGCACCATCGCCAAGTCGGGCACGCGCGAGTTCTTCCAGGCGCTCACCGGCGACCAGGCCAAGGACGCCCACCTGATCGGCCAGTTCGGCGTCGGCTTCTACTCGTCCTTTATCGTCGCCGACCGCGTGACTCTGGTGACGCGGCGCGCCGGCCTTGCGGCGGGTGATGCGGTGCGCTGGGAATCCGATGGCGGCGGCGAGTACAGCATCGAAGCGGTGGAGAAACAGGAACGCGGCACCGAGGTGACCCTGCACCTGCGCGAAGGCGAGGACGAGCTGCTCGACGATTTCCGCCTGCGCGCCCTGATCCGCAAGTACTCCGATCACATTGCCATCCCGATCCGCATGGCAAAGAGCGCCTGGGACGAGGAGAAGAAGGAACACAAGCCGACCGGCGAGGATGAGACCGTCAACCAGGCGAGCGCGCTGTGGGCGCGGTCAAAATCCGAGATCAGCGAGGAGCAGTACCAGGAGTTCTACAAGCATGTGGCGCACGATTTCGAGACGCCGCTCGCCTGGACCCACAACAAAGTCGAGGGCCGGCACGAGTACACCCAGCTCCTGTATCTGCCGTCGCATGCGCCGTTCGACCTGTATGACCGCACGCACCGGCACGGCATCAAGCTGTACGTACGCCGGGTGTTCATCATGGACGACGCCGAGCAGCTGCTCCCCGCCTATCTGCGTTTCGTGCGCGGAGTAGTCGATTCCAACAACCTGCCGCTCAATGTGTCGCGCGAAATCCTGCAGCAGAGCAAGGACATAGAGGCGATCCGCTCCGGCTGCACCAAGCGCGTACTCGCGCTATTGGAAGACCTGGCGCAAAACCAGAAGGACAAGTACGCGGGATTCTGGAAGGAATTCGGCCTGGTGCTGAAGGAAGGCGCGGGCGAGGACCATGCCAACAAGGAGAAAATCGCCGCGCTGCTGCGCTTTGCCAGCACCCACAACGACAGCGAGGAGCAGACTGTTTCCTTTGCCGACTATCTGGCGCGCATGAAGCCCGGCCAGGAGAAAATCTATTTCGTCACCGCCGACTCCTTCCTCGCGGCGAAGAACAGTCCGCATCTGGAAGTGTTCCGCAAGAAGGGCATAGAGGTGCTGCTGCTGGCGGAGCGGGTGGACGAATGGCTGGTATCGAATCTGACCGAATTCGAAGGCAAGCCGCTCGCCTCGGTGGCCAGGGGCGATCTGGACCTGGGCAAGCTGGAGGACGAGGCGGAGAAAAAGGAGCAGGAAAAGCAGGCCGGCGAATACAAGGATCTGACCGACAAGATCAAGGCCGCGCTCGCCGAGCAGGTGAAGGAAGTGCGCGTGACTCTGCGGCTGACGTCCTCGCCTGCCTGCCTCGTGTCCGACCAGTACGACATGGGCGGCAATCTCGCGCGCATCCTCAAGGCGGCCGGGCAGAAAGTGCCCGAGTCCAAGCCGATCATGGAGATCAATCCGGGCCATCCGCTGGTGCAGCGGCTCAAATACGAAGAAACCCATTTCGCCGACTGGAGCCAGGTGCTGTTCGACCAGGCGCTGCTCGCCGAAGGCGGACAGCTGGAGGATCCGGCCGGATTCGTCAAGCGCCTGAATGAACTGATGCTCGCGCTGGCGGGCGGCACTTCCAAGATCTGGACGCCGGGGAGCTAAGCGCAGCTGCGGCTAAGAACAAGGACGGTTTGGGGTCTTCATCCGAGATCGCCGATTGTGCGCGGATGCGCTTTTCATCCGCGCGCAATCGGCGATCCGCGCGGACGGGGCGCCGGCCGCGCAAGCTTGAGGGTTGCCGGTCGAAGAATTCGCCTACGTGCGCCTATGGCGGTGTGCAGCCATTGCGCGCTCCGCGCGCCAACCGCGGATTTGGTACGGATGAAAAGCACATCCGTACCAAATCCGCGGTTATGGAGAAAAGCAAAAGCGTATTCGGTCTTGCTTCTATCCTCATTCAATCAATCGGCTTACAACTGCTTCAGCATTGTCTCCGCATCGGAGACCTCGAATTTGCCCGGACCCTCAACGTTCAGCTGCTTGACCACGCCGTCGTCCACGAGCATCGAAATGCGGTTCATGCGCACGCCCATGCCGCGCGCGGTCAGGTCGAGCTCGAGGCCCAGCTTTTTGGTGAACTCGGCGCTGCCGTCGGCCATCATGCGTATCTTGCCGGCCGCTTTCTGGTCGCGACCCCAGGCGCCCATGACGAAGGCGTCGTTGACCGAGATGCACCAGACTTCATCGACGCCCTTGGCCTTGAGCTTGTCGTAATTCGCGAGGTAGCTCGGCACGTGCTTGGCCGAACAGGTCGGGGTGTAGGCGCCGGGCAGGCCGAAAATGGCGATCTTCTTGCCTTTGACCAGATTCGACACCTTGAAGCTGTTCGGACCGAGCGAGCAGCCGGCGGTCTCGGTTTCGATGAATTCGGTGAGTGTACCCTCGGGGAGGCGGTCTCCAACTTTGATCATGGCGTGCTCCTGTTAGTTAGTCATGCGGCGCAGGGGTTTTCCCCCCTTCGCGCAAAATGTGAATGGTGCCGGTGTTTGCCGCGCGCACGACAGCGACGCCGTGGCAACGAAGGGTAATCCTAACATACCAGGCAGCACGAATACCCGCGCATGCCATAGGTGTATGGCCCCGTTTTGGAATTAGCGAAACTGCCCCTGAATCAAGGGAGCATGAGGGGAGGCGCGCCGAAGGTCTCGATCCCCGTTGAGGGGAAAGTTCCCCTCCTCTTCGAGTGGTCCCGACCTTCGGTCTCCCACGTTGGGGGATATTCCCTCATCGTGTAATGAGCGCCAATTTGAACGCCGTGCGCAATGCCGCTATAGTGCAGTCCATGCAATCCGCCGCCGCAACCGGGTCCGACCGCAAACTGAACCTCGCCGAGGTGCTGGACGATCTGGTCGGGGACGGCATCGTCGGGCGCGCCGAGGCCGACAAGCTGATCGCCGACCGGCGCATGCAGCGCGCCGATCATCACCCGCTCGCGGTGATCGCCGACCAGAAATGGAAATCCCTGCTGCCGCCGAACAAGCTGCTGCACCTGGAGCTGCTCACCGAGTGGCTGGCGGCCAAGGTCGGCCTCGGCTATTTCCACATCGACCCGCTGAAGATCAATTTCTCCGCGGTCACGGACATCATGTCCAACGCCTACGCGCAGCGCTTCAAGATCCTGCCGGTGGAAGTCAGCAGCAGGGAGGCGGTGATCGCCACCTGCGAGCCCTACATCAAGGAATGGGAGCAGGAGCTCAAGCCCATCCTGCGCCTGGAGATCCGCCGCGTAATCGCCAATCCGCTCGATATCGCGCGCTACCAGGTCGAGTTCTACAATCTGGCGAAGTCGATCAAGGGCGCGGCCGAAAAGGGCAGCCAGGCCAGCGGCATCGGCAACTTCGAGCAGCTGGTGGAGATGGGCAATTCCAAGCGCCAGTACGACGCCAACGACCAGCATATCGTGCACGTGGTCGACTGGCTGTGGCAGTACGCCTTCGACCAGCGCGCGAGCGACATCCACATGGAGCCGCGGCGCGACGTCGGTTATGTGCGCTTTCGCATCGACGGCATGCTGCATCAGGTGTACCAGATACCGGCGACGGTGATGGCCGCCATGACCAGCCGCATCAAGATTCTCGGCCGCATGGACGTGGTGGAAAAGCGCCGGCCGCAGGACGGGCGCATCAAGACGCGCACCGCCGACGGCCAGGAAATCGAGCTGCGCCTGTCGACCATGCCCACCGCGTTCGGCGAAAAGCTGGTGATGCGGGTGTTCGATCCGGAGGTGCTGGTCAAGGATTTCACCGAGCTCGGCTTCTCCGAGGAGGACAAGGCGCGCTGGAATCAGATGACCGCGGCGCCGCACGGCATCGTCCTGGTAACCGGTCCCACCGGCTCGGGCAAGACCACCACGCTGTACTCGACGCTCAAGACCCTGGCCACCCCGGATGTCAACGTCTGCACCATCGAGGACCCGATCGAAATGGTGGAGCCGGCGTTCAACCAGATGCAGGTCACCCACGGCATCGACCTCGGCTTCGCCGACGGCGTGCGCGCGCTGATGCGCCAGGATCCCGACATCATCATGGTGGGCGAGATCCGCGACCTGGAGACCGCGGACATGGCGATCCAGGCGGCGCTCACCGGGCACCTGGTGCTTTCGACCCTGCACACCAACGATTCGGTGGCCGCGATCACGCGGCTGCTCGACCTGGGCGTGCCGCCTTATCTGCTCAATTCCACCATACTCGGCGTGATGGCGCAGCGCCTGGTGCGCACGCTGTGCCCGCATTGCAAGCAGAAAGTGCCTTACGACGACGCGCGCGCCGAGGACCTCACCTGGGAGGAATTCGTCGCGCCGTGGAAGGCCAAGCGCCCGGCGCATATTTTTCGTCCGGTCGGCTGCCTGGAATGCCGCAACACCGGCTACATCGGCCGCGTCGGCATCTACGAAATCCTGTTGATGTCCCCGGCGATGAAGCGTCTGGTCGACGCCAAGGCCGACCTTGCGAAGATGCGCGAGCTCGCCTACAAGGAAGGCATGAAGCCGCTGCGCATCAGCGCGGCGATGAAAGTTGCGGCGGGTCTCACCACCATCGAGGAAGCGATCAAGGTGGCGCCGCCGCCGCAACGTAACAAGGATTGACCTGCTTGCTGGGGTAGATTGACTGGGAATCCGTTGCAAAATGAATTTTGCAACGGCTGATATAGGGGATTATGAGGGGACGTGTCCCCTCATTTTGAAATGGACTCCAAGGCCAAACTATTCCCATGAACGCAACGGAAGATCCAAGAGTGGTTGCAATCGGGGCTTCAGCAGGCGGTCTGGACGCGTTTCGGAGGCTCATCGAGAATTTGCCCGTCGATACGAACATGGCCTTTGTTTTGCTCAGCCATATTCTGCGCGGCTCGAATAGCCTGCTGCCTGAAATACTGGCCCACTCGACCACCATGCCGGTTGTCCAGGTCACGCGTGAAATGCGGCTCCTCGCCAACCATATCTACATTATCCCGCCTGATAAACTGATGGAAATTCGGGCGGGATCGCTGCATCTCACGCCGCGTCCGCTCAAGGGCGCAAACAATGCCATAGATCATTTTCTTTTTTCACTGGCAAAGGATCATGCTGCCGGGTCGATCGGAATTGTTCTCTCTGGCGAAGGTTCCGACGGGGCTGAAGGAATCAAGATTCTGAAGGAGGAAAGCGGTGGTGTAACCATGGCGCAGGAGCCCTCAACCGCGGCGTCCAAATCCATGCCCATCAATGCCATTCAAATTGATCACGTGGACCACATCCTTTCGCCTGAAGCCATAGCCGATGAACTTGCTTCAATCAGTTCGCGCGATTCGAATCTCGACAGGCCACCGCTGAAAGTCCTGTGGATGGGAAGGCCGGGGCCGAAATAGTGCGGCGGCGGCGCGACAGCGATTAACGCACCCGCGCAGGCCGCTTGCGGGCTTCCCGCTCGGGTTTGCTCGATCGATTGCCAACCTCCATCTCTCCGATGAAAATCTTCTACGGCTGGCGCATGGTGGCCGCGGGCGGCGGCATCCAGTTTCTTCAGGCCGCGTTGCTCCATCAGGCATTCGGCGCTTACTTCGCGGTGCTCGCCGAAGAGCGCGGCTGGAGCAAGACCGCGCTCTCGGGCGCGGCCGCGTTGCAGCCGATGGAGGCCGCCGTGCTCGGACCGGTGCTCGGCTGGGTGGTCGATCGATTCGGGCCGCAAGGCATGATACGCGCCGGCATCGTCACCTTCGGCCTTGGCTTCATGCTCCTGAGCCAGATCGAAACCCTTGCCGGCTTCTACGCCGCGGTCATTGTCATCGCGCTCGGCTCCAGCCTGTGCGGTTTTTTCCCGGTCAACGTGGCGATCATCCACTGGTTCGACCGGCGCCGCGCCCGCGCGCTGTCGCTACTCTCGCTCGGTCTCGCCTTCGGCGGCATGTTCGTGCCGGTGATTGCCTGGGGGATGCAAAGTTACGGCTGGCGCGCGACCGCCTTCGCCTCGGGTCTGGCCGCAATGCTCATCGGCTGGCCACTCGCGCGGGTGTTCCGCCGCCGCCCGGAAGACGTGGGCGAGACCGTCGACGGCCTGCCGCCGGCCGCCGCGGACCCGGCGCCGCCCGGCACCTCCGCGCAGCGCGAGTTCACCGCGCGCGAGGCCCTGCGCACCGGCTCTTTCTGGCTGCTTTCGCTCGGCCACGGCTTTGCCCTGCTCATCGTCTACGCGGTCAGTGTGCACGCGATCACGCACATGAAGGAAGGCCTCGGCTACAGCGTGGCCGAGGCGTCCTTCGTGATTACCCTGATGGTGGTCGCGCAGATCGGCGGCGTCCTGGTCGGCTGGGCCATCGGCGACCGCTACCAGAAGCGCTTGATCGCGGCCTTCTGCATGCTGATGCATGCGGCCGGGCTGCTGATGCTGACCTACGCCCAGGGATCGGTGATGCTCGCGGCCTTCGCCTTGTTGCACGGCGGCGCCTGGGGCCTGCGCGGCCCGATGATGCAGGCGATACGCGCCGACTACTTCGGCCGGCGCTCGATCGGCATGATTCTGGGGCTGTCCTCGATGATCGTCGTTATCGGCCAGATCGGCGGACCGATGGTGGCCGGCGTGCTCGCCGACCTGACGGGCAACTACCGCGCGGGGTTTACCGTACTCGCGTTACTCGCGGGGTTGGGGTCGCTGTTTTTCCTGCTGGCGAAGAAGCCGGCCTAGGGAAGTCTGAATCTATTTGCTCAGATAGCGCATCGCGCGCTCCAGGCCCTCGATGGTGATCGGGTACATGCGCGCTTCCATGATTTCGCGGATGACGGCGATCGACTGGCGGTAGGGCCAGAGCTGCTCCGGCTCGGGATTGAGCCAGATCGCTTTCGGATAGACGTCGAGCATGCGCCGCATCCACACCGCGCCGGCCTCGTCGTTGGAGTATTCGATCGAGCCGCCCGGCTGCAGGATTTCGTAGGGGCTCATGGTGGCGTCGCCGACGAATATCAGTTTGTAGTCGTGCCCGTACTTGTGCATGATGTCCACGGTCGGGGTGCGCTCGGCGTGGCGGCGGCGGTTGTCCTTCCACACGTAGTCGTAGAGGCAGTTGTGGAAGTAGAAATACTCCATGTGCTTGAATTCGGTCTTGGCCGCGGAGAACATCTCCTGGCACAGTTTGATGTGGTCGTCCATCGAGCCGCCGATGTCGAAAAACAGCAGCACCTTGACCTTGTTGTGGCGCTCGGGGCGCATCAGGATGTCGAGCCGGCGCTGGGGTTCCGTATCCGTCCGCAGAAGCAGTCACGGCGAAGGCGGCGCGGGATAGGGCTGCAGATAGTCAATCCGTAGGCCAGATTGGGCGATAATCGTTCGGCAGGCAGGGCCGACCTGAAGAAAACTGCGCAGCCCGGAGCAGCGCGCGGCCGGCGTGCGCGCCTTCGTCTCCGATCTGCTGCCCCTGTTTGCAGACGGGCAGCTGCGCGCGTTCGTGGACCGGATCTACCCGTTCGCGGAACTTCCCGAGGCGAAGGCGTACATGGAATCGAACGCCCACTTGGGCAAGATCGTGGTGCGCGTGGGCTGAGACGCCCGGCGGTACTGGGTGATTCCGGTCTCGCCAGGTGATGCTTTCACCCGTTCCGGGGTCGCAATCGCATACATCCGCCCGATCCAACGACGTATGGCGGCTGGCGCAAAGTGATGGCATATGCGCTATCATGACAACTATGGCAACCGTTGTCGTCGATACCGATGTCTTCGTTTCGGCAATGCTCGGCCCGGGCGGCGCAAGCCGGGAGGTACTGCGGCGCTGCCTGGCGG
>ORMF010929892.1_pt1 | contig 12287 bp, 10 predicted proteins | sample 1779871 | NCBI WGS metagenome assembly ORMF01 (sample SAMEA104232316, study PRJEB22302) | groundwater metagenome | biome: forest; feature: aquifer; material: groundwater | place: USA | collected 2011-08-07 | depth 5.4 m | reverse complement strand
TTTGTAGAATTTCCAATTTATAATATTGTCACATACCCCTTTTATTTATCCTTTGGAGTGGAGGATAAATATTCCAGATTAGTGTCAGTGTTTTTTTCTTTAGGAAGTATAATTTTTTTATATCTAATTTCTAAAAGGTATTTAGGTAAGCCTACTTCTATGCTTATTGCCTTTTTTTATTCACTCTTACCCTTTAATGTCTTTTTTTCTAGAACAACTTTACCTGAACCGACTTTTCTGTTTTTTTCACTCGGCATGATGTATTTTACTGATAAATGGATTTGGGATAAAGGAAAACTTGTAGGGATCTTAGGGTTCATTTTTACTGCTTTAGCCTTTTTAATTAAACCTTGGGCTTTGTTCTTTGCACTACCTTTAATATTTTCAGTTTTTGCAAAATATAGGAATTTGGGTAATATCCCAAAAAGATTCTTTTTATTGGCCATTCTTGCTATACTTCCTTTCATATTTTGGAGGCTTTGGATTTTGCAGCAGCCTGAGGGTATTCCTGCGTCAAACTGGCTTATGAATGGAGATCATATCCGATTTAGACCGGCATTTTGGTGGTGGATAATTTCTGAGAGATTAGGAAGAGAGATTTTAGGGGTTACAGGACTAGTATTATTTATTACTGGACTTATGTCTCGTCCCCAAAAAAGTTATTTTTTGCATATTTGGGCTTTGTCAATGTTTTCATATGTGGCAATATTTGCAACAGGTAATGTACGACATAATTATTATCAATATATTATTGTTCCTGTTTTAGCTGTTTTTTTTACTTTGGGATTTGTATATCTTGTTCGAGGTATAAAGGAATTTTTACCTAGATTTTGGACTATCATTTTGGCCTTTTTATTTTTACCCTTATCATTTTATTTTACCTGGACCCAAGTAAGGGGATTTTATCAGATTAATAACCCAGTTATCATTGAGGCAGGTAAAAAAGCTGATCAAATTCTCCCTAAAAATGCGGTTGTGGTAGCTCCTTATAACGGAGATACGGCCTTTCTTTATCAAACAAACAGAGCAGGTTGGCCAGTAACGGCATTTCCTTTAGTTGAAATGGTTTCAGATTACGGGATTACCCATTTTGTATCGACCACCCGAGATGATAAAACTAATTGGGTTTTAAGGCACTTTAAAATATTGGAAGATAATCCTAAGTTTGTTATTGCTGATTTAACCCAGATTATTATACCTTTTAACGGGGATAAGGAGCCTTAAAGTATTCCAATAGATAAAAAATGAAAATATTAATGCTGACTCCATATTTACCTTATCCTTTACTTACAGGGGGGCAGACAAGGTCATATAACCTCATCAAAAGATTATCCTCGCTAGGGCATGAGATAACTCTTTTTTGTTTAGTTAAAACCTCAAGTGAGCGAAAACATGTTGGGGAGCTTGAGAAATTCTGTAAAGAAGTTAAGGTATTTAATCGATCTGAAAAACCCTGGACATTAAAAAATATATTTAAAACCGGTTTTTCTTTTTACCCCTTTTTAGTTATAAGAAATTGGGCTAAAGGAGAAAAAAGTGAAATTGAAAAAAAATTGAGAGATGAAAATTTCGATTTAATTCACGCTGAAACTTTTTATGTTATGCCGCATATTCCTAAAACAAAAATTCCAATATTACTTGTTGAACAAACAATTGAATATTTGGTTTATAGACATTTTGCAGACCAATTTAAAATACCGCTTATTAAGCAACTACTTTATTTTGATGTTGCTAAAATGAAGTATTGGGAGCTTAAGTATTGGTTAAGGGCAAAGAGGGTTGTGGCCATGTCAGAAGAAGATAAAAAATCCATGTTATTTCAATTGCCACACCTAGATGTAGATATTGTTCCAAACGGAGTGGATATCAGCTATTTCACTAAAATTGTTAAAGCCAAGTCAAAAAATCCAGTAGTTTTATATTTGGGGAATTTTACCTGGTTACAAAATAGAGAGGCAGTTGATATTTTGGTTAATAAAGTTTGGCCTGCAATAAAATCTAAAATACCAAATTGCAACCTTTGGATTATTGGTAAGGAAGCAAAAAGCTTTTTTTCAAATATTGAATCAGACGAAATCAGAGTAGATGAGGTAGAAAGTGTGAGGGATGTTTACCAGCAAGCGAGTGTTTTAGTTGCTCCAATTTATGGAGGAGGGGGGACAAGGTATAAAAATTTTGAAGCCTTTGCATCCGGTTTACCAGTTGTGACAACATCGATTGGAATTAGGGGCACAAACGCAAAAGATGGTAAAGAGGTAATTATAAGGGATAATCCGGATGATATAGCTGATGCGGCAGTAAAGCTAATTCAAGATCCAGCATTATCTAAAAAAATTGCTGACAATGCGAAAAGAATGGTAACTGATCTTTATGATTGGGATCCTATTGCAAAAAAACTGGGTTTTATATATGAGAAACTTGGAGGAGAGTAATGAGGATTGGTATTGATGCCAGATTTTATAATGAGTCAGGTGTGGGAAGATACCTGAGAAATCTTATAGGGAATCTTAAAAGTATAGATAAAAAAAACGAGTATTATATTTTTCTACTACCTCGTGATTTTGAAGGATTCAAAGTTTCAGATAACTTTCAAAAAATCAAAGCAGATTTTTCCTGGTATGGGCTTGCGGAGCAATTGAAATTCCCTAAACTTTTAAACAAATATGATCTTGATTTAGTTCACTTTCCGCATTTTAACACTCCAATTTTTTATAAAAGAAAATTCGTAGTTACCATTCACGACTTAATTCATCAACATTTTAGGATGGCAAAATCAACAACTCACGATCCAATTATTTATAAGATAAAGCAAATAGGATACCAATCGGTCTTTAAAAATGCAGTCAAAAAATCACAAAGAATATTAGTTCCTTCGGATTATGTTTTGAATTTGCTCATTAAGGAGTGGGGGGTTGAAAATGAAAAAATTGTTGTTACCACAGAAGGTGTTGATAAAAGTATTGAAGAAATTAACGATAAAATGAATGAAAAAAGACAAAAAGAGATAATTGAAAAATTTAATATTCACTCACCCTATATTTTTTATGTAGGAAATGCTCACCCTCATAAAAATGTTGAGGGACTAATTGGAGCTTTTTTAGAACTTAGAAAAAAACATAAATCCTTACAGCTTGTTTTAGCAGGTCAGGATCATTATTTTTGGAAAAGATTAAAAAAAGAAAATCAACATGAAGATATTATTTATGTAGGTAGAGTAAGTGATGAAGAATTAGTTGCGTTATACAAAAAAGCTCAATGTTTTGTGATGCCTTCACACGAGGAAGGTTTTGGAATACCGATTTTGGAGGCAATGGTTTGCAGTTGTCCAGTTGTGTCTTCAAAATCCGGCAGCTTAGGTGAAGTAGGAGGAGATGCAGTAATTTATTTTGATTCTCTTGATAGAATGGATATAGTTTCTAAAATTGAATCAGTGTTAGACTCAAAAAAAATAAGACTGGATTTAATAAAAAAAGGAAGGCAAAGAGTTAAGTTATTTAGTTGGGAAAAGTTAGCAGCACGAACTTTGGGAGTCTATAATCAATGTTTTTAAAATTATTCAATTCCAAGATTTTACACAATTTTAAATCTTGGTTATTACTTGTTGTTGTTTATTATTTTTTTTCCTCCGCTACATACGCGTTGGCAGCAATTGTAAAACACAGTCATTATGAAACTTTTGTCGACCTTGCAGTATTTAATCAGGGAATATGGCAATACAGCCATTTAAAGTTTCCTTTTATTACACTCCACCTAGACAGATATTTTTTAGGCGATCATTTTCATCCCATTTTAATTTTGTTTACCCCGTTTTATTGGGTTTTAAGCAGTGAAAAAACGCTTTTGTTTTTACAGCCGTTTGTTTTACTTTCAGCAATAATTCCACTTTTTTTAATTGGTTGTCGTTTAACCAAATCGTATTTTTTTAGTTTTTGTATTATTTTTGCTTACTCTTTATATATCCCTCTTCAATATACTCTTTTTTATGACTTTCATGAAATTATTTTTTTACCTCCTTTATTTGCCTGGGCCTATTACTTTTATACAAAGAGTAATAAAAAACTTAGCTTTATTTTTTTGTTTCTATGTTTATTCGTTAAGGAAGAGGTGGGTTTTTTTATAGCAATTTTTGGTTTGTATATTTTTATAATGGATAAAAGTTGGCGAAAATTCGGATTGCTCTGGATGGTTTTAGGAACTCTATATTCTATTTTGATGATGCATATTGTGATTCCAAAAATTGGGGGAAGTTATTTATATTTTGACTATGGAGATTCAGGAAAGACTCCAATAGATGTTGTCATAAATTTTTTTAAGAACCCGATTAGTTTTTTTAAGCTATTTTTTACACCTTCTGTAAAAATTGAAACACTTTATAAAACTTTTTGGCCATATGGGTTTTTACCTCTTCTATCTCCGTTGGGGTTATTGTTATCCTTTGAACAGTTTTTTTCCCGCTTTATTGATTTAAAAACCACAACCCGTTGGACGATTGGTTATCATTACTCTGCGATCATGAGTGTTGTTGTAGCAATTTCCACTATTTGGTCAGCATTTTTTTATACAAGATTTATCAAACAAAAGAAATTGGCTTTAATTGTTTTAGGGATACTACTTTTGAGTTTAACACGTCTTGAGCAAATTAATGCTTCAGCAATTTTACTTATTAAAACCCCAACATTTTGGCAAAGAAGCAACTGGATGGATGATTTAGATCAAGCAATTAAATTACTACCATCAGATGCTTCGGTTGCCACTCAAAATAATATAACACCTCATGTATCTAGCCGTAAATTTGTGTATCTACTTGCAGATATGGAAAAAGCTGATTATATACTTGCTGATTTTCACCCAGGTCAATCAGATTATAATTTTTATGGCAGTGAAAATAAGGTAATTTATCAGGAAAAGTTAAGAGATAAAATTTTATCAGGAAAATATGAAGTTAAGTATCAAAACCAAGAAGTAATTTTAATTAAAAGAATATGAAAGTAGCTATAGTGCATGACGATTTAGTTCAATGGGGCGGAGCAGAAAGAATTCTTTTAGGGATTTGTGAAATTTTCCCCGAGGCACCAATCTTTACATCAGTTTTAGATTTACAAAATGAAAATATCCGTAAAAACTTTGGGAACAAAAAAATTATAACTTCTTTTTTGCAAAAAATTCCTTTTTGGAAAACCTTTTATAAGAGTATGTTGCCACTTTATCCAGTAGGATTTGAGCAATTTAATTTTGATGATTTTGATTTGGTGATTTCCCATACAACAAGATTTGCAAAATCAATTATTACCAAACCTGAAACAAAACATATTTGCTATTGTCATACTCCTCCGAGGTTTTTATGGCATTTTTCCGGAGTAAAAAATTATGGAATTTTGGAAATGTTAATGACTAAGCTTAGGATCTATGATCAGATATCTGCAAACAGGACAGATGAATTTATAGCAGGCTCTGAAAATGCAAAAAGAAGAATTAAAAAGATATACAGACGTGATTCAAAAATTATTTATCCATTCATAGATTTAGATAGATTTAAAAATATTGAAACATATGACGGCGGATATTTTCTAGTAATTGGCAGACCAAATAGATATAAAAGATTTGACTTAGCAATTAACGCTTGTAGAGATCTAGGGTATGAATTAAAAATTATTGCGGGTGATTTGAATGATAGGATGGTTCTGAACATTTTACGGGGTTGCACAGCTTTAATAATACCAGGAGAAGAAGATTTTGGATTAACTTCTTTGGAAGCGCAAGCTTTAGGTAAAGGTGTAATCGCTTATAGAAGTGGTGGGTCTTTGGAAACAGTTATTGAAGGAAAAACAGGATTTTTTTTTGATGCACAAACTTCTGATTCTTTAAAATTGGCAATAAAAAAATTCGAAGAAGTAAAAATTAACCCACAAGATTGCAAAGATAATGTTAACAGGTTTAGTAAGGAAAAGTTTGAACAAAGCTTTAAAATAATAGTTGCATCTTTGTAGTACACTTAAAAGATTGACATGATATACGATTTTTCAAAAAGGTTGCTAGATATTATTGGATCATTTATTGCAGTAATTATTTTATCACCTTTATTTTTATTGGTGGCTTTGGCAATCAAGTTGGATTCAAAGGGTCCTATTTTGGCTGATACTCCAAATAGGGTTGGCAGAAATGGGAAATTATTCAGGATGTATAAATTCCGTTCCATGGTGCAAAATGCCCAAGAAGTTTTAGCAGATAACCCAAAACTTTTAGAGGAATATAAAAAAAACAGCTATAAAATATTTAATGATCCAAGAGTAACAAATGTCGGTAAACTAATCAGAAGATTTTCTTTGGACGAGTTCCCACAATTCTTTAATATTTTATCAGGAGAAATGAGTTTGGTTGGTCCAAGGGCTTATTACCCTTTTGAACTTGAAGAGCAACAGATTAAGTATCCTAATTCAAGAAAATTTGTTAAGATTATTTTATCCGGTAAACCAGGGGTAACTGGAGTTTGGCAGGTTTCAGGGAGATCGAATATAAATTTTGATAAAAGAGTTGAGATGGATGCTTGGTATGTTAAAAAAAGATCGCTAATTTATGATTTTTGGATTATGCTTAAAACTATTCCTGCAATTTTATCCGGAAGGGGGGCTGTTTAAAAACTTATGGCTCTTTTGAATCTTAACAAAAAATACGAAGCTAAAGCAGTAAAAAACAAGGGCAAGAAGAGACTGTTTGTAATTGTTATAATCCTACTTATTGCAACCGCTGTTCCGTCAGTTTTTATCTTCTTAGGTTTAAAGCAGGTTAGTTCTCATGGGAGAGCAGTCCTTGCTACATATAAACAGCAAGATTTTGATAGTTTGAAAAAAGAAATAGGCAGTACTAAAAATGCTTTAGTTCAAACAAATCTAGCGATGGGCGCACTTTTTTGGTTAAGGATTGTGCCAATATTAGGTGGGTATTATGGAGATGTTAAAGGGTTTACCTCAGCTGGGGTAGAGGAACTAATTGCTTTTGATAAGCTACTCTCAAATTTAGAAAGCTCAAAAGCAGAGCTTGGATTTGATAATCACCCAAAAAGCGGACCTGATAGGATGACTCAGGCAGTGAAGTTACTTGATAAGTCTTTACCATTTCTGGATAAAATTGAGGGTAACTTAAATAAAGCTGCAGATTCTGTAAAGAATATAGATACAGGCAAATATCCAGAATCCTTTAAGGGTAAAGATGTTAGAAAGAATATAGAAGTGCTCAAAAACTTTATTGTTGGAGCCTCAATTGCAGTAAAAGAGGGTAAGGATGCCTTAAGGTTGGCTCCTCAAGCCCTGGGTATACCGTCTGAAAAAACTTATTTAATGTTATTTCAAAATGATAAGGAAATAAGACCAACAGGAGGGTTTATGACAGCCTTTGCCGCATTAACTTTAAAAAATGGTCAGGTAAACTCTACTGTCTCTGATGATATATACAGACTTGATGAGAAATTACTAAATGTTTGTTTAACCAAGATTTGTCCCTTAACCCCGCCTGCTCCTATTGTAAGGTATTTGCCTGAGGTTTCAGGTAAGCCTAGAACTGCTTGGAGCATGAGGGATTCAAACATTTCACCAGATGTCCCAACATCTGCAAAACAATTTGAAAAGATGTATCAACTATTGGGTGAAGGTTTGCCTTTTGAGGGGATAATATTTATAGATACACAGGTGGTTGAAGAGTTGATAGAGGTTACAGGTCCGATAGATGTATACGGAACAAAGTATTCATCTGAAATAGATAAAAGATGTAATTGTCCTAACGTGATTTATGAACTTGAATCTTATGCTGAAATTGCAGCTAAAGGTGAGAAAGACAGAAAAGCTATACTTGGTGTTTTAATGCAGCAGATTTTAGCCAGATCAGTAGGGGCTGATGTTGAGAAATTACCACAGCTTATTGAAACGATTGCTAGGCTTGCCAATCATAAACATGTGATGTTTTACGCACACGATACAAATTTACAAAAAGCATTATCCAATTTGAATTGGACAGGTGAAATTAAAACATTTGATGGGGACTTCCTACATATCAATGATTCTAACTTTGCTGGAGGAAAATCTAATATTTATGTGGATCAAACAGTAACTCAGGAAATAAATATTAAAAATGGAAAAGTGACTAAAAAAGTAACTGTTGAATATAAAAACCCCCAAGCCTTTAATACTTGGCTAAACGGGATAAATAGGGATTATGTTAGATTTTACGTTCCTAAGGGTAGTAAGCTAATTTCTTCAAAAGGATCAGAAGATAAAGTTAATACAATTGAAGATTTGGATAAAACAGTTTTTGAAGCATTTATTCAAGTTAGACCTCAAAATAGCAGGAAGCTGGAGGTAGAATTTGAACTTCCCTACCAACCTTCTAAAGAATATAAATTAATGGTTCAAAAACAACCGGGAGCTAAAGATTTTCACTACAAGATTAAGATTAATGGTTCCCAAAAAGCTGACTTTTTACTAGAACGGGATAAAGAATTTAAATTCAGTATCTAGTTTCCCCAGATATTGACAAACAAAAACTTATAGTATAGATTGTGAAAAATTATGGCAGAAGTAATCAAATGTTATCGTGAAGAAATAACAATAACCTTACATTCTTCGGGTGAGAGAAGTTTTGTTGATGGACCTTTTTCCAGATTTCCCAGAACCTACACTTTGCCCGATCGAGCTACTGTTATGGCTGAAGCCTCTATGCATAATTGGGGAGGGTATAAAGGGGTAACTCACTTTATTAACCAAGAGCCTCGTGTTCGATATAGTGGAATTAGAGTGAATGATAATGGAGAGGAGACAAATCTTTTAGGTAAAATGATGAAGGTAACACCTGATGGTTTTTATTCTCCTCCAGAATTACCTCAGATTTTAGAGCAGGTAGAAAAATGGGGCTGGACTGTTACCCCAGAAGTAAAAGCCCTAGTTGCCTCAGCAAGACCATCTAGATCTTACAGTTAAGCTTGTATCTCTTGCAGGCGGTTTTTGGATAAGTTAAACTCCTTCCTATGCGGCCATTTAAGACTGAAGGGGTGGTACTCAAGAGGCGTAATTTTGGCGAAGCAGATAGGATTTTGACTGTTTTTACCATAAGTAGCGGGAAAATGTCTGTTTTGGCCAAAGGGGTTAGAAGAATAACCTCAAGACGTGCAGGGAACGTAGAACTACTGAACAGAGTCTCCATTTTTTTACATCAGACAAAAGGGATGCCAATCTTAACTGAGGCAGCAAGTATAGAAACCTACCCAAAAATAAAAGGAGATTTAAAGCTTTCCACAGTTGCATTCCACATTATTGAACTTATAGATAAGCTGACTGCTGAAAACCAGGAAAGCAGGCTATTGTATGAACATTTGGTACAGACATTAAAAAGATTGGAAAGAAAACCAAGACAGATTTTAATCAGAGCTTTCGAAGTAAAAATACTCTCCCTTATGGGATTTGCAAATTTTGCTGAAAGTTTTGATTTACATTTGGAAGATGTAAGTCCTAATGTTAAAAAGTTGCTTCAGGATTTGGAATTTATGTCTTGGGATCAAATTGAAGAAATAAAAATAGAAGAAAAAGAGGCTATGGAACTTGAGACTGTATTGAGATATCATCTAGAAAGGGTGATTGAAGGGTCGCTTAAAAGTAGGCAGTTTCTAAAAAAGATATGAATGATGAAAATTTGATTGAAAAAGTGGTCTCTCTTTGCAAAAGGCGGGGGTTTATATTTCCCGGATCAGAGATTTATGGGGGTCTTTCTAATTCTTGGGATTATGGTCCTTTAGGAGTTGAGCTTAAAAATAATATAAAAGCCGCTTGGTGGAAAAGGTTTGTGCATTTGCGAGAAGACATTGTAGGTATTGATGCAGCCTTGATTATGAATCCTAAAGTATGGGAAGCTTCAGGTCATATTGCCAACTTTCAAGATCCTTTAGTTGAATGTAAAAAATGTAACGGCAGATTCCGAGCAGATCATATCAAAGAAAATGTTTGCCCAAATTGTGGAGAAAAAGGTTCATTTACGCAGGAAAAAATGTTTAACTTAATGTTTAAAACCTTTATTGGTCCATCTGAAGAATCTTCCAGTGTTGCTTACTTTAGGCCAGAAACAGCCCAGGCTATGTTTGTTGATTTTAAGAATGTTTTAGATACAACTCGAAAAAGATTACCTTTTGGAATAGCCCAAGTTGGTAAGGCTTTTAGGAATGAAATAACCCCCGGGAATTTTATTTTTAGAACTAGGGAGTTTGAGCAAATGGAAATTGAATACTTTATTCCCCCTCCTCAAGATGATAGTGATTGGCAAGGACCTTTTGAAATTTGGAGAAAAGAGATTTTATCTTGGATAAAAGATGATTTAGGAGTTGATATAGGAAAAATTCATGAGAAAGAAATTGAGGGTAAAGAAAGAGCCCATTATTCAAAGCGTACAATTGATTTTGAGTATGCATTTCCTTTTGGCTTATCTGAATTATATGGATTGGCTTACCGAGGAGATTTTGATTTAACAAATCATGAAAAGTCTTCCGGACAAAGTTTAAAGTACCGCGATCCCGAAACAGGTGAGGAATCTATACCCCATGTTATTGAGCCTACTTGGGGAGTAGACAGGTCAGTTTTGGCTGTTTTAACAGATGCTTATACAGAAGTTGAGGGTAGAGTAATTTTAAAGCTAAAACCCAAGCTTGCTCCATATAAAGTAGCGGTTTTTCCACTTCTTGCCAATAAAGAAGAGTTGGTTAAGGAAGCTCGGGAGATTTATCTTAATTTAAAAAAAGAATTTAATGTGGCTTGGGACGATAGAGGTAATATTGGTAAAAGATATGCCTCCCAAGATGAGATTGGAACACCCTTTTGTATAACTTTTGATTTTGATAGCTTAGATGATAAAGCAGTAACAGTCAGGGATAGGGATACAGGCAAGCAGGAAAGAATTAAAACAGTTGATTTAGAGTCTTATCTTCATGATAAGATAAATATGTAGATGGATAAATTTAAAGTTTGGGTAGCTGCTCACAAAACAATAGTTTTAGCCTTAGTATTAATTTTACTTTCTGGTTTGGGGTATTTAGGATTCCAAAAATTTACATCCCAAAATAATGGTCCTGTTGAAGAAGTTGATTTATCTTTTGATTCAGAAGGTCCTTTCGCTATTTTATCTCCAAGACGTGATGGAAATGCCCTAGTACTAACCTTAAAAAGAACAGCCAGTTATGACTCTATTTCTTACGAACTAGCCTATACGTCATTGCCAGAAGAAGTAGCTATGGAAGGGAGTAAGGTTAAAGCTAGCGCAAAACCCGTTGCAGGTGGGGATTCGGGGGATGGAGGAGGTACCGGTGGGGCTATTGACCGAGGAGTACAAGGAACAATTGATACCAAGGATAAAAAAGGAGAATATGAACAGGAAATTTTGTTTGGAACTTGTTCTAAAAATGTTTGTAAATATGATAAGGGTGTAGAGAATGGGACTTTGGTATTACATATCAAAAAAGGCAATAAAGCATATAGAATGAGTACTCAATGGCATCTGCAAAAGCCAGATGTGGCTTTAGGGCTTTTAACTTCTGGGGATGCTCATTTAAGCTACAAAATTGAGGCTTCAAGAGAAGAGTTATCAAATATCGGGTTCTCCATCACTAATGATTTAACTGGGGTTCCTAAGCTTCCATCAGGAAAAGTTCCAGTAGGCAAGGTATATTCTCTAAACGTGCCCATTGCCAAAGAGCTTAAAGGCGGATCTGTAAGCCTAGAGTTGGCTGAAACACCTTCATCTGATACTAAGCTTTATAGGTACAACAATAGTAAAAGTGAGTGGCAAGAGCTTGATACAAAAGTTGAAGGAAGTAAATTGTCTGCCAAAGCAGACGGTGCCGGTATATTTGCAGTTTTATCTTCTAAAAAATAATTATCGCTCGTAACTTCAGTGCTCATTTGTCAAAAAACTTTTCAGTACCCTTATTTAGAAGAAAATTACCTCTTGACAAGATATTATAAAATGGCGGAAAATGGTTATAGATGGTGAATAATGGGGACGTACTATGTAGTACATCCCTGATTAAAGACTAGTTTCTGCCCAGAAACTCCCACTATGTAGTGGGAAGAGGATGACCTCATGTTTTTGGGCGAATACAAAACAAATTTTACAGGAAAAGGCCGGGTAGTATTGCCTAGAAAATTTAGGCAAGAACTGACAGGGCAAGAAATTATTTTAAGCCGAGGTTTTGAAGAATGTATTTGGGGATTTGATGTTAAAGATTTTGAAGCATTGGCAAACAAACAGCTTGAAACATC
>ORMF011366646.1_pt1 | contig 12289 bp, 11 predicted proteins | sample 1779871 | NCBI WGS metagenome assembly ORMF01 (sample SAMEA104232316, study PRJEB22302) | groundwater metagenome | biome: forest; feature: aquifer; material: groundwater | place: USA | collected 2011-08-07 | depth 5.4 m | reverse complement strand
GCTATAAGATCCGTGGTGAGCGATGCGCGCGAGCCGCGCCGTTGGCCCCCGCCAAGCGGCCATGCATCAACTGCTTAGCCGAGGAGCTGGCGGCGAAAATCGGTGCTAAGGCGGACGCGAGTTCATCCTCGCGCGGCTCGCGCTGAAGTAGGTTCGCGAGCCGCGTGTGCGTCTTCTCGCACCGCGTGGATATGTCACGCACGCGTCGGGGCAGGTGATCCTCCTCGCGCAATCGGTCGAGGATCATTCCCCGGATACGGAACGCCGCATAGGTCTTGAACGACACTTGCCGCTCGGGACGATACCGTTCATACGCGTCGAGCAAGCCCTCGACGCCCCAACTCAGCATATCGTCGAACTCCACGCGTGGTGGTTTGAACGCCGCAAGGGCGCGCGCAATGCAGCGAACAAGTGGCAGGTGGCGACGCAGGGTAATGTCGCGTTCGCCTCCGCGTTCGTCGTGTGCCGGCCGGGAGGTCATGAGCATAGTCACGGGATCGCGGCACCACTACCCGTCGTCGGACGATTCACGAGCTGGGCGGCGACCGCGCATATGGACGCGACGGCTGCCGCACTCATCATCCCCCCGCCACTCTTGACGGAGAGTCCGTCGGGAAGCTCTCCGCCGTAGCCGATCCCGACCGAGAGGCGGAGACCCAACAGGCGGACGATGGTCCCGAAGGACCGCCGACCGTCAGCGTGCACCGAGGCGCGATTGACCAGGACATCGACGAGCGCTGTCGGCCGATTGCGGAGCAGCGCGGTGAGCGTCAGCGACGTTTCGAACAACGCCTGCGGTTCGGGCGTCGTCACCATGACGAGCCTCTGGGCGGTGCGTGCGAGGAACACCGCGTCCCCCGTGCGCGCGGCTCCGGCATCGATGAGGAGGAGGTCGGTGTTCCGCGAGAGCTCGTCAAGCCGGCTGCGAAGCCGAAGGCGCGCGTCGCTCGTGCATGGCGAGAGTCCGGACATGCCGCGCTGACCGGCGGCCGCCGGAGTGTCTTCCGCGACGGAGAGCGCCTCCCCCAGCGTGCAACGCCCGTCGAATACGTCTCCGAGGACCGGCGAGGCTGGCATCTCGAGCGAGCGTCCGTGTCGTCCGCGGGACGCATCGAGTACGGCGACGCGCTGCCCGATGTCGGTCAGCGCACGCGCGAGCAGCGTCACGACGGTCGTCGTACCCGCGCGGCGAGCTCCCCCAAGGAACGCGATCAGGTCCAGTCGGTCGGCCTCGGTAATTGTGTCACTCGCTGGAGATATGGCCGAGCGCTCACGTCCACAACCCAGGTTGTGAGTGATCGCTCCAATGGCGTGCTCACCCCTCCACCGCCGCCCCGTCACCGCGGTGCCACAGGAAACGATTGCCTCCGCAGCGTTGCGCGCGTGCACGTCCAGACCAGAACGCGCGGCCTTCCGGTGCGTCATCGGATGGACCGACCCACCGAGTCGCGCGGTTGGGGGAGCGCAGCACCGATCAGCGGCAGCCCGAGCGCTTCAACGGTTTTCTGGAGAGGGCCCTCCTGATCGGACGGCCGCCACCGGTCGGTCGTCAACTCGGGGCTGAAGGGCACCGTTCCGACGTAGTGGAGTTCTACACAAAGGGATGGCGGCACCAGGCCGGCGAGTTCGGCAAACGTACGGAGGCCCTCTGCGGCGTCCGGGGCCCGGTTGACGAGCACGTGGGGGGCGGACTTCGGTCGCTTCTCGCTGAGGATGACGAGGGTAGCGGCAGTCTTGGGGCACACCGCCATGCCCGGGGCGGCGACGAATACGTGGTGGTGGGCGATACTGGCGAAGAAGAACGTGTTGACGTTGTTGCTGCCGGAATCGAGCAGGACCACATCCGAATCGCCCGCGATGCTATCCAGCTCCTCGAGAAGTCGGAGGCGCTCCCCGGTCGCCAAGGGACGGGTCGGATCCGGGTAGGCTCCGACCGTGACCGCACGGATGCCACCGACCGTCGCATGCATCGCCTCGCGGAGGGAGCATTGTCCGGCGAGGACCTCGGCCAGGCCAGGAGCCGGCGGCAGATTGAGAAGCGTGTGAAGATTGCCGAGGCCGAGATGGGCATCGATGAGCGCGATGCGCCGTCCCGTGTGCGCGAGGGCGAGCGCGAGGCGCGCGGCGACCGTCGTGGTTCCTGCACCGCCGCTTCCCCCAACGCATGTCACGAGTTCCATGACGCATCCCCCTTGGACCGAGCCGTTAACTAGCTGTCGGCCACCAGTCTGGTGCGCAGTGCGTACCGCACCAGACCCGCGATGCCGTGTATATCCAGCCGTTCCATGAGCTGCGCGCGATGTGTCTCGATCGTCTTCACGCTCAGATTCAGCACCTGGGCCATTTCTTTGGTCGAGTGCCCTTCCGCGACAAGCTGGAGAACTTCGCGCTGCCGCGGGGTGAGGTGTTCGAGCGGCATCCCCTCGTCGCCAATGCGGCGCACGTAGTCATCGACGACCCATCTCGACACTGCCGGGCTCAGGTACGCGTCGCCACGAGCCAGCGCCGTGATCGCAGCCTCGAGTTCGGATGGAGCCGCATCCTTCAGCATGTAGCCCGCCACCCCCGACTGGAGGGCCTGCAGAACGTACTCCTCATTCGCATACATGGAGAGCATGATGACCCGCACGCGCGGGAACTTCTTCACCGCACGCGCGGCGGCCTCGAGACCGTTCATCCCCTGCATCGCAATGTCCATGAACACGATGTCGGGCTGGTGGATCTTGATCAGGCGGAGCGCCTCGCGACCATCCCCAGCCTCGGCGACAACTCGTACGCCGGGAAGACTTCCCAGCAAGGCGCGAATTCCCGCCCGGACGAGCGCGTGATTGTCGGCCAGTAGAACGCGCGTGGGCGTCACGACGCCTTCTCTTCTCCGTCCCGGTCCACCGCGCCGTGGTAGCCCGGTAGGGGAAAGCGAGCGCGAACCTCGGTTCCGCGCCCCGGATGCGACTTGATCTCGAACCGGCCGCCGAGAAGGGACACGCGCTCGTACATACCGAGCAGTCCGGCACACAGGCCTCGCCGGCCTCGTTGCTGTGCGGTATCGACATCGAACCCGACGCCATCGTCACGAATGATGAGCGACGCTTCCGCTCCGTCGCGCTGCAACGACACGCAAATTTTGCTCGCCCGCGCGTGGCGTATGACGTTCGCGCAGGCTTCCTGTGCGACGCGGAAACACGCCGTCTTCGTTTCCGCCGATAGCTCCCCGGCGCACTCATCGGCGTGGAATTCGGCAGCCAGTCGCGCGCGCTGGGCTTGCCGGTCGACGTGCCAGCGCAGCGCCGCGCACAGTCCGAGGTCGTCGATCAGTGGAGGCCGCAGGTCGAGCGATAGATCGCGTACCTTGTCGAGGAGGTGCTCGACGATGCCGATGCTCTCTTCCAGGTGGAAGCCGAGCGGGTCCGCCGCCGTACGCCGGACCACGTGCAGGTTGATCTTCAGCGCGGTCAGCACCTGACCGATCTCGTCGTGCAGCTCGCGGGCGATCCGCCGTCGCTCGTCGTCTCGCGCCGCGATGAGGAAACGGGAAAGCTCCCCGAATGCGCTGACTTTCTCCGCGAGCGTGCCCGTGAGCAGACGCCGGTCCTGCCGGTCGAACTCCCCACTGATCGCGGGCGCGCCGGGCGCTCCAGGAGCTCTCAGGACCATGTCGACTGTGCGCGGCCGCGCGAGACTTTTCATGGTGTCGACGGCTGCGATCTCTTGAGAACCGTCGAAGCAGACGCGAGCAGGAGACCCCCCGCGCACGCGCTCTCGGACAGAGCAGCCAGGCGGCGCACGCCCTCCCACAGGGCGTCGAGGTCGCCGGTGGCTTTCGCCATCGCCTCGACATGGCGCGCCGCTTCCGTAATCGACGGGAAGCCATAGTTGCCCGCTGTTCCTCGCAGCTGGTGTGAGAGGGCCGCCGTTCCAGCGAGGTCGCCCGCTGCGAGCCGGCGCTCGATCGCGGCTACGCGCGCGCCGAGGGTCGCGATGAACTCCTGGACGAGACCGTCGACATCGGTGTCTTCTGACGGCGCGTTCACGAGCCGCATCTCGGGCTTCTCGCAGCTGACCTGGATCTTTCCTCCTGCGGTGAGGCGATGCACGGAACCGATGAGCGTCTGGCGGGCAATTGGCTTGGAGACGAAGTCGTTGCAGCCCGCCGCCAGGCACTTCTCGCGTTCGCCCTCCGTGGCGTACGCCGTGAGGGCGACTATGGAGCCTCCGTAGCCACGGCTCCTGAGTTGGGCCGTCGCCTGGTAGCCGTCGAGCACAGGCAGCTTCATGTCCATGAGGACGAGATCGAACGGTCGATGGATGTTCTCTGCCTCCAGCGCGAGATCGCAAGCAGCGCGCCCGTTTTCGGCGACGACGACGGTGGCGCCCGATTTACGAAGGTAGAGTGAAAACAGGTTTCGGCTGTCCGGCACGTCCTCCACGAGCAGGATGCGACAGTCCAGCTGGATCGCCGCGCTCGGCGACGGACCGCGACTGTCAGCGGTGTGCAGCTCGAATGGGTCCGTGAGCAGGCGCACCCCGTCGAGCGGGCCCGGATCAATAGTCACTGTGAACGTGCTGCCTGACCCCGGCGCGCTCTTGACATGCACGTCCCCGCCGAGCATCTGCGCCAAATGCCGCGTGATTGTGAGGCCGAGCCCGCTGCCGCCGAAGTGCCGTGTCACGGCCGCGTCGGCCTGGGCGAATGGGCGGAAGAGCCGCGCCTGCTGCTCGGGCGTGATGCCGATCCCCGTATCGGTCACCGCGAAGGATAGGCACGCGTGATCCGCTCCGTAGGTGTGGGACATACCCATGGTACCCACGGTCATCCTCACTCCTCCGGCTTCCGTGAACTTGATCGCGTTGCCCAGCAGGTTGAGCAGGATCTGGCGGAGACGCATGGGATCCGTATGGATCCGCTCCGGGATGGCGCCCGCGTACTCGACGTCGAGCACGAGCCCCCCTCTGTTGGCATGAACGCGCATCAGCGAGACCACATCGGCGACCAAGGCAACGGGTGAGCAGGCGACACGGTCGACGGTCATCTTGCCGGCCTCGATCTTGGACAGATCGAGAATGTCGTTGATGAGGTCGAGAAGATACTCTCCATTCCGCCGTATCGTTTCGACGTAAGCTGGACGGTCATCGGGGGGAGTGTCGGGGTCGGCAAGCAAGTCCGTGTACCCCAAGATCGCCGTCATGGGGGTACGAATTTCGTGGCTCATGCGGGCGAGAAATTCGGTCTTCGCGCGGTTTGCGGCATCGGCCGCCTGCCGGATTCGCTCGATCTCCGCTTCGGCGGCCATACGCTCGGTAACGGTCCGTCCAATCGCCGACCGGCGCCTCATACCCCCGTTGCTCCGCTCCGACCTCACGCGGTTGAGAGCAAAGCAATCTCCGTGCCCACACGGCCTTGTAGTTGTAGGACAAACCTGGACAACCCGGTATCGTCTAACTCTAACGATTACTCGTTATTTCGTCACGCGTGCTTTAACACTATCTTACGACGACCTCCGAGGCGAAATCACTAGGACGCAACTGACAGGAGTGTGACCCCGCGTGCCTTAAATTTGTCCAACGGGGTATCCACTTAGCCCCATCTGGCCTACCTGGGGTCGCGCCGGCCGATGATGTTGGCGTACGTCGAAGGTTCGATGGCCACGCTTCGTGTGCTCCAAGTGTGGCGGACGCAGCTCAGGCGACGAACGCGGTTGGCGCTCCTTTGCACGAGTTGCCCCCACGAGACGTCGATTATCGCCAACGGTGGGGAAAGCGGTGGCGACGCGCTCCTCGGCGCCGGCGATGGGGAGTGCGATATCGTGATGAATAGGGTGTGCGCTCATGGTGGTCCGCACGTACGCCGCGACGTGAGAGAATGTCAACGCGTTCGGGCCCGCTCCCCGATTTCGGCCGCGAGGTTGCCCCACATCCTCCGCCGACGTCACGCGAAGGCGCCAGATCCGAGGGCGGACGATTGGTGCTTGCCGGTGTCGCCGGTCCCCGGTAATGCTCTGAGACCATGGCTGAACAAAAGGCGACGAACATCGTGTGGCATCAGGGGGCGGTGACGCGCGCCGACCGCGAGCAGGCGAACGGCCACAAGGGCTGTACCGTATGGCTCACCGGCCTTTCGGGCTCGGGCAAGTCGACGATCGCCGTCGACCTCGAGAAGCGCCTCTGGGAGCGCGGCGTCCGTGCCTACGTCCTCGACGGCGACAACGTCCGTCACGGCCTCAACAAGAACCTCGGCTTCTCGCCCGAGGATCGCACGGAAAACATCCGCCGTATCGGCGAGGTCGCGAAGCTCTTCACCGAAGCCGGCATCGTCGCGCTCACCGCGTTCATCTCGCCGTACCGCGCCGACCGTGATCAGGTGCGCGCGCTCATGCAGCCCGGCGACTTCGTCGAGGTACACGTCGACTGCCCGGTCGAGGTCTGCGAGCAACGCGACGTGAAGGGCCTCTATAAGACGGCGCGTGCCGGCGAGATCAAGGAGTTCACCGGCATCTCCGCGCCGTACGAGGCGCCGCTGAAGCCGGAGCTGACGCTCGAGACGAGCGCCCAGAGCGTCGAGGCGAGCGCGCTGCAGATTCTGCAGTACTTGGAGGAGAAGGGCGTTATTTGATTTTGCCCCCGCGCGGCTTCGCCGCGCGATGGGCGTCGCACCCGGGAGTGAATCCCGGGTGCTCCCGTGAATTCGCCTCTGAATTCGATCGGCGCCTGTGCGTTGCGGAGGCTCATGCGATGCCGGCGATGATCCAGCGCTATGAAGCACTGAAAAGCAGGATGCTCGGGACGCCGTCGCGTCGGCGAAGCGTCTCGAGAAGCTCGAGACGCTTGCCGCGGCGCTCGGCGGTCCGCTCGAGGATCTCGCGATAGCCGTCGAACGCGATGGAACCCGGAGCATGGAACACGTAGAGGTTCGACGGCGAGCGCAAGAGCTTCTCGCATTGCTCGCCGTAGTCGTCGGACGGTAAGAGGCTGTACTCGAAGCCCTCGTGCATGCGAACGCGCCCCTCGGTGAGAAGCTCGACGCTCGACTTGAATCCCCAGTCCATCGCGATCGGCGTCCAGCTGGCGTAGTCCCGCTCGAGCCTATGGGCGAGCGCCATGATCGAGTCCGACCAGACGCCGATGCCGCCCGTCGTCGCAACGAACTCTTGGATACGCGCGTTCGCGCGCCAGTGCGAGATCCCGAACGCCAACGTCACGATGAGGACGATCGCGGTCGCGGAGAAGCGGCGAAGGATGACAGACCCGAAAGGAAGCGCGGACGCGAGCGTGCGCGCTGCGCTCACCAGCGCGACGGCAACCAGCAACCACGCGAACGGCACCAGGATGAATAGGTACGTCGAGGAGAGCGTGCTCGTGGTGACGGTGCTGAGCGGGATGATCGTGAGCACGGCGACGACGAGGAACACGCTCGGTCGCAAGCGGAGCCGCGTCGCAGGGTCGAGAGGCACCCGCACCGCCCGAATATCGGCGCGCCGCCGAGCCCAAACGGTCACGAGGTACAGCAGGCTCGCCGCGAAAAGGATCGCGGCCGCATTCCCACCCGACACGGATGGGAATGCGCCGGTGTTGCCGCCCATCGTGCGCACGAACTCTCGCACGACGAACTCGAGATTGGACACGAACGCGAGATTGTCGTGGCCGTAGAGCCGTGTGTGCAGCGCGTTCGCCGCCGCGTACTGCAAGGTGCCGCCGAGCGTGATCACGTTGTAGACGATGAGCGGCAGCAGGCCCGCGGCGAGTGCGACGCCTGCGGCGATCCGGTCGGACGCGCTCACCGCGCGGAGCTCGCGTGCTACACCGCCGCGACCGAGCGCGACGAGACCGGTCAAGACCAAGGGCGCGAGCAGCCAAAGATACAGAACCTTCGTTGTGGCGCCGGCGCCGAGGAGGAAGGCCGCACAGAGCAACGATCGGCGGCTCCGAGTGCGCCACCAGCGAGTGATCGCGAGCATCATCGCGAGCGCGATCGGCAGCAGCGGCGCCGTCCAGTTGACGCCGGCGCGGCTCCACCACACGAAGGGCGGGCTGGTGGCGCACAGCGCCACGGCGACCGCCGCGACGAGGTCGTCGAACCACGTGCACGCGAGGAGCCAGAGCAACACCAAGGTCGTCACCCCGACCAAGAGCTGACTCGTCCGTAGCACCGCGACCGATACGCCGCCGAGCGCGAAGGCGAGCAGGCTCAGGTACGTCGACGTCGGGCCGATGTGGGGGTGCATCATGAGCGGCCACTCGCGACCGCCGATGCGAATCGCGCTCACGGCGCTCGAGCTTAGGCCGCGCAACAGCTCCATCGCGGGCACGGCATCGAACGCCTCGTCGTACTGCAGGCCGGGCAGGTCCAAGCGCTGCAGGCCGATCGAGAGGTAGCATGCGACGCTCGCGCCGAGCGCGATGATGCTGACGAGGCGCGTTCGAAGCACGACGATCCTGACGACGGGCGGCGCATGACCTTTCAGATTCTTGCGCGCCGCAACGCGGATCGCACGTAGATGCGGCCGACTACGGCTCTCGATCGAGGAGGATGCCGCGCTCGCGATACTCGCCGCTGCGCTCGGCAGCGACGTAGAAGCCGTTGCTCGCGTCCGTAGGGCCCGCGGTGGGACGCAACTGGTCTCCCACGCGAACGCAGAACCGGTAGTCGAGGTCTCGGAAGAACGTCACAATCTCCGGACGGCGATTGGCTCCCTCGACGAGTACGAGCGGCCGGTGGGACCCGATGGTGGCGGCCGCCCCCCAGAGCGCCTCCGGCTCCCAATCTTCGACGTCCACCTTGATGATCGAGGGGGCGAGGGCGAAGTCGTCGAGCCTCGCTGCTGGCACCTCGACCTCCGAAACGGCGAAGCGCTGACCGGGCCGCGCCCGCATGAGCCTCAAGAGGTCGGTGAGGCGAGGCTCCTCGAAGCGGGAGAACACCATCGACGCGAGGTAGAAGTCCGGGCGCCGATCGAGGGATGGGACATAGAATGGCACGCGTTGAGCCCGGTCGCCGAGGCCGACGAGATGATAGGTCATCGCCGGGTCGTGTTTCCGAAGGTAGCGGAGCGCGGGCTCGAGCCAGAAGCAGGGCTCGAACGACACGATTTGCGCCCGGCGATTCATCAGGCGGAACGAGACGACCGAGTTGCCGATGTTGGCGCCCAAATCGAGGAAGACCTCATCCGGCCCGGACATGCGGCGGAAGATCACGAAATCTTCTTCGTGCGGGACGGTCTGCTCGAGGTGGTGCCAGCGAGCCGCCGCGGCGAAATCCTCGAGGATAAGATCGGAGAAGCTGATGCGCTCCACGACTGCGCGATTCACGGTCGTTCGCCCCTGCCGTTCGGACGCTCAGTACGAGCTTGTGTGGGGAAACGCAAAGAGGGGCCGAGCCCCCGACCGGCCGCTCGCACCCGCCGGGCGCCTCCGCAATCAGAGGAGGAGAGGCAAGAATGCGCGGAGTGCGAAGGTTCGATAGCGGAGTGTTTCGTCAACTCCGCGGCGAATTCTTCTGATCGACCTCATCGACCGGCGAAGTCGCGAAACTCTTCACCCAAGTCGGCATCGTCGCGCTCACCGCCTTCTTTTCACCCTACCGCGCCGACCGCGATTGGGTGCGGGCGCTCATGCAGCCCGGTGATCTCGCGGTACGCGGCGGCGTCAGTGTTGGGGGTGCGTGAACGCGTCGAGGATGTTCGCGGTCGTCCGCTGGATGCGGGGGGCGGCGACGTGGCGGTCGAGGAAATCGTCGAGGGCGAGGCTCCAGCCGATCGTGCCGGCGGCGAAGACCCATGCGCCGCTCGGCGCCCGGTAGATGGACGCGTTCGCCGTCGCCGGGAGGCCTGCGAAGTTCGGGAAAGACGACGCCGAGAGGAGGGCGCTCGTGCCCTCGATCGCGACCGGCGCCGGGTGCTCGGGCTGCGCTCGATCGGTCTCGTATCCGACGATACCGGGGACGACGTCGCCGTCCTTCAGGCCGCTGCCGGCGTACACCCAGCTCGCGGCGTTGGTGACGGTATAGTCGGCGTAGGCGCCGCCGATGCCGCCGGCGATGACGTCGGTGTACTGCACGCCGATGAGACGCTGCTCGGGTCGGTGCAGCAGAGGATCGCGCCAGTTGACCGTCGTCGTCGGTCCCTGCACGGGGTCGATGCTGGCGTTCTTGTAGCAGGTCATGATGCGATTCGCGGCACCGCTCGCGGAGGGCGAGAAGCGCACCTGCCAGTACGCGGCGTTCGCGCCGAAAAACCCGAGGTGCACGCCCGCGTCACGCGCGGTCTCGACGGCGTCGAACATCTCGCGCGACCAGTACTCGTCGTGGCCGACGACGAGAAACGCGCGGCTCGTGAGGAGTCGTGCGCCGTGCGCGTGCGGGTCGAGGTCGGTCGAATAGCCGACGTCGTAGCCCGAGCGCTCGAGCCAGCGGATGAAGTGAATCTCCCACTCGAGCAGGTCTCCCGCGCCGTCGCCGGCGTAGGGTCGATCGAACGAGACGGCGACAGCGCGCGTCCCGCCGCTGATCGTCGTCGGTCCGTAGCTGCTGCCGTAGAGACTTTTCCCGGTCCGATGATCGTCGGGATAGAGATTGTACGCTTGATAGGTGGTGACGCTCTGCTGGTAGAGAAGCGCCGGCGGATGCGCGTCGTCGCGCACGACGAACGGGACGACGCTCGCGAAGTGCTCCGCGCTCCGTAATACGGCGAGATAGATGCCGGTCGTCCACGACTCCGGTACCCGCACCTCGACGCTCGGCGCCCACGTGCACGCGATCAGGCCGGTCGTGGCGTCGATCGGACAGTCGGGTTGATGCGTGCCGCTCAGCCCGTCGAGCGTCCGCATCAGCCGGCCGCCGGCGCCGCCGTACCAGCCGAGGCGGTAGATCTCGAGCCGATACGGTTGCGGCGAGGCGACGCTGACCTGGAACGTGATCGTCTCGCCGTGGTCGACGCTTGTCGCTGACGCGTAGCCCTTGATCTGCCCCGCGACGTCGTCCGCCGGTCGATCACCGAACCGCCAGAACTGCCACGCGTCCGAGCCGGGCTCGGCGTTCTCACGCACGATCGCGTTCGACGCCGTCTCGCCGCCGTCGTGGTGCGATCCCCCCGAGTGGTGCGATGTGCGCGATTTGTTGCACGCGCACACCAGGGTGAGAACGAGAGCCGAGAAGGCGAGCGCGCGTGTGCGCCGCGCACGTCGACTCGGATGTCGGGCGGGCGTTCGATCCTCCCTTCTAGTGCTTGGGATCGTGGACGGGATGTGAGGCCATGCGCTTCATCAGTGGACGGCCGACGGCGGGTGCGAGGCGCGACGCGACCGCGAAGACCTTGACGTCGCGGGAGAGCATCCAGTGCAGCCGGCGACCGTGCGCCGCCTTCCACACCACGGCGGCGACGTGCTCGGGGGTGAGGGCGCGGTTCTTCATATTCTCGTACACGGCGGCGGCGTACGCTTGGTTCTGCACCATCGGCGTGTGCACGATCGGCGGCATGACGTCGCAGACGACGATGCCGTAGGGCTCGAACTCGATGCTGAGCGCTTCGGTCAACGCGCGCACGGCGAACTTGGAGGCCGAGTACATGGCCTCCCCGGGGACGCCGTAGATCGCGGCGGAGGACGACATCGTGACGATGTGTGCGCCCGGCGTTGCCCGCAGGAGGGGAAGCGCGGCGTGGATACCGTTCGTGACCCCGAGGACGTTGACGTGCAGGATAGCGCGCTCGTCGTCGCGGCCGAGCGCCTCGAACGGCGACTGACGGAGGATGCCGGCGCAGTTGAAGAGCACGTCCATGCGGCCGCCGCTGCGCTCCGCGAAGGCGGCGACGGTGCGCTCGTAGCTCGCGTAGTCGGTGACGTCGAGGCGGGCGGCGCACGAGCACTCCGTGCCGACTTCGGCGGTGACGGCGCCGAGACCCGCCTCGTCGGCGTCGAAGAGACCGACGAGCCAGCCGCGACGCGCGAAGAAACGTGCGGTCGCACGGCCGATGCCCGAGGCCGCGCCGGTGATGAAGATCGATTTCCGCACGGTCGCCGTCTCTATCAACGTCCGGACGCCTCCGTCCAACGTGCCGGCCGGTCAGTACGCGACGCGCGCTTCGAGGCTGCCCGACTCGGGAACCTCGTCGAAACCGGTGTCCGCGAAGGAGGAAACCTCGTTCGAGTCGGCGGATCCGCGTCCCGATCGCTCAGCGGTTCGCCATCGTTCGGAAGCCGCGACCGGTCAGTAGGCGGCGGTCGGCGGTTGCGAGCACGAGATCGTAGACGTCCGCCGTGGCGGCGAGGAAGCGATCCGCGGGGTCGTCGTGCATCACCG
>ORMF010067752.1_pt1 | contig 12289 bp, 6 predicted proteins | sample 1779871 | NCBI WGS metagenome assembly ORMF01 (sample SAMEA104232316, study PRJEB22302) | groundwater metagenome | biome: forest; feature: aquifer; material: groundwater | place: USA | collected 2011-08-07 | depth 5.4 m | reverse complement strand
CCGCTTGAATGAACCGGCTGGATTTGCCATACTACGATGGCATTCGAATGTGACAGTGTATGGCTAAGGACGTTATCCTTGCCGCCGATTTGGGCGGCACGCCTCTATCTGCGGAGGAGTTGGCGGCCGTTCCGGATTTTGCGGGGATTCGACCCCAGATTTGGGAGAAGTTCCCCGGCGCCATCGCCAAGAAAACCTACTCGCCCGGCCAGTTGTTGATGCGCGAGGGCGAGAGCGGTACCACTGCGTTCTACATTCTCTCCGGCACCGTCGATATTTTCATCGATTGTCCAGTCGTCGGTGTTTCAGCCACCAAAGGAGTTAAGTCCAAGCGGCTTTTTGGCGGGTTGACCAAGATCACGGACTACATCAAGGGTACTCCCCTCGCACGTTCTGATCCTGCACGCAATGCCCGTACTCACATTCCTATCGATGCCGCCGTGGACCTGCCGATCGGGAACCCGATCGCCGAACTGACGGCTGGCGATATGATCGGTGAACTTGCTGCTCTCGCCGCCCTCAAGCAGGATCGTCTCAAGCGCCCAAAATTCTATCCACGCTCGGCCACCGTCCGCGCCAAAACTGACGTGGTTGTCTTCGAGATGTTGCCCAACATCCTCAACAACGTTCTCTACAACACCCCGGCGTTCAAGGAGCGGCTCAACAACAGCTATCGAAACAGGGCCTTGGCTAACCATTTACGCTCGGTGCCCGCCTTTGCCGGCCTCAGCGAGAAGTTTCTCGACAATCTGAAAGACCGCGTCGAACTGGTGGACGTTCCCCCGGGGGAAGTCATTTTTCGCCAAGGCGACGTGGCCGACGCTTTCTATCTCATCCGCCTGGGCTTCGTGAAAGTTGCCCAGGATTTTCCCGGCGGCGAACTCGTTCTCTCTTATCTTTCCCGCAGTTCATACTTTGGCGAAATGGGGCTTCTGCCTCCCGCCTTTCTGGTCCGCGCCAAGGGCCCTCAGCCTGGCCAGAACGTGGAAGGCGCGGTTGCCGGCCAGACCGTCCGTTGTGGACGCGCGCCGGAATCCGAGCGCACTCTGGTGGTGGGCTGGGACGAATTCATTTCCCGGGACCATTTCGAAATGCGCGTGGAAGGCAACCAGATTCGCGTCAAGCGGCTCCCGTCCGGGCGCAATCCCATCACCTTTCGCATGCGCCCCGCGGACTCCTTCCTGGTCTCCCCCGGAGAAGAGTTCGTCATCGGCAATACCACCTTTGAGGTGTTCAACGACGCGCTTCAGTCCGGACGGCGCACCGCTACATGCAGCGCCGTCGATTATGTTCAACTGGTGCGCATCAAGGCGGAGGATTTTGCGCTGATGCTGGACGAGCATCCCGAAGTTAGGGTCAGCATCACGGAGGTAGCGCGCAGCCGCCGGCAGATGGATGCGCAGGTCCTCAATCGAGTCCAGACGCTTTCCCTGACCAACTTTCTGGAGCAGGAGCTCATGCAGGGCCAGAACCTGCTGCTCATTGACCTGGAGCGCTGTACACGCTGCGACGAATGCGTCAAAGCCTGCATCGGTACTCATGAGGACTCCGTCACGCGCCTCATCCGCGACGGCATGCGCTTTGACAAGTATTTGGTCCCCACCAGTTGCCGCGCCTGCATGGATCCTCTTTGCATGACGCGCTGCCCGGTCGGCGCCATCCGCCGCAAAGCCTCCCTCGACATCGTCATCGAAAACTGGTGTATCGGCTGCTCCAATTGCGCCACTGATTGCCCTTACGGCAACATCAACGTTACGCTCATACCCGATCACAAAGGCGGCTCCGCACAGAAGGCCGAATACAACCCCAAGGCCATCGTCTGCGACCTCTGCGTCGACTACGTCGAGCCCAACTGTGTCCGCGCCTGCCCCCATGATGCCGCTATCCGCGTCGAGCCTAAGACCTTCTTTGCCCAGGGCCTCGCTGGTTCCCAACTTGCCGTCGCCATCGACCCGCGCAAACAAGCCGATCCAGCAGCCGGTGCTCCCGGCCCTGTCGCCGAAACACAGATGTTGAACAATATCTCGGAACTGCTCGCGATGATGCCGCGCATCAAAGCGATTGCCGGGGTGCAAGCAGGCAATACCCTGCAGCTTCGATTTCCCGAAACCATTTTCGGCCGCGCCGCCGAAGCAGACTATCGCTTTGCCGACGACGACCAGGTCTCCCGCCTGCATTGCAAGATCATGACCGACAGTGGCCGCTACACGGTACACGATCTGAATTCCACCAACGGCACCCGTCTCAACGGCAATCCTGTCACGGAGGCTAAACTGCAGAACGGAGATGTCATCGAGTTCGGCGGGCAAAAATTCGAGTTCCTGGAAGGGAAGACGGCTTGATTGTAGACTCCACTCATCGCAGTTGGATCTTCGGCTGTACCGCCGTCGCCATGGCCTGTGCCGCCGGATACCTCGGCTACGCCTGGATGTCCGCCAACGGCCCCTCCGGCGGTTCCATTCCCGGTCTCATCTTCGCTTTTGCCGGAACGGCTCTCATCATTTTCGAGTGTTTGCTGAGTCTGCGAAAAAAGTATCCCGCCTCGCCGCTCGGCCGGGTGAGCTGGTGGCTCCGCGCCCACATCTGGCTGGGGCTGCTCAGCCTCCTGCTCATCCTGATGCACAGCGGCTTTTCCTGGGGACACGGGCTGGCCGCGCTCCTGATGTGGCTTTTTGCCATCATCACCGTCAGCGGCATCTTTGGCCTCGTGCTGCAGAACTGGCTGCCGCGCCGAATGATGGAGCTGGTGCGCCGCGAGGCTCTCTATGATCAGATTCCGATCGTCGTCTGGCAGCTTCGCATGGAGGCCGATGAGCGCGTCGAGTTTCTCACCGCCGACCTTGGCATGCAGGAGGACCTCACCGAGTTTATCCGCGCCGGCGGCGTCAAGCATTACTTCGACCCGGCCCAGAAGGCTGGGGCCGCCGAAAAGGCGCAGGTCTTCGTCGAAAAAAGAAAATCGGTCCGCCAGATTGATATCGGTGACCAGGCCGCCGAAGCCATGCGCGCCCATTACCTGGAAGAGGTGCGCCCTTTCCTGTTCGACACAACCACGCCCTATACGCGGAAGCTGTTTGCCACTGCCGACAAAGTCTCGGCCTATTTTAGCCACCTCAAGACGATTCTCCCCGTGGCTTCCCACGACGTGCTGGCTGACCTGGAAGCAGTTTGCGAAGAGCGCCGCCAGTTGGCCGTACAGGCCACTCTGCACGTCTGGCTCCATGGTTGGCTCTATGTCCATGTTCCCCTGTCCATGGCGTTTCTGGTGCTCACCGCCGTTCACGCTGTGATCTCGCTTCGGTACTGACCAATGTCCAAGGAAGACAAACCGCTCGACTATCAACGCCGTATCCTCGATACCAAGGGCGTGGCCCAGCGCATTGACCTGGACTATCTCAAACGGCCCAATCGCTTTCGCGACATACGCCATAAACTCACCTGGCTTGCCCCCGCCGTCGCTGCCATGGCCTCAATCCCCTTCATCCTCGGCATCGGCGGAGGCGAGAAGATCTTCTCCAGTGGCCCCGTCTCACGCTCGCATGCCATCTTTGAAAGCAACTGCAAAGCCTGTCACGCCTCATTGTTCTCCCGCGTCGCCGATGCCTCCTGCAAGAATTGCCACGACGGCCCGCCCCATCCGGCCAAATCCATCGATACCGGCAAACCATCCTCCCAGCGGCGCTGCGCGCAGTGCCATCTGGAACATCAAGGCCGCGTCGTGATGGCCGAAGTGAAGAACGGAAACTGCACCTCCTGTCACGCCAACCTGATCGTCAACGGCTCCGGCATCAAACTCGCCTCGACAACCATCACATCCTTTGCCATTGGCAAGCATCCGGACTTCTCCGCTCTCAAGAAGATCGATGCCCGGCCGCTCAAGCTGAACCATGCCGTGCACATGCCCAAACAGCCCAAGACCATCCGCAATATGAAACTGCCGATGAAATGCGGCGACTGCCACACCACCGATCTCAAGTCCTCGAAAGGTGACCTTATGCCCGTTACCTTTGACCAGCATTGTCTGTCTTGCCATAAGCGCGAGTTGGAGTTCGATGTCTATCAGTTGCTCGGTGCGCTGTCGGCTCCCTCGCCCCACACTAAGGATCCGGAGACCATCCACGCTCACATTCTCGCCACCTATGAAAAGGCGCTGGCCGCCAATCCATCCCTGCCTGAGCGGCCGCTCGGACGGGATTTTGTTCCCGCCTCCAATCCGGAGGCCTGGCTCGAGAAAGTAGTCCGCGATTCCGAGAACTTCCTGTTTGACCGCAAATGCCAGTATTGCCATGAATACGAGAGCCGAACCACTGGCTATCCCGTGGTGCGCAAGGCCGCTCCCGTGCTCGGGCGATTTGTTTCCGGCCAGCCGGCGGGCGAGCCGTGGCTCTTGCGCGGCGAATTCAGTCATCGCGCCCATCGCGCCGTTGACTGCTCTTCCTGTCACACGGCCGCCAAATCCAGCACCAAGACGAGTGACGTTCTCATTCCCAAGATGACCGATTGCACCGCCTGTCATGGCGCAAGCGCCACGCATTTGGACAACTGCTCACAGTGCCATCTCTACCACAACAAGAGCAAGGAGTCCGACAAGGACCGCCGCCCGGTGGAGGACCTCATCGGGAGCCTATCCAAGGGTCTGCGGGAGATGCATCCATGAGTCTGTCCATGGAGTTGTTCGGAGCCACCGATGTCGGCCGCGTCCGGCGCAACAATGAGGATGGCTTCACCATCGCTCCTGAGCTTGGCTTGGCCGTGGTAGCCGACGGGATGGGCGGTGCGGCTTGCGGCGAGGTTGCCTCCGCCATCACCCTCGAGACGTTGCTCAAATTTGTGCGCGATCCGGCCGAAACGCTCACTCCGGAGGAACTGCTCAAGGAAGCGGTGCGTTCCTGCAATCAACGCGTGCGTCAGGCATCCATTGACCAGACTGGCTGTATGGGCATGGGCTCCACGGTGGTGGCCGCCTGTTGGCGCGATAATCACATCTGGATCGCCAACGTCGGTGATAGCCGGGCCTACCGATGGCGCGACGGCGAGCTCACCCAGGTCTCCTTTGACCAGAATGTCGCCAATGAGCTGCGCGTGAATCTTCGCTTCACGGAAGAGCAGATCAACCGGCACCCTCACAAAAACGCGCTCACCATGGCGATAGGGTCATCGAATGAGATCCTGGTCCGGGTCTGGGAAGCGGATCTCGAGCCGGGTGACCTGTTCCTGCTCTGTTCGGATGGGCTCTATGGACCCATTGGCCAGGAAGCAATCGTGCGTCACTTGCGCGAGACCATGGGGCTGGCCGAATCCGTGGAAAAGATGATCAGCCTGGCCAACGAACGTGGCGGTCCGGATAATATAACTGTGATTTTAATGCGTTGGGATGAGAATCTGCTCTAGCCTCGCAACACGTAATCTGATGTACACTAGACGGGAATGCGGAGGCGTGCATGATGAAGACTGCGGGATGTTTGGTGCTTATCCTTTTGGCGGCGGTAGCTTCGGCCCAGCAGCCTGGCTACATTGGCGCAGGCGGCTGCGCCTCTTCTAACTGTCACGGGGCCACCAGCGCGGCGCCGGAATCGGAAAGCCGTATCCTTGGCAACGAGTATTCCATCTGGTCGGTTACCGATAAACATTCGCGCGCTTCCAAAGTCCTGGAGGATCCCCGGTCCAAGCGCATGGCCCAGATCCTCGGCATCGCCGATGCCGGCGCGGATAAACGCTGCACCTCCTGCCATGCGGCCGGTTCGCCGGAGCGCTCCAGGTCCGATGGGGTCGCCTGCGAGGCCTGCCACGGTCCCGCCGAAAAGTGGTTAGGGCCGCATACCCAAAAAGATTCCCACGCCGCCAGCGTCGCCGCCGGTATGATCGATACCAAAAACCTGGTGACCCGCGCCAGGAATTGCCTGGAGTGCCACTTGGGTTCGGCCGATCGCGTCGTGGATCATGACCTGATCGCCGCCGGTCACCCCGATCTCGCCTTTGAACTCGATACCTTCAGTTGGGCTCAGCCCATTCATCACCGGGAACCCAAACCCTCCGCCGGTAACACGCTGCCGCGCGCCCGCAACTGGGCCGTTGGACAGTCGGTCGCATTCGCCGATGGAATGCGGCTGCTTGCCACCCGAGCCGGTAAAAGCTGGCCCGAATTTGCCGAACTGGAGTGCTACCAGTGCCATCATGATCTGCGCGCCGACAGCTGGCGCATTCAACGCGGCTATGCCGGCCGCCGTCCCGGTTCGCTCCAGGTGAACCAGGCGCGCCTGGATGTGTTTCGCCTGCTCGTGTCGCAAGCCGCGCCCGGACAAGCCGGCGCCATCAACGGCGCGATTCAGCAGGTGGCCTCCACCGTCTCTACCCGGTTTGCGGATGGAGCCGCTGTCGCCGCTGCCGCTTCCAACGCTGCCCGTCAAGCCGACGCCGTCGTCACCGCGATGGCTGGCGCCGACTTCACGGCCGACAAAGCGCGCGCCCTGGTAAAGGCTTTGAGCGACGATATCAATCGCATCGCCGGTTCCGGACCGCATTCGGCTGAGCAGGCCACCATGGCCCTCGATGCCCTCTCCGCCGCATACCTCGGCAATAAACCCGATGTGCAGAAGGCGATGGCGGAACTCTACGACTATCTGGAGCATCCTTCCACCTATCAGGCGGCCACATTCGCCGCTCTGTTCCGTAAGGTGGCGGCCAGGGCCAACTGAGGAGCCAATCCATGCGCTCCTGCCTCCTACTTTTGTTGTTGCTGGCTCCCGCCCTGGTGGCGCAGAGGGCGCAACTCGGCGTCAAAGGCCGCCAGCAGGAGCGCGGCTCGGAACAGAGACTGGACGCGATTCGCAAACTGCCCAGGCGCGGCAAGCCCGGTGCGGAACTGACCTTTGGTCCCAATCCGCTGCAGCAATATCTGGAAAAGCAGCGCGCCGCCCTGCCTCCCCCACGCCCTCTTTCCGATGACCGTTCCCGCCCGCTGGTGCGCCGCACCCCGGCGCGAGTGCCTCCGGAGCCTCTTGCGGCGCTCGTCCCGTCCGTCTATTTCCCGCTCCCGCGCAAGCTGGAGGGCGACCCCGGTTACCTCGCCGGACTCCCGCCCGATTTTGTGACTCCTCCTCCGCCCGCCACGGATCCCGCCGTCCCCAACCGCTGGCGCATCGGACTGCCCCATTGGAGCCGGTACGAGAATTCGAAACTGGACGACATCTATGCGCGCCCGCGCTGGTATGATCCGTTCAACCTGAACCAGTTCAAGGGCGACTATCCCATCATCGGACGCAAAACATTTCTCAACTTCACCGGCTCGTCCGACACACTTCTCGATACACGGCGGATCCCCGTTCCCAGCGTGGCGAGCGCCGCGCGGCCCGGCGAGTATGATTTCTTCGGCAAAGGCGAGCAGATGCTGCTGCGGCAAAGCTTCCGGTTAGGCTTCAGCCTCTTTCGCGGCAGCGCTGGCTTCCAGCCCGTCAACTTCGAGTTGAAAATCACTCCCGAGTTCAACATCAACTACGCCGCTGTCCGCGAGAATGCCCTAACGCGCATCGATGTACGCCTGGGCACGCGCCGTACCGACACCAACATCGGCATGCAGGAGCTGTACTTTGAAAAGCGCTTGTTCACCAACTCCTCCGCCTCGTTCCGTCCCAAAAAGGACGTGGATGACCGTGGCAGCGCCTACTATGACTTCACCTCGCTCCGCGTTGGCATTCAGCGCTTCACCAGCGACTTTCGCGGATTCATCTTCTCCGACGAACAGCCCGGCGCGCGCCTGTTCGGTACTTTCAAGAACAATATCTTCCAGTACAACCTTGCCTACTTCAACATGCTGGAAAAGGACACCAACAGCGGGTTGAACCGCTGGCGGCAGCGCAACCAGAGCGTCTATGCCGCCAACCTCTATTGGAACGATTTCCTCACCCACGGCTACAACGTCAACTTCAGCCTGCTCTACAACAATGACCAGCCGAGCTTCCACATCGATAAAAATGGAGTGCTCGTGCGCCCGGCCCCCATCGGGCTTCCCCGCCCCCACAAGATCCGCGCTGGCTACGCGGGCTTTTCCAGCGACGGCCACATCGGCCGCTACAATTTCGCGCACGCAACCTACTACGCTTTTGGCCGCGATGACCTGCATCCCATCCCGGCCAACAACCAGGCGCAGAACATCCAGGCATTCCTCGCCGCGGCCGAACTCGCCTATGAACGCGACTGGGCCATTTACAAGGTCTCTTTCTTCATGACCTCCGGCGACAATAATCTGGACGACGGCAAGGCCCGCGGGTTTGACGGCATCGTGCCCAACCAACAGTTCGCCGGCGGCGGCTTCCTCGGCAACGCCGCCCTCGCTGACCGCGGACTGATCAACAACGCCTTTGAAGGCGGCGGTATCAACTATCTAAACCGGCAGTTCGTTCCGCTGACAGGAACAGCGGTAACCTTGTTCGGATTGAATAGTCTCATGCCCAACATGCGCGCCGGAGTCTTTCAAGGCCAGGCCAATTTCATCAACCCGGGCGTGATGGTGGCCAACGCCGGCATGGACGCCAAGATCACGCCGAAGCTGCGCTCCACGCTGAACGTGAACTATCTCCGTTTCCATCGGACCGAAGTGCTGGAAGGGGTGCTGTTCCAAAGCGGCATCCGGCATGGCATCGGGGTGGACACCGGCTTTGGCCTCCAGTACCGTCCGCTCCTGAGCGAGAACATCGTGCTGACCGGCGGCTTTGGGATGCTGTTCCCGCAAGCCGGTTTCAAGGCCATCTATACAGGCAAGACGCAATTGTCCGGGTTCATTAACGTGAGGGTGCTATTTTGAAAACTTTGCGCATAGCACTGGTTCTGGGAATGTGCTTCGCCGGATCCGCGGCGGCCGAAGACCTGTTGCGCCAGACAGTGGAGGCTGCCAAGGCAAAAAGCAGCGGCTGCGAATCGGCTGGCTGCCACGTCGGTATCGAACCGATGCACACCTCTCCCGCCGTGCGCCTCGGCTGCACGGATTGCCACGGCGGCAACGCCAACACCACTGACAAACTCCAAGGCCACATCCAGCCCAAAAACAAACTGCTGTGGAAGACCACGGCTAACCCGGAGCGCGCCTACGCACAGATGAACCAGGAATCCACTGAGTTCATCCGCTTCGTAAATCCCGGTGACTTTCGCGCCGCCGAACAGACCTGCGGCAGCAGTGGCTGTCATGGCGAGATCGTCTACAAGGCCAAGACCAGCCTGATGACGCACGGCTCTTTCCTTTGGACGGCCGTGCTGTACAACAACGGCAGCTATCCCAGTAAGAACGGCGTGTTTGGCGAATCCTACGACAATCAGGGCCGCTCGCGCGAACTCTTCAGCTTCCCTAAGCCCTCCACCGAAGATACGCGCCTCAAAGGGATCATCGAACGCCTGATTTTATTGCCGCAGTTTGAAGCCACCCAGCCGGGCAACACATTGCGCGTTTTCGAGCGCGGCGATAACCGGCTCAGCAATCGCGGCTTCGGAACCCTTACCCGGACCGACCCGGTCTTCCAGGGCATTCAAAGAACGCGCTTGCTCGATCCGCTGCTCTCCTTCATGGGCACCAACGATCAGCCCGGCGACTATCGATCCTCCGGCTGCTCCGCCTGTCACATCGTCTACGCGAATGACCGCGACCCATATCACTCCGGCCCCTACGCCAAGCACGGCAACCGTGGTTTCAGCTCCACCAATGACCCGACGATCCCGAAGAATGAATCCGGACACCCCATCCAGCACCGCCTCACCCGCGCCATCCCCACCACGCAGTGCGTCATCTGCCACGTCCATCCAGGAACCTCATACGCTTCCCAGTACACCGGCTACATGTGGTGGGACAACGAGACCGACGGCGAGCATATGTATCCGGCCAAGAGCAAGGAGTGGGAACCGGAGGCTCGCGCGCGTGCACTGGTCAAGAATCCGGAAGCCAGTTCCCTTCGCGGCAACTGGAACGATGCCGAATTCCTCCGCGAGTCCGCTGGACTCAACCCGAAACTCAAGCAGACCCAGTTTGCCGACTATCACGGCCATGGATGGATGTACCGCGCCGTCTTCAAGCACGACAAGAAAGGCAACTGGCAGGACAAGGACGACAAGGTGATTCCGTTCGAGGATCCGGATCGTTTGAAAAAGTCGGTCCACCTTAAGGACATCCATCTGGAAAAGGGCATGCATTGCGTGGACTGTCATTTTGAGCAGGATAGCCATGGCAACGGCAAGCTCTACAACGAGGCCCGCGCGGCCGTTGAGATCGATTGCATCGACTGTCATGGCGGCATCAGCAAACGCGCCACACTCAAGACGTCCGGACCTGCCTCCCCCACCCCTGGGCACGATCTTTCTCTCTTGCGGACCTCCTTCGGCACGCGGCGCTTCGAATGGGTGGAAGGCAAACTGATCCAGCGCTCTGTGGTGGAGAAGGACAAGGAGTGGGTGGTTTCGCAGGTGTTCGACTCGATTCGCCCCGGCTCCTACAACTACAACGAAAAGGCCCGCTACGCCAAGACTATCCAGAAGGATGGCGCTACCTGGGGTGAGGCTCCGCCTACCAGCAGCGTTCTTGCCCACCAGGATGAGCGCATGAGCTGCTACACATGCCACACCGCGTGGATGACCAGTTGCTTCGGCTGTCACCTGTCGATGAAATCCAATGCAAAGCGTCCCTCGCTGCACAATGAAGCAGACACCGACACCAAGAACTACACTACCTACAACTATCAGGTGCTCCGCGACGACGTGTTTATGATGGGCATCGACAGTACCGTCAAGGGTCACAAGATCGCTCCCGTCCGCAGCTCCAGCGCCGTGCTGGTGAGTTCCCAAAACGCCAACCGCGAGTGGCTCTACTCACAGCAGCAGACCATCTCCACCGGCGGCTACAGCGGCCAGGCGATGAACCCGCACTTCCCGCACACTGTGCGCACCAGGGAGACGCGCGCCTGCGCCGACTGCCACGTTTCCAGCAGCGGCGACAACAACGCCTGGATGGCGCAGGTCCTGTTGCAAGGGACTAATTTCGTAAACTTCCTCGGCCGCTACGTTTACGCCGGGGCCGGTCATGACGGCCTGGAAGCGATTGTTGTAACCGAACGCGAAGAGCCGCAGGCCGTGCTCGGCAGCAATCTGCACAAACTCGCCTATCCGGAGGAGTTTGCCAGGTTCGTGGCCGGCGGGCGTGAGCTGCAGGAGTCCCACCACCATCACGGCAACGTGATCAGCCTCCAGCAGCGCGGCGAATACGTGTACACAGCCAAGGGTCACGAAGGTGTGGAGATTTACGACATAGCCAACATCGACAACAAAGCGCTCGCTGAACGCATCACCAGTGCGCCGGTCTCCAAGCTCGGCCAACGCTTCACTGTGAAGACCAAAGATGCGCGCTGGATCGCCGCTCCCACCACGCTCGGCGTCGACCCGGTGCGTAAAGTGATTCCCGAAAATGAGGAGCAGCCGCACCATCTCATCCATGGGTTCCTTTACGTCGCCGATGCCGAGGAAGGCCTCATCATGATCGGCGCGGCCACCCTGCTGGACGGCGATCCCAGAAACAACTTCCTCAAGAAAGACATCGTGTTCAATCCCGATGGCGCCCTCCACGGGGCCAATCACGTGTTCACGGCAGGCGTCTATGCCTACCTCTCCTGTGACAAGGGGCTGGCTATCATTGATCTGAGCGATGCCGCCAAGCCCAAGCTGGTGCGCATCGTTCCGATGACAGGCGCGGGCCACGCCGCGCTCCAGTTCCGGTATCTGTTCGTTTGTGACAAGGAAGGCGTGCAAGTGTTCGACGCTACGGACCTGACCAATCCCAAGCCGGTTTCCAGGATCGCGATGAAGGAGGCCAAGGACATCTATCTGGCCCGCACGTATGCCTACCTGGCCGCCGGTCACGAGGGATTGGCGATCGTCGATATCGAAAATCCGGGAAAACCCGGCAAGCCGGAATACTTCACAGCGGACGGCAAGATCAACGACACCCACGCCGTGAAGATCGGCATGACCAACGCGAGCGTGTACGCCTACCTCGCCGATGGGCACAATGGACTCCGCGTTCTGGAACTGATGGCTCCTCACCGCTCGCCCGACATTTGGGGCTTCAGTCCCAAACCAAGGCCGGAATTGATCGCCACCTACAAGACCAAGGGGGAGCTCGTGGCCCTGTCCAAGGGTCTGGACCGCGATCGCGGAGCCGACGAGAGCGGGAATCAACTGGTGGTGTTCGGCCGCCGCGGCGCGCGTCCGTTCAACAAGCAGGAGATGGAAAAACTTTATCTGCGCAACGGAAAGCCTT
>ORMF012617509.1_pt1 | contig 12290 bp, 8 predicted proteins | sample 1779871 | NCBI WGS metagenome assembly ORMF01 (sample SAMEA104232316, study PRJEB22302) | groundwater metagenome | biome: forest; feature: aquifer; material: groundwater | place: USA | collected 2011-08-07 | depth 5.4 m | reverse complement strand
TTTATGCCTGACGGTCCGATGGCTGCGCCCAGCGTGAGCTTGCCCCGCAGTTCAATCTGTTCGGACGAGCGGGCCACCAGCACATTGAAATCGCCGGGCCCCGCGCGCCATCGCCTCGCGTTGACGTCGTAGTAAGAGAGTGAGCGGCTGTCGAGAATGATGGAAACCTTCTTTGTCTCTCCCGGGCGTAAGCTTACTTTCATAAATCCTTTCAGCTCCTTTGCCGGTCGCGGTACTTTTGTGTGCGGGTCGCCTACGTAGACTTGCGCCACGTCGGCGCCCTCGCGTGTCCCTGTGTTCTTTACCTCGAACGAGACCTCGTAACGCGGTCCTGGGGAGTTGCCGTTCGACGCCGTGCCCGCAAAGGGCTTAATCGACAAATTGCTGTACTTGAAGGTCGTGTACGAGAGGCCAAACCCGAATGGGAAGAGAGCCTTCGTGCCATTGCGCTCGTAGCCACGATAACCAACAAATATTCCTTCTTTATAAACCACGCGCTTAGTGCCCGCATCGGGATAGTAACTGTCGTGCACTGGGTTGTCTTCCCAGCGGCGCTCGAAGGTGACCGGCAAGCGGCCCGATGGGTTTACATCCCCGAAGAGAATTTCGGCCAGTGCCGTGCCGCCCTCCTGACCTGGATACCACGCCTGAACCAGCGCCGGCACACGATCGAGCCACGAATTCATGTCCACACTTCCGCCCGAAGTCATGACGACGATCGTGTTCTTATTGGCTGCGGTCATTTCCCTGATCAATTCCTCCTGTCCGAGTGGCAGGCGAAATGTTCTGTCCGCGCTTTCGGCCTCAGACTCTGAGTCGAACCCTGCTGCTACCACTACTACGTCAGCGCTTGCGGCGAGCTTCTTTGCCTCTGCGCTAACAAATTGTCCGGTCTGAAGAATTCCCATCCTGAGGCGTGCCGCCCGTCGAAACGCCCGTCCGTGTTGCTCCAGGACAATCTTGTGTGGCCCGGGATCGAGGCGAAGCGTGCGATAGTCAGAGAGCGCGGTGAGTGTGGTCCAATTGTCCAGCACGAGTTTGTCATCAACGAAAAGACGATAAGAGCCGCCGACTTCTCTCGTCGTTTGCACGAAGATGTCGTAGGAGCCGGAGACTTGCGGGGTGTAATAACCGGTCCAGCGCGACGAAAGCGTCTGCTCAGGGAATAGCAAGCGAGCCGCAGTCCCGAAATCAATGTGCTGTTCGGTGCGGGCTATCGACGGAGTTCCTTTCAGTTCTGAGTTGTCAAAGTATTCCGCTCGCAGACCCGGCTGACCATTAGTCTGAGCCGTGGTGAAATTGGTGGCGCCGGCCAAATCGCTGTACGGGAGCACGCCGCGGTCGTAAAACACCTGAAATGCGGCGCCCGGATAATTACTCAAGCCCTCAAGGTAACTGATGGCCCCGAATGGCTGCACTTCCGCGCTGCCGCCGCCGACAGGCACCGCTGGATAGGCATCGGGGCCGATAACCAGGATGGATTTGATCTTCCCCTTGTCGAGAGGCAAAAGATTGCCTTCGTCCTTCAACAGCGTGATGCCTTCACGCGCTGTGTTGAGCGCGACCTGGCGGCCTTGCAGATTATAACGAGGAATAGATAACCCCGTTTGATTGCGTTCAAGCCAACCAAAGCGCACAGCCGTGCTCAGGATGCGGCGCACTTTATCATCGATACTGGCGACGGATACTTGCCCCTGTTGGATTGCCGGCAAAAGATTTTTCCGATTCATGTAGAGGCCGGAAGGCATCTCGAGATCCTGTCCGCCGTTGGCCGCTGCTACACCATCATAGGTGGCAGACCAGTCGGACATGATGAGGCCGTTGAAGCCCCATTCCTTCTTCACCACGTCGGTGAGCAGGTACTTGTTCTGCGACATGTGCTGGCCGTTGGTGAGGTTGTACGAATCCATGATCGCGCCGACATGCGCTTCCTTCACCGCGGCCTCGAAGACGGGCAGGTAAATCTCGCGAAGGGTCCGCTCGTCGATAATTGAATCAGTATTGTGCCGATCGAACTCAGAATTATTTCCCAGGAAGTGTTTGACCGTGGCGCTGACGCCCTGGCTTTGCACGCCTTTGATGTAACCGACTGCTATGCGCGACGCGAGGAAAGGGTCTTCGCCGAAATATTCAAAGTTCCGGCCATTCATCGGCGCCCGGTTGATGTTGACTCCGGGCGCCAGCAGGAAGTGTATGCCCTTGGCTCGAGAGTCACGTCCGAGCTCAGTTCCAACACGCTCAGCCAGCAACGGGTTCCAGGTAGCGGTCAGGGTAACGCCCGCGGCAAACGCTGTTGCCGGTCCAAAGTTGCGGACGCCGACGGGACCATCGGCCATCTTCAAGCGCGGCCAATTAAGTCGCGGGATGTCGCGAATGAAAAATTCATCGACGCCTCCGAGCAGGTCGATCTTTTCCTCAAGCGTCATCTGCCTAAGGATGGATTCAACGCGCTGTTCTACCTCAGTCGATGGTCGGAGCAAGGAAGGCGCCGGAGACTGGGCCAGCGCGCAAAAGACAGTGGAGAGCAGGAATATTTGTATGGTCATCAAACAAAGTTTTCGCATGATACCTCTACTTTTGCTTAGTGGTATTTATTCAAAGGAGATTGTTCAAGAGACGCGGTCGTTGAAGCAGAAGCTTATCGGTTTTATCCCAGTTTCAACTGCTTCCAGTGTGGAAACGGAAGCCATTTCGATGGCGGGTCATAGCCCATCAAGTTGGTTAAGTTTGCCGGTGCTGTCGCCGATGGTCTCTTGATGCACACCCATTCGATCCAGCAGTGACAGGTACAGGTTAGTTATGGGAGTTCCAGCCGAATAGCTGAGGTGTTTCCCCGGTCTCAAGCTGAAGCCACCGCGACCCGCGAGCAACACGGGTAGAGCCTCATGAGTATGCTTGTTGCCATCCCTCAAACCGCTGCCGTAAACGAGCATCGAGTGGTCCAATAGCGTCCCGTCACCGTCAGCCGTGGACTTGAGCTTTCGCAGGAGATAAGAGAACAACTCAGCGTGCAGGCTGTTGATGCGCACCACCTTCTCGATCCACTCGGGATTATTCCGATGGTGCGTAAGGGGATGATGCGGATCACCGATGCCAATCTCCGGATAGGCTCGGTTACTGCCCTCTCGTCCGATTACCAGTGTGACCACGCGAGTAAGATCTGACTGAAACGCCAAGACCTGCAGGTCACACATGAGCTTTGCGTACTCGGGAAACTCGAACGGTATTCCCGAAGGCTTATCGAGAAGTGGAGTAACCTGACGTGGGTCTTTATCGGCGCTCTCGATCCGTCGCTCGATCTCGCGGACTGAAAACAGATACTCATCCATCTTGCGGCGGTCTGCGGGCCCGAGTGTCTTGACGAGCGTCCGCGTGTCCTCACTCACCATATCCAAAATGCTCTTGCGGTATTTTGCGCGCCGGGCACGGGTTTGCGGATCGACACTGAGATCTTCGGTCCCGAACAAACGCTCGAAGGCCGCGCGCGGATTGACCTCAGGAGGCATCGGAGTCTGCGGTGTGCGCCAGGAGAGACTATTGGTGTAAGCACAACTGTAACCTGAATCGCAATCACCGACGGTGCGTGAATCTTCGCAACCAAGTTCAAGCGAAGAGAACCGGGTGGCGCCCGTCAGATTAGCCGCGGCGATCTGGTCCACAGAGACTCCACCCCGAATGTCGGCGCCTGCGGTCTTGCGGCAATGAACGCCGGTAAGAAACGACGCGCCGGCCCGAGCATGATCTCCGGGTCCGTCGCCCAACGCGTTGCCGGTGTGCGAATCCAGGTTCGAGAGAACCACGATGTCATCTCGAAAGGCTTCGAGCGGTTTCAGGATGCGGGTGAATTCGTAGTCCCTGCCTAACGCTTTCGGTGTCCAGTCATTCATGACTATGCCGTTAGGCACGTAAACAAAAGCCATTCGTACCGGGGCTTTCAAATCCAGATTGCGCCGAGCAAAGGCCGGCACCATTGCGTCCAGCATTGGCAGAGCAACGACTGTCCCCAGTCCCTGCAGAAAGGTTCGCCTCGGCAAACTTTTTCCAGTAATGATCATCGTGGGCTTTCCCGTCTTCGTTTTTGAAATGGCTCGCTCTTCACGATCTCCAGAATCAAACTGGAGAAGCGATAATTGTCCGTTGCCACATCCTTAACGATCTTCTTCACTGCAGGATTATCTTCAGGCTCGAGGCCTCGACCCAACGCATAGATTAGCAGCTTCCGGGCCAGGCATTCAGTAAAGGCGTCGGGCTGCGCCTTCAAAATTGATTCCAGTCCCTGCGGGCCGTCGAATGATTTTCCGTCGGGCAGTATGCCCGAGGCGTTAATCATAAACCGGCCCTCCCTGGTGCGCCAGGCGCCGATGGCGTCGAAGTTTTCCAGCCCGAATCCTAATGGGTCCATGCGTGTATGACAGGAAGCACAGACTGCGTTCGAGCGATGCTGTTCCAATTGTTCGCGCATTGACGATGACAAACCAATCCGAGCTTCGTCAAGATTCGGAACGTCAGGTGGCGGAGGTGGCGGGGGCGCACCAACCAGATTCTCGAGCACCCACTTGCCGCGCAGCACCGGAGAGGTGCGGTTGGCGTACGAAGAGATCGTCAGCACGCTGGCCTGGCCCAGCAGGCCCCCGCGATGCGCGTCAGTGGCAAACAAGACTTTGCGAAACTCGGCACCGCGAACATTGGGGACATTGTAGAAACGTGCCAGGCGCTCGTTCAGATAGGTGTAGTTGGCGTCGATGAAATCCAGAATGCTGTGATCCTCGCGCACGATGCTTTCAAAAAACATTTCCGTTTCCCGCCGCATCGACAGGCGGAGATATTCGTCGAATTCGGGAAAGCGCTTGCGATCTGGTTTGACTGACTCCAGCTTGCGCACCTGCAGCCACTGGCCGCCGAAGTTCTCGACCAGAGCGTGCGATTTTGGATCGCGCAGCATCCGCCGCAGCTGTGCCACCAGCGTCGCGGGCCGGCCCAATGTTCCCCGATCCGCCGCGGCCAGCAAGGCATCGTCCGGCATGCTACTCCACAAAAAATACGAAAGCCGCGAAGCCAATTCGTATTGACTAAGCGAACGCGCAGAAGTTACGGTTGGCGGCGTCGCCGGAGCTCGTTCGAGGCGAAAGAGAAAGTGTGGCGACAGCAGCATTGCCTGGATGGCGGTCGCGAGTCCTTCCTCAAATGCTCCGCCGTCCCTTTTCACGTCAGCGATCAGACTGGTCAACTGAGTGACTTCTTTCGGCGTGACCGGACGCCGATACGCCCGGCGCGCCAGGTGTGCGACTATCAGCCGCGCACAGCCCTTCTCGTGATGACCGTCGAGATGGCCGCAAACGTAGATCTTTTTCAGACTCTCACTCGCCGGTCCCTTCGTCATGGCGTATGGTCCACCGATCTCCAGCGACCTGATGCGCGCGCTGTTTGCCGGGATCCGCTCCGCGCGGGCTTTTTCAAACTCTTTTCGCAGTGCCTCGATCTGTTGCGGCGGAAGACCGGGAGGAGGCTTGAATTGCGGCAGCGGCGGCGCTGGCAGCTTTGATGGGTTCGCCCCGTTGTAACTGGCGGGTAAGCCTTCGTACAGGTGCGGAATCGAACCCGCCAGCCAGTGATCGCCTGCGGCGATCTTGATCCTGAATTCCTGCGTCATCCCGCCGAGTTCCTGTCGCTCGGCGGCATTGGTAAATGATGCGACTTTCGCGGGATCGAACTGGAGCACCTTGATCTGTTGACCGTCCAGCCACAGGGCAAGCTGGATCGGCTCTGATCCGGCGGGGCGATTGCCACCAAGGCTTGCCCTGATCACGTACTCGCCATCGACGGGGAACCGATAAGTGGTGTGGATTGCGTTCGGCAGGCTCAAGCCCGTCAGGTCATAGTCGGTCAATGGGGTCAACTGCGGAGGTTGGCTTCGCTCGGGTGATCGCAAGCGCACCAGCGTGGGCTTCAACGGCTCAGGGCCGAAGATGGCGGTGCGCGAGATTTTTTCCGCCGCCGTCAAATACTTTTCCATCAACACCGGGGAAAGCGAAAGCACATCGCCGATATTGTCAAAGCCGTAGCCTGAATCATCCTGGGGGAAATCGTCCGCAAGGTGAAGATCGACGCCGAGCAGATCACGCACGGTGTTGTCGTACTCGATCCGGTTCAAGCGGCGCGCGGTTACGCCCCCGGATTTCATCTCCGCTGGTTTTGCGGCTTCAACCGGCGCCGCACGCTTTGCGGGCTCCGCGGCCAGCAGATGAGAAAGCCATTGAGTGACTAAGCGGACGTCCTCCGGCTTTGGCCGAGGCATTTTCGCCGGCGGCATTGCCCCCGCATTGAGCTTGTCCAGAATCAGCTTCATCGTTGCCCGATCCAGGCTGAGTGAAGCGGCCGTCTTAAAAGTCTCGAGACTCAGATCGCCTGTCTGCCGCTCGTCGTTGTGACACGCGTAACAATGGCTCGCGAAAAAGGGCTGAACTGTTTTCTCGAATGTAGGATCTGTCTGGGCGGGTGTTTGAGCGGGGACATTAGCACTCTGCGCGCGGCGGCCAAACGCGAAGAGAGCTATGCAGACGAGCGGGCACAAAAAGATCAGTGTTTGCCAGAGATTCTTCTGCACCATGGTTTTTTACAATGGCACCTGACCCCAGGAGTTTGAAACTGACAAGGCCAATCCTGTCGACTGTCAGGAGGGCTAAGCTTACGGCAAAATAATATAGCACGTCAGAACGTGAGCGTCTTAATAAAAGGGGGCAAGCTGATAATTTAGCTTCAGCTTGTACCCCGTTCAACGTAAAGGGCACTCGTCGTATTTTGGGTCCATCCCTTTGGCACTACCTTGCTCAAGCGAGATGTTAATGAGATTGGCATCCAAAACTTGCCATCGAGATGGCACTTGAGTCTTCCGGTTGTGACAACACAACCTTAGGAACCGACCTGGACTTCGCCGCGCTTCTACTGAAATACTCAGGCTTTACTATTATAGAAAACTTGACCGATCATGCGGACGGAGAGATCGCCATCAAGATATATATATTCCGGGCTGAGGAGTTTTTCGAATGAGAAAAGCGGCAATGAACGCTATCACGTTAGTATTTGCAGGAGCGGGGACGGTAGCTCTGGCGCAGGTTCCGGCGCCCCAAACCTGGGCCGCAGCGACGCAAGCTGTCAGCGGCAGTGGCCAGCAGCCGATGCCCCCAGCTCCGAACCCAAATTCGCAATACCGGCTCGGACCCGACTCGCTGCCGCAGCCAGACGTCCCGAAGGGCGAGATACGCGGACCCTACACGCTCCCAAGTAACGCTTATCCCGGGACTCAGCATACCTATTGGGTCTACGTGCCGGCGCAGTACGACAGGTCAGTTCAGGCAGCTCTCATGGTTTATCAGGACGGTCAGGCCTTCAAAGATGAGAACGGAGATATGCGAGCACAGAACGTGATGGACAATCTGATCTACCGGCGCGAGATTCCGGTGATGATCGGAGTGTTCATCAATCCTGGCCGCAGGCCCGAGCAGCCGGAGCCCAACCCGAAGGAGTGGGGCGATAAAACCACAAACCGGCCCACCGAATACAATACCCTCGATGATAAGTACGCGCGGGTAATCACCGAAGAACTGATGCCGGTGCTGTATAAGGAGTACAACATTTCAAAGGATCCGGAGCAACATGGAATCGGCGGCTCGAGTTCAGGAGCCATTGCCGCATTCACGGTCGCCTGGGAGCGTCCAAACCAATTCCGAAAGGTGCTAAGCAACGTGGGCAGCTTCACGAATATTCGAGGTGGGCATGCATATGCTGATCGGGTGTTGGCAAGCGAGAAGAAGCCAATCCGAATCTTTCTGTGTGACGGGCGGAACGATAATCGCGGCGTCCGCAACGGTGTCTATGACGAGAAGTGGGATTGGTTCTTACAGAATGTGCGGCTCATGAAGGCTCTCACGCAGAAGGGTTACGATGTGAACTACTCATGGGGCATGAATCTGCACGGGCAGAAGTTCGGCGGCGCGATCATGCCGGAAATGATGCGCTGGTTGTGGCGCGATGGACCGGTGTCCACGGACCCGAACGACATGGTGGAGCGGTCATTCCGCCAGTCGGCCGCGAAGAAAAATTAAAGACGGCCAAATTCAAATGAATCTTCGCGGCATGGATAGCACAGCTCACTTCATCTTCTCGACAACGGATCTTAAGTCGCCCGAACGCTGGAACGGCGCCGCGGTTACTGTTTTGACGGAATATTCTCAGCCAATGATCGCTTACTCCTGGGTGCGCGAAGGGAAAGAACAAAGCCGGACGCAAGTAATGCTGAAAGGGAAAGATAGAGCACGCCGTTGATAAAGGAATTCGTTCGCCTGCTCAGATAGCCAACGACATATGGACCGGCGAAGCCGCCCAGGTTCCCGACTGAGTTAATCAATCCGATCGAAGCAGCCGCCGCAGTTCCGGTGAGAAAGCTCGTCGACAATGACCAGAAACCAGGAAGGTAGCCATACATTCCTGCGGCTGCCAGGCAGAACATTGACACGGCTAGCGCGGTTCGGTCCCGCGCGACAACACTCAGTAGCAGCCCCAAGCTGGCAACGATCATAGAAAGCGCAGTGTGCCAACGCCGCTCTCTGGTTTTGTCGGACGACCATCCCATGAACAGTATGGATATCAGAGCTACGCAATAGGGCAGAGCAGAAACGAGCGTCACAACCAGGTTGGACGAGCCGGAGAGCTTCTTGATAATGGTGGGTAGCCAGAAATTGAAACCATAGACGGCTGTGACCATAAAGAAGTAGGCGAGCATTAGCAAGATCACCTCTCGATGGCGGAACGCCTGCAAGATGCCGTAGGAATGGGTGTGCCGCTTTGTCTGGTGCTCCTTCTCGAGTTCCCCAGTGATCCATTCGCGTTCGTCTTCTTTCAGCCACCTGGCCTGGTGGGGCCGGTCAGTAAGATAAAAGATCGTAACCACGCCAAAGACAATTGCCGGCGCTCCTTCGATGATGAAGAGCCAACGCCAACCCGCCAGCCCCAGCCAATTCACTCGCAGCAATAAGCCGGAGACTGGCGAACCCACAATGTTAGCGATCGGGATTGCCGCCATAAACATGGCCACGGCCTTGGCCCGATCTTCATAACAAAACCAGTGGCTGAAGTAGACGATAATTCCCGGAAAGAAACCTGCTTCTGCTGCTCCAAGGAGAAAGCGCAATAAGTAGAACTGATTCTTCGTGTGCATGAAGCCCATCAGAATCGCCACTATGCCCCACGAGATCATGATGCGCGCTATCCAACCACGCGCGCTCCATTTCTCAACCAGGATGCTGCCGGGAATCTCCAGCAGAAAGTAACCGATAAAAAATATACCGGCGCCAAGGCCCAAAATATCGTTAGTGAAGCCAAGATCGCCCTTCATTTGAAGCGCCGCATAGCCAACGTTGACCCGGTCCAAATACGCAATGATGAAGAGCAGGAACAGGTACGGCATGATGCGCCGCATAATCCGCCGGCGGGTGCGATCAGCGACTGTGCTCAAGTCAGCCTTCTGGGTTGCCATCATTTAGTGTCCTCTGGTTCATGCCGTTTCGTTCATCATCTCGATGCAAGACCACTTTGGGTGGGTATGGTACGACATGAGGACTGGCGGCCCTTGAACGTTAACCAACGTGCGGAGATTGTGCCGGAACGGTATGTTGATCGACTCCTGCAACCCGAGAGCGAGCTTTCAAACTTACGTGCTCCACCTTCCAGAGCACTACCACTACTACGGTAGGAATCTGCTTGCGCCTTTTTCACGCAAGCCATCCGAATAAGAAAAGGGCGACTTCAGACTCAGCCTATCGCGATCATTCTTTCGACAGCCCGAGCTGCTCTCACCCGAATATCCTCTGGTATTTCGATAACGTGTTGGTTCTTTTCCAGGGAGGCGAGCGTATCTTCCAGCGTAATCTGATTCATGTGCGGACAACGCACGCTGCAGAGACGGAGCATCTCTTTCTCGGGATTAGCCGCGGCGATGTTCTCACCCATCGAACATTCCGTCAGCAGCAAATAGCGTGGCGCTTTCGTCTGCTCGACATATCTGATCATCGCATTTGTGCTGCCTGAGTAATCGGAAGCGCCGACTACTTCGGGGCTGCATTCAGGATGCGCGAGAATCACTACGTCGGGAAACTGTCTGCGAATATTGGCGATGTCTTCGAGAGTGAACTTCTCATGCACTTCGCAGCGCCCTGGCCACCCAATCATCTGATAATCCAATTCCGCACTTGAGCCGCTGCGCGGGTCCCTGGTAGGAAAGATGATGTGGCGCCCGGTTTCCCTGGCGACGTTCTTTGCCAGGTATTCGTCGGGAAGAAAGATCACGGTGTCGGTCTTCAGCGATTCAACCACGGCCGCAGCGTTTGAAGACGTGCAACACACGTCGGATTCGGCTTTAACGTCAGCGTAAGTATTGACGTACGTGACGACGGGAACACCCGGAAAGTTCTGCTTCAACTCGCGCACGTCCGCAGCGGTAATGCTGGCAGCAAGGGAACAACCAGCCTTCTTTGACGGCAACAAGACGGTCCTGGCCGGATTAAGAATCTTCGCGGTCTCGGCCATGAACCGTACGCCACAAAAAACGATGATGTCTTTGTCTGTCGTGGCCGCGCGGCGGGCCAGGTCGAGCGAGTCGCCCACGTAATCCGGTATCGAATGGAAGAGTGCTGGTTCCATGTAGTTGTGGCCCAGAATGACCGCGTTCTTTTCTACTTTGAGTCGATTAATCTCTACAGCGAGTTCTGCCTTGTACTTCAACTCAAAGTCGGGCACGACATCACCAAGCATCTCCTGGAGCTTGAAGTAGAGTTCACTGGCTGAAGTTTCGTGGCTTAGTATTGGAATCATTGCTTTCCTCTGCTCATCTAGTCATGCAAAATCCATTATCCGGCACGTCGCAGGCTGACATCAAACACTTTTGCGGAGTGGGTCAGCGCGCCAACAGAGATGAAATCCACTCCGGTCTCGGCAATCGCGCGCACATTGTCCAGGGTCACGTTTCCTGATGCTTCTAACTCTGCTCGGCCGGCACAGCGGTCAACCGCGCGACGCAATTCGTCAAGCGACATGTTGTCCAGCAGAATTCGTTCGACACCCAGCGTGAGAGCCTCGTCCATTTCCTCGGCGGTTCGAGCTTCGATTTCAATCTCCAAATTGCTCGCCCCGGCGCGCACCCGCCCCACCGCTTCCGTTAGCGATCCTGAGTAATCAATGTGATTGTTCTTAATCAACACCATGTCGTACAACCCAAAGCGATGATTGCCGCCGCCGCCGTGTCGGACTGCTAGTTTGTCGATGCCTCTGAGACCGGGCGCGGTTTTCCGCGTATCGAGTATTTTCGCTTTAGTGCCGACAACTGCGCCGACAAACTGTCTCGTCAAAGTCGCAATCCCCGACATGCGTCCGAGAAAGTTGAGGGCAGTCCGCTCCCCGCTCAGGATGGCACGAGTTGGACCGGTCAGTTCAAGTAAGGTTTGTCCACGAACAACGTGAACTCCGTCTGACAGCGTTGAAGTAAAACGCATTTCACGACTCAATATTAGAAATACTTGCTGAGCAACCGATAGCCCTGACACGATACCATCTTGTTTAGCGACCACCTGCGCCGACGCACTGGCTTCTGAGGACACAATGCTATTTGTAGTCACATCACCCGAGCCCAAGTCCTCGTTAAGTGCGAGGCGAATGGCAGCAACAATGTCGTCACTAAGCTCCATAGCGGCTACGCGAGTCATAGATCTCAACACCGGTCGGAACTTGGGGGAGTAAAATAGGTCAAGCATTAGGATAAGAATTGATGCCTCTGATAGCAACTGACCATCAGTAAAAAGACCCCGTTCTCAAAACTTCTCTCGATCCGGCCCCGAGATAGTTAGGACTTTGATCAGGATTCTTTATCCCGATAACCTCATAAAGAACATACGCGCCGCTTTTGCCACGCAGCCTGGCCCGTTCGCACTTTTTGCCCGTCACTATCTCATTTTTCACCAGATAGTAAGTATCCCCCGAGATCAGAAAGCTCGTCCCCAGCTCTTTGTTCACGGCTTCGATCCCATTGGCCTAGTTCACTGCGTCACCGCTAGCAGTTGTCCTTTTCGTATGTCTGGCTCCAGCAATACCGATCACCGCGCCGACATCCCATTACTCGCCGACTATTTCCTTCGAACGTCCCCGGATCGTCTGAGGCGCCCGATACCCAAATTAACCGAGACATCAGCAAACATCTTGTTGAGTTATGACTGGCCCGGTAACATCCGCGAACTCGAGAGCAC
>ORMF010864426.1_pt1 | contig 12290 bp, 10 predicted proteins | sample 1779871 | NCBI WGS metagenome assembly ORMF01 (sample SAMEA104232316, study PRJEB22302) | groundwater metagenome | biome: forest; feature: aquifer; material: groundwater | place: USA | collected 2011-08-07 | depth 5.4 m | reverse complement strand
GACCCGCTGCCGGCTTCGCGGCGAGCTCCGCAGCCGCGGCGACCGGGGTGGGCCCCTGTGCTTCATCGCTTCGCGCCGCCGCGTCTCTGGATTTCAACCGCCACAGCGGCGCCAAGCCGATTTCCTCAAGGAACAGTTCGCGGCGCGAACTCATAGCGGCAGCGCGAGAACCAACGCGTCCTCGCGGCCTTCCTGCGCGGGATAATATTTGCGCCTCAGGCCTGCCGGCTGAAAACCATGGCGCTCATACAGGCGCAGCCCGGCAGCATTGGACGGCCGGACTTCGAGGAACATCAGCCGCGCCCCTTGCGCCCGCGCGGCCTCGCACAGGCGCTGCAGCAACTGGCTGCCGTGGCCCCGCCTTTGCCACTCCGCTGCAATGCTGAGGTTGAGCAGATGCGCCTCGTCGGAGGCGAGCATCACCACCGCATAGCCGATCAGCTCGCCATTGCGCACATAGACTGAGCAGCCATAGCCGGCAGCCAGCGAATCGCGGAAATTCCCCGGCGTCCACGGAAACGCGTAGATCGCGCTCTCGATCGCCATCACCGCCGGCAGATCCGCGCCGGTCATGGGACGCAGCTCGCTCTCGAGTTTGAGCACTGCACTCATCGCTCGCTCGATTTCAGTGCAACCTTGTCGCGCACATAGAGCGGCGCGGCCGCGGCCGCATCGACGCCCTGTCCTGCAGCGAACACCTTGCGCGCAAGACGCAGCATCGCCGCTGCATGCGGGATCGCGCCCGCATCCGTGCGCGAGATGCTGCCGGCATAACGGCGCGCGAGCGCCGCGCCATGCACGCGAAAACTGCTGCCTCAAGCGATCCAGTCGCTGCCTTCGACCTGCGGCACGGCATCGGGCTTATACAGTGCAGGCGCATGCATTTCGGTCCAATCGCCACCACTCTTGCGATACACGGCATGATACACCTCGCCCATGCGCGCATCGAGGCAGGCGATCACCTTGTCTGCACCGCAATCCTCGGCCAGCGCAAGCAGCGTGCCGATCCCCGCCACCGGCAAACCGCGCGCCAGAGCCAGTCCCTGCGCGATGCCGCAGGCGATGCGCAGCCCCGTGAACGATCCTGGCCCGGCGCCGTAGGCGATGCCTTCGATGGCGTGCATATCCAGTCCGGCCTGCAGCAGCAATTCGCGCAGCAGCGGCAATGCGAGTTCGGAATGCCGTTGCCCGGCATGCACGCTGCGGCCGAATTCCTGCGCGCCATGCGACACGGCGAGCGAGCAGTATTCGGTGGAGGTTTCGAGCGCGATGAGGTTCACGGCAGGCGCGGCGATGCGATGCCGCATTTTAGCGTATCCGGCGCGAACCACCGCCGCTGCTTGACACGCTGCAGCGCCGCGCCCAAGATGCGCCGAAATCAATTCGACGACGAGGGCAACAACATGAAACGAATGCTTTGTGCGCTTGCATTGGCGTTGCTCGCCGCGGCTGCGCCGGCCCAAGAGGCGTATCCCAGCCGCCACATCACCATGATCGTGCCGTTTCCGCCCGGCGGCGTCGCCGACCTCACCGGCCGCCCCACCGCGCTCACGATGGAGAAAGTGCTGAAGCAGCGCATCGTCGTGGAGAACAAGGCGGGCGCCGGCGGTGCCATCGGCATGGCCCAGGTCGCCAACGCGAAACCGGACGGCTATACCATCCTGATGGCGCTGTCCTCCATTTCGATCATCCCCGAAGCGGAGAAGCTGTTTGAGCGCAAGTCGCCCTACCAGATGAACCAGCTCGCGCCGATCGCGCTGATCTCGGCCGACCCGACCGTGCTCGTCGTGCGCACCGACAGCCCATGGAAAAGCGTGAAGGATCTCGTGGAGGACGCAAAGAAACGCCCCGGCAAAATCAGTTTCAGTTCATCGGGAATCTACGGCACGCTGCACATGGCGATGGAGATGTTCGCCCAGGCTGCCAACATCAAGCTCTGGCATGTGCCCTACACCGGCGGCGGCCCGGCGATGAATGCCCTGGTCGGCGGCCACGTCGACGCGCTCGCCTCCGGCCCGTCGGCGGTGATCGGCCAGATCAAGGGCGGTAAACTGCGGCCGCTCGCGACCTGGGGCGACAAACGCCTCGCCGCGTTGCCGGACGTGCCCACGTTCAAGGAGCTGGGTTACGACGTCGAGTTCTACATCTGGTCGGGGCTGTTCGCGCCCGCGGGCACGCCCGCGCCGGTGATGGCGGTGCTGCGCAACGCTGCGAAACTGGCGGTCGAGGATGCGGAGTTCAAGGCGATCATGGCCAAGATCGAGACGCCGATCCATTACCTCGACGCGCCCGAGTTCCAGAAATTCTGGGATAAAGACGCGGCCATGCTCGCTGCCGCGGTCAAGCGCGTGGGCAAGGTGGAAGACAAGAAATAGCTCCCGCAGTCCCGCACGGCGCGCTGCAGCTGCGCCAATGCCTGGTGCGCGGACCTCGACGGACTATGTGTGGAAAGCGAGCTCCGCTGCCGCATAGATCCCGGCGGTCATACGGTCGGCTTCGTAGATGTCGTCTATGCTGGCATCCGCTGTGCCCCAAGCAGCATACGGATAGACCCAGTCCGCCTGCATCATCTCCTTGCGTCCGGGCGGCGTTGCCGGCCCGGAAATAAGCGTCTGGCCCGCTCCAGGTTCAGGTGCCGAGACGGCGCAATGCACGCGCCCGCCGAACTCCGTGATGAGTCGCTTGTGCAGCACGCGAAATCCGGGATGCGCATCCAGGCAAATGTCGGCGAGCGGCGTCGAGAGTTCCACCCGATGTCCAGCCTTCGCGAGTTTGACCGCGGCTTCGCTGCTCGCCAAGTCCCCGCCATGCACAAGCACGGTCGCATCCGGCGGAAGATCCGTTGTTCCCTGCAGGACTTCATAGCAATTGGGAGAACTTGCACCCCCCGGCTGATAACGGCGCACCGACCAGAGCCGGTCATATTCGCCAGCGGCTGGCGCACGGCTGGAGAACCTGACGCCGGCGGCCGCGGCCCGGCGTTGCGCCGCGGCGACGAGTTCTGCGTATTCGTGCTGCGTCGGAACGGCGCTGCGCCACTGCTGCATCCCGCCGATGCAGCCATCCGTTTCATACACCGTAATCTGATGACCGCGCGCCGCGGCAATCCAGGCTGCGGTGAGCGCGGCAAGGCAGGATCCGGCAATGCCGATGCGCAGCACCTCCTTGGGCGCGGCAGCGAGCGCCCCCGCAAATTCGTGGTCGCGCCCGACTGCCGGATTTGCCGGACAGATGGTTTCCGGTCGCGCCGCCCGGCCCAGGCAAACGTTGCAGCTCACGCAGGCCACGATGTCAGCTTCGCGGCCCTGCCTTATTTTCAACGGCAGGTCGGCGTCGGCGATTGCAGATCTGCCGAACAGGGGAATAGCGCAATCGCCTCTCGCAATTGCCGCCTCCGCCATTTCGGCGCGCTTGATGCGTCCGACCGCGAATACCGGAATTTCGAGCTCGCGCGCGATTTTTCCGGCGAGCGGGAGCCATCTGCCTTCGGCTTCGCCGCTCACCATGGACTGGGTATTGAAACTCTCATATACCCCGACTGAAACCGAGATCGCCGAAACGCCGTGCGCTTCGAGCGCGCGCGCGATCACGGTCGTCTGCTCGAGGGTGTTGCCGTTTTGCACAAACTCGTCTGCAGAAATGCGCACCGTGAGCGTGAAATCGCTATGCTGCCTGATGCCGTCGACGATGTTGAGCAGGAAGCGCATGCGGTTTTCCAGGCTGCCGCCGTAGATGTCCGTCCTGTGGTTGGAATAAGCGGAAAGAAAACCGCTGGCGAGATAGCCGTGGGCGGCGTGAATTTCGGCGCCGTCGAAGCCCGCGGCCTCGACCCGTCGCGCAGCAGCGACAAACGCGCGCTCCATTTCGCCGATTTCTTCCAGCGCCAGCGCCCGGGGCATCTCGCGATTCAGAGGACAGGGAATCGGCGAAGGCGCCACCAGCGGCATGCCGGTGAATTTTGACTTCGTCTGCCGTCCGCAATGCGAGATTTGTGCGATGGCCCTGGCGCCGGTCGCGTGGATCGCCTCTGCCATGCGCGCGAGTCCGGCAATGTGCCGGTCCTCGTCCGCCATTACCATGCGCGGCATTACCCGTCCGCTGGGATGCACGCCCATGTTCTCGGTGATTATGAGCGAGAACCCGCCTTGGCCCCTGGCTGCGAGGTACTCGCAAAGCCGCGTTGTCACGCTGCCGTCCAACTCGGCGTAATTGGTGGTCATCGGCGCCATCGCGAAACGGTCGGGCAGCAGCAGTCGGCCCAACCGCAGCGACGAAAACAGATGCGGGTAGCGCTGCATGCCCGCAGTTTGCGGCTGCAGGTGGTCAGCCGGCGTTGCCTTCATTTGCGTATGTCCCGACTCCATGCCGAATCCAGCGCAGCTTAGCCGCGGTGGTTTCATTTTGTCAATGATCGTTTCATTTTATGGATGTTGGCTGACGAAATCCGCGAGGCCCCTGTCCGGCACCGCGCCATGCGAGCGCGAACGTCGGCGGATTTCCCTCTGTTCCACGGCTCCGGCCGCCCCGGCTAGCGCGTGCCGAGCGGCCGCACCCTATTGACGCAGCCGCCGCTGACGGCGTACACTGTGTCCATTTTATTCTCCTGCATTTCTTTTTATGAAGGAGAGGTTGCATGCGTTCGTTCAGCAGTGCAATTTCCCGCCCCGCAGCTCTCCCGCCTTCAGCCTCGCCAGCCGACACCGGGCGCATCCTGGCGCTGCGCGCAGCTTCCGCGAAGGACATGTGAACAAATACCATCTCACGCACGAGCAGCTTGAAGCGTGGGCGGCGATACGCAGCTTCGCACAGGAAAAGATTGCGCCCTTTGCCCGCGAAATCGACGAAAGCGACGAATTCCCGCAGGCGATTTTCGCCCAGCTCGCTGACCTCGGCTATATGGGGGCGCCGTTCTCCCCGGATTTCGGCGGTGCCGGCTGCGACGCGGTCACCGTCTGTCTGATCCTGGAGGAAATTTCGCGGGCATCGGGTGCGGTCGGCAGTTCCTACAACGCGCACATCAGTCTTGCTTCGTCGGTGATCGCCAACCACGGCTCGCCGCTGCAGAAGCAAAAATATCTCACTGCCCTCGCCTCCGGCCGCAAGATCGGCGCGTTCGGCCTCACCGAGCCGTCGGGCGGTTCGAATGCGGGCGACCCGAAAACGCGCGCGCAGCGCCGCGGCGGCAGCTATGTCATCAACGGCTCCAAGGCATTCAACACGAACGGCCCGGTCGCGGATATTTTTGTGATTACCGCGCGCACCGAGCGAGGCGTATCGGCGTTCATCCTGGAGCGCGGGATGAGCGGCTTTGCCATAGGCAAGCCGGACAGAAAAATGGGGGTGCACGGCTCGCCCACGTCGACCTTGTACTTCGACGAGGTCGTCATTCCGCCGGAGAACCTGATCGGCGACGAAGGCACGGGTTTCAAGGCGTTTGCCCGAACGCTCGATCGCGGCCGCGTCAATGTCGCCTCGCTCGCGGTCGGCCTGGCACAGGCGGCGCTGGACGCTGCCCTCGCCTACGCGCGCGAGCGCACCCAATTCGGCAAGCCGATAGGCGCGTTCCAGGCGATTCAGCTGCCGCTGGCGGAAATGGCGACCGAAGTGGAGGCTGCGCGCCTGCTCACGCTCAATGCCGCACGCATGCACGATGCCGGCATGCCGATCAAGCTCGAGGCCGGCATGGCCAAATATTATGCGGTGGAAGCCTCGCTTCGCGCCTGCAACAACGCGATAGAAATTCTCGGCGGTTACGGATATTTGCGCGATTTTCCGGTCGAGCGCTATTTTCGCGATGCCAAGATGTATCAGATCGGCGAGGGCACGAGCCACATCCAGCGCATCGTCATCGCGCGCGAAATCCTCGGCCGTGAAATCGTCAGTTTTGGCTGAAACACATTCGGAGCCGCCATGAGCAAGCGCGAGTTCACCCTGGACATCGAAGACGGCATCGCGACGGTCACCCTGAATTGGCCGGATCGCGTGAATGCCATGGGTCTGGATTTCTCGGTTGACTTCGGCCGCGTGCTCGATCGCGTCGAAGCGCAACCCGGGGTAAGGGTGATGATCCTCACCGCATCCGGCAAGGCGTTCTGCGGCGGGGGCGACCTGAACGAGATCATGAGTCCGGATGCGACCGACATGGAGCGCGAATTCGAGCTGATCCGCGGCTATAACCGCATTGCGCGCAGGATCTACCATCTCGGCATCCCGGTCATTGCCGCAGTCAACGGGCCGGCGGCCGGAGGCGGTGTGGGCATCGCCCTCGCCTGCGATTTTGCGCTTGCCAGCGAAACTGCGCGCTACGACCTGCTGTTTCATCGCGTCGGACTTTCGGGTGCGGACGTGGGCGTACCCTGGCTCCTGAATCGCGCGATCGGGCCGGTGCTGGCCAGCTATTACATACTCACTGCCGGCTCGATCGACGCGGCCACCGGCCACAGGCTGGGTCTTTTTGCCGAAGTCCATGCGCCCGGCGAACTCATGCGCGCAGCGCGTACCGCGGCCGCGAAAATCGTCGATACGCCCGAGCCGGCCGTGCGCATCTCCAAACTCGCGTTGCGAAGCAGCCTGAATACGGACCTGAATACGAACCTCGAGCTCGAAGCCTACCTGCAAAGCTACGCGTTTCGCACGCCAGGCCACAAGAAGCGGATCGGCGAATATCGCCTGCGCATTGCCAAGAAAGGAAAATGACATGAAACAGAGTGTGCGTCTCGGGGCCGGGTCTGGTTTTTGGGGCGACGCCATCGATCCGGCGATGGAGCTTCTCGAAAAAGGCAAGCTCGATTACCTGTGCTTCGATTTTCTCGCCGAGCTGACCATGGCGCTTTTGCAGCGGCAAAAGCTCAAGAACCCGGCCCTGGGTTACATCCCCGACGCCGTGCAATACATGAAAGCCATGATGCCGGCGGCGCGCGTCAATGGAACCAAGCTGATTTCCAACGGCGGCGGCGTCAATTCCAGGGCTGCGGCGCAGAAGATCGTCGAGGATGCGCGCGCACTGGGCCTGAACGGAACCAAGGTGGCACTGGTCGAAGGCGACGATCTGCTCGGGCATATCGACCTGATGCTCGATAAAGGCATTCCTTTCACCCATATGGAAAGTGGCGCCAACAACTTTCGCGACATACGCAAGCGCGTGGTCGCGGCCAACGTGTATATGGACAGTGCCGGCATCATCGACGGCCTTGCCCAAGGCGCCGACGTGGTGATAACCGGCCGCGTTTCGGACAACGCCGTCTTCGTCGGCCCCATCATGCATGAATTCGGCTGGCGCCACGACGCCGCGCACGCCGACCGCATCGCCGCCGCGATCACGCTCGGACACATCTGCGAGTGCGCTTCGGCCTGCACCGGCGGCATGTCGTCGCGTTTTGCCGAAATGCCCAACATGGGCAGGGTCGGGTTTCCGATCATCGATATTCGGCCGGACGGCAGCGCGGAGCTGTCGAAAATACCCGGCAGCGGCGGCCGCCTCGACCAGTTCACGGTCAAGGAGCACATGGTGTACGAGATACATGACCCACGCAACTACATCATGCCGGACGGGATCGCGGATTTCACTTCGCTCAAGCTGGAGGAAACCGGTCCGGACCGGGTGCGCGTCAGCAATGTGCGCGGACGGCCGGCGCCGGAAATGCTCAAGCTCGTAATCGGTTATCAGGATGGCTGGATCGGGGAAAGCCTCGCCTTCTTTCCCTGGCCCTACGCCTACGACCGCGCGATCAAGGCGCGGCAGTCCATGCTCGAGCGCTTCGAGCGCATGGGATTGCAGGCGGAGCAGATCCACTTCGATTTCGTCGGACTCAATACCCTGCACGGACCGGCTGCCCCCCTGCCGGAGCGCAATGCGGCCAATGAACTGAACGAAGTGGGACTGCGCTGCGCAGTGAAGACCAAGACTGCCGAGGAAGCCGAAAAGGTGAGGCGCGCCGGTTCGCACCTCTGGATCATGGGCCCGGGGGGCACTTCCTTCGGCACGCCGATAAAACCCCGGCCGGTGGTATCGCTCTGGCCGACGCTGATCCCGCGCGAGTTTGTCCAGACCCGCGCCGAAATACTGGAGGCTTGAGACATGGCCAGGCTATTGCGCGACATCGCTTACGTGCGTTCCGGCGACAAGGGCGACATCTGCACCGCCGGATTGATTGCGAAGACGCCCGGGGATTATGCGGTCCTGTTGCGCAGCGTCACGCCGGACAAGGTGAAGGCGCTCTACGGCGACTGGGTGAAGGGCGAGGTCAACTGCTACCCGATGGACAACATCCAGGCGGTCGTGGTGGTGATGCAGCAGGCGCTCGGCGGCGGCGCCACGCGCACGCTGCGCCTGGACCAGACCGGCAAGGCGCTGGGGCACGCGCTGCTGCGCCTCCCCGTGGCGGAGTAATGGCGGCAATCCATTCGAACCTGCGCCGCGACGCTGCGGCCTACGCCGAAAATTGCGACGCCTACGAAATTCTGCGCAACCGCGTCGCGGCAGCGCGCGCTCAGGCGATCGTCGGAGGAAGCCAGACCGCGCGAGACCTGCATCGATCGCGCGGCAAGCTCCTGGTGCGCGAGCGCATCACGACTTTGCTCGACCCGGGCACGCCATTCCTCGAAATCGGCCAGCTCGGCGGACATGAACTCTACGATGATCCCACGCCTTCGGGCGGGATCGTTACCGGTGTCGGCATGGTCTCGGGGCGGGCGTGCGTGATCATGGCAAACGACGCCACGGTGAAAGGCGGCACGTATCTGCCGATCACCATCAAGAAGCAGGTGCGCGCTCAGGCAGTGGCCAGGGAAAACGGCCTGCCGTCGATTTATCTGGTCGATTCGGGCGGCGCGTTCCTGCCGTTGCAGGAAGAAATCTTTCCCGACGAGCATCAGTTCGGGCGGATTTTTCGCAATATTGCCGAGATGTCGGCGCTGGGGCTGCCGCAGATATCCGCGGTGATGGGATCGTGCACCGCCGGCGGCGCCTACGTTCCCGCAATGTGCGACGAAACCATTATCGTCAAGGGAACCGGGACGATCTTCCTCGGCGGGCCGCAGCTCGTACAGGCGGCAACCGGCGAGCGCATCGATGCGGAATCCCTGGGCGGCGCGGACGTGCACACGCGCCGTTCCGCAGTCGCGGACCACTATGCCGAGAGCGACCTGCACGCGCTGACGCTGGTGCGCGAGATCATCGCGCGCCCCGCGCTGCGCTCGGCGGCGCCGCCGCCGCTCGCCTCCGAAGAGCCGCTCTACGATCCTGCGGAAATCGCCGGGCTGATTCCGGCGAACCCGAAGGAACCCATTCCGGCGCGCGAAATCCTCGCGCGCCTCCTCGACGCGAGCCGCCTGGTCGCATACCGCGAGCGCTACGGTCCGACGCTCATCTGCGGGACCGCCGCCATAGGCGGATACCCCGTCGGCGTGCTCGTCAACGACGGGGCGCTGTTCAGCGAATCGGCGCAAAAGGCCGCGAATTTCATCGAGCTTTGCAGCCAGACGGGGGTGCCTCTGCTGTTCCTGCACAACATCAGCGGCTTCATGGTCGGCCAGCAATACGAAGCCGGCGGCATCGCGCGCGACGGCGCCAAGATGGTGAATGCCGTGTCGTGCGCCAGGGTGCCGAAATTCAGCGTGCTGATAGGCGGCAGCTACGGCGCAGGCAACTTCGCCATGTGCGGCCGCGCGTTCGGCCCGCGGCTGATGGCGATGTGGCCGAACGCGCGCACCTCGGTGATGGGCGGCGAGCAGGCGGCAACGGTCCTGTCGCTGGTGCGCAGCGAACAGCTGGCCAAGCAGGGCAAGCCGTTCCCGCCGGATGAAATAGAGCGGTTCAAGCAACCGATACGCAAGCACTACGAGGACCACAGCCATCCGGTCTACTCGGCCTCGCGCCTGTGGGTCGATGCAGTCGTCGATCCGGTCGAGACGCGCCAGTGGCTGACCCTGGGACTGGCGCTGGCGGCCGCGTCGCCGAAGGAAGCGACGCATTTCGGCGTATTCCGCCTATAAATGATAAGCCGGGTCCTGATCGCAAACCGCGGCGAAATCGCCAGCCGCATCGCCCGAACCTGCACACGCATGGGGATCGAGTACGTGGCGGTGTATTCGCAAGCCGATGCCGGCGCTGCGCATTTGCGCGGCGCTGCCGCCAGGACTTGCATCGGCCCGCCGATTGCGGCGCAAAGCTATCTCGATCAGACACGCATTATCGCCGCAGCGCGCGATCACGGCTGCGATGCGATCCACCCGGGCTACGGCTTTCTGTCGGAGAACGCCGGGTTCGCCCGTGCAGTCGCGGCGGCCGGACTGCGCTTCGTCGGCCCGTCTGCGAGCGTGATCGAATCTCTGGGCGACAAGGCGCGGGCGAAAAAACTCATGCACGACGCCGGCCTGCCCACGGTTCCGGGGATGGCGCACGCGAGCGAGGACTTGAACGATCTCGAGCATGCGGCCGAGGCTGTCGGCTATCCGCTGCTCCTCAAACCGACCGCGGGCGGCGGCGGCAAAGGCATGCAAGTGGTCCGGGAACCAGGGATGCTGCGCGAAGCGCTGGAACGCGGCATGCGCCTCGCGCGCGCGCATTTTTCCGACGGCCGGCTGATCCTCGAGCGCTATTTCGATCGCGCGCGCCATGTGGAGGTGCAGATCTTCGGCGATTCCCACGGCAACGTGGTTCATCTGTTCGAGCGGGAATGCTCGCTGCAACGCAGGCATCAGAAGATCATCGAGGAAGCACCCGCGCCGCGGCTGGATGAAACATTGCGCGCCCGGCTGCTCGCCGCTGCGGTGCGCGGTGCAAAGGCGGTCGGCTACGACAACGCCGGCACCTTCGAGTTCATTCTCGGAGATACCGGGGGGTTCCACTTTCTCGAGGTCAACACGCGCCTGCAGGTGGAACACCCGGTGACCGAAGCCATCACCGGAGTGGACCTGGTGGAGTGGCAATTGCGCTGCGCGAGCGGCGAACCGCTGCCGCTGGCACAGGCGGACATATACGCCTCCGGTCACGCTTTCGAATGCCGCATCTATGCCGAGGATCCGGCGAACGACTTCCGCCCCGCGCCCGGCAAGGCAATGCATGTTTCCTGGCCCGAGGCAGCCCGCGTCGAAGCCGGGATCGTCGAGGGAGGGGAAGTCAGCGCGCATTACGACCCGATGGTGGCAAAGCTCATTACTCACGGCGAAACCCGGGCAGACGCCAGAACCGCCATGCTCGCGGCGCTGCGCTCGACGGCGGTGCTCGGCCTGACGACGAACCTCGGTTTCCTGCAACAGCTGATGAATGATCCCCATGTCGTGCAAGGCTCGTATCACACGCAATATCTGGACGAAGTGCCGTTCAAGCCACGGGACGCCACGGCTGCGGCAATCGCCTGCGCCTGCGCGGCAACCCTCGCCGCAGAGCGCATGCGCCAGCCCCGCTGGCCCTGGAGCGCCGGCCATTCAGCCGGCGTGTTCGATCGCGACAAGCTGGTTCCCGCTGCCCCGCTGGGCGAACTGTGGTTCTGGGTCGGCCACGAAACCCTCAAGGGCGCATTCGGCCAATGCGATGACAGCGGCATCGAGGTCTTCGTGAACGAAGAGCGTTTCTTTGTCGAGGTCGATGCCGCCGGCGGCAAGGTGTTGCACGGCAAACTGGGCCCGATCGGCTGGCACGCGACGCGGGCAAGCACTGCGATCGAGCTGATGCTAGACGGCGCGCGCTACAGCGTGCAGACCTACGCGGATCGGAACCCGGCACAGTTCTCGATCGGCGCATCGGCATTGGCACCGATGCCCGGCGTGGTGGTCTCGCTGCCCACAAGTGTAGGCCAGGCAGTAGCCGAGGGTGACGTGCTCGCCATCGTCGAAGCGATGAAAATGGAAAACCGGGTGACCGCTGCCTTTGCCGGGACGGTCACGGCGATCAATTGCCGCTTGCATGAAACTGTCAACGCGGGCGACCTGCTGGTCACTGTCGAGCCCTCCGAGTAGCAGGCATGCCCCAAGCGCCGAAATCCCCGCAATCAGCTTCCGCGCACGCGGGAAACGCCGCCGGCCCGGAGGCCGGCAGGCGCGCGCAATCGGCGCCGGCTCCCGAAGCAGGACAGGTGCGCGTGCTTGCCCGCGGGCTTTCCATCCTGCGCGCATTCACCCCCAGGAACGAATGGTTAAGCAATCAGGAGATCGCCGCGAGGACCTCCCTGCCCCGGCCGACCGTGTCGCGCCTCACCGCCAACCTGACCAGTCTGCACTACCTCAGCTACTCGAGCGCATCGCGCAAATACCGCCTCGGTACTTCTGTGCTCGCGCTCGGTTTCGGTGCG
>ORMF010829681.1_pt1 | contig 12291 bp, 7 predicted proteins | sample 1779871 | NCBI WGS metagenome assembly ORMF01 (sample SAMEA104232316, study PRJEB22302) | groundwater metagenome | biome: forest; feature: aquifer; material: groundwater | place: USA | collected 2011-08-07 | depth 5.4 m | reverse complement strand
ATGTGCCTGGCGATGAATCCTGACCGGCTCGAGGGCCGGCAGGTGTGCGCCTCTTCCTCGAACCGCAATTTCAAGGGGCGGCAGGGCAGCCCCACCGGGCGAACGCTGCTCATGAGTCCCGCCATGGTTGCCGCCGCAGCGATCGCCGGCGAGGTGGTCGATGTGAGGACGTTGATGGAAGAGGTCAACGCGTAGGCCCGACGCAGGGCGAATCTGCATTCGTAGGCCCGACCTTGAGGTCGGGCGTTCACCAGACGTCAACATGATTATGTCCAAGATCACCTCGATTACCGGCCGCGCGCTGCCGCTCCGCGGCGACGACCTCGACACCGACCGCATCATGCCGGCGCGTTTTCTGCGCGCGGTGACGTTCGAGCACCTCGAAAAACACCTGTTCGAAGACGACCGTGCCGCCAACCCGGCGCATCCCTTCAACGACGCACGTTACGCCGGCGCAACGATCCTGGTGGTCAATCGCAACTTCGGCTGCGGCTCGTCGCGCGAGCACGCACCCCAGGGGCTCGCGCGCTTTGGTATCCGCGCGATCATTGGGGAATCATATTCGGAGATTTTCCAGGGCAACGCCGTCATATTGGGCATTCCCTGCTTCGTGGCGGATCGCGCACGGCTCGACACGCTGCAGACGCTCATCGAGCGTGCTCCCGAGACGATCGTCGACGCGCGCGTGGATACGGGCACCATTACGGCCGGCACCCTGACGTTCCCGGCGAGCCTTCCGCCGGCCGCGCGCGACTCGTTCTTAAGCGGCCAGTGGAATCCGACCGCGATGTTGCTCGACAGGTTCGACGAGGTGAAGGCGGTCGGTGCGCGCCTACCCTACATCAGCGGGTTCTGAAGGCCACGACACCGCGCCGGCCCGGCCCACCTGCCCTACCCGCCCGACCTCAAGGTCGGGCCTACGATCCAGTTCTACTCAAGGTCGGGCCTACGATCCAGTTCTACTCCCTGCCCGACACGCCAGACTTCAAGGTCGGGACTGCGAGTCCGTCTTCTCCTGCGCCACTTCGAGAAACGCGTTCGCTGCGTGCGAGCGGTGCGCCTTGCGGCACACCAGCGTCACTTGGCGCCGGCGGGAGATGCCGGCCACAGGAATGGCGACCAACCGGCCGCTGGCGATTTCCGTGATCGCGCAGCGGCGCGGCAGTAACGCCACGCCGAGCTTCAGTTCCACCGCGCGTTTGATCCCATCGAGGCTCGGCAGCGCGATCACCATATTGAGAGAAATGTGACGCTCCTCGAACAGGCGCAGCACGCGCTCGCGCGCCGGCGAGGGATCGTTGTGCGCCACAACGGCTTCGCCCGCCACTTCTTCCATCGTCACCTGCCGCCGCTTTGCGAACGGGTGCGCGGGCGGCACGAGCAGCACCAGCTCATCGCTGCCCACCACGATTTCCACAAGTCCGGCCTCCTGTGGACGGAAGGTCAGCGCTCCGAAATCCAGACTGCCTTGTTGCACCTCGATCGCAATCTGGCGCGCGGGCACGCGGCGCACGTCCACCGCGATGTCCGGCACACGCTGCCGAAACCGGGCTATCAGCGGGAGGAGCGTGTGCACGGCTGCTTCATTCGCGCCAATGAGCACGCGGCCGCGCCGCAGGTCGCGTAGTTCACGAATCGCCGATTCCGCCTCTTCCGCGAGCCGCACGAGCCGCTGACCGTAGTTCTGCAGCACGCGACCCGCATCGGTCAGTGTGCCGCTCTTCGACGATCGATCGAACAGCTCCTCCCCAAGGTCCGTCTCGAGACGCCGGACGGCCTGGCTCACAGCCGGTTGCGTGCGATGCACTTTGGCGGCGGCGCGAGAAAAACTCCGCTCCTCGGCCACAGCGAGAAAGACCCGGAGAGCTGAGAGGTCCATAATGGTCGGTTATTATAGTGTAAAGATTATCACTTTGACTTCTAGTTCGCGCGGCCGCTACAACTGAAGGCATGGGCGAAACCACCCGCATTGTCATCTTCGACACCACGCTGCGCGACGGTGAGCAGGCTCCCGGCTTTTCCATGGATGTGCCGGCCAAGCTGCTGATGGCCCGCGCGCTCGAGACGCTCGGCGTGGACATCATCGAGGCGGGGTTCCCCATCGCTTCGCCGGCCGATTCGGAGGCCACGCGCCAGGTCGCGCAGGAAGTGCGCGGGCCCGTCATCGCAGCGCTCGCCCGCTGCCGCCCGGCCGATATCGACGAAGCCGCCAGCGCCCTCAGACCAGCGGAGCGCCGCCGCATCCACACGTTCCTGGCGACCTCGGATCTGCACCTCGAAAAGAAGCTGCGCATCACGCGCGACGCCTGCCTCGAAGCCATCATCGATGGCGTCCGCCGCGCGCGAAAGTATACCGACGACGTCGAGTTTTCGGCCGAAGATGCCACCCGCAGCAATCGCGACTTCCTCTGCCGCGTCGTCGAAGCCGCCATTCACCACGGCGCGACGACCATCAACCTGCCGGACACGGTGGGATACGGCACGCCGGACGACACGCGGGAGTTCTTCGAGGACATCCGCACGCGGGTGCCCAACTCCGACAAGGCGATCTTCAGCACACACTGCCACGACGACCTCGGCCTCGCCGTGGCCAACAGCCTGGCCGCCATTCAGGGCGGCGTACGACAGCTGGAATGCACCATCAACGGGATAGGCGAGCGAGCTGGCAACGCGTCGCTCGAGGAACTGGTCATGGCGCTTCGCGTTCGCCAGGATCGGCTGCCGTACGACACGGGCATCAAATCCGAGGGGCTGTTCGCGGCAAGCCAACTGCTCTCGAAGCTGACGGACGAGCCCGTCCAGTCGAACAAGGCCATCGTCGGACGCAACGCCTTCGCGCACGAAGCCGGCATCCACCAGGACGGCATGCTGAAGGATTCACGCACCTACGAAATCATGCGGCCGAAAGACGTCGGGCAGGCCCCCGATCAACTCGTCCTTGGCCGGCACTCCGGGCGGCACGCGGTGCAACGACGCTGCGAGACCATCGGTCTCACGTTGTCACCAGACGAACTCGCAAAAGTCTACAACGCCGTAATTACGATGGGCGAGCATCGCAAGTCGATCGCCGACAACGATCTGAGGCGCATGGTCGAACGCGTTCGGGCCGGGCAGACGACGACGGTGTAGGACGCTGGCATTGCATAGATAGAATGTAGCCATGTTCCCCCTGCGGGACGTCATCCCGTCCCGGACGGTGCCCTTCATCACCGTCACGATCATCGTCCTGAACGCGTTGGCTTGGTTTTACGAACTGGCCATTCCGCGCGACTCCCTGCCAGTCTTCCTTCAACTGTACGGAGTCGTCCCGGCCGAGTTCAGCCCGCCAACGCTCATCACGTCGATGTTCCTGCACGGAAGCTGGATGCACGTGATCGGCAACATGTGGTGGCTCTGGATCTTCGGCGACAACGTCGAGGACAGGCTCGGCCACGGCCGCTTCATCGTGTTCTATCTGCTGTGCGGGATTGCAGCGGCTCTCGGTCAGATGGTGATGGACCCGTACTCGACGCTCCCAACCATTGGCGCGAGCGGCGCCATCGCCGGCGTCATGGGCGCCTATATCGTTCTCTATCCGCACTCGCGCGTGCTGACGCTCGTGCCCATCTTTTTCTTTGTCCAAGTCATCGAGTTGCCAGCCGTTCTGCTTCTCGGCATCTGGTTCGTCATGCAGCTATTCAGCGCCGGGGCGGTTGCGGTGACAGCCAGCACGGCGGGCGGAGGTGTCGCCTTCATGGCGCACGTGGCCGGCTTCGTCGTCGGGATGTTGGGAGTCGTGTTCCTCAGAAAGCGGCGTCAACCGGACTTCTGGACGGCGTAGACCTTCTCCCTGCAACGCCCGAGCTGAAGCTCGGGCCTACGAGCGCACACCGGGACTGACGCTCGGGCCTACGAGCACACACCGGGACTGACGCTCGGGCCTACGAGCGCACACCGGGACTGACGCTCGGGCCTACGAGCACACACCGGGACTGACGCTCGGGCCTACGAGCACACACCGGGGCTTGCAGTCGTAGGCCCGACCTTCAGGTCGGGCGCCAGCCCTCACTATTTCTCGCGAATGTCACGGTCGAGACGGGCGAGTTCGACCAGCAGCCGTTCGAGTTCGGTCTGGTATTCGAAGTCCGGAAGATTCGGTTTGCGAGCCCTCAGCAAGTCTATCTGCGCCTGGGTGTCGGCGCGGCGCCTCAAGAGCGCGCCCAACTCGCTATCCGCAGGTGCCGTAATCGGTGCGTCCGGCTGCAGGTACGTCACTCGCGCGATAGCGCCGTCGGCGCCTGTGGGCTCATCGGCTTCGCGTCCAAGACCGTCTGCGGTGTCGTCAAGCAGGGCACGCTCGGTCGGGAGCTGCCCTCGCACGTCGAACCACTTCTTGACGGCGGCGCTCGCGTACGTGAAGGCTTCCCAGATCGACACGCGCCCGTTCTTGTCGCTGTCGGCGGCCGTCTCGCCGAATGCCTGGACGAAGAACTCGGGAAAGATGGTTTCGTACTCCTGCATGGTCGACCCGGTCGCGGTGATCACGATGCGCCCGGGGCCCGAGAGTTTCTGCAGGAATGGAAAGCTCCCGCCCGTGCTGTTGACGAAGACGAGGCGCCCGGCGATTGGCCTGATGGCCGCGGCCCATTGGTCCGCGCTCAGGTCAGGACCGACGAGATTGAACTTCGCGCCATCATCATTGTTGGGCGCATTCGCGCCGGTCCCGGACGTGCCGTGTCCGATCAGGAGCACCAACACGACGTCGTCGGCCGCCGTACGTCGCTGGAGATCGGCGAGCGCTGCGCGAACGTTCTCCCGGGTTGGCTTTCTTGTCTGGCGATCCTCCTCCTCAGCCAGAACAACGACGTGATCATCCGGATAGCGGAACGAGGCGCGCAATAACGTGGCAAGCGAGTTGCACCACCGTTCATACTTGATCGCGTACTCAGGCCTGCCAGCCGCCCCAGTGATGATGAGCGCGTACCGATCGGCCGTAAACACCCTGGCATCGAGCGCACCAACGAGTCCCGCGAGCACCAACAAGACACGGCACCATCCCGGGCGCGCCTGGGAGCGTGTTCTTCCTGTTGTCGTGGCTTCGTCGGTTTGATTCGATCTCACCGCAACCCCCAACGGCGGCGGAGTACCCATTCGGCCGACAGCAATGCGATCAAGAACGCGTACACCGACGGGTGGTGCCACAGGTCGCGGGCCACGGGATCGGCGGTCTGCGGCACCGCCGCGTCGAGCCAGTCTGCAACGCTCGATGCCTCGGCGGCGGCAACATAGCGGCCGCCTGAGGCCCGGGCCAGTCGTCTGAGCACGCCTTCGTTCAAGCGAGGATCGACGAACTCCCGGTCGCTGCCTCCCACGTAGAACCATCGATCGGCAGCGCCGACTACCGTTCCACGGCGACGCGCTTCCGCATGCACGCGGTAGAGCCCCGGCTGTTCGACCCCCATGGTCGCCGCGAATGGTCCGGCGGGCGTCCCCTCGCGCCTCATCGTCATCGGCTGCGTCGCACCGCCGGGCATCGTGACTGTGGCCTCAACGGTCGCATCTGATGCCGGAGCAAACGCCGCATCGCGGACGTCCACCGCGATCGCAATCGTATCGCCAGGTTCCGCCGACGCCGGCACGCTCACACTCACCTGATCCGGCGCCGGGCCGGCGAGCCATCTAGCCGCCTGCCGCCAGAAGAACTCGAAGCTGCGATCAGTTGACGGGAGCCGCATGCGCCATCGCCATGCCGCTTCACCACCGAACACCATGGACCGGCCTCGACCGAATCGCTGAACAGCTACCACCGGATATATGCCGCCTGGCGTCGCCGGCACGGCCAGGATCGACGCGCCAGGGCGCGGACCACCGAGCGGGGCCGTCGCCGCCAGCGGCGGCAACGCCGCCCACCGCTTGCGCGTCTCCTCCAGCGAGGAGGCGATGCGCATCACAGGATGCTGCTCGCCGTCTGGGGTGACCACGACTGTGTTCTGCGGAGCCGACAGGTCCACACCAAACGCGGCGCGCGCGAGGCCGCCACGGCGGTCGTTCAGTTCCACCGGCAGCACCTCCTCGAGGGGCGTGCCCATGAATCCCTGCTGGGCGAACGAGCGGCCGCCCAACACCAGCAGCCCGCCTCCCCGCTCGCTCACGAACTCCGCCATCATCGCGAGCTGCGAGCGCGTGAAGAAGTCCCCTTCAATATTGGCAATGACGATCGCGTCGTACGCAAACAGGTCTTCCTTCCGAGAAGGGAAGCCCTGCATGAGCACAGCCTCTCGGCCTCCGGTCGCCTGAACAAGAAACGTGTCTCGCCCGTTCTCATTCTTGCCCTTGCGGATAACCGAGTCGATCTCCAGCACAGGATCCTGCGACAGCGCACGGACCATGAAGCCGTGCTCGAAGCCCGGCGCACCCTGCATGACGAGCATCCTGCGCCGGCGCCCTGCGGGGCTCACGAGTACGCTGCGGCTGTTGTTCTCGGAGATCGGTTCGCCCTCTCCGACCGCGACGTCCACGGTGAACACCGTCGCGACAAGCGGATCCGGCGACACCGTGAACACTTCGTCCATCGGCGCACCTTCGGCCGCCGGCGTGACACGCCGGCTTTCCACGAGCTGACCATTCGCGCGAACCTGCACGTCGAAGGGCTGGCGGCCATAGCCATGGCTCACTGCTGCGACGTGCAGATCGACGGACGCCTGATCGAGCGGTGGGTCCCCCGCCACCACATCGAGCACCTCCCGATCGCGGAGGCCGTCTCTCTCACCAACACCAATCGCAAAGGTCGGGGGACCGCCCGTGGCCTCACCGCGTGAGGTCTGCTGCGTTGTATCGCCACCGTCGGACACGAGCACAATTCCTGAGATTCTTCGTCCTCGGTACCGCTCCCGGACGGCTTCAACCGCGGCGGCGAGGTCGGACCGGCGTCCGTCCGGCTCTATCTGGCCCAGCGCGGTCGGTGGGATGGCCATCAGCGTGCCGCTGACTCCGTACAGTTCAGGCGTGAAACGTTGCGACAGCTTCGGCAGAAGATCCGACTCGATCAGGCGAACGGCGTTCGCCATTCTCGAGAGTCCGTCAGCACCAACAACTCGCATACTGCGGGAGACATCCACGAGAACGGGAACGACGACATCGCGTTGGCCCCCCGGCGTGAGGACGATTGGCCGAAGAAGAAACAGGAAGACCGCCCCGAGCGAGGCGCCCCGCAAGGCGATGAGCACGCCGCGCTGGACGCTCGAAAGCGGCGCAAGAGGACGACGATAGGAAAGCATGGCGATCCCGACCATGGCAATCACGAGGATCGTGATGAGCCATATCGGAATCGGCGCAGCGAAGTGCATTACACAGGAGCTCTCAGCGTTCGGCTCTCAGCTCTCAGCTGCTTCATTTCCTCTGAGTAGCAAGCGCCCTGAAATAGTCGTCAACCTGCTTCTGGTACTCGGCTGGTGCGCGATCGCCGGTGCCGGCCGCAAGGCGATCCTGGGCGGCTTTCGACTGCAGGCGTTTCGAGAGCGAGGATTCCGCCTGGCTGAGCAACACGGTGGCCTGCTGACGCAGCTGCTCCCACTTCGCGAAATCCTGCTTGAACGCCTCGGTTCCTGGCGCCGAGAGCGTCATTCCCTGCCCTTCGAAGGTGAGGCCAGGCCCGCCCTGCGCGAAGATCGGGTCCTCGCGCCGCAGCTCGTCGAGCAGCTGGCGCGTCTCCTGTAACCGCTGCACGTACTCCTGACGCAAACGAGCCAGATCTCCGCCGGTGCCTCCCGCGGCGGCCTGACCGCGGCCCGGCCGTCCGTTGTCGCCCTGCGGCTGACTCGAGGTCCCTGAGCTTCGGCCACCCGCCTGCCCGAGTTTTTCGATCTCGCGCGTAAGCCTGTTGAGTTCTTCGCGCAACTGCTCCGCCCGAGCGCGCTGCTCGGCCATGCGCCGCGAGGTATCGTCGCGAGGTGCCTGCGCATGGGCGAGCTTGTCTGCGAGGCTGTCCAGATCGCGCGCGACCGCGGCCTGCGCGGACGCGGCCTTCGCCGCCTGATCCGTCGCCTGGCGATCGTCGGCCTGTCCGGCGGCCGCACGCAACTGCTCCGCGTTCTGTCGCAGACGATCGGCCGGCCGCTGTCGGTTCGCATCGCTCGCCGCCGCACCGACGGCGCGCTGAAGATCGGCAGTGTCCCTGGCCCCGGGCCTGCCAGCAATGGCCGCCGCCTGCCGGTCCAGACCATCTTGCAGGCCACGGGTGCGAGCAGCTAGACGCTCCTGCTCGCCGGCAAGACGCCTCAACGCGTCTCTGGTGGCCGAACCCTGTGAACCCTGCGAACCCCTCAGCCTATTGACCTCCGCCGCCATCTGGCGTTCAGCATCGGCAATCTGGCGAGCTTCGAGCTGCATCTCGCCGAGGACGCGACGGCGTTCATCCGGACCGCCCCCGCGAAGCTCGCGTTCGACGTCCCGCAATCGCTCCACGGCTCGCGCGCCACGCTCGGCGGCCTGACGCGAGTGCTGCTGGCCCAAGTCACCTGCCGCGCTACGCATCTCCTCGGACACCGTCCGCATTTGCCGCACCTGTTCATCCAGCCCGCCCTGTCGGTCCTGCCCAGACTGTGCACCTTGCTGCTGTCCGCCCCGAGAACCCTGCGCACTCTGTGAGCCTTGTGCACTCTGCGAACCCCTGGAACCTTGTGAACCCCGTTGCCGCTGCTGCTCCATTTGCCGGGCCAGCTCCTCGGCACGCTGGCGCAGCTCCGTCTGATCGCGCGTCAGCTTCTCGAGCTCGCGACGCCGCTCCTCCGCGCTCATGCGCTCGGCCCGCTGTTGCCGCTGATTGAGCTCGTCCTGCCGCTGCGCGAGCTCCTTCACCTTGTCCGCCAGGTTGGTGGCCTCGTTCGGCGCCGCGCTGGCCGGGGTCTCGTAGTTGGTCTGCTGTTCGCGCTGCAGTTCGCGGTCGAAAAGGCTGGACACATCCTGCGTCGAGCGGTTGCCAGCGCCAGCGCCCGTTTGCTGGCGCGTGACCTGCTGCCGCTTCACATCGGCCTGCGCCTTGAGCAGATGATTGAGCGCTTCCATCTCTGGCGCAACCGCCTCGGCTGTGCGAAGCCGGTTGAGTGACGTGACGGCGTTGCCCATGGCTCTGGCCGCCGCGGTCATCGCATCTTCCTCTGGGCGAAGCTGCCCTGCCCGCTGGGGCTCCAACGGACCGCGCCCGAGCGGCAGGCGCCGCCGCGGGTCGCGCATGTTCGTTTCGCGGAACGCACTGGATGTCTCTTCGACGCGTTTCTTCAAATCCGACTCGGCGATCGCGACCGATCGAATGTCCTGCTCCGACTTCCCATTGGCGGCCTGGGCGCGTCGATCGAGCTTCCAGGTCGCGACAATCACTTCCTTCTGGGCCGACACCAGATCGTCGAGTGCGCGATTGCCGCCACGGCTCGAGACCTCACTTTGTGCCATCACGAACTCCCGCTCGAATGGCTTGACCTCCAGGAAGAAAATGTCGCTGCGTCCCTCACTCGATTGCCGGCCGCGCCCGCGATCCCGTGCCCGCACGTAATAGGAGACGAAGTCTCCGGGGTGCACGTCCAGATCCTCCAAATACAACACGTGCATCGACGTCACCGACGCCTGTCGTGGAGGAATCGGAAGCGGCACGACCTTCTCGGCGGCGCCGTCCACTGCGTAGACGAGCTCGAGCCGCTCGATGCCGAAGTCGTCCTCGGCATCCGCCTCAATCCCAACTTCCTCGAGCATGGTGACGCTGCGATCACGCGCTGGCTTGCGTATGTGGACATCGGGAGGCCGGTCCTCCAGCGTGCGAATGAAATACTCCGTGTCGCCGGGATTCTTCAGTCCGTCGGAATCGGCCAGCGCGATACGGTACGAGGTGTCGCCGGTCACGTGCACCGCCCCGGTGAGGACAACAGGGCCATCCTTCGGCGCCTGCGACGGCGCGAGAACGATGTCGCTGCCTTCCTCCAGCCTCATCCGACCCGTCGTCGACGCGCGATCTGTGTGCACGTGTAGCAGCACCTCGGTTCCGGCCGGTGCGTAGATGTCGCCGCTGTCTTCGTCGGTGTGGGACGCGAGACCGAGCACCGCAGGGTAGTGATATTCGAGATCGATGCGCGTCACGCGGGGTGGCCGCGCGACGTGGACCTCGTAGGCCGGGGACCGCAGCGTTCCCGCAGCGATTCGGTATTTGAAGGGCGCGCCAACTGCGTCAAGGCGGAACCGAAACACTCCGGAGGGCTCTCTCGTCATCTCGGCCGCCTGCCAAGCCACGGCATCTTCCGCGTCTTCGGCTGGGATCGTCGACTCGCCGGCGGCCTCCGCGCGAAAGATCTGCGCGATGACAGGCGCCCGGTTGCCGACGAGACGCGCCTCGATGATAAGAGGCGTACCCACTTCAATCCGGGCGTTGCCCGGCACGACCTCGAGCGTGATGCGGGAAGGAAAGAACGTGAGCGACAGCGTATCGAAGGAACGGCGCGCGCTGTCGCGCCCGATGAACGCCGCAATCGCCAGCAGAACTATCGCGGCGAGTGCCTGGCACCCCGCACGCTGGAGCCGCTCATTGGAGATCACCGACCGAGGGTCGATGCCCGTCGCCGCCCGCTCGGCATCGGCGAGCATCGGCCTCGCGAGAGCCGGCCGGGCGCTGCCGGCATCAGCGGCCAGCAGGTCGACCGCGCTCGCCAACCTGTCGTCGAGCGACGGGTGTCGCTCCTCGATGAAGCGGGCCACTCGCCCATCCGACGGGACCTGCCGCGCCGGTCGAGAGCCCCAGACAAAGGCGGCGGCAACGAGCAGGAGGGCCACGACGCCGAGCAGCCCCTGCGCGATTGGCGCCCGGTCGGTCCAGTTCGCCACCAGAAGGACGACGGCCAGCACGGCCGCGGCCGCGGTCGCCCCACGGATCGTCGCCTGAAACGCGAGCAAGCACCGCCACCGCGATCGGACGCGGTTCAGGAGGTCGACGACGGCCGGAGAGGGATCCAAGGGTTCCAAGGTTCTAGGGTTCCAGGTTCAAAGGTCACACCGTCCGCGAGGCGACCAGACTCTCCGCCGCAAGCGCAACGATGACCAGCGCCAGCACATACTGCCAGAGATGTTGGCGCTCCTCCCGCTGGCGGGCTTCGCCGCTCACGGCGATCATGGTCCCCGCTTCTGTCTCCGTTGTGTTCTTGAGCCGAGCGGTCGCCGACTGGAACTCGGCGGCGGACATTCGCGCCGGATCCGATTCTCTGGGATCGACGTTCACGGCGACCCATTTGGCCGGGCCGTTCGGCGAAAGGGCCACCTTCGTCACGCCTGGGGTTCGACTCACGCCCGCAGGCTGCTCACCCACAATGTACTCGGATTGAGAAGGTCTGGAGCCGGAGAGGTAACCGATCGCCTCATGGACAAACGGCACGAAGGTCGCCCGAAGCGGAAAATCATTCCACCGGTTGTTGAGATCCGACGCGAGGACGAGCGCCCGCCCCTCGCCACGTCCGCAGTCGAGGAGGGCCGACTCCCCGGTTGTGAAGCGCGCGAGTGTCTGGCAATCAGCGCCCCGAAGGGCCGCGATACGTCGAAAATTCACAAGGGCCAGCGACGCGCCGTCTGCGCCGAAGGCTCGAAACACGGGATGGCGACCATCGACCGGCGCCAAGGCGCGCGACCCCGGTTTCTCGCCCGTCTCACCGGGATTGACGATGACGATCGAGTTGGAGCCGCCGATCGCGTCGGAGACGACCTCGCCGTCGACCTCTGGAGCCGCGGCGATGAGCAAGCCGCCGCCGCCATTCGTGTACGCCCGTATCACAGTGCGGCCGCGCGCTTCGAGACCGCGCGTGGATGTCAGCACCACCACGGCGTACTTCTGGAGGCGGGTGGAATCCCATGTCGCCAACTGCGCCGCACCCACGCCTTCGACGCCGTACGCGGTTCGCTCACCGCCTCCGGCCGATAGTGCCTGCTGCAGATAGAACGCTTCGCGCAACAGATCGCCGCTTGCTGTTACCACGAGAACAGAGAGACGGGGGCTCTCGTCCAGCACGACGTAGCGGACGTTGTCGCCGTCGATACCACCCGGGTCCGAGACGGACACGATCGCCGTCTCGCCGACCGGCCTCCGCAGCGGAACCTCCGCGGACCGATTCGCGCCGATCGACGCAATCGCCTCGCCGCCACTGATGCGCTCCGACCCTCGGCGCACGACGAGACTGATGCGCACGTCGCGCGATTCAGGGCCGAGGTTCTTCACGGTGGCGACGAGGCGATCGCGCTCCACGTGGACGGCCGTGATGGCGACGTTCGCCGGCGGCTCGCCGACGT
>ORMF011893472.1_pt1 | contig 12301 bp, 11 predicted proteins | sample 1779871 | NCBI WGS metagenome assembly ORMF01 (sample SAMEA104232316, study PRJEB22302) | groundwater metagenome | biome: forest; feature: aquifer; material: groundwater | place: USA | collected 2011-08-07 | depth 5.4 m | reverse complement strand
CGGACCGTCACCGTCGGAAAAACCACCTACGAGCTCCCGACGTTCAGTTTCGCCATTGCGACCATGAATCCCATTGAGCTCGGCCAGGGCACCTTCCCGCTGTCCGAAGCAGCGACGGATCGCTTCGCGATCATGGTCAACATCGCGTACCTGCCACCTGCGGAAGAGCAAAAGCTGGTGAGCTTCGATTTCAAGGAAGTGTCGCTCGACGCGCTGATGTCCAAGGAGCGCATCATCGAGCTCCGCGCGGTCATTACGCGCGAAGTCTTCCTCCACGAGGCGCTGGCCAAGTACATCCGCCGTCTCGTGGCAGCCACGCGTCCGCACAACGCCGAGGGCGGCTGGCCCTACTATTCGCCATCGGAGCTCGTCGAGAAATGCGTGGACCTCGGCGCGTCGCCCCGCGCGACGATCTGCTGGGCGCGCCTCGTCAAAGTGTGGACCCTGCTCCAGCGCCGCCGCGATGAGGTGTATCCCGAGGACGTACAGGATCTCGCAAGGTACGTCTTGGGACATCGGGTCTGGCTCGGCCCGCACGCCGCCACGCACGGCGTGTCGGTCGAGGCCGTGATCGACGATATCGTCGACCGGGTACCCGTCCCGTGAAGGCGGGTGCCACTGCGGAGCCGCTGGTCAGTCTGTCGGAAATCGCCGAGATTGAGCTCTACATTCTCAAGCGCATGAAAGAGTACACGCTTGGCGATCATGCCAGCGTTTTCAAGGGCGCGGGCTTCAACTTCGTGGGGCTGCGGGATTGGCAATCGGGCGACCGGCCTTCCTCCATCGATTGGGCGCAGTCGTCGCTGACCAACTTCAGCCCGATGATCACGCGCGAGTTCGAGCAGGACAGCAACGCGACGATCGTCGCCGTCGCCGACGCCTCTCTGTCGACCCGGTGCGGTGCGGAACGTACGCCGATCGCCGCCACGATCGCGCGTGCCATCGCCGCCGTCGGTCTGTCCTCGGTGCTCTGTCAGGACCCATTCGGGCTGATTACCTTCGACGACCAGTTCCAGCAGCTGGCCGCGGCACGGCCGCGCGTCGGCAAGCCGCACGTGCTCTATTGCATCGACCTGTATCAGCACCGGCGGCAGACCCAAGCCGCTGGTGCACAGCGGGACCTCACCACGGCGATCACCGGACAGCTGCGTAAAACGTCGCTCGTGCCCGTCATTTCAGATTTCCTTTTTGCTGACGCACCGCGGCTGCTTCATGAGCTCTCGTTGCTGAACGGGATGCATGACGTGTTCCTCGTGATGGTCGACGCGCGCTTCGCCTACCGGCTCACCGACGTGTCGGCAGGGTGGGTCAGAACGTTCGATATCGAGACCGGCGCCACGCGCATCGTTTCACGGCGGGAATTCAGCCGGCTGGCCGAGCGCGTCACGGAGTGGCAGAACGAGATTCAGCGGCTCGCTCACGACGCTGACCTCGACGTCGTGACCGTCGGACTCGACCGCTGGGAGATGGAAACCACATTGGCCGGCTTCCTCGCAGAGAGGCGGCTTCGGAAAGTATGAGCGGGCGATGACGCGAACACTGTTCCTTCGACATCTTGTGATGGCCGCCGTGGTCAGCGGTGTCGTGCCTGTCACATCACCCCTGACGGCACAGCCGGCGGCACGTCCAGTACAGCCCGCGGCACGACCAGTACAGCCGGGCACCGCCGACAAGCTCGCGCTGGATCCGATCAAATGCTGGTGGAGGAGCTCCGCGACGTCGGTGGTGATCGGCGAGCACTTCACGGTCACGCTCACGTGCGGCCTCGTCGACACGAGCGCCCTCAAAACGATGACGAATCGAGACAATCTCGAGCCGACGGCGCTATCGCTGACCCCGTTTGACGTCGTCGGCGGTGTACGCCATGAAGATATCCTGATTGCGCCGTGGCGCTACTTCCAGTACGAGTACACGGTGCGACTCGTTGGCGGGGAGTTTTTCGACAAGGACGTCGTCATCCCCGCGCTCGGCATCACCTACAACATCGTGTCGACCGCCGGCGAGTCGCAAGAGCGCGAGCATACCTACCGCCTGCCGCCGCTGCGGATGCGGGTCGCCTCGCTCGTCCCGAAAGAGGCCAGCGGCATCCGTGACCTACCGCTCGATACGTTCGGGGCTATCGAGGCGCGCCGTTTTCGTGTGACGAGCGAGTTCGTTGGGGCGGCCGTTGCCTCCGGCTTCGCTCTCCTGCTATTCGGATTGGCCGCCGTACGCACGTTCGGACGGTATCGCGTTCAGCGGCCGCTGGCGATGATGACGGTCAGGCCACGTGCCGCCTTGCGCGGCGCACTCCGCGCGACCCGCGAGGTGAAGCAGGATGTCGCCCAAGAGGGATGGAACGCTGAGCTTGCCGCTCGTGCGATTGGGCCGCTACGCGTTGCGGCGGCGGTCGGCATGGGTCGTCCTCTGGCCCAATCGGCGGTCACATCTGACGCCGTGCTCCGCGAGGGGCAGATCCAGCTGCGCTCGGGCATCCTGCGCCGACGTTCGGTGGTGATATCGGGGGCAGCAAGCGCACAGGCTGTGAGCCGTCACTTGGCCGCTCGCGAGACCCTGCCCGATGCTCGCGACGCGTCCGATCTCGAAGCGATCGGCGATTCGCTACGCGTCTTCAGCGCGGCACGGTACGGACGCAGCCAGCAGTTCGACGGCGCGGCGCTGGAAACGGCGCTGACGCGTGGGGAGGATGCCATCAACCGGCTCTGCGCCAGATCCTGGTGGCCGGTCCGTCGGCGTGCGCCAAGGACCACCCCGGCGTTCACATAACCAGTATGGTCCCGCTGACGCCGATTCTGGATACGCTACGCGGCACGCTTGACGAGTGGATGCGGCTGCGGTGGAGCGACCTTCACTTCGCTGAAAACGGTACCGCGATCCTGGTGTTCGTGGTCTTGCTGGCCACAGCGGCGCTGCTGCTGATCGCCCGACAAGCGGGATGGCGGGGACTTCAGCGACGACACATTGCATTACCGGCGTTACTGCCCGTCGTGCGCCGATCGCGACTGACGGCCACACGACACGGGGCGTTCCTCCTGTTTCTCGCCGGCGTGCCGTTTTTCGGCGTGGCCCTGGCTGATCCACACACCGCCTTCACTCGAGACGACGTCTCGTACCTCGGCCGGAGGATTGCCGTGCTCGTCGACGCCTCGACGAGCATGGTCATGACCTTCGACACGAAGCAACTCAAGACACAAGGCGCGCCGACATTCTTCACGGCTGTTGCCGCAGCCGAACGCTTCATGCGCCAGCGGATGTCAGGTCCGTACCACGATTTGATTGCCCTGATCCAGTTTGGCAACGAAGCGTACGTCGTCACACCCTTTACCACGGACTACGAGAATATTCTGCTGAGCCTGAAGCTCGTCAGCACTCCGCGCGAGTGGGGGCGGTTCCCGGACTACGGCACGACCATCATTCAAGGAATCGACCAGGCAACGGCCCTCTTCAAGACATTCGACTTCCTCAACGCGTCAGGAAATCTGATGTTGATCTTCACGGACGGACGCGACGATCAGGTGACATTAAAGGGTAAAGACCTCGACACCATGGTGCGGGGCGCCCAACGCACCAAGATTCCGATGTACATGATTCGGACGGCGCACAAGATGAAGTTCGGCGACGTCAAGCAGGACGCGATCTGGCAGCCGGCGATGGTCAAAACCGGCGGACAGTTCTACGCGGCGCCGGACGAGGCGGCGATCCTGAAGGCGCTGGACGAAATCGACCGCTTGTCGTCGGGACAAATCAACGTTCGCGAGTACAGCGCACAACGGCCGCGGTTTTCGGGTTTCGCGCTCATCGCGGTCGGACTGTGGCTCACATCCGGTGCCTTGAAGCTGGGGCTTCCCTACTTCAGCACATTCCCCTGAGCAGAGGTCGCATGAAGGCTATTGCAGGATATCTCCTTGGGTCGCTGGCGCTCGCGGTCATCGCGGCGGTCTTCATTCGCGCCGGTTCTCTTGATCGTGAGATGGCCGATGCACAGAAGCGCGCGGTCGACTCCGACTTCGGCGCCCTCGAAAAGGCCCTCGACGCGGCGGAGCCGTATTATGAATATGCTAGCCATCTCCCGCTCGTTGGCCGAGGGCCGCTGAATGAGATCCGGGCGAAGAAAGCGGCACTACAGTATTGGCAACGCCGCTACGCTGCGCTCGTCACCAACCAGGCCGATCCCCTCGCCAGTGTCCCGGCCGACAACGTCAACCTGCAGTTTCTCGTCGCCAATGGGATGTATCGTCAGGGTATCGCACACGTGAAGGACCAGGCCGCCACTCTTGCCACATTGGATGCCGGCATCGACGCGTACCTCACGGTCCTCAAGAACGCCACGCGCCACGAGGACGCGGCATACAACTACGAATACCTTGTCAGGCTTCGCAACGACGTCGACAAGGGGCGCAGGAAGGTAATCGCGCCTGACGAAGTGGGCGACCCGCAGGGCACCCAAGGCGCCCCGCCCGAGCAAGCCGACACCACGGAGTTCAAAGTCTACGTGCCGCTGGAGGCCGCCGAGCGCAAGAACAACGAGGGAGAGGCCGGCAAAGCGACGCCGCTCAAGCGAAAGGGCTGACGTGCTCGCGGGACTTGACTTCAAGTCGCTCAGCGTCGCGCAGCCCCTCTATCTGTGGCTGCTCGTCCTCCCCGCCGCGCTGCTCCTGCTCGTCTTCTGGCGGCTCGTGCAGCGCCGTGTGGATGTGCGCCGGTCGACGAACACGCGCCTCATACCCGTGCGGGCTCGCTACGCCTGGATAGGCGACCTCGGATTCTGGCTGATGGTCGTCCTCGCCACCAGCTTGTGCATCCTCGCGTTGGCGCAGCCGCAGGCGAAGATCGCCACCGTGAAGCGCGGTGGCGCTGATTTCGTGGTCCTGCTCGATGGCTCTGCGTCGATGTATGCCACGGACGTGGTGCCGGACCGATGGCGGCGCGCGGTGCGCTTCTTGCGCATGTTCGGGGAGGGGCTGAGCTGGAAGGGTGAGCGCGTCGCGCTCGCGCTCTTTGCGCACCTTGCGTCGCCACAAGTTCGGCTGACGAAGGATCCGAACGCGCTGTTTTTCTTTCTCGATCACCTTGGGGAGCACTCGCCGTTTCGACTCGAAGATGATCCGACGTGGGACACGAACATCGAAGAGGGCCTCCATTGGGGCGTGAGCCTCGTGGAGAAGGACGAGGAGCTGTTCGGCAAGACCAGCAACGCCAAAGCGTTCGTGGTGATATCAGATGGTCAGGCGTGGAGCGGCGAGGTTGCGATCGCGATTGAGGAAGCACGACGGCGACGGGCGACAGTCTTTGTCGTCGGCGTTGGGACGACAGCCGGCGCGATGATTCCTGTTCCGGCCTCGGCCAACACGATCGGAGAGCCACCCATTCGCGCCGTGCTCGATCGCAACTCGTTGAACGAGATCGCGCGCGCGGGCGGTGGGGATTACTACGAGCTCGATCGCCAGCCCGACCGCGAGATTGCATCCAAAATCATTTCGAGCACCCGTCGCAGGGCCTCGATCGTCACGACCGACGAGAGCCACCAGGACCTTCACTGGTATTGTCTCTTCGCCGCAGCGGTCGCGCTGTGCCTCGGCGCCGCGTTGCTGCGCGACCCGACGGAGCTGTCGTGGCACGCGGCCTTGTCACTCGCAACGCTACTCGTTCTAGCCGGCACAATCGGGTGAGCCCGGGACAGGGCCCGAACGCCGCTCGAGTGACACGGCCACCGGAGACGTTGACAGAGACGTGGCGATGAGCCACCATGCCCGTTCAACGCGTCCAACTCTCCCGCCTTGCAGATTGAGGACCAGGAGCGATGCATACGCTCGCGTTCGCCTTTCTTCTTGCCATACCGGCTCTCCAGATTCCAGACGTTCCGCAGGGCGATGCGCAAAGAGGCGCTTCGGAGTGGGGTCGCTGCGTCAATTGCCACGGTCCACAGGCCGAAGGCGCGTTCGGTCCCGATCTCGCCGGCACGGGCTTGAGCTGGACGCAGTTCAAGAAGGACGTGCGCGAACCCTGGGGCATCATGCCGATGTTTACCGAACGACAGAAGTCTGATCAGGCGCTCGCGGACATCTACACGTTTCTGAAGACGCTGCCTCGAGCCACAAAGCTCGGCGAATGGCACTGGCGCAAGGCGCCGCCGACGGCATCACTTGGCCAGCAGCTTTATATGAACTTCGCCGGCTGCGGTCAGTGCCATGAGCCGGAGAACAAGTTCCCACGGACCTGGTTGGGGGAGCACGCCAAAGAAGTCGACTTCGACTATTTCAAGAAACAGATCTACCAGCACCTCGATAAATGGCCCAAGGGCACCATGCCGATCTACTCGCCTGAACGGCTGCCGGAGCCGGTGCTCCGAGAGATCTATCGATGGTCGGTCGACGATCTCGGCATGCGTCCCTCGATCGCCGGCGGTGTGACGCTCGGCGACCGGGAGGGGGACAAGACAACCTATGCGGTGACGGTTTCGAACAACGGGGTGAAGGACAAGGGGCTCTCGGCGGAAGGACTCACAATTTTCGTGAGAATCCCGCCAGGTTCCACGGTCGTCGCGGGAGCCGGGGCGGGATACGGTCAGGTCATGCCGCTCGCACGGCTTGGGCTCGAGCCGGCACTACAACTCGCGCCGCACGCTCACGACGATTCGGGGCACGTGGAGCGACCAGCAGCAGATCTCTCTGGTGACGTTGCGGTATGGCGAGTCCCGCGGCTCGAAGCAGGCGAACGACTCAGCTTTTCCCTGACCCTCGCTGGTCCCGCCCCGAGCCCGGAATTGTTCGCGGGCTTCGCGGGTTCCACAGTTCACTGGACGTCGCCCGGTCGGCGTCCCGCAGGCAGTCCACCTCAGATGCCGTATCGCGATCTCCGCATCCCTGATCACGGGGATCATGAGCTGGTCACGCCCCCACGAATGCCCAGGCCCCAGTAAAAGCCTGGTGGCTCTATAATCCTACCGCTGTGGGTCGCCACGACTGCGAGCACGAGACGTTCCAGGACGCGCACCGCCCATTCGGTGCTTGGGGAGGAGCCAATGTTGTCGAGTCTCAATCGCCGAAATCCTTTCACCATCCCGGCCGCAACCGCATGTGCCTGGATACTGGTGGGAACGACGCCGACGGCAGTGTACGCACAGCAGCGGCCGGCGGCGGCAGAAGACGGCGTCTACACCGATGGCCAGGCCGCACGTGGACAGGACATCTACAAGCAGCGCTGCGCCAGTTGTCATGGCGCGGTGCTGCAGGGTGGCGCCGCACCTCCGCTTGCAGGCGACGGGTTCATCGACCTGTGGGGTGGGCCGCTCTCCGATCTCGCGAACAAGATCCGAAACACGATGCCCGCGAATGAGCCGGGAACGCTCACGCCGCAGCAGTCGACCGACATCGTGGCCTATGTGCTGAAGGTCGGCAAGTTTCCCGCCGGAAAGACCGAACTCGCCGCCAACCAGGAGGTGCTGAAGACAGTCGCGTTGTCGCGAGCACGCACGCCCTCGACCGCCCCTCCGGCCAAGACCGGCACGGGACAGGCCCCCACATTCCCGCCGGTCGGGAACATGGCTGCCGTGATGCGCGGCATGCTCTTCCCTACCTCCAATCTGATTTTCAACGTGCAAACCAACGATCCGGGCGCTCCACTGCCGACGCGTGCGCCAGATTCACCGCCTTCGGCGGGATTTTCCTGGGTCGACTGGGGTGCCAGTATCTATTCCCCCTGGGAGTTGGTCGACTACGCGGCAATCGCGGTCGCCGAATCAGCCCCGCTCATGTTGACGCCGGGACGCCGCTGCGAAAACGGCAGACCTGTTCCGGTGGACCGCCCGGATTGGATCAAGTTCTCCTTGGAGCTGGCAGACGCTGGGCGAGCCGCATACAAGGCGTCGCAGTCGAGGAACCAGGAAGCCGTGTCAGAAGCCACCAATCAGCTCTCAGACTCGTGCGCAAACTGTCATCGGGCTTATCGCGACACGCCCAGGGGGCCCGAGGTCAACGTCGCGGACCCATCCAACAAGGCAGCCAGATGTCTGCCGCGAACGCCATAGCTCGACGCCGCTCGAGCCGGCCGCACGCGTTTCTCTGGCGGCCACGCGGGGCACGCGCACCGCGGCCGACGAACCGAACGCGGGGGCTCGTTCAGCGGCCGAACATTGCGGTGAAGCTGGCCGTGGCGATCTTGCTGCCGTTGATGGTGAATCCGGCGAGCGCCTGCGAGGCGTTGGCCGGCACGTCGAGCTTGTCCACGCTCAGGGCGTAGATCGTGAATACGTACCGGTGCGGTTTGTCCCCTGCTGGGGGGCACGGTCCACCATATCCGGGGCCGCCAAATGACGTCGGAGACTGCGCCGCACCCGCGGGAAGTCGTTTACCGTCCGCGGCGCCGACGCCCTTGTCGAGCTTGGTGACGCTCGCTGGAATGTTATAGACAATCCAGTGCGTAAACCCGCCGACCCCCGTCGGGGCGTCCGGATCGTGCAGAATGATCGAAAAGCTCTTGGTGCCCGCGGGAGCGCCCAACCACTGCAGCGCGGGTGAGACGTTCTGCCCGGTGCAGCCGAAACTGTTGAATACCTGCTCCATCTTGATCGTGGCACCCTGGGCCACGTCGGCGCTGGAGAGTCTGAAGTTGCCCTGCGCGAAGGCAGGGGTTGGGAAGGCTGGGAACGAAAGAAGCGCGACCGCAGCGAGGGCAACGCGATTCAACATAAACCTCCGGGGAAAGTCGTCAGAAGCTCATTCTCCCACGTCACCATCCCGACCGCCACAGCGGCAGGTTGCCCTTTGAGATAGCAGCTCGGTGCACGCCGAACCCTCACACGCGTCAAAAAATCAGGGGGCCTCAGCGGGCCCCGAATACTGACCCACGAGCTCACGAGACCACCACGTGCCGTCGTTCCGACGAACAGTGTAGTCGGTGAATCGATATTCGTAGAGCGTCCCCCGGACGAAACGTGGAGGCCTCTCGGGGAACGGATTGCTCGCGACGAGCTCCAGGACCGCCGGTGAACCCTCGAGCAGACGCTCGCAAAAGCTGTGGAACCACGGCTCCCTTCGCGTATCGCTCAGGGCAGCGAACCACATCTGCCAATCAAGTCGTGGCTGATGCGGCGCTACCCACATGGGCCGCCGCGCAAGATCGCCTGGCTTGTACTTGAACGCGTACGCGCGCCAGGTCGCCCCGTCGTCAGAGCCCTCGACGATGATCTCCGGACGGCTGATCGTCATGACCGCAAACAGTCCGTACGCGTTCACACTGCGAAACGGGGCAACGGCTCGGCGAAGGGGGGCGAGGAGGGCCGCACCAGGGATCCGCAGTCCAGCCTGGGTCGGAAGAGTCGACCACGAAGCCCCCACGACCACGACGGCAACCATGGCCACGACCCATGACGGCCACCAGCACCGCCGCACGTCCGCTCCGCCAAGCGGACGCCATAGCGATCGAAACGTTGCGTCGTCCAGAAGAGTGAGCGAGAGCGCGATGGTCAGGAAATTGAAGAAAGCGTAGTTACCCGTGAGGGCAATCAACGCCTGCAGTAGTACGAAGGCACCGCACGCGCTTCTCCGCAGGCGACACGATCCGAGCATGAACCACGGTATCAGGAGCTCGATGCCGAGCACGGCCGCGGTCGACCCTTTGTGGAACCATGCCGGCAGCTGATGCGCGTACCAGGCGAGCGGTGTGGGTAGAGGCTGCGTCTCGTAGTGGAATGTAAGCGCCGTCAGACTCCACCAGGTGGGGTCCCCGCTCGAGAGCTTCGTGATGCCCGAGCCTAACATGAGACGAAACAGCAGCCACCAAACAAGCCACCGCGCACCGGCGCGTGGCTCGTCGGCGCCCGGACGCTCGACGAGCGTCAACGGCGCGGCGAGGATGGCGAGGAACCCAGTCTCGAGCAGGAGCGTGTCCCATTGGAACGACAAGAAATCGCGGCCGACAACCGAAAGAGACAGGTACAGGACCCAGAGCAGCGGTAGCGCCACAGCCGACGCGATGCCGCTCGCGAGCAACAAGGCGAGTACGACCCCAGCCGTACAGAACATCTGCAACGACTGATCGCTTGTGCCGAGCCAGCAGAGCGTCGGGAGTTCCCAGAATCGCGAGAGTCCGAGCCCCTGCCCGTCCGCCCATTGGGCGGCGGTCGCCATGAACGACCGCGCCGGCAATATGCCCTGCTGACCGATCAGGCCCCGGACCTGGACCCCTAGAGACCAGAACGCGCAGAGATAGGCGATGCCCAGAAGGCGAAGGAAGAGCCAGTTGCTGAAGGCGTAGGTGGGCCGCGTCGGCGCGCGGCCCACGAGTTCCCCCGTCAGTCCCCGCAACGGCCGATCGCAGACCTCACCCTATGGCTCGGCGAGATGGATAAGCAGCGAGACGCGGTCTTCTGTCCCAACGCCACGCGAAATGTGGCCTTTCCCGGTCAGGTCCTCGGCAAGGAGAATGTGTCCGGGATCGAGCGGAATCTTCTTCCCGTCCGCCAACTCGACCTCGCCGCGACCGCTGAGTGTCACAACGTACTGACGCCGTGGTGCCCTGTGCCAATCGCTGAAATAGTTCGGCGGCGTGCGTCGAAACTCGAGTCCCGACACTTTGACAGACTCTGAAACCTCCCCGGAGCTGGCGCGGGGCTTGAGCTTGATGTCGATCTCTTCAGCGTGAGTCAATCCGTCGCTGCCGGTAAAGATGCGCGTGGCGACCACGCGTTTCCGCTGCTGAGCCGTCACGGCATCATCTGTTCGTACGCTCGCTGCGACGATGAAACAGAGCGCGATCGCCGGACCCAGCCAGTATCTTGCTCTTGACCGCATAGCCCCTCCCGTTTAAGACCGGTCTCTCTCGCGCGGTGATGTCGAAAACCAAGTTCTCACGGCTCAGGTTCAAAGGACTGAGGTCATATAATACGCGCAGTAGCATGCGCCGCTTTGCCGGATTTGTACTCGTGGCCATCGCGCTTGGTGCAGGCCCTCTAGGCCTTGCCCTGGCACAGAATTCTGGCACCGCAGGGATCTCTCGCGACCATGTTGCCATCCAGTACTCCACACGGGACACGTCTGACGCCGTTGCCACGCTGAATCAGAAGCTCCGGGCCAAGCAGCTTCGGCTGACCTTCGACACCGCCACGGGGTATCTGCGGTCGCTCCTGGCCGCCCTCGACATCTCCCCAGAATCGCAGACGCTCGTGTACTCCCCAACCAGCCTTCAGGCCGACGAGATCACGCAAGGGAGACCGCGAGCGTTGTACTTCAACGATACCGTTGCGGTCGGTTGGGTGCAGGGATCCAGCCTCCTCGAGGTCACCGCTCAAGATCCCAACCAGGGCGTCGTCTTCTATACGCTTCGTCAGGCGGCGCAGCCACAACCGGCACTGGTCCGTGAAACACGCTGCCTCGAGTGTCACGTCGGCACAGAGACGGGCGGCGTGCCAGGCACTTTCGTCATGAGCACGCTCCCGTTGTCGGACAACAAGTTCGAGTACGCACAAGGCTGGGCTGTAGACCATCGGACGCCAATCGAAGATCGGTGGGGCGGCTGGTACGTCACCGGGGCACAGGTTCCGGCCCGGCATCTCGGGAACGTGCCGGTGTCTCACGTGGCGCGCTCCTATACCAGAGCAGCGGTGGCCCCGAAGCTGGCGTCGGTGGCCGGCGTGATCAAGTCGACCTCGTACCTCTCGCCTCACAGTGACGTCGTCGCGCTGCTGATACTGAACCATCAGGTTCACGCGACCAACCTGCTCACACGCCTTGGTTGGGAGGCGCGCATTGCGGCGTACGGCAGACCACCGGGATCGACCGACAACCCTTCACCTGGCGTTCGCGATGCCGCCCGCGAGCTGGTTGACTACTTCCTGTTCGTGGACGAAGCCCCATTGCCCTCAGCGGTCCGAGGCACATCGGCGTTTGCGAGTGAGTTCTCCGCCCGGGGCCCCCGCGACCGCAAGACGCGCTCGCTTCGAGAACTGGACCTCGAGCGGCGGCTGTTCCGATACCGGTGCAGCTACATGATCTACACGGAAGCGTTCGATGCGCTTCCCGCGATGGCGAAGAACGCCGCGTACGATCAGTTGTGGCGGGTGCTTTCGGGGAAGGACACTGACAAAGTCTACGCGCGGCTGTCCCTCGCCGAACGAAGCGCGATCGTGGAGATTCTCAGGGAGACGAAGGCCGGCGTACCAGAGTACTTCCGGCCTATTGGTTCTCCGTGATGCACGATCGGAAGCGCCATCCGCCCGACCTGAAGGTCGGGCCTACGTTCACTTGAGCGATCCTCTCAAGGGCGGCGGCAGCGCGAAGATGTAGAGCGCCGCGCCTGACGTCGG
>ORMF011035464.1_pt1 | contig 12301 bp, 13 predicted proteins | sample 1779871 | NCBI WGS metagenome assembly ORMF01 (sample SAMEA104232316, study PRJEB22302) | groundwater metagenome | biome: forest; feature: aquifer; material: groundwater | place: USA | collected 2011-08-07 | depth 5.4 m | reverse complement strand
GGATCGATCCTGCTGAGCGTGAGGCCTTCCACCTGTCCCGCCAAGGTTTGCGCCACGTGCGCGGCCGGATCGGTGGTGCTCAGATGGACGGAATGACCGCGGCGCGCAAGCATGACGGCAATGGCGGCCGCAACGGTCGTCTTTCCCACGCCGCCTTTGCCCATGGTCATGACGACCCCATGGCCCTGCTTCTCAATGTCGGCCGCGAAATCGGCCAGGCTCTCCAGCACCGGCGGTGTCCAGTTGTCATGAAAAAAAACCGGGGTGCAGGCGGATTCGCCGTCGCCGTCCAGTAAAAGGCGCAGGCTGCCGATGCCAAGGATGTTGATGGGGCGCAGCGGGACGATGAAGCTGGGAAGGCTGCCGATGAAGGCGGCACACATTTTCATCGCGGCCGCGCCTCGCTGCTGCATGGCTTGAGAGGCAACGTCTTCGGGACATTTCGTTTCAAACGCGCCGTTGATGACGAGGCATTGATTGCTGATCCCGAGCGCACGCAATTCTTCAGAAGTACGCTCCGCCTCGCGCAGGGCGGCGAGCTGCGGACGGCTGACGAGCACGAGGGTCGTGGCCCCGGCATCGGCCAGCGTTTTGACCGTGCCTTCATAAATCGCGCGCTGCTTTGCCAGGCCCGCCAGCGGGCCGAGACAGGATGTGCCGCTGGTGTTGTTGTCGAGGAATTGGTCCCACGCCTTCGCCAGACTCATCAGGCGCAAAGTGTGACCGGTCGGCGCCGTATCGAAGATGACGTGGTCGTAGCCCTTCGCCGCGTCTGGATTTCCGATCAAACCCGAGAACTCATCGAAGGCCGCGATCTCCACCGTGCATGAGCCCGAAAGCTGCTCATCCATGCTGCGCAGCGCCGCAACTGGCAGCAGACCGCGCATTGGGCCAATCAAGCGTTCGCGATAGGCCGCAGCCGCTTCGACCGGGTTGATGTTCATCGCGTCGAGCCCTGGCGCGCCTGAAATGGCGGCCGGTTGGTTGGTCAGCGGAGTCATCAGCACCTCATCCAAATTCGACGCCGGATCGGTGCTGACCAGCAAGACGCGCCTGCCCGCTTCGGCAAGTTTCAACGCCGTGGCGCAGGATAGCGACGTTTTGCCCACGCCACCCTTGCCCGTGAAGAACAAGAAGCGCGTCGCGCTGGCAGGGTCGGGTCGGTAGAGCGCCAATTTCATGATGGCACGTCAGCACGTTTGCCGAGCGCGGCGCAGGAAAGTGCTTCGCGTTCCGTGGCGTTCAGGTAGCGGCCCTTCAGATGCACCTCACCATCCACGAAAATCAGCGGAAGCACCGCCAAACCTTCCTGGTCCAGCAGCGCTTTGACCGACGGATTCTGCACGAACGCCATCGGCTGTTGTCCCAGGTTGAATCGTTCCACTTTCACCCCTTTCTGGCTCAGTTGAGTGAGCAGCGCGGCAAAACTCACCAACGCGGGATCAATATCGGTGCCGCAAAGGCCGGTCGAACAGCACATTGCCGGATCGTAGACTTGGATGGTTTTCATGATGATGGATCAAAGGACGAGGGCGGAGGGTTTCATTTTCGGCACTGGCGTTTGCATAATTCGGCGGGGTCTTGCCGCAAAATCCTTTTGAGGTGCTGGTTGTCTTCCAAGACGAGCCGGTTTTCGGCGAGAGACTTCTCGATCCAGCCGAGCGCCCGGCGCACGGCCACCGTGGCGTTCTCCCCCGGCAACTGGTAATAAATCCAGCGGCCATCCTTGCGCGATTCCACCAGGCCGGCCTGAAAAAGAATGGAAAGGTGTTTCGAGATGGTAGACGGAGCGAGGCCGAACAGTTCCGTGATCTGGCAGACGCACAACTCGCCTTGCCGCAATGCCAGCAATGTGCGGACGCGTTTTTCATCCGCGAGCGCCTTGGTGATGTTCATGAACTCTCGCATCCATTTCTACCATATTTCGCCACATAACGAAACACAAGTTGAAAATTAGCAACATCTTTCGCTCAGAGGGGTTTCTCCAAATCTCAGTGTTGCGGTTGTTTCGTCTCCTTCTTCAATCGTCCGTCCTCGATTTCCAGGATGCGGTCAAACAAGTCCAGGGCACGGGCGTCATGGGTGACGACGACGACGGCAGCGCCCTGCTCGTGAGCTACTCGCGCAAAAAGCTGCATCACCAAACGTCCGCGTTCGCTGTCGAGTGCGGCGGTGGGTTCGTCCGCGAGAATCAGGCTCGGTTTATTCGCCAGCGCCCGGGCGACCGCCACACGTTGTTGCTCACCGCCGGAGAGCGCGTCCGGCAGATTGCCCGCCCGTTTGCCTACGCCGAGATACTCCAACAATTCGATCGCCCGTTGGCGGGCGGCACGGGCCGGCACATCGTTAACTTCCAGCGCGATTTGCACATTCTCCCGCGCATTGAGGAACGGGATCAGGTTCGCCTTTTGAAAGACAAAGCCAAGATGCTGCCGGCGGAAGGCCCGCAGATCCACCAGCGCCGTCCCCCCGTCCATGACGAGTTTGCCGCCGATGCGAATCTGGCCCGAGGTCGGCGGGTTGATAAGCGCCATGGCCGTCAGCAGAGTGGATTTCCCGGCGCCGCTCGGCCCGAGCAGCGCGACGATCTCGCCGCGCGCGACGCGCAACGTGACGTCCTTCACCGCCACAACTTCGGTGTTCCCGTGACCATAGACTTTTGTCAGGCCAGTGGCTTCGACTCCGGGCGGTGGATCCTGGACGATGTTCATGTGGCCAAAACAGTGTTGGCCTCGACCGTCAACGCCTTCCAGATGCCGAGGAGGCTGGCGAGCATCGAAATGCCCACGACGATGAACGCGAGTTGAAGCAAGTCGGACGGGTCGATCACGACAAGGCGCGGAAAGAGCGGAAACGCAGATTGCCCCATCCACCACGCCAGGCCAAAACCGAACGCACCCATGAGCAGCGCCTGCTGGAAGATGAGTCCCACGATGACGCGGTTGCGCGCGCCGATCAGCTTGAGCAAAGCGATGTCCCGAATCTTATCGAGCGTGAGCGTGTAGATAATGAGGGCAATAATGATCGTCGAGATGATGATCAGAAGTGTCCGGAAGAGACCCAACTGACGCCGGGCTTTGTCCACCATGCCAGAAAGGAGCAAGTCCCTCTGTTGCTGAGTGGAATAGACTGTAACATCCGGCCACTTCGAAATGATTGCCGCAACGCGACCGGCATCCGCGCCGTCCAGCAATTGCACGAGCACCGCGCTAATTTGGGGCGGGGCGAGCGCAGGCAGTGTGCTCGCTGGGCCAACCACTCTTTCGAACAGCAGCGGTGTCACCCGGCCAAGATCGATGTTTGCGAGACGGGCCAGACGTGCAGCGCGTTCGAGGCGGGTGGCTTCGCCCGGCACATCGAATTGAATCGCCATCGAGTCACTCACCGTGAAAAATGTCAACCCGTCGCCGCTCGATCCCACCATCCCACGCGTGAGCCCAACGACCTGGTAGATATCCTTTCCGAGCTTCACGCTTTCACCGAGTGGCAGGCCAAGTGACCGGTCAGCAATCATTTCGTAGTGCGCCTGTCCGAGCGGACGCCCAGCCACTAACGGCACCCAGTCGCCCTTGTCCTCGGGCCACGAGAGTCCCTGCACCACCATGCGCAAGGGCCGGCCCAGATGCTCGCGCTGGATGGTGTGCGACACGAATCGGCGCGCACGCGAAACACCCGGCACGGAACGGACGCGGTCCTCCAGATTCGCGGGGAGCCGCGAAATCTCAGCGAAAGGTCCGCGCGTGTTCTCCTGCACGACCCAAAGGTCGGCTCTTACTCGATCAACAAGCAGGGTGGCTTCGAAAATCAATCCACGATAAATCCCGCCCATCCCCATGACAATCATGAGCAAAAGGCCGATGCCCACGGTTGTGAAGGCGAACCGGCCCAGGTTGTGGCGAACATCTCGAACGGCGAGGTTCATGGCGTGCAGATTCGTTGACCCTCGACGAGCGATTGCCTCTGGCCTGGCGGCGGCCTAACAATGATTTCACCGGCAGAAAGTCCCTGCGTCACTTCGAGTTCATTCAGGCCCCGGAGGCCCGGAGTGATGTCACGCCAACGCGCCCGACCGTGGTCATTGACGAAGACGCCGGGCTTGCCTTCACGCCAGAGCACAAACGCCTGCGGCACGGCCACGACGCTGGACAGGCGGCCCGTTTCGATGAACACCTCCGCGCGCTGGCCAATCGTCCAATTCTCCGGCAATTCCTTCACGCGAACATCCACCATGAACTCGCGCGTCTCGCGATCGGCCTCACGCCCGAGTCGCGCCACGTCACCAGCATAACTTTTCGCGGGTTCGGAGCGGAAGATGACGCGAGCGGGCAGGTTCGTTGCGAGCGAGGACATGGCTGTTTCATCAACCCAGGCGCTGATCCAGATTTCATTGGTGGCGATGAGTTGCAGCAGCGAACCACCGGGCACAACCACACAGCCCGGATCACGGTCGCGGCGCGTGATGAGTCCGTCATAGGGACTGTGAATCACAGTGAAAGCCATCTGCTCCCGACGATAGAGGAGATTCATTTCCGCTGTGAAAACCTGGCTTTGAGCTTCCGCAATGGCGGCTTGCGAGCGTTTTAGATCAGCCTCGGCAACACGAAGTGATTCAACCGCTTTGTCAAAGTCCGATTGGGAAGCGATTCTCGTGGCAACCAGATCCACTAACCGGGTGTGATCCAATCGCGCCTGTTGCAGCACGGCTTCGGCGCGCGCTTCATCGGCCCGAACTCGCTCAACCGTGGCGCGAGCGGACGCCAGGGTGGCTTCAGCGACGGCGACTTGCTGTTTGAGTTCCGCGTCATCAAGCCTGGCGAGCAATTGCCCGGCTTTTACCGAGTCCCCCTGGTCCACGAGCACTTCCGCCAGCCTTTCCTGAATGCGCGGACTGATGGTGGTCTTGACCCGTGCCTCCAATGTTCCGGTGCCCATAACCTCGCCGCGGACCTCTCCGGCAACAACCGTGTGTGCCATAACGGTGGCCGGCCTGAATTTGAGCCGATAGACGGCAAATGCGACAATGGCAGCGACGACCAGCCATGGCAGAAGTTTGCGAAAGGAAATGGGTTTCATAATGCCGTGTCACCGGTCTAGACGGGATTGCCCTCCCGCAGTACAATCGCCGCCACGACGGCGATCATGATGAGAAGTTTCGCGGGAGTTTTCATAATCGGAGTCAGACTGCATCGCCGCCCTCATGGTTTGATTTTCTGGTAAAGGGCGGGCAATCTCGTGCGATACATCTCGGCGACTTGCGGTTCCATTTCCGCCAGCGGTTTCACGGGGATGAGATCCATCACTTCGGCAGGCGTAATGTCCTGCCTCGCAGCCGCGGCGCTGTTGCCGGGCGCGGTCTCCAGCAGGGGAAAGTGCGCCTTCAATTTCGCGAGTGAATCCGCGTTGCGGTCGCTTACGACGATTTTCGCGGGCAGCGCGTTCTGCCGCCGCCAGCCTTCGAGCAAAATGCGGGTCACACCCCCGCCTCCGATAAAGCCAAGTGTTTTCGAATTCACGAGTTGATTCCTTTTATTCTTTTATTCCGTTTGCCATGGGAGCCGCAACGCGCGAACCGGCGCTGGGGACCAGCGGCCAGACGCACTGCTTCGCAATGCCGCTGGTTTTCAGATCCTCAACGCACTTGAAGAAGTTCAGCACGCAAGGTGCGCGCAACCGGTAGAAGACCTTCGACCCGCGCTTCTCGTCTTCAAGAATAGCCACGTTCTTGAGTTGACTGAGATGACGGGAGATCGTCGGCATCTCGACACCGATCATGTCGGTCAGCTCGCACACGCAGCGTTCTCCGCGCGACAATTCATCCACGATGAACAGGCGCGTCGGATGCGCGAGCGCTTTGATGATCCGGGCCTGTGTTTTGTATCGAGCTTGTGCGGCAGCAGTCATACTACGGCTTATACGCTTAGCCAATCCGCTAAGTCTGGCTTGCCGGATATTGCCAAATGCCTGCCGGGGTTTGTTGGCCGGAGAGCGCAGGGCTGGATCAGCGGGACGCCTTCGCCGGAACCGGACGCGAACTGCGCTTGGCCGCTTGGCCGCCGCATTCGTCGCAGCCAGGGTTTGGGCGCGGCGTGCATTCAATCACTTTGCCGCGCCGGTCGAATTCGAAGGTGCAACAATCATCGAGCATCTGTTTCAGCAGCGCACGGGCTCGTGGCACGCGGGACTTCGCTCCGGGGAGGGAAATGTGCAGGCGATCGGCAAGGTCCTGCGGGGTCAGTCCGTCGAACTCAGTCAACACCAACGCTTCGCGATACGGTTCGGGCAGGCTGCAAATCATCCGGCGAAAGGCCACCTTGAGCTCCCCCACTTCGCCATCGGCGGTGTCCGCCTCGGCGGGCAACGATTCCAGCACTTCCACAGTTTCTTTCTTGGTGCGGGAGTGGTCAATGATGGCGTTGCGAGCGATGTGATGGATCCAGGCCTGGAGCTTCGCGGAGTCTTGGAGTTGGCCAAGTCGCTTCTGAATTCTTACGAAGACATCCTGCAAGATGTCTTCCGCCATGGCTGGGTCAGACCCGTGTACGGATGAATTGCCCCAGCTTCCCGGCGAACTCGTGCCTGTGTCTTCATCTTAAGTCGTATTTGTTCGCTGTTATTTTGGCCAAACCGCGTGGTCTCGGCCTTTTCACTTCTTAAGACGGGCGAGTTATGAAAAGGATGCAAGGCGATGTCTGGAATGTGCCAGAACCAAATTCGCGATTTCTCTCCACCGCCTCACGTTCCAAGTTGCTGGCACATGGATTCAAGCCTCCGAAAGCTCAGTTTGCGGCATTTGTGACGACATTCGTCTCCGTGGCGGCAATTGTTACAATTAGGTAACAACCAGGTTTTCACTAGAGTCATCTGCGGCAAGGCGTTAGGATCCCTATATCTGAATAGCGACGGTCTAGCAGGCCGCGATGCGAAGATATTTATGGCGACGCATTTTGAAGAATCATTGCAGCGGGATATCGACCGAATTCGGGCCAAGATCACGCAAATGGGTGACTTGGACGACCGGGCGTTGCGGGATTGCGTCAAGGCCTTCCAACAGCGGAACCGGCAGCTCGCTTACACTGTGGTGCTGCGCGACCAAAAGGTCGATGAAGCCGAGCGGGAGATTGATCGTTTGTGCCTGGAGTTCCTGGTCCGGCAGCAGCCCGTGGCCAGCCCGTTGCGATTTGTTTACTCGACGATCCGGCTCAATCTGGAGTTGGAGAGAGTCGGTGATTACGCTGAGAGCATCGCCCGCCAGATCATCAAGCTGATTGGCATGAATGTCCAAATGCCCGCGGATCGCTTTGAGGAAATCTCGGGGCTGGCCATTCCCATGTTACGGGATGCGGTGCGCGCTTTCGTTACGCAGGATGCGGAACTGGCGCGAAAAACCATGGCCATCGAGGAGACGGTGGACGTCCTGCGCCAGCGGATCAATGTCGAGCTGATGCAGCTCCGGCAGGACAACCAGATCCCTCTGGAGGCGCTGACGCCCATGATGACGATTGCGCGCCGTTTCGAAAGGGTCTCTGACCAGGCCCGGAATATTTGCGAGGAGGTGCTTTACATGACGACCGGGGAGTATCAGCGCCATAAAGGGGGCGATGTTTACCGGCTGCTGTTTGTGGACGAACACAATTCCTGCCGCAGCCAAATGGCCGAGGCCATCGGCAGCTCTCTCAACCAGGCGAAGTTCATTTTTGCGAGCGCCGGACTGCATCCCGCCCCGATGGATCCGACCTTAATTGACTTTTTGCGGGGAAAGGGGATCGACCTTCCCCACCCGTCGCCGAAATCCATCCAGCAAATCCCCAACCTGGATCATTATCAGATCATCGTGGCACTGGCCCCGGAAGCCCTAAAAGCATTTTCTCCCGCGCCGGCCAAGACGGTCGTGCTCGATTGGACGGTCGCGGATCCATCCACTGTGCCCGGATCCCCCACGCAAGTCCGGGCGGCGTACGAATCGACCTACCAACTTTTGCGCGATCACGTGCATGATTTGGTGGAAGCTGTGATAGGGGAAAAAGCCGGATAATACTGTAAATCAACCCATTTATGAACCACGATAATCATGCTAAATCAAGCCGGATAGCCCATCTGGGCATTTTCACCAGCGTCATAACCCTGCTTCTTGCCCTCGGCTGCGGAAAGAGCAGCAGCGATGCTCCTGCCGCAAGCACGCCGGCCGCCCCCGGGGCTTCAGCCAAAAAAATGTCCATCCAAAACATCGGGTCGGATACGATGGTGAACCTGGCGCAGGCGTGGGCCGAAGCGTACTCCAAAGTCGAGCCAAACGTTTCAGTGGAAGTTTCGGGCGGCGGCTCCGGGATCGGCATCGCGGCATTGATCAATGGCACTTGCGACATCGCCAATTGCAGCCGGGCCTTGGAACCGGAAGAAGCGGCCAAAGCCAAAGCCGCGCATGGACACGACTCGAAGGAATATCTCGTGGCTTGGGACGCTCTGGCCATCTATGTCCACCCCAGCAACCCTCGCAACGAAATCTCCGTCGAAGAGTTGAGCGACATTTACCGTGAGGGCGGCAAGATCGACAAATGGTCCCAGCTCGGCGCCACCATGGCATCTGGGGATGAGATCATCCGGGTGAGCCGCCAGAATAATTCCGGAACCTACCATTATTTCCGGGAGATGGTGGTGGGCAAAAAAAGCGACTTCAAGCTGGGCTCCCGCGACATGAATGGTTCGAAGGATGTCGTCGAGTTGGTCTCCCGCACACCCAATGCGATTGGCTACAGCGGTCTTGGTTACCGGACGGACAAGGTGAAGGTTTTGAAGGTATCGAAGAAAAAAGGAGATCCGGCGATTGAGCCGTCGATAGCGACAACCTGGGATAAGAGTTATCCGATTGCGCGCCCGATGTTCATGTATACGCCGGGACAACCTCAACCCCATGTCCAAAAATACATCGACTGGGTCCTCACACCCGCCGGCCAAAAGATCGTGGAAGAAAGCGGCTACGTTCCGCTCCAGAAAAAATGATGGACGGGAACCATCGAACCGCCGGGAATCCGTTCGGCTTTTCCTCACGAGGAACTGGGAAGCGAATAGACGGGTGCAAGTCGCAGCCAAGACGCGCCTCCTCCCCATGAACGGGAAACCAAAATTACCTCCTCCCCATGAACCGGAAGGAAGGGCGACTCCTCTCCCCGGCCCTCCCCTCGACCGAGGAGGGGAGGGAGAAGAGTCCCGGCAATGGTGGTTCGAGAGTTTTGCACGAGCTTCTCGTTGCTCCAGTTTCTAATTGCGAATGACAGCATTGCCCTCACCTCAACCCTCTCCCATCCGATGGGAGCGGGGGGAGACTCCACGATGAATGCCGCAAGCCATCGTCCGCGCCGCCGCGCTGTGGAAGTGGCGGCGGAAAAAGGGATTGAAGCGTTGATCTACATCTGCGGGATCAGCGCGATTGTTTTCGTTTTCGCGATCTTCTTTTTCGTGTTTCGCGAAGGCGCCCCGATCCTGGCGAAGCTCGATCTCCGCAAGTTTCTTTTTACGCTTTCCTGGTACCCGACATCCTTGGGTGAACCGCGTTATGGCGTCGGCGCGCTCATTGTCGGAACTTTGAGCGTGACGGTTCTTTCGATGGTGATGGCCGTCCCTTTTGGCCTGGGCGCCGCCATTTTTCTCTCGGAATTTTGCGGTCAGAAAACCAAGGAAAGCCTGAAAATCACCATCGAACTGCTCGCGGCCATTCCCAGTGTGGTGTGGGGATTTATCGGACTGACCGTGATGAACGTGGTGATTCAAAAGGTCTTTCATGCTCAAGTGGGCCTGAATGTGCTGAATGCTTCGATCCTCCTCGCGTTGATGAGCGTGCCAATCATGGTGAGCATCGGCGAGGACGCCCTCAAAGCCGTGCCGGATTCGTATCGGGAAGCAGCCCTCGCCCTGGGCGCCACCCGCTGGCAGCTCGTCCGCCGCGTCCTCATCCCGGCCGCCAAAAATGGCCTCCTGGCCGCGGTGTTGCTGGGGGTTGGCCGGGCGGTTGGGGAAACCATGGCGGTCCTCATGGCCACGGGGCACTCGGTCAACATCCCCCACAGTGTTTTTGACTCCGTCCGCACTCTCACCGCCACCATAGCCGCCGAACTCGGGGAAGCGGCCCATGGTTCCGATCATTATCGGGTTCTGTTCTTGATCGGGATACTCCTTTTTGGCATCACCTTCGTGGTCAATCTCACCGCCGATTTGATCGTGAAAGGAATCCGCCGGAAGTAACCGCTGCCCTTATGTTTCAGGAAACTGCCTTCACTCGCCAAAAAAAGCGCCAGGAACTTCTGGCCAAATGCATTTTTGGAGCGATGGCCCTGGCCATGATTTTGCCGTTGCTCATCATCATCACCTATCTCGTAGCCAAAGCCTGGCCCCTGCTCACGTGGGAATTTCTCACGTCCAATCCGACCAATGGGATGCGCAAAGGCGGGATCTGGAGTGCCCTCCTGGGAACGATCTACCTCGTGATCATCTCCCTGGCCATCGCGGCGCCGATTGGCGTTCTGGCCGCGGTTTATTTGAACGAATATGCCCGGGACAACTGGGTGACCCGCATCATCCATTTGGCCGTTGTCAACCTCGCCGGTGTCCCGAGCATCGTCCACGCCTTGTTCGGGCTTGGCGCTTTTGTGCTTTTTGCCCGGCTGGACCGGTCCATACTCGCCGCTTCGTTAACCCTCGCCATCATGACTCTTCCCGTCATCATTGCGTCCACCAAGGAAGCCCTGGCCTCCGTCCCGGTCAGCTTTCGCGAGGCTTGCTGGAACGTCGGAGCCACCCGGTGGCAAACCATCCGGTCCATCGTCCTGCCAAACTCCATCAGCGGCATTCTGACCGGCGTGATTCTCCAGGTCTCGAGAACCGCGGGCGAGACCGCGCCCATCATGTTCACCGGCGCGGTCTTTTACCGAAAGATCGAGGAGGGGAACCTGTTCGCCTACGGTTTGAGAGACCAGTGTATGGCGCTCTCGATGCATCTCTACACGGTCACGACCCAGGTAACCAACGCTCCCGAAGCCCTGCCGTACGCCATTGCCGTGGTGCTCCTGGGCGCCGTTCTTTCTGTCAACGCCACGGCCATCGTCTGCCGGGTCTACCTCCGTTCGCGGAAAAAATGGTGACGCCGAGCGCTCCAACTGAATCTCCCGCGCCGCGAAACAAGGTGGAAATCCGCGGCCTTCGTGTCAGCTACGGCGGGAAGGAAGTAATTCACGGGATTTCGTTCGACATCCACGAGAACGAGATTCTCGGCATTATCGGCCCAGCGCAATCCGCCAAGACAACTCTGCTCCGCTGCATCAATCGCACGATTGACTTTGCCGCCAATGCCCAAGTCCAGGGCGCCATCCTGATCGACGGCCAGAACATCCGCGCCTTAGGCCGTTCGAAATCCGCTACGAATCCGGTCCCTGGCGGGCCCGCGCGGGAGCCCATCGCCAGCGTCTACGAACTGCGCCGAAAGATCGGGATGGTCGCCCCGCTCCCGGTCGGCCTCCCATTGACGATTTATGATAACGTCGCCTTTGCCCCCCGTTCTGGCGGTATGCGCCTCAAATCGGAATTGGACGTCCTGGTCGAGAAATGCTTGCGACAAGCCGCGCTCTGGGATGAGGTGAAAGACCGCCTCGACACGCTCGGCACCAAGCTCAGCGGCGGCCAGCAGCAACGCCTCACCATCGCCCGCGCCTTGTCCCATCAACCCGAAATCCTCTGCCTGGATGAATTCAGCATCGCCATCGATCCCGTCACGACCATGCGCATCGAAGACGTTTTGAAGGAACTACGGAAGGACATGACCATCATCCTCGTCACCAACCTTGTCCAGCAAGCGCGGCGGCTCGCGGCCCGGACGATGTTTCTCTGGAACGGCGACATCATCGAGATCGATCGCACCGAAGTCATTTTCGGCGACAGCTCGGCCGACAAACGGACCTACGAGTACGTCAACGGAATCTTTGGATGAGCAACACGGAAACGCATAGCATCACCACGAAGGACCTGTGCCTTTGGTATGGCCGATTTCAGGCCTTGCGCAATGTCACGACCTCGATCCGGGAAGGGTTGATTACCGGGTTGATCGGCCCTTCCGGCTGTGGGAAAACCACGTTGCTCCGGTGCTTCAACCGCGTCAATGAGCGCTATGGCAACGTCACTACGACCGGGGAAATCAAGCTTCTGGGCAAGAATATTTATGACCCGGATGTCTCGCTCATCGAATTGCGCAAAGGCGTCGGGATGGTCTTTCAACGGCCCAACCCCCTGCCCATCACCGTTTACGAAAACGTTATTT
>ORMF011947147.1_pt1 | contig 12302 bp, 11 predicted proteins | sample 1779871 | NCBI WGS metagenome assembly ORMF01 (sample SAMEA104232316, study PRJEB22302) | groundwater metagenome | biome: forest; feature: aquifer; material: groundwater | place: USA | collected 2011-08-07 | depth 5.4 m | reverse complement strand
GCGGCGCGCAAGAAATATCATAACCAGCGCAATCCAGCGCTGCGCGGTGGACCAAACATCGGAGACGACGGTGTCCGTTGTTCCGCTGCCCAGTGACGAGATGAAGGGGCGCATCATCGGCCGTGAAGGGCGCAATATCCGCGCCTTCGAGACCCTTACCGGCGTAGATCTGATCATCGACGATACGCCTGAAGCGGTGGTGCTCTCCGGGTTCGATCCTGTACGGCGGGAAGTCGCGCGCATTTCGCTGATAAATCTGATCGTCGATGGCCGCATCCATCCTGGGCGCATCGAAGAGACGATCAACAAAGCGCGGGCCGAGGTCGAGCAGCGAATCCTCGAAGCGGGCGAAAACGCAGTACTCGAGACCGGGCTCACGGGTGTATCGCCCGAGATCCTCCGGCTGCTCGGCAAGATGAAGTACCGCACGAGCTACGGCCAAAATGTACTGGACCATTCGATAGAGGTGAGCCACCTCTGCGGCCTGCTGGCGGCTGAACTGAATGCCGATGTGCAGGTCTCAAAGCGCGCGGGACTGTTTCACGACTTGGGAAAGGCCATCGACTTCGAAGTCGAAGGGCCCCATGCCGTGATCGGCGCCGACATCCTACGCCGTAATCGAGAGTCGCCGGAAGTCATTCTTGCCGTGGAAGGCCACCACTACGATGTGGAACCGACCACGGTCGAGGCCATTCTGGTTATCTGTGCGGACTCGATCTCAGCCGGCCGGCCGGGCGCTCGGCGGGAGACGCTCGAGACATATGTCAAGCGGCTAAAGAAGCTGGAAGAGATTGCGGACAGCTATCAGGGAGTCGAGAAGGCCTATGCGGTCCAGGCAGGGCGTGAAATCCGACTGATCGTGAAGCCCGAGCAGATCGACGACCTGGCGGCCATCAAACTGGCCCGCGACACGGCTCGCAGGATCGAAGAGGAGATGGAATATCCGGGACAGATCAAAGTTACCGTAATCCGGGAATCGAGGGCGGTGGATTTCGCAAAATAGGTCGACTGGAGTAATGGAGTGACGGAGTGATGGAGTGGTTAAGCGGCCGACTTTCCCCAATACTCCGTTACTCCAACACTCAAACACTCCAACTCTCCCGCAAGGTAACTTCATCGTGGGCTGCTGCGTCTAAATAGCGCGGTTAGGAAGCTCGGCCTTGGATGAGAATTCTGATGGTCGGCGACGTCGTCGGCAAGCCGGGTCGCGAAGCCGTTCAATCGCTGGTCCCAATGCTCCGAGCGACTCGTCATGCGGACTTCGTGATCGTCAACGCCGAGAATTCGGCCGGTGGAATCGGTATCACTCCGGACATCGCAAAGAACCTGATTGAGCGAGTTGGCGTGGACGTCATCACGCTGGGGAACCACGCATTCGCCAAACGGGAAGTCCACACGTATTTGGATGAGGAGCCGCGAATCATTCGCCCCGCCAATTATCCGGATGGAGTTCCTGGGCGCGGTTTCGGAGTTTTCAAGACGGAAGGCGGCCCTGTCGGCATCGCGGTTTTTCAGGCTCGCACATTTATGGATGCAGTCGACGACCCATTTCGTGCGGCCGACCGCGTGTTAGAAGAGATTCGAAAACAGACGTTGACCATCTTCGTGGAGATCCATGGAGAGGCTACCTCCGAAAAGCAGGCTTTCGCCTGGTACGTCGACGGTCGCGCGAGCGCCGTGGTAGGCTCCCATACGCACGTGCAGACCGCCGATGAGCGAATACTGCCGGGCGGAACGGCTTACCTATCGGATGTAGGGATGACAGGCCCCATCAATTCAGTTATCGGAATGCGAAAGGAGATCGTCATCCCGAGGTTTCTGACGCAGATGCCGGCGAGATTTGAAGTCGCCGATGGGCCGTCCAAGCTTTGCGGCGTTGTCGTTGACGTAGATCGAAGCACTGGTTGTGCAGAGCAAATCGAGCGGATTCAAGTCGGCTCGGATGATGTAGAATAGAAGCGTAATCCGGGCCGACGGCCGGGATACGGATTAGGAGGTCTATGGTGAGAGAATATTCCAGGCGCATTGCAATGAAGGGAGCAGGACTTGCTCTGATTGCTTGCAGCGCGTTTTCTGCCGTCCCTGCGCAGGCGCAAAACGGGGAGATCCGAGTGTATGCCGGCGATCCGGCCCAACAGACCGGTCTCGGAATTAAGGGATGGGGCAGCGGAGAGGCCCAGGAGTCCGAGGATCATGTTTATATCGGCAGCAAGTCGCTCAAGATCGTGACCCACGGACTCTATCAGGGAGTCCGCCTCGTCCTTCCGACCGCGCTCAAGCTGAAGGGGCTGATGGATGACAAGTCGGCATACCTGCAGTTCCTGGTCGTGCTGCCATCCAAGGACACCGTTGGTCGCATGGGGGGTGACTATTTTGGCGGGCCAGGCGGCTTGAGCGGCCGCGGTGGACGCCGAGGGGGTGCGGGTGGACCCGGTGGATTGGAAGGAGGTCAGGGCGGAGCGGGTGGCACGGGCGAGACGCGCCTGATCAAGCCGAAACCGTTGGCAAATCTTCGAATCGTCCTTGTCACCTCGGACAATAAGCGAACGGAAACCCTGCTCCCGCTGGATTCGGCCGTCATAACCCGCGAGGACTGGAGCACCGTTGCAACTCCGCTGGTGGCTTTGACGGGTTTGAAGCTGACGAACGGCGAATTGAAAGAGGTCGATATCTTCGGTGATTCTCCGGCGACGATCTACCTCGGCGAAGTGCGGGTATTGCGAGACGAGACCCCCATTCGGGTGGACGACTTATCGGAACAGACGATCGCCGTGAATGACACGGTCACATTCGTCGCTTCCGCGGACGCTGGCGTTACCCCGCTCAAATATGAATGGGATTTCGACGCGTCAGATGGCGTGAATGTGGACGCCGAAGGCCGTGTGGTTAAGCACAAATACCGCAAAAGCCCGAAGGACAGCAAGAACAACACCGTGCCGATCACGGTTACGTTGACGGTCAGCGATCCCTACGGCTTGAAGAAGTCGGTCGTGCGGACGACGAAGGTCTATGTGACCCTGTAAGAATCTACTCGGAAGTGTGGAGGGTGGAAACCCGCAGGTCCCTCGCCTTCACACTTCCACACTTCTTACCCTCCTACCCTCGGTGTGTCCGTCGAGAACGGTACGGCCGGCTCCGCGGGAGCCTCTCTCCGTTGCGACCGCTGCGCCCATTATTCCTGAACAATTACCCCACCCTCTCGATACACCTACCACCGACTGTTCCCCACGTCGTCCAGCGGACGCCCTTCCCGGTCTGTAACCGCGAACGAAAACCTGAGCGGCTGTCCGCAGCGCACGGCTTTCACGATCACCTGGTTGTCGCCCGGCTTCAGTGTTACGTCGGCCGACGCGGGGGCATGAGCGAGCGACGGGCGGAACGGCTCATGGGAGTGCCGCAGCAGGATCCGCTGGCTGTTCAGCCAGACCTTTACGCCATCATTGGTATGCGTCAAGATTCGGGCGTCTGTAGTGGCCGGGACATGAAGCGTCGTGATTCCATAGGCGACTCCCGCGCTTCCGTTCAAGAGCGATTCGAGGTCCATCACATTTTCCGTGAAGGCATGTCGCTGCCAGCGGATGAGACCGCCGTCCCGCCCGAGGTAGTCGTTTTCCAGGCCCGGCTTGTCCTCCGGGCCATAAGCGTGGTCGAAGCCCTCGTCAGCGAGGTTGCGGAACGGACCGACGAACCACCAGCAAGAGCCGCCAAACAGCGGCAAGTCGATTGAGACTGCCGGCGCGGACTCAGGCGTCATCACGAACGTGACCTCGTTGCGCGCATTTAGCGATACCTCTTCGGGAACGCGGACGACAAAGCCGTAGCGCGCCATCCCGCCCCGAGCCAGCATCTGCCGCTGTCCCTGCGCTCCGGGAACGGCGACCTGCCATCCTTCCGGCACACCCAGTGCGACCTTGCCCATGAAGTCCGCTCCCGTGAGGTTACGGACAGCAATCGTGAAGCTCATTGCCCGGTTTGGGACGATCGCCGGGCCGTTCTCACCATAATCGACGGTGAATTCGTATCCGTCCAATCCGTAAATCGCCGTGCTGGAAGATGCGGCCAGCAGAGGCAAAATGGACGTGTTCTCTCGCCAATTGATCGCCGGCGGCGGGGGCGACGAAAGCGCCGCTTCCATTAACGCGGAGTCCGCTGAAGTCGACACCGCCGTCTCCGATCCCGCGGATTCCGCAGTTGTGGCCGGAGTTTCGGCGAAATCGGCGGGCGGTTCGGTCGATGGCGGAGCATCCGTGGGCGCCGCCATCCCGATGGACGGGGCCGCCGATTCAACGGGGGCCGTCGTGGATATTGCCGCCTCAGCCGGCATGGGAGAAGGTTCCTCGGACGGCGGCAATGGGTCGATCTCCAGGTGCTCGGCGCGCTGATTGGTTTCCGGCAAAGGAGCGGCAGCGGTCTGCTCGGGCGAAAGATCCGGAGCCGCAGATGTAGTCGATGGCGCTGCTGCATCCGACTCGTCGGCAATCGTTGGCGTTGGAATTACTACTGGTGGTTCAGCAGCAGGAGCGGGTTCCTCCAGAACATCGACCAGCGCGATGTCGGGACACTTCGCGGCGACCATCAACTCTGCGATCTCGACCGTGTGATCGACAAGATCCGAAACAGTATGTTCAACCTTCAAATCTACTACGCCCCACCCCAATACGACAGCATCACCCAGCGGCTGTATCCAGTTCGCCGGGAGCCCTGTCTTGCCCTGGACGATTCCCAGAAGTCCACCGACCGCGGCGGCATTCGTCTGGGTGCCGTATCCCAGACCGGCCGTCGCGGAGAGAGTCGTCCCGAAGTCACCCTTGCCATAGAGTAAGCCCGCGACCGAGAATCCGATATTCATAGGCGCATCGGCAAAGTTTTCGTGCCCGAGGGCATTGATAATTCGGCTTCGTGTATCGATCAGGCTGGCGTCCGCGCGGAAGGCGTCGCGCGCGATCCGCACGGCCTGCGTGGTACGGCTGTTCTCCGGGATCATGGCGATGCCGACCTCGATCAGCAGCAGGGGATCGCTCACGAAGAAGGCGGCGCTCTCCATTGCCGCCCAGAACATGGCGGCCCAGACGCCGTCCGCGGCATGGTCGATGACGGCATCGCGATATGCGTTGCTCGCGGCGGTCTGGGGCGCACCGGGCGCCGTCATTCCCCAGACGTCGCACCGGCTGACCCCTCGCTGCCCGGTCTTGAACCAGTTGTTGAATGAGCCGGAGATCGGAGCGCGCAGTCCCCGGCGGAGGTTACTCGAAGCCCAGCCGAATTCATCCCATGAGTAGGCGATATGATCGGCCCACACGTCGGCCAAATCGTCGGAGGACTGGTCGATTCCCTTGGTTCGAAGCAAATGGAGCCAGACGAGCTGGAAGTCCATGCCGTCGTGGGCGGCCGGCTGTCCGGGCATCGGATCGTAGAACTGGATGCTCCGGAGGTCCGTCCCTTCCAGGCCCACACCGAGGGTCGCGCCGGCGTTCCGGCCCAGCCACCCGCCGGCGACCTTGTCGTGATACTGCTCACGCGTGATCTGCCGTACTGCCATGTCGTCCTCCGCTAGACTCGGTCTACACCCGCCATTTTAGGCGGTTGGCGAGTTGGTGTCAAGGGGAATGAAGTCATTGGAGCGACTTGTCTACTTCACCTTGCCGCCGCCCGATCGCACGCGATCGAGAATGAAATCCCGGGCTTCCGCATCCAGATCGGCCAGCGGGAATGTGATGAACTGGGCCCGGGAGAGGAAGAGGAGCCAGACCTCGTCGAAGCGCCAGACTTCCTTGATCGCCGGCCATATTATCTCGCCTACCCCGGAGTCGGCCGTGATCCTGAGACGTTCGGGGGTCATCTCAATGGTTACTTCGGGGACCTTCATCAGACGCAGTTTGCCAATCGCTGCGCGGTAGTGCACTAAGTAGAGCGCAACAGCGGTTGCAACCATCAATAATAGGAGCGTGCCGTAGACGCCGATCTCCCACGACCTGTCACCGGTCGCAAGTAAGTAGCTGAACATCGCGACCGCCAAGACGAAGGCCGCCGCTCCTGCCCAGCCGACTGCCCTCGACCAGAACCGCCAGACCGCTCGACGCAGAAGAGGTTCGGAGAGATGCAGAGTGACCGTGCGAGTCATCGCAGATGGGTAGCGGACTGTTCGTTAACCCTTTGCGCAGCACGATTAGTCACCAATATGAACTCCTCGATCACGGCGCCGTCCGGCTCGATGGCGCGGATGTTCATGGAGCTGCCGTTCACAGTGATCTCGCAGTGGTGGTGGGCCTTTTTGGCTGCTTTGGTGAACGGGGTGTCCAGCCTGACATCGTAGAGCGGCGCTCCGCCGCCGCCGCTCACTATGTAGTGGATCCCATTGGCGAGGTGGTGCTGGTAGTTGTGGTCATGACCGCTTATTACTAGCTGGACATTGCCGGCCTTGAAAATCGGTTCCAGACGGTTGCGAAGAGCTAGCGATGAGACGCGTCGGTTCTCGATCGCCACGCACGTGTATGGTGTGTGGTGGAAGAACACGATCCGCCACACGGCGCTTTTGTGGGCGGCCAGGTCTTTGCGCAGACACTCCTCCTGGGCGCTGTGCTCGGAGGTTGGCCGATTGCTGTTAAGTGCGACGAAGTGTGCGTTTCCGTAGTCGAACGAGTACTCTTCCGCCACGTCGAAGTACTTGAAATAGGGAGCGCCCTTGCGCTCATGGTTGCCGAGAGCGGGATACATCGGGGTCTCGCGCGCCAACGGCAGCACGGTCGGCCAGAATTCGTCGTCCCATAACGACTGGATCTCGCCGTTCTGGACCAAGTCGCCGCTCTGGAGCACGAAATCGGGCTTGAACTGGAGCATTTGCCGAATGACCGCGGAATGTATCAGCGGCTGGCTGCGGTTGTCGCCGTAAGCCGCGAACTTGAAGGGCTGCTCGGGCGTAGCCGCAGTACGGAACGTGTTCAGGCCACTTTTCTTGCCCTCGCATTCCACCTCATAGGTGTACACCTGGTAGGGCTTCAGGCCCTGGATGTGGACTTTGTGGTAGATCGCGGGCTTCGCCTCTTTGGCGACACCTTTGAGTTTTTGGCCCGCCGGTCCATAAGTCACCTTGCCGGCAGTCTCGATATCACTCACCCAGCAGACGGTGATCCCATCGGTCTTGGGGTTCTGCAGGTATGGTCCTTTCGCAATGCCTTCCGCGCGGGCGGACGGTGGATTCAATAGGACCGATAGGACGGATAGGACGGATAGGACCAATCGGACTGAAAAAGATTGGGCAGTTATCATGTGTCTCCTGGAGTTGCGTTCTCGTCTAACATTAACTGAGGGATTCATCGCACTTATGTTACAGCATGATCCATCCAGTATTCCAGTATCTGTGTCTCTTTGAAATCGCGCCACACTATCCGTGCAGGTGGCGCGCCGCCCAGACATGCCCGGGGGATCAGCCCTACGACCTCGCTCCAGAGTTCACGTACGCCAAACAGCTCTGCACGCGTCCGAACGTAGTCGAAGATTGCCGGCAGCGGAGTCCTATCCGGCATGGTTACGTTCATGGAGACCTGCGCGATCTCGCGGGACTCAAGCCACCATCCGAGGGCGCGCACGCCTTCAAGCTCGGGCAGTTTCTCCCGATCCGCCCGAATCTCCAGTGCGATGGCGGTTGCGGGCTCGGCAGATTGCGCCTTCAAATTGATATTGTATGCCGCCAAAGGGGCGCGGGCGCCGACCATCGTTACTCCCGCCGTAGGGTGAACCCGGCGCGGACCGGCATCCGGTTCCAATCCGCCGAAAAGCGTCGTTCCCAGGACTCCGCGGCCTGCCCGCCGGATCGCAGGAAGCGCGGAACGGCTGCCAGGCTTGGCCGACTCGCCATAGAAGTAAATGGGGATTTTCAGCTCGCGTCCGAGGTCGTCGGCAATCTGATGGGAGAGCGCGACGCACTGCTCCATCGTGATCTCGCGGATCGGGACAATGGGGACCACGTCCACTGCGCCGTGACGGGGATGGACCCCTTTGTGCTGCGGTAGATCGATGCTCTCGACCGCGATCCGCCCCGCCGCCAGCACAGCCATTCGAATGGATTCCGGTCCACCGAGAATCGTCACGACCATCCGGTTGTGATCGGCGTCCGATGACCAATCCGCGAGGATCGCCTTTGGCACATCCTCAACGGCCCGGAGGATTGCGCGAATGACCTCCGGTCTCCGTCCCTCGCTGAAGTTGACGGCGGACTGGATCACCGGCCCGGGGTCAAGTCTTTGCACCGAGGATCGTCTCCAGCTTCTCGGCGAGTTTACTGAACTCGTTCTTGCTCACTGCCCCGATGGCCCCCGCTTCCATGAGACGGGAATTGTTTTCCGCGTTCGCGCTGACGGCCACCACTTTCGACCGCAATTTGGTATCGACAATCTCGCGAATCAGGTCCTCGCCCAGACCGTCTGACAACTGATAATCCACGAGGATGACATCGAAGTCCCCTTCTTTCAGACGCTGTCTTGCCTCCGCGAGATCAGCAGCGCCCACGACTTCATGACCGATCAGGAATCGGCGCTGTACAACGGCCCGAAAGGGTGTATGATCGTCGACGTATAGTACTCGCATGGGCTGAAGGAGAAAATTCGTGAGTCGTGATTCGTAATGAGCAAAAACAAGCGAATCCGGTGACGGATCACGGATCACACATCACGACTAACCAATTCCTCTTCCCCACGGGCCACGGAACTCCTCCTGCGGGAATCTGCCTTGCGGGTATACTTCGCGATGGAAATTCGCTTGAATGGTCGAGTTGATCGGCTATAACTCGGAAAGTCACAGTGGCGTGCTTTGATCGTCCGGTCTAACGTGCGAAATTGCGTCCGTCATTCGGCGTACGATTGAAACAGCAGCGCGAAAATCCGGGTCTTATATGGTATGGAGACTGTGGAGCAAAAGCCGAGCCATATGCGAGCGAGTGAACGAACTCAGGAAGTTGTGCCCGTGGACACGCCGGATTCATTGGAAGTCAAGTCCGGCCCGTCCGTGGGCGGTTCCAGCCGACTGGCCCAGGCAATGGGAATCCTATTCTTTCTGCTGGGGATAGGCATCATCGCCTTCGTACTCCTCCAGGCCTTCCATCTTTACCAAGATCCCACGGGCGGTGCTTCAGCCGGAACGGCCCCAGATCGAACGACGGATCAAATCGGAAAGGACCTCATCGCCCTCGTCGTGAAGATCGCCCTCCTATTCCTCGGCAGTATCTCCGGATCCCTTATCGCAAACAAAGGCATCAACCTCTACTTCTCTGCCCTGCGGCATGAGTGAATCTGGTATACTCTACCGGCCTTCGGGCTAACACACACCAGGGCTTTGGAGCGATCGGGTCCCCGCGCAGGCGCGGGGTGGTCCTCCCTGAATGCGATGATGAAGTGACAGGGTGAAACCGTGACGAAATGAACGAGCAGCACCGCTGTTCATGCACGCGTTCATCCCTCATCCTTCCTACCTCATCCTTCAACTGCCCTGGGCGGATAAAAAACCAAGGAGAACTGTTTTGGCATCCCTTTCCATGAAGGAGCTCCTGGAAGCAGGAGTTCACTTCGGCCATCAGACGCGCCGCTGGAACCCCAAAATGAAGCGATTCATTTATGGCGCGCGTAACGGCATTTACATTATCGACCTCCACCAGACCCTGAAGATGTTCGAGGACGCACAGGCGTTCGTACAGGAGATGGCGCAGAACGGCGGCAACATCCTCTTCGTCGGAACCAAGAAACAGGCGCAGGACGCAGTTTATGAAGCTGCCACACGCTGCCGGCAGTATTTCGTGAACCAGCGATGGCTCGGCGGAATGCTCACCAACTATCGCACGATCCTCATCAGGGTGAAGCGTCTGGAAGAGCTGAACAAGATGGAAGCGGACGGCACGCTCGAAAAGCTGACCAAGAAAGAAGCAAACCAGCTTCTGGAACAGCGGAACAAGCTGGAGCGATATCTCGGCGGCATAAAAACAATGCCAAAGCTGCCGGATGCGATATTCATCGTCGACCTTAAGAAAGAAAAAATCGCGCTCGCTGAAGCGCGAAAGCTGGAAATTCCTGTCGTCGCCATCGTCGATACTAACTGCGATCCCGACGAGGTCGATTACATCATCCCCGGCAATGACGACGCCATCCGGGCGATCAAGCTGATCTCGAACCGCATCGCCGACGCGGTCATCGAGGTTCGGCAAGAAGCGTGGGACGCCGAAGAGGCCGCCAAAGCAGCCGTGGGCGACGAGGGCGCAGAGAAGCCGGATACGGATATCATCGCGGCCGCGCCGGGCGATGCGGCGGATGCCGTGATCGTAGCGGGCGAAGAAGAAGACGAGTATGCCCGGATGGCGCGCATGGCTGAAGAGGGCGATGAGGGATTCGAAGACGAAGACGTCGTGGACGCGGAAGCATAAGGGTTGAATGAAACGGTGATTTAGGACGTATAGGACCTATATATCCGCGCACACAGACAGGAGTTACACATGGAAATAACCGCCCAGATGGTCGGGCAGCTGAGAGAGCAAACCGGCGCGGGAATGATGGAGTGCAAAAAGGCGCTCACCGAAGCCGGTGGTGACATAGAGAGAGCACGCGACATCCTTCGCGCAAAGGGGCAGGCGGGCGCTGAGAAGCGCGCCGGCCGCGCCGCGGCGGACGGGGTGGTCGCGGCCGTCGTAACGGACAATGCGGCTTCCCTTGTTGAGTTGAATTCCGAAACGGACTTCGTCGCCCGCAACGAAGAGTTCAAGTCGCTTGCCCATGAGATCGCGAAAGCCGCTGCCGGACATCCGCACGACGATGTTTCCGGGATCATGTCCGTGTCATTACCGGGAGGACATACTGTTCGAGAGAAACTCGACGAGGCGCTCGCAAAGATGCGCGAGAACCTGGTGCTGCGGCGAACGGCGCGGTTTGAGGCCGGTCCCGACAGCGTTTTCGCGGCCTATATCCACACAGTAACGAACAAGATCGGCGTGCTCGTCGAACTCAAAGGCGATCCCAAGAGTGACTCTCAGAAAGAGCTCGCCCGCAGCATCGCCATGCACGTTGCCGCCTCCAAGCCGCAGTTCCTGAGTCGTGAAGACGTTCCAGTTGATGTCGTCGAGCGCGAGAAGCAGGTTCTGGCGGAAAAGACGCGCAACGAAGGCAAGCCGGAAGCCGCCGTGCCGAAGATCGTCGAGGGACGGATCGGCAAGTTCTTCGAGCAGGTCTGCCTGGTAGAACAGCCTTATGTCCGCGACCCCAGCAAGAAGATCGGGCAGCTCGCAAAGGACGCGGGCGCGGAAGTCCGCCGGTTCGCGCTGTTTCAGGTAGGGCAGGAGTAGAGAAATATAGGACTTATAGGAAGCTATAAGACCTATTAGAAAACGAGCGAGAGTTGAACGAGCGCGGCTGTCTACAGGGAGTGTGCCACCGTGGCTGAGCCACGGTGGCAGCGAGTCCTGATAAAGCTCTCCGGCGAGGCGTTTGCCGGAGGGCGCGATTTTGGGTTCGATCTGGGCACGTTTCGCTTTGTGGCCGGCGAGATCGCGGACGTGCACAACGCTGGGGTTGAAGTGGCGGTCGTCGTCGGAGGCGGCAATGTCATGCGGGGCGCTGTGGCCGCCGAAAGCGGGACGGAGCGGGTGGCGGCAGACGGGATCGGAATGCTGGCGACGGTACAAAACGCGCTCGCCCTGCAGGATGCCCTGGAAAAGCTCAGCGTCGACACGCGCGTCCAGACCGCGATCGCCATGTCCACCCTCGCGGAGCCGTTTATTCGCCGGCGTGCGATACGTCATCTGGAAAAGCGTCGAGTGGTAATCCTGGCCGCAGGTACCGGAAATCCCTATTTCTCCACCGATACCGCGGCCGTTCTCCGCGCCCTGGAGCTGAGGGCCGGCGCGGTGCTGAAGGCGACCAACGTAGATGGCGTCTACGACAAGGACCCGCGCAAGCACTCCGACGCCAAGCGGTTCACCACGCTCGATTATGATTACTGTTTGGACCACAAATTGGGCGTTATGGACATGACTGCTTTCGCCCTGTGCGCCGAAAACGACCTGCCGATCGTCGTCTTCAGCATTGCCGAGGCCGGTAATGTTCGTCGCGCAGTCTTCGGAAATGAAATTGGGACGGTCGTAGCGCGGAAACCGTAAATGGTGAGTGGTGAGTATTCAGCTGTCATTACTAGAAGCCATCTCATAAATGTCTGAGCAGAATTAGGATGCATCCCAAGTGAACGAATCCGAGGAAGTTCTCCTCGTACCACTCGTACCTTACAACCAGTCTTCGGTAGTTATGCAGCCAAGCAAAGAGCCGCTCGATTTT
>ORMF011903308.1_pt1 | contig 12303 bp, 16 predicted proteins | sample 1779871 | NCBI WGS metagenome assembly ORMF01 (sample SAMEA104232316, study PRJEB22302) | groundwater metagenome | biome: forest; feature: aquifer; material: groundwater | place: USA | collected 2011-08-07 | depth 5.4 m | reverse complement strand
CCGACGTGCAGGGCTCGGTCGAAGTACTCAAATCGACACTGCAAAAGATGTCCAGCGAACGCGTGAAAGTAAAAGTCGTGCGCTCCGGCGTCGGCGCGATTACCGAGTCGGATGTACTACTCGCGTCCGCAACTCAAGCTGGATCTTCGTCAACCGCGGTCGTGATCATTGGTTTTAACGTTCGTCCCGAGTCACGCACTGGCGATCTCGCTAAACAGGAAGGTGTGGACATTCGCCTGCACTCGATCATCTATAAGGTAGAAGAGGAAATTAAGGCGGCGATGATCGGGATGCTCGACAAGATCGAGCGGGAGAAAATCCTGGGCAAGGCCGAAGTTCGCGAGGTCTTCCGTGTGCCGAAGATTGGAGTCGTTGCCGGTTGCATGGTCATCGACGGAATCATGAAGCGCAACGCGCGCGCCCGTTTGATTCGCGATAGTGTCGTGTCGTGGGAAGGCAACATCATTTCCCTGCGCCGCTTCAAGGACGATGCCTCCGAAGTGCGCGAAGGCTTTGAATGCGGTATCGGTCTGGAAAACTTTAACGACATCAAAGTGGGCGATCAGATCGAAGCCTACGTGATCGAGAAAGTAGCCGCGACGGAGTTATAGGCTGCGCGGCAGGTTAGCGAAGTTTAGAGTTCAAGCTTTAGCTTGCCGCGTGCACCAAAGACAACCTAAAGGTTGAACTCTAAACTTTTGCTATGCATCGCCCAGAGCGCATCGCTGAAACCTTGCGCGAAGAGATTGCGCAGATCGTGGGTTACGAGTTGGAAGACCCGCGCTTGACCCTGGTCACCGTGACGGAAGTTCGCGTGAGTGACGACCTTCGCGACGCCAGCGTTTATGTCACGGTCCAGGGCGATGAGAAGGAACACCTGACGGCCCTGCGCGCGCTGCAACACGCGGCGCCGTACGTCCGAAAGCAACTCGGCTTTGCGCTGAACCTGCGGCACACCCCAGCGCTTCACTTTGTCCGCGACACTGTGGAAGAAAAGGCGGAACGCGTCAGTTCCCTGCTCGAGAAGATCGAACCCGTTAGTGAAAGGACGAAGGATGCGGAATAATTGCGAATATCGGATTGTGAATTGCGAATTCAATTCGCCGTTCAATCCGAAATTCGCAATTCGAAATCCGCAATCTAGTAATGCTTAGCCAAGTAGTTGAACTCATTGAAAACAAGAATCGCTTTGCGATTACTTCCCACATTCGCCCCGACGGCGACAGTCTTGGTTCCTCGCTGGGTCTCTTCTGGCTCCTGCGCGCGCTCGATAAAGACGTCGAAGTCATCATGCGCGATCCAGCGCCGCCTGCGTATCAAAAACTTCCGGGCGCCGGCAGTATTCGAGTGACGCCGGCCGTCGACCGGACGTATGACGGCGTGTTCGTCATCGAATGCTCAGACATCGACCGCCCCGGGCTGATCGATCTGGAAAAGCAGTTCGTCGTCAACATCGACCATCATTCGACGACCGAACTGTTCGGCACTGTTAATTGGATCGATTCAACCGCGTCGGCCGTCGGCGAGATGATCTATAACCTCTGCAAAGCCACCGGCGTCCGGGTGACAAAAGAAATCGCTGAGTGCGTCTATACGGCCCTGCTCACAGATACCGGATCGTTTCATTACTCGAACACTACTGAGCGAACGTTCAAGATTGCGTCTGAACTGGTGCGCATCGGCGTCAAACCGGCCAAGAGTGCGGAGGCGATTTTCGGGAGCTATCAATGGTCCAAAATCGAGTTGCTGAGCCAGGTCCTCTCGACGGCCAGACGCGATGAAACGGGTCATGTCGCCTGGATGCGCCAGACGTTGGAAATGCAGGAACGAACCCTGGCGTCGGACGAAGACGCGGACGGTTTTGTTAACTATCCCCTGGCAGTGGGCGACGTAGAAGCCACCGCGCTTTTCAAGGAATGCGCTCCGGGTGTCTATCGCACCAGCCTGCGCTCGAAAGGCGACGTCAACGTCGCGAAGATCGCCGAGCAGTTTGGCGGCGGCGGCCATCGTAACGCCGCGGGCTGCACCTTGAAAGGTGACTGGGACGAGATCGAACGGCAGGTCGTGCCCCTGCTGCGCGATGCCGTCGAGCGCGCGAACGGCCGCAAGGACGTGACCGAGGACGCGCTGGTTAGTAACGATTAGTTTAGAGGCGGGCTACCACCGGACGCGACCGTCGCTGATACGGGGCAGTAGCCCGACCGTGAGGGAGGGCTCCTAAGCAGGCGATCATTAAACGCAAAGGACGCAAAGGCTGGCGCAAAGTAACGCAAGGAGTTTTTCTCTGCGTCCCTTTGCGACCACCTCTGCGTCCTTTGCGTTTCAATTCCTCGTTGGTGACAAGTCAATATGCCTACCAAAGAGAAGAAATATAAATGGCGACGTGAGGACTACCAGGAACAAACCCGCGGGCTCCTCATGGTCCACACTGGTAACGGCAAAGGCAAGACCACCTGCGCGCTCGGCCTGATGATGCGCGCGGCTGGTCAGAATCTTAACTGTTGCATGATTCAGTTCATGAAGTCGCGCAATGACCGCTATGGCGAACACGTCTCCGCCGAAAAGCTGGGCATCGAAGTCCACACCATGGGCGACGGTTTTACCTGGGACACAAAAAACCCCGAACAGGATCAGCTGACGGCGCGCGAAACCTGGAACCTCTGCGTCGAAAAACTTCGCAGCCCCGACTATGACCTGCTTGTCTTTGATGAACTGGTTTACGTTCTAAGCTACGGCATGCTGCCGGTGGACGAAGTGCTCGAAGAAATCCGCGCGGCCCGGGAACGCCAGCCTTCACTGCACATCGTCGTCACCGGCCGCGATGCGCCCAAAGAATTGATCGAAGCCGCGGATCTCGTCACCGAAATGACGGAGATCAAGCATCCGTTTCAGGCTGGGATAAGGGCGCAAAAAGGGATTGAGTTCTGAAGGCCGCCGAGGATTTTCCCATCCCATAGCTCAATGAGTCTGCACAGCGAACGACTGAAGTGCACTGATACAGAACCGGGAGTAGCGACCGGATGCCACATTCAACTCGCGAGTCAGTGATTCCCGAACTTCGGAAGTTGAGTTTAGGATCCGGTCGCTATCGCTCCCGGTTCTGTATCAGTCGCCCGCTTCACGGGCTGGTGATCTCATGCTACGTGTTGACCAGCAGTAAACTGCTGGGCTACTTTCGACCGTCCACCGGCGCGGACTCCAGAAACTCGACTTACGCGAGCGGCGTTACCCGAAGCGTAAAAAATAAACGTGAAACTCTCGAGTCTGGGCGAACGTTCTCGATGACGTATGTCCAAACCTTCCAGAACCGGTTTCCGTCACTATCGGCAACTAGCGCTGGTGGGATCGCTGACCTTCGCGACCCTGGTTTGCCTCGGCCTCTTCACTCTCCGCGTAGCGCATTCGCACCTGTTTGCCTACCGTTATCTGATCTGGAATTTGTTCCTCGCCTGGCTGCCAATTTTGAGCGCGCTGGTGGCCTACAATCTGCAAAGGAGACATTCGTGGGCCAACTGGATTCTGGTGCCGGCTTGCGCTCTGTTTTGGCTCGTCTTTTTTCCGAATGCGCCGTACCTGATTACCGACATCATGCATTTGCAGCGGCAGACGGCGGCTCCTTTTTGGTACGACCTCATCCTGTTTGTGGCCTTTGCCTGGACTGGCTTCTTTCTGGGACTGGTCTCGCTCTTCCTGATGCAGGAAATAGTTCGCCGGGCCGCGGGTAACCCGGCGAGTTGGATCTTTGCGTTGGGCGTGCTGGCGCTGAGCAGCTTTGGAATTTATCTCGGCCGCTTTTTGCGCTGGAACAGCTGGGATGTTTTTCTCAACCCGGGGAGGTTATTTGCCGAAGTCTCAGAACAGGTGCAAGATCCGTTCACGCGCTTCCAGGCGTTCGTATTCTCAGCACTCTTCGCCTGCTTCTTTCTGGCAATGTACCTGGCGCTGGTGGCGGTCACTCATTTCCAGCAAGAGGTGCGTGAGGGCGAGGAGAAATGATGACGGTTCGTTGGAATTGATCACCGGGCGCCGTTTTGTAGTAGCATAGCCGGGCCATGTCGAAGTACATCGAATCCACACCAGATACGCGAGGGGGCAAGCCGAGAATCTCAGGAACGCGAATCACGGTTGCTGACATCGTACTGATGCATCGACGCCTGGGCCGAGCACTGGAAGAAATCTCCGGCACCTACGATCTACCTCTCGCGGCGGTTTACGCGGCAATGGCCTACTACTACGACCACAAAGACGAGATCGACCAGAGCCTGGACGAGGAAGAAGGTATGGCCGAGGCTTTCAAGAAGGATAATCCATCACGTTTGCGAGAAAAATTAGAAGCCCTCTCCCATGGCTGACCGCATCCGCTTCCACCTTGACGAACACGTCGATCCTGCAATAGCGAACGCCTTGCGTCGCGTTGGCATTGATGTGACAACGACAGTTGAAGCTGGGCTCCGAACTCAGAATGATCAAGCCCATCTTCGCTTCGCGCGCGATGAAGGCCGGGTAATCGTCACACGCGATCAAGATTTTCTCCGTCTTGCCAGCGGCGCGTTAGATTATTCTGGCGTCGTATTTTACACCGCGAATCAATCGATAAGAGAAATCATCGAAGGACTTATTCTTATTTACGAAGTTATGTTGCCAGGCGAGATGGCGGGGCGGATCGAATACTTAGGTTGATGTTCGGGAGGCCAGCCAATCTTGTTACTGAGGAACTATGACCGTCTACAAGTACGTTAATCCCGAAAGAGTTGATGTCCTCAGAAACGGGCGCGTGCGTTTTACCCAAGCTGCAGCCCTTAACGACCTCAGAATGTTCGCTCAACCTAAGGCAGCCAACTTGGTTGAGAAAGACAATCGCGGCTTCGAGCTCTATCTGATTGATCTTCCTGCGGAGGTCTTTGCAGAGATCATTTTTGGTCACTGGATGTCACAAGATAAGAAGGGCGAAATCGCGATGATTGCCAAAGAGAAATATCCGCAGGTTCAACTCTATGAGGCCAAAATCAATGAAACTGACTTTGATCTCGACCTTCTCCCTTACGGTGAACGGTAGCGGGCGTTCGCAGGCATTCAACGCGCACCCAATCGCCCTGTGCCTTACGCCGAACTCGAACATCACTATCCGGTCGCTATCGCTCCCGGTTCTGTAACGACGCCTTTTGTGCTACCCTTTTTCCCATCAACTCTAAATTGTGAGTTTCCATTGTTAAGTTAGACACTGACTTCTGGTCTCTGACTTTTGACTGCGGACTTCGATTTTTTGATATGCCCTGGTTTCGCAAAAAGAAAGGCAAGATCGAGCCGGTGCGCGACTCAGAACGCGTCGTCCGGACTGAGAATGTCTTTGTGCGCTGCGAAGAGTGCGGCGAGCACCTCTACAAGAAAGAACTGGAAGAGGCGCTGCAGGTTTGCGTGCACTGCAACCATCATTTTCGCCTCGGCGCTTATGACCGCCTGGAACAACTCTTTGACGAGGGCTACTGTGAAGAGCTCGACGCCGAAGTGGTTTCCACCGATCCGCTGGAATTTGTCGACAGCAAACCTTACGTTAACCGCATTGCACAGGCACAGCGCGCCACGGGCCTGCCTGAAGCAGTGATCACCGCGCGCGGGAAAGTCGGCGGCCATCGCGCCTTCGGTGGCGCGATGGACATGAATTTCATCGGCGGCTCGATGGGATCGGCCGTAGGCGAAAAGATCACTCGATTGATCGAACACGCCATCAAGGAACGTGGCGCAGTAATTATTTTCGCCGCGTCCGGCGGCGCGCGCATGCAGGAAGGCACACTGTCGCTGATGCAGATGGCGAAGATCTCCGCCGCGCTCGCGGCGCTGGAAGAGCGGCATCTGCCCTTTATTTCCGTGCTCACAGATCCAACCACCGGTGGGGTGACGGCGAGTTTTGCCATGCTCGGCGATTTGATCATTGCTGAGCCGAAAGCTCTGGTGGGTTTTGCCGGCCCGCGGGTTATCGAACAAACGATCCGCCAGAAACTGCCGAAAGACTTTCAACGATCTGAGTTTCTCCTGAGCCACGGAATGATCGACGACATCGTCGACCGGCGCGAGATGCGTGAATACATAATCAAAGCGCTGAACTTCATGTTGAATCCCGACATCACCAGCGAAAGCACTGCGCAGCTTTCCGGACTCAAGTTTCAGCTCAACGCTTAAGTAAGGCCCCGAGAAAGCGGCGAAAAAGCTGTCCGCGAAATATCACGAAACGACTCGAAGCACGAATCTTCTTAGTGTTGCTTAGTGTGGTTTCGTGGATCGCAGTTCAGTGTTAAGTAGCCTGCCGGGTTTCAAGTTCCGCGAGTCCTGAGAACTATTGCCGGCGCATTTTCCGAGCCTAAACGTGAAACTCTGTCGATGTCCTTCGATGAAGCCCTTGCCTATCTACTGAGCCTCGGTCACGAGACGCTCACCATCAAGCTTGGGCTCCGCAACACGGAAACACTCCTCGACGCGCTCGGAGATCCGCACAAAGAATTCCCCTCAGTTCAAATTGCCGGTACCAATGGTAAAGGCTCGACTGCTGTTACACTGGATTCGATCTGCCGAGCCGCTGCCATTCGTACGGGGCTCTTTACTTCACCACACCTGATTTCGATTACTGAGCGCATCAAGATCAACGGCACACAGATTTCCGAGACAGACTTTGCGGCACTCACTGCTCAGGTCAAAACAACCTCGGAGGAATTGGTAAGGCTGGGGCGCCTGGAGGCGCTGCCGACTTTCTTCGAGCAGGTGACGGCGATCGCCTTGCTCGCTTTTCGCGCAGCGAGAGTTGAACTGGCAATTCTGGAGACCGGATTGGGCGGGCGGCTCGATTCAACCACGGCCGCGGGCGCGGACATCGTTGCGATTACGCCCGTGGCAATGGATCACGAAGAATATCTGGGGAACACTCTGGCCGAAATCGCCGCCGAGAAAGCGGCGATCATTCGTCCGGGCGTAATTGCGATCGTAGCGCCACAGGACGAAGCCGCTCTCAACATTATTGTTCGTCAAAGCGAGCGGGCAGGGGTCGCGCCGCGTTTCACGACACACACTCTGCCCGATTCATACGAGTACATCTCGATCGGGTTGCGGGGAAGGCATCAGATCGCAAATGTCTCGGTAGCGATTGCTCTCGCCGAAGCTTTGCGCGAACGCGGCTTTGCGATCACGGACGCCGCGATCGTTGGCGGAGTTGAAACTGCTACGCACCCCGGACGCCTGGAGCTTTGGGAAGGCAGACCAGGGGAAGGCCAGCCGGGGTATCTTTTTGATGGCGCCCACAATCCGGCGGCCGCACGTGCTTTACGCGATTACCTCAATGAGTTCATCACACAGCCGATCACGATGATCTTTGCCGCGATGAAAGACAAAGCGCTGGCTGAAATGGCCGCGACACTTTTTCCCAAAGTTAATGAACTAATCCTTACTGAACTCGATAACCCCAGAGCGGCCACCGTCGAAAGGTTGGCGTCGATTGTACCTGTCAGCTTCGACCAGTCCAGAGTGCATCTCGCGTCTTCCCCGAACGAGGCTCTGGAGCTCGCACGAAGTGTGACTCCCCCGAATGGACTCGTCTGTGTTACCGGATCGCTGTATCTGGTTGGCACGGTACAAGAGATCTTAAGAGAGTCTGCGCGCATTGCTCGGGAACGCTCCGGCCACTAAACTGCCGGTGTCGCAATTTGTTCGATAACGAGGGCTAAGCCGCAAGTTAACAACTTGCGCTACATAACATGGCTGAATCAACGACACCTGAATTCCTGGATTCCAAACCTGTCTTCGAGGGACGTGTCTTCAATGTCACCATAGACACGGTGCGTGAGCGTGACAGGACTTATATACGTGAAGTAGTTCATCATCCGGGCAGCGCCGTAATCCTCCCGGCCTTCGACGATGGCACGATAGCCCTGGTGCGTCAGTACCGGCATCCGGCGGTGCGTTATCTGCTCGAACTCCCTGCCGGTACTCTGAACCATAAAGAGCGTCCCGAAGAGGGCGCCGAGCGCGAGCTGGAAGAAGAACTCGGTTTGGTTGCCGGAAAGATGGAAAAGCTCTCCGAGTTTTTTGTGTCGCCGGGATTTTGTGAAGAGAAGATGTGGTTGTATCTCGCGACTGATCTCACCGCGACGGCCCAACGGCTGGAGGAAGATGAAATACTCGAAGTCGTCCGCTTGCCCATCGACCGCGCTCTACAAATGATTACCGACGGCGAGATTGAAGATGCGAAGACGATAATCGGGTTGATGCTGGCCGCACCTCGCCTTGGCCTTTCTGCCTTCGCGCCTGATTATCCGGCAGTGTGAACCGGCGGTACAGAACCCGGAGCGGTAGCGACGGGGTCCAGGCATCCAACTCAGTGGGTCGTACAAAACAGTACTCGCTTCTAAGGCCGTCAGCGCTTGGGTAGCGATGTCCTAATCTCGAGGCGTTTAGAGTACCAACTTTAGTTGGGTTCTTTCTCACTCGATGAAAGCCCGACTAAAGTCGGTACTCTGAACACCGGTGTCCAAAGTAGGTCACTATCCAACGCTTGGACATGTCCGTCAATCATAAGTACGAATCTCGATAAGGTGATTATTTGGATCATTCATATAGAGAGTTGGGGCTGGGCCTCTGGCGCCAGACTCAACGCCAGGGCCCAAGTTGTTACCGACTGAATGATACGAGTCGCCGTAAGGGATTCCTTTTTCCTTCAGCAGCGCGAATGCGTTATCAAAGGCCTCGCGGGACAGAGCGAACGCCAGATGTTCATTGCCGCCAGTGCCCCATGGCGCCAACTGCAACGTGAAGTCTTCGTTGACTCTGATTACCGTGAATGGTCCGTCCTCGCCCTCCAATTCGAAGCCCAAAACGTTGACGTAGAAATCTACGCTTGGTGCTATCTCGTTGACGTTAAGTATTAAGTGATCAATGACAGGCATATTTCACCTCGCAGTTTATTGAGCGTTCAGGAGCGCCCAACGGTTGAGTTCAGGTGGCGCTGGGATCACGCACCTCCCGCTGGACAAAGCCAGTTAAGAAGGACGCCATCCCGCGCTCATCTGCAACGAGTTGCCGGATCGCGTCCCGATCATAGCGCGCGAGTCGAATCGCGCCTGGCAAAATTGACGGCCAACCAGTTGGCGAAGCCAACGAAATATTGGTAGCCCACAGCGCAAGCTGTGGGTAAGCCGCGACCATTCGAAGGAGAGCCCCGGAGGGGCGACATAAATAATCATGGGGGATCACCACGGTGTGATTATGTCGCTCGCTTCGCGAGCTTGGTTTCAATTTGCGATGTAAACCCACAGCTCGCGCTGTGGGCTACCAATATGCCGCCCGCTGTGCGGGCTTCTTGCAAAAATCCGAAGCGATCCAACGTCAGAGTTGACTGGGCGGCGCGAATTCATTCAATCACTTTTTTAGCTTCTCAAAAATGGCCGGAAAATACGATGCTGGTGCAATCGTCGCTAGCGCAATTAACACCCACTTTAGGGCAGAAGCTAGCGACTGTTGAAGGAGAGTTTGTGGATTGGTGGGTTCGGTCATTGTCAAAATCCGTTGGCCAGCGTGAGCGGCATGACTACTCAATATACATCACAATCGACCCCATGATCGTCCGGCTTCCGGTATTATCCTTCCCTCGTACCCAAGCCCCAAATCACGTTGACCATGGATTACTCCATCGCAAATCTTCTCGCCTATATCGCCCGCTCGGCAGAGCCACTTGTCGTGGAAACGGCGAGTGGAGTATCGTGCTCACTTCGGTCCACCGCTTCAATCCAGGAGAACTATGAAGAAACTGGCTTTTCTCGCAACCGTGTTCGGCATCCTTGTCGCCACTACAGCTTCGGCCCAGCAATCGCTCGACGCTATGCTCGATCGCGAGGTCGCGCAACTCGTCAGCACTTACAAGATGCTGCATGCCGCGCCCGAACTTTCGCATCACGAAGAAAAAACCGCCGCCTTCGTGGCGACGCAGCTTCGCGCTCTCGGCTTCACGGTCACCGAACGCGTCGGCAAGTATGCCCAAACAGAGTTGACCGGTTACGGTGTGGTAGCCGTGATGAAAAACGGCGCCGGCCCGACGGTGCTGGTGCGTACGGAACTCGACGCGCTGCCAGTGGAAGAGAAGACCGGTCTGCCCTATGCCAGCAAGGTGAAAGCCAAAGACGATGCCGGGCAGGAAGTTAGTGTCATGCATGCCTGTGGTCACGATATTCACATGACCAACTTTCTGGGAACGGCAAAGATGCTGGCGGCCTTAAAGGATCAATGGCACGGTACGCTGGTGATGATCGGGCAGCCCGCGGAAGAAACCGTAAATGGAGCCCGGGCCATGCTGGCCGATGGTCTTTATACGCGTTTTCCCAAGCCGGACTTTGCCCTGGCGCTGCATGACAGCGCCGATGTCGCGGCTGGGACCATCACCTACTGTCCCGGTTACGCGATGGCCAGTGCGACGTCAGTGGACCTGGTAATTCGTGGGTTGGGCGGCCACGGCGCCAAACCGGAAGCGACAAAGGATCCGGTGGTCCTCGCCTCGCAAATCGTTCTCGCGTTGCAAACCATCGTCAGTCGCGAGAAATCTGCCCTCGACCCGGCGGTGATTACAGTCGGATCGATTCACGGAGGGACGAAGCGAAATATCATTCCCGACGAAGTAAGACTGCAACTCACCATCCGCACGTACAAAGAAGAAGTGCGCCAGCAGATCCTGGCTTCGATTGAGCGCATCGCAAAGGGACTGGCCCTGGCCGCCGGAGTGCCGGCAGATCGCGCTCCTATACTCAAGGTGATTGAAAGCGAGAACTCGCCCGCAACTTACAACGATCCGGAACTGAGCGAACGGATCGCCGCCGCGATTGGAAGGACCGTCGGAAAGGACAACGTCATTAAGGCCCAGCCGTTGATGGTCAGTGAAGATTTTGGCTATTTCAGTCTCGATCACCAGATTCCGGCTTTCATGTTCTGGTTGGGCGCGGTCGAGCCGGCGAGAGTCGCAGCGGCAGCGAAATCCGGAAAGCCTCTGCCGTCGCTGCACTCGAGTTTGTTCGAGCCACTGCCGGAACCAACCTTGCGCACCGGGATCAAAGCTATGACCACGGCGGTGCTGGAGTTGATGAAGAAATAAAGCTGGCAAAGGCCCCAGTCTCTGATTGAAACAGCCTGGTTTCTTCCCCTCTCTTTGGGAGGGGTTAGGGGAGGGTGCGAAGCATGACGCCGATAAGCCCTCACCCCAACCCTCTCCCAAAGGAGAGGGAGAAAGAAAATAATATCTGGGCCACCAATGCCAATCAGCGAGTCCTTGATTTATTTCAATGGACACAACGGGCGGGCTTCATCGCGGGTGAGGATTTCGTGCGAAAGGATTAGACTTCCAAATCAGTCTTTCAACTCTCAACTAAGTCATAAGGAGCATTAGTTATGGGCAAAGGTGATCAGCGTTCGCGGCGCGGTAAGATCCATCGCGGAACCTTCGGGCGTCGACGACCGAAGCGAAACAAGAGTGTGGTTAAGCAGGTCGTCCCCGCGGTCGAGGTCTCGTCAAAGAAGACCTCTCGGAAGGAAACCGGCACGCCGGATTAGTCGTAGTAAATGAGGCTGTTTGGATTACACGCGTCTTCGCGGGACCGCGGCATGGTCCCGACGGTCCCGCATTTTGAGTTGGGCCGTCGCGGCGAAGTGCTGGCAATTGAACATCTCGAGCGCGCCGGATATCAGATCGTGGCTGCTAACTTCAGCATCCCGATCGGCCGCAATCGACTGGACGTCCTGGTCAATGCTGAAATTGACGTAGTAGCTTACGATGGCCCGACCCTCTGCTTTATCGAGGTAAAGACCCGCACCTCAGATGAGTTTAACCCGCCACAGGCCAACGTCGATTTGCGCAAGCGCAGACAAATTGCTCGCGCCGCACGCGGCTATCGCAGAATGCTCGGGCTGATGAATGCGCCGTATCGTTATGACGTAGTTACCGTGCTGCTCCCTGCGGAAACCGAAGACGAGTCGCGCGTAGAACTATTAAAGAATTTTTGGACTGATAAGAAGCTGCGCCAGCGAAATTCGCACGAACCTCGCTGGGATTAGTTCGCGAGTTGAGCGGAGCGCGGACATCTTGTCCGCACAGCGTGCGAAGCACGCTCAAATCGAACTGTAAAATCAGCGACAGGGCAATTTCGCGCTGCGCGCTCAGGCGGACAGGATGTCTGATGTTATGAAGCGGGCGTCTCCAGCCGAGAGTTGTTAGACTCAAGGTTTGAAAAGGTCTGCGTTAGCAGAAGGAGACGCCCATGACAGTATATATCGGAGTCGACT
>ORMF010789537.1_pt1 | contig 12304 bp, 12 predicted proteins | sample 1779871 | NCBI WGS metagenome assembly ORMF01 (sample SAMEA104232316, study PRJEB22302) | groundwater metagenome | biome: forest; feature: aquifer; material: groundwater | place: USA | collected 2011-08-07 | depth 5.4 m | reverse complement strand
TCCATCGGATGCGCAGAAAAGGGTCCAAAAAGCAAGGATAATGATCACGTAACTGATCGGAGCTCTCAACAATCCCAAGAAATTGTTCGCCTGACGGCTCGTGCAAGAGCATAGTCACCGTTTTATGAAATCGATGACGGGATACGGGCGCGGTGAAGGCGCTCGCAACGGCTCCAAGGTCACCCTGGAAGCGAACTCAGTAAACCGGAAGCAGAGCGAAATCGTCCTCATCCTGCCACGCGAACTCGAGCCTCTGGATGGACGGCTGCGCGACGAGATCAACCGCCAAATCTCACGGGGACGGCTCACGCTGCGAGTATCCCTTCACTTGGGGGAGGACGCTTGCGCGAGCCGGATCCAGCTGAACATCCCGCTCGCGAAGGCGTGCGCCCGGGAGCTGGAGAAGCTCGCCAAGGATCTGCATCTCCCGACAGGCGTCACCATCGACGCCTTGCTCAGGGTGCCGGGCGTGGTCGAGAGCCGAGACGATACGCTGGATGCGGAGGCGTACTGGCCCATTGTCGAAGGCGCGATGAAGAAGGCGCTGGTGGCCCTCTTGAAGATGCGGGAAAAGGAGGGCGCCCACCTCGCCAAGGATCTCCAGGCGCGCATCGGAGCCATGCGCAAGGTCGTCGCTGAGGTGAGGAAGCAAGCACCGCAGGTCACCAAGCGCTTCCAACAGCAACTGCTTGAACGCATTAAGAGCGCAGGACTCGACGCTCCGGCTCCAGACGATGAGCGCGTGATCCGGGAGGTCGTCTTTTTCGCCGATCGCTCGGATATCTCGGAGGAGCTCACCCGACTTCAGAGCCACTTCCAGCAGTTCGACGAGTGCCTAAAATCCACGGAACCCGTGGGTCGGACGCTCGATTTCCTGGCCCAGGAGATGAACCGTGAAATCAACACCATCGGATCAAAGGCGAACGATGCCCTGATCTCCCGGGCTGTTGTGACGCTTAAGACCGAATTGGAACGATTTCGGGAGCAGGCCCAGAACGTGGAGTAACCCCTCCCCCTCTCATCGACACCCTCATGCCACACGAAAGCCCCGCCCCGTTGCTGTTGGTTATCTCCGCCCCATCCGGCGCCGGGAAGACCACCGTCTGCGAACGTCTTCTCGCCGCCACCCCTAACCTTACGCGAGCCATCACCTGCACCACCCGCCCCCCGCGCGACGGGGAGAAAGAGGGTGTGGACTATTACTTTCTGGATCCCGAGAGCTTCCTCAAACGAGTCCAAGCCGGGCTCTTCGTCGAACACGCCACCGTCTACGGACAGAGCTACGGCACTCTGAAATCCGAACTGCTGGACAAGTTACGGCTGGGGAAGGACGTCTTGCTGAACGTCGACGTGCAAGGGGCCGCGTCCATCCGACTGCGGGCCAGGACTGACGGCGCCCTGCAACGCTCCCTGGCGACCGCCTTTCTGACCCCTCCGTCGGTCCAGGTACTGGAAGAGAGGCTAAAGCGGAGGGGCAAGGACTCCCCGGAGGTCATCCAGCGGCGACTGGCTGTGGCGCGCCAGGAGATCGCCCAATGGAGGCAGTTTGACTACCTAGTGATCAGCACGACCATCGAGGAGGACCTCCGACGGATGGGTGTGATCTACGAAGCGGAGAAAATGCGCCAAGCCCGCGCCCCGGCACCGCTCTGGGACTGACCAGGAGGCCCTATGAGTAGCACCAAGACTATCGTCCTCGGCGTCACTGGCTCGATCGCAGCCCACCGGGCCGTTGACCTCGCAAGCCTGCTCACCAAGCGAGGCTGCGAAGTGCACGTGGTCATGACGGCGGATGCGCAACGGTTCGTCACCCCGGTCCCCTTCAAGACCCTCTCTCGCCATCCGGTTGTCACCGATCTCTACGACGAGGCGGACGGCTGGCAGCCAACCCATATCCGCCTCGCGGATGAGGCCCATCTGTTCCTGGTGGCTCCAGCGACAGCCAACTTCCTCGCGCGCTACGCCCACGGACTGTCCAACGACGCCCTGAGCTGCATCGCACTTGCCCTCAACCCCGCCGCCCGTGTCCTCATCGCCCCGGCCATGAACGGGAAGATGTGGCTCCACCCCGCCACGCAACATAACGTGAGCCTCCTGAAGGAGCGGGGAGCCGAGTTCATCGGGCCCGAGGCGGGAATGCTGGCGTGCGGGTATGAGGGAATCGGGCGGATGTGGGATTGTGAGAAAATCGCGATCCGGGCACTAGAAATGCTATAAAAGCGACCGGTGCGCGACGCAATCCGGCCAAATCCCTTGATGCAACTATTCCGCTGGCTCTCGAATCGAGGTTCGGGGAAGGGGGCGCGAGCGTCCTGGCTCCAACCCCACCAGACGGAGTGGCGGATCCCGCTCATGGAGCGGGACTTGGGGTTGCCCATCAAAGCCGCGGTCATCGGAATCGTCTTCTACTACCTGTTCTTATCCAATTGGATGAGCGACACCTACCTGGAGGACAGGCGCCGGATGGCGCAGGACGCCGTCCAGTACGGCTTCTTCCTCTACCTCGCGATCAACGTGGGTGCCGCGTTCATCCTGGTAGGCATGCGAAATCTGTCGATTTCCCTGGTGCAGTGGACAGTTTGCGGCGTCGCGTTCGCCGACGGCCTTTTTCTGGCTGGGCTGGTCGTGATCACCGGAGGTCTGCAGAGCGCCCTCTATTGGTTTTACGTCGCGGTGATCATTCGCAACTCCATCACCGTCACGGCGCCCGGGCCCCAAGTGGCGCTTAACCTGCTCATGTGCATGTTCTACCTCGGCGCGGTCGTCCTGGACGCGAGCATCAGCGAGTTGGACCGTGCGGACCTTGACTCCGAGGCAATCCAGTGGATCGACTACGCGGGCGACAAGAGCACTCAGGTCTTCGACAAACCTCTTGCCCTGCGGATGCTGCTGCTCGGGTGCGTCGCCGCATGGTCCTACGGCATCCAGGTGCTGCTGCATCGTCAGCGGCAGAGCCAGGATGAGGAGCGGGAACTGTCCCTGCGGCGTGACCAACTTGAAGCCTCTGGTCGCCTGGCGGCGGAGATCGCCCACCAGTTGAAGAACCCGCTGGGGATCATCAACAACGCGGCCTTTACCCTTCAGCGTACCGTCAAAGAAGGCAAGGGAACCATTACGCAGCAGATCCAGATCATCCGGGAGGAGGTCGAGCGCTCCGATCGCATCATCACTGAGCTGATGGGATATGCCAAGCTAGCCGAGGGGCGGGTAGAGAAACTGGATGTAGTGGAGGAGCTCGAGCGAGCGATAACCCAGGTGTTCCCGGCGGCGGTCAAATACGAGGTGCGGATCCATCGCGATTTCGCGCCTGATCTGCCTCATCTCCTGGCCCAGCGCAACGACATTGCGGAAGTGTTTGTGAACATCATGCAGAACGCCAGGGAGGCGATGGGCGGTCGGGGCAACCTCTGGGTCTCTGCGGCGCATGGGGACGGATTGTCGGTGCTCATCACCATCGAAGACGATGGCCCTGGCATTGCCCCCCAAAACATCGGGCGGATCTTTGAGGCCTACTTTACCACTCGCGAAAAGGGCAGCGGGCTCGGGCTGGCTATTGTCAAACACAACACGGAGCTTTACGGTGGTACTGTTCGAGTGGAATCCGAGCTTGGAAACGGGACGCGGTTCGTTCTACAGTTCCCGGCTAGAACGCTAATGAAAAGTCGTCCATGAGTCTACCGCTGCCGCCACTATTGTTCGTCGATGACGAAAGGAACATGCGCCTTTCGCTCGAAACCATCATGGCGGCGGAGGGTTATGAGGTCCGCACCGCCGAATCGGCGGAGGACGCGCTCAAGCTCCTCGACCAGGGCGATTACTTCATGGTCATCACCGATGCCCGCCTCGGGGGCATGAGCGGCTATGAGTTGCTAAGAGAACTGCGAAACCGCCGCCCGAACCTCCCCGCCCTGATGATCACGGCCTACGCCACGCCCAAGCTCGCTGTGGACGCGATCAAGGCGGGAGCCATCGACTATCTTGCCAAGCCGTTCGCCCCGGAGGAACTGCTCCATGCGGTGGCCCGCTGCGCAGAACGTCATCACCTGCTGCAGGAGAACGCAGATCTCCGGGCTCGCGCGGGTGAAACCTATCGCCTCGAGCAGATCATCGGCGAGTCGCCGCGCATGAAAGGTCTGCGCCTGCTGATCCAGACGGTGGCCCCCACCAACGCGACGGTGCTTATTTTGGGGGAGAGCGGCACAGGCAAGGAGCTGGTGGCTGGAGCGCTGCACTGCTTGAGCCGAAGGGCCGACCGCAACTACATCCGCATCAACTGCGCCGCTATTCCCGAGGCGCTCCTGGAAAGCGAACTCTTCGGCCACGAAAAGGGCTCCTTCACAGGGGCCATGAAGCAGAAAACCGGGCGCGTTGAGGAGGCCGACGGTGGAACGATCTTCCTGGACGAAATCGGCGACATGAGCCGTCCGCTCCAAGCCAAGCTGCTGCGGTTTCTGGAGGATGGCACCTTCACGCGGGTGGGCGGCAATCACGAACTCAAGGTGGACGTCCGTCTCATCGCTGCCACCAACCGCGATATTGTTAAAGCCATCAGCCAGAACCAGTTCCGAGAGGACCTCTTCCACAGGCTGAACGTGGTCCAGTTCCAGCCTCCGCCCCTGAGGGAGCGAGGCACGGATGTGCTGGTGCTCGCAGAGCACTTCTTGAAGCACTTCAACATGGCGATGAACAAGTCCATCTCGGTGATCGGGCCTGCCGCTCAGCAAAAACTCATGGCGCACCACTGGCCAGGGAACGTCCGAGAACTGCGCAACGCCCTGGAGCGCGCCGTCATCCTGGAGACTTCCAACGAGCTGCAGGCCGAAAGCCTGCCGGACTTCCAGGTAGAGACGCGCCTCCGCAAGACTGGAAGCCACTCTTTTAGCCTCGACGGACCGCTCGAGGACGCCGTCGCTCATTTTGAACGTGAGCTTATCCTCAACAGCCTGGAACTGAACGGTTACAACTTGAACAAAGCGGCTGAGCAACTCAAGATCAGCCGGCATGCTTTGCGCTACCGAATCCAACGACTGAACATCGAAACCACCGAGGAGTTCGACGATGACCCGAACCCCTCAACCGGCAAAGAACCCTCGTGATCTTCGCACTCCTCTCATTTCAAACGCCTGCCCCAGCCGCTGCGCCGGCTCCGGGCGCCATCGACCGTCTGCCCGGGTTCTTCCGTGATGCTGGCGTGATCGTCGGCATCGGCGTGTTCCTCCTGCTCCTCCTGATGGTGTGGGCCAAGTACATCCGCACACCCGCTCGCGAGCGTTCGCACAGCCACTCATCGCCTCGGACGGCACGCGAGCAAGAGTCGCGCGGGAGCTCCGGCTCCGACGAGGATGGCGAGAACGGGCATCACCACCATCATCGCCGTCGTCGGCACCGCCGCGCCCACCGCAGCCTCAACCCCACCCTGGCGGAAACAGGAGGTCTGCCCCCACCCCGTCCCGACGACGAGACTCCGAGAGCCACTTGAGCCTCCCCGTCAGCCAGTCCATCACACGGAAAAGCGCGTCAAACCTGGCGCCGGCATTCATCCTGTTGCCACCGGAAAAGCGCGCGGGCATGGCTGCCCTCTCCGCCTTCAGCCGGGAGGTGGACGATGTTGCCGATGACCACTCGCGACCGTGTCAGGAACGGCGCTCGCAACTCCAGGCCTGGCGGGAAGACATCCACGCCGCCTGCAACGGAGGTCACCCCACATTTCAGGTCAATCGCGAGCTACAGCCCGTGATCGCAGCGTGCAAGCTGCCTTTCGAGCATTTCGACGAACTGCTCAAGGGGGTCGAGATGGACTTGGACATCAATCGGTACGAGACCTACGCCGCCCTCGAGCACTACTGCTACCGCGTGGCCTCGGTGGTCGGGCTCTTGAGCATCGAAATCTTCGGCTACAGGAATCCCGACTGCCGCCGCTACGCCGTGTCGCTGGGTAAGGCCCTGCAGTTTACCAACATCCTGCGCGATGTCCGCGTGGACGCGGAGCGCGGGCGGGTCTATCTGCCCGCCGAGGAAATGGAGCGCTGCGGCGTCTCGGCGGAGGAGATCCTCCGGCTGGATTACTCTCCTCGCTTTCACTCGCTCGCCACCGCGGTCGCGCGGCGCGCTCGCGGATTCTACCAGGAGGCTCGGCAGGCTCTGCCACCCGAAGACCGGCGCTCGATGGTGGCCGCGGAATTGATGGGCACCGTCTATTGGCGGCTACTCAAGAAACTCGAAGCCCAGCGATTCGAGGTGTTTGGGCCCACTCTGACTCGGCTCGGGGGCGCGCAGAAGGTGATGCTTTTACTGCGAACCTGGTGGCGGTTTACGACCGGGGCCTCGGTCTCCAGCTATGGCGCCCACCCCTGAGGGGCCCCGCCGGCTCGTCGTCAACGCGGACGATTTTGGACGTTCCCGCTCCATAAACCGCGCGGTCATCCAAGCCCACCAACGGGGCATCCTCACCACGGCAAGCCTGATGGTCAACGGCGCAGCCTGCGAAGAAGCTGTCGAACTCGCACGCGATAACCCAGGCCTCGGGGTTGGACTGCATCTGACCTTGGTCTGCGGCCGATCAGCCCTGCCACCGATCCAGATCCCTGGGCTGGCGGATAAGGAAGGCCACTTTAGCGAAAACCCAGCGATTACCGGCCTTCGGTATTTTCTGAGCAAAGCCCTGCGCGGCCAGTTGAGAGCCGAAATTGAGGCTCAGTTCCAGAAATTCGGCGCCACCGGGCTGAGACTGGACCACGTGAATGGCCACCTCAACATTCACCTCCACCCTACGATCCTGGCCCTGCTGACCGAGCCAGATCTGCCAGGGCCAATCCGCCACATGCGCGTCACCAGGGACCGGTTCTGGCTCAACGCGCGAATCGCCCGCGGACGCTGGCTCTACCGAGTGAGCCACGCCGTCATTTTCAACCTTCTCTCGAGGCATGCCCGTCCGATCCTGAGCAAAAGAGGCATCGGCCACACCCGCACGGTATTCGGACTCCTGGAGAACGGCCAGGTGGACGAGAGATATCTCCTGCGCCTCCTCCCGAGACTGCCGGGCGGCGATTCAGAGCTTTACTCTCACCCTTCGTTCGAGGAATTTAAGCCTGAGTTTGACGCGCTGGTGAGCCCGCGGGTGAGGGACACCATAGATCAACTCGGGATTCAGCTCGTTCGATATCAGGATCTGTGACATGCCAAAACTTCTGGTAATTCTTTTCATTTCCCTCGTCCTGGAAGCCATCGGTGTGGTCTTCCTCAACAAGGGCCTCAAACAAATCGGCGATATGGACCGCGTGTGTGTAAGCGAGGTCGCTCGCGTCGTCCAAAGCGGGATTACCAACCCAAACGTCCTTCTGGGGGTCCTCTTCGAAGCCCTTTTCTTCGGCGGGCTGCTGATGTTGATGTCCAAAAGCGATGTGAGTTTTCTCTGGCCGCTGACCTCCCTCGGCTTCGTTCTAACCACGATTGCGGCGAAGGTCTTCCTCCATGAGCAGGTTCCGCTCCTGAGATGGGCCGGCGTCTTGCTCATCGTGCTCGGCGCGGGGCTCATCACGTGGACGGAGAAAACCAAACCTCAGCCCCAACCCGCCGTCAGCCCATCCCAGACCATCGCGCCACAGTAGGCTGCGCGCCGGTGCGCACTCGCAATCACGACAACTTCCATGATATCCATCCTGCCCACTCAGCCCCGTGCAGCCGCGATCGCCGCAAGCAGCTCGCGCCTCGGCCAATCGCCCTGCGAAGTCGCGTCCAACATTCGCCTGCTCGCTCGCGCAGCCGTCGCCACACTCCTCCTCGTAGGCTCGATGGCATTAGGAGCGGAAAGCGGCTCAGCGAAATGGGAAAACGATGTCCATGCGTTCGAGCAATCCGACCGGACTAACCCACCCCCTGCCAACGCCACCGTGTTCGTCGGCAGTTCCAGCATCCGGATGTGGAAAAGCCTGCAGGCGGATTTCCAGGAGTTCTCGGTCATCAACAGGGGATTTGGGGGCTCCGAACTGTCTGACAGCGTGGCCTTTTTCGAACGGCTCGTCCTCCCCTACCGACCCCGGCTTATCGTCCTCTACGCCGGCGACAACGACCTGGCGGGAGGCAAGTCGCCAGCTCAGATCTGCGCAGATTGGACTGCATTCGTGGCGAAGGCCCGCGCAGCGCTCCCCAAGGTCTTCATCGCCTACATCGCGATCAAACCCAGTCCCGCGCGCGCCACCCTTCTAGACAAAGCCCGCGAAACGAACAGCTTGATCGCCGCAGCGATCAAGAAGGACCGCCGCGCCGCGTTTGTCGATGTATTCACGCCCATGCTCGGCGCGGACGGGCAACCAAGACCGGAGCTCTTCCTAACCGACAAGCTGCACCTGAACTCCCGGGGATATGACCTGTGGGTTTCGAAGGTGCGGCCGATCTTGGCGAAACACGGTACCAAGGTGACTCCAGCCCAGCGCCGCAAGGGAGTTTAGCCTCCGTCCAAAGGCCTGCCCGCTCAACGCATGCGGTGTGGAGGTTCGAACCGTCCGCCGCTCCCAGACCAACAGCCCGCTGGGGTGCGCCTGTAAACGGTGACCTTTGAGCGTCCCGGAAGACCCGTCGGCCCCACGCACCCGCTTAGCCCGGTTCAAAGGCCTTGCGCCCATGCACGCGCTCGTAGGCCTGGCAGAATGGGCAGACCTTGCCCTCAACCTTCCGCACAACCCAATACGCAAGGCCCGATTGCCGGCGGCGGGCTCGACGACAGACCAGGCACTTCGCGCAGACGCTGGCCATCCACCGTTCCCTGTCCGATATCGACTTGGTTTGCATGATTTACATTGCCTCAGGAGAGGCTTCGCACCAAACGAAAAAGGCCAGACTGCGCCACTTCCCCCCGCGGCACCAACGGCTGGGGCCAGTTCCTAAATAGCCCCCCGGTCGAGCCTGGCCGTGCCCCCTATCGCGGCTGTAAAGGGCAAGCTGGCCCCGAGAACTCGCGTGAAAGTGCCGCCGACAACTTCGTCAGCCCCCTGGAGCGCGGCCGTGCAGTTAGCAGCACATTCGCACACCCGCATGCGCCGTGCGGATATCCGCCGTGGTGTTGCTCGAATTCTGGTACTGGTTGGTGATCTGCGCCGGCGTGAGCGCCTCGTTGTTGAGGCCATGACGTCGAGCCTGCCATTCCACAGCTTCCAGTCGTGGTCTTCGCATCAGCCGAGGTTCACAGCACCCTCCTGGTGTTGGACGAAGGAGTCCAGCGGATCCTCGCCCTTCTGAACACCGTCAACGTAGATCCCGAGGAGCAAACCATCGCGGACATGGACTCTGGATACCAGGTATTGGCCGCCATCCGAGCGTCAGGCAGGCCAACGAACGGGCTGATCCGGAAGCTGGTGAAAATGACCCTGCCCCAGGTGTTGTTCGACTGATGGTAAACCAGCCCACCAATAGGCCCGCCTTGTCCGATCTCGCGCCCGGGGTTCGGGTTCTGGGTGGGCCCTCCCACTGCGTGCGGTCCGTGTCGACGAGACCTGTGCTCGGAACCGGACCACAAACCATCGCGATCGAAGTCGGTGATGGCGGGTGGGGGGAAAAACACCGTGATACTGCCGGACTCGAATTACTTCAGCGAACTGTCGATTCTGATAGAGCCATGAACAGGGTCAACCCTCACGCAAGATGATATCAATCAGCATGATACGTATCGTGTCGAATGAGGCACTGCCTGCGAAGTTGGGGGTGGATTCGCACGAAGGAATCGCCGCCGTGACTTGAGTTATCAAGTTGGCAACGATCCAAGGTCGTTGCAAACCCGGGAATGGCACGGAATGTGCTAAACGGATCTTGTAGCGTCGGTAGCGCGTCGCAGCTTAGCCCGGTCCTAAAGCCGCACGCGTAGTCTAACATGCCGACGCACCGGTGTCAGGGCTGACAGGTCGGGGGACAGCAGGATTAATAGAATAGAAACAGTGTAGTTCCAAAATCATATGAAGAATTCAACGGCCACCAAGTTCGGAGGCCTAAGCCTTGCACTAGGTCTCTTGACGAGCTCGGCAGCAGCATCGCCAATCACCCTCAACAGTGGGGGCACGCCGCAGCCCGCGAACGGCGGCACGGGGACCATCGAAGCCTGGATTAGCGGGCTCGTCACAACCTACAACACAGCGAACAACCCGGATCTGCCAGTACCAGGCGCTGAGGTCTTCCGCGTGAATACCTCCGATCCGGCTCCATCGGGGTACGCGGACTATCCGACGTTCTCTGCCAACAGACTCTCAATCACCATCCCAACTGATGATTTCGACTATGTGGCTCTTCACTGGGGCGGGCCCGGTGGCGGGGTCTATCAGGCCATCTACATCGGTGACATTGGCGGCGTGACCGCAGCCTCCCTTACCTTTAACGCCCCGTCCCGCAACGGACTCTCCTGGTACGACGTTTTTCGTTTGACGCCGCCCACGACTCCCCCTCCTCCCACAGTCAAGGTACCTGAAGGCGGCAGTACGTTCCTTCTCCTAAGCGCAGCTTCGATCGGGTTGGCTGGAGTGGCCCGTCAAAGGCGAGACGCTTAGTCTGATTCTCAATCCAGCGAAAAAGACCGCCCGGTAGCCGGTCGCCCTCTCTTGTAGGCACTCCCCGGTTCGGAGCGTTCGGGAGCAAGAGTTGGGGCGACTAGTAGGCTTCCGACAAGGACTCGGCAGTGATGAAACTCCGATTACGTTCGCTGCGGACGCCCGACGGCTCACGGAAGCCGGCAGGCCGGCTGAAGAGCACGAGCGGTAGGACAACAAAAGATCGAAAATCTTCTTGCCTAAGGCCCGAGGGAGCAGGATGTTGCTCCTACAATCCTGCGGCGAAAACGATTTTCTTCGCGAGAGATAGTGTCGGTATAAATTCTTATCACTCAAACGAACGTCGACCATGAACATCAAGCTCCTCATCCCCCGAATTACGCGCACGGTTACGGCCTTGGCTGCCGCGGCGCTGTTGCCGTGGAATATTGCAGCGCAGGCGCAGAGTCTAGAAATCACGAAAAACCACCCGCGGGTTAAGGAGGTGATATCCGTCCAAGACGAGCTGACGCCCGACCTCATGGAGCAGCCGGAAATCCTGGGCACGGCGGTCGGCCAGGACGATGACGGCGAGATCACGTTGGTCATCTTCGTCAACAACGAAGTCAGCAACCACGGCGAAGTCATGCGCGCGTTACCGCATAACATCAAGGGCGTGCGCGTTTCGGCCCAACTCACGGACCGTTTCCGTGCGGTGGCAAAGCCCGGTGGAGGCGGAGGCGGCACCTCACACACCGCGAAACAAGCGCCACCGATTAAACTCGGTACCTCCGGCGGTTGGAGCAAGGACCTCGCGAATGGCTATTGCTGCGGCGGCACGCTGGGGTCACTGATTCAGGCCAACGGAGTTCAATATATCCTCAGCAACTACCACGTCTTTGAATCGGACATCGTCGCCGGGGGGAACGGGACGGTGGCGGCCACCGGCGACGCCGTCATCCAGCCAGGCCTCATTGATGTCAGTTGCAGCGCCGCCAACGCCCAGAGCGTCGCAACTCTGGTCAAAGTGAGTTCCCTACCCAACAGCAACGTAGATTGCTCGGTGGCTCAGGTCATTTCGGGCCGAGTGAGCTCCACCGGCGAGATCCTGGACATCGGGACGATCTCCGGGACGACGGTAGCCGCATCCCTCAGCCAGGCTGTGAAAAAGAGCGGGCGTACGTCCGGGTTGACAAGCAGCACAATCAGCGGGCTCAACGCGACTATCAGCGTCGCCTACGACAACGAGTGCGCCGGCGGAGCCGCATTTACCAAGACGTTCACTGGACAGATCGTGATCAACAACCGAAGAAGCTCTTTCCTCGCCGCCGGCGACTCGGGCTCACTCATGGTCGAGAATGTGACGACGAGTCCTAGGGCCGTGGGCCTGCTCTACGCGGGCAGCAATACTAGCGCAATTGCCAATCCGATTGGAGACGTTCTGACGTTCCTTGGAAGTAAACTGGGCAGCAAACCCACGATGGTTGGCAACTAACGCCATCGCAGCCTGGTCTCATCGCACACGCACCCGCGCTCTTGTGGGTGGGTGTTCTTGTCTCACGTTGAACCCGGAATGCAGCCAAGATGGAAAAGCGGCGTCGCTTTCGGCTTCGTTCTCTTGCCTTCTTCATCGGCCTGTTGTCCCTGATGGTCTTGGCCGGTTGCCAGGGATCTATGAACTCAGCGAAGCACCCGGACCCTCCTCGCGACATCAACGAGGCCCTGCGCGCTCACGACAGCGAGTTGATGGCCATTCCAGGCGTGGTTGGGGTCTATGTCGGTCTTCTGAAGGATCG
>ORMF011267383.1_pt1 | contig 12308 bp, 11 predicted proteins | sample 1779871 | NCBI WGS metagenome assembly ORMF01 (sample SAMEA104232316, study PRJEB22302) | groundwater metagenome | biome: forest; feature: aquifer; material: groundwater | place: USA | collected 2011-08-07 | depth 5.4 m | reverse complement strand
TCGAGGATCCCGCGTGCGGCTTGCATGAAGGCCAGAGCAACACTGCTCACCAACAGGCCGGTTATAGTTCCGCAGTCCCCGACCTCTTCGCCAACGAACTCGAAACTATCGACCATTGACGAAACGGGGAAGTCCTTATAGCCCGAGCCCACCGGCGCGCGTCCGCGGTCGGCAAACAAGGCGCGGTGCTTCGCGCGCGTCCGCGTGGGGCGAAATGTTAGAAGGCGCTACTTGGCGCGGCGGGCAGCATCTAACGCAATGCCAACGAAGAGCAATGCGACGGCAAGCATGATGATGCCGACGAGAATGTCCATGGCTATAACCTTCCGATCTGCTCAATACGCTGCTCGATCTTGCGATGGAGAAGGAAGATGCCCAAGCTCAACACGATAACGACAACGACCGAGAACGACAACAGTACCGGAGTTGCATTATCGCTTCCAGAAGCGAGCCAGCCCACCAAACTGATATCCGCGACGACCATTATCCCCTGCCAGAATCTGAGGTAGACGAGCTGCTCCTTGATGCGATCGAGTTCAGACATGGATGCGAGGATACATCAAAGCCGGACCCAGTGCCCTCGGTCATAGCGCCTTCTAACGTTCCGGCCCAACCGCGGGCGCCCGTGGTGATTGACCGAAGTGCGATGCTTCGCGCCCGTCGGATTGGGGCCGGGGGTTAGAACTCAACCCTGCGCGAGAGGTACGTTCGGCGGTTGTGTGAAGACGACAACCGCCCGTGACCCGAACGCCCAGCACCGGGGAAGCAGGCACGTTGCACAACGCAACGCCTGCGAGGGGCACCCCTTGAAGCTCGGCTCCTGCCGCAGAGTTCCAGCCAGAGGCACGGCCAAGGCTCTCAATGAAGGCACCGCCGATGGCGCTTAGGACCACACTTGCCTTTGCTTTTCGCTGCATGGCTCGATGGTTCAGTTGGGTTCTAACGTCCTGCTCACCGGCGCGCTTCAGCGCGTCCGGTGGTGCTCAAGTTAGACCACATACCGCTATTGATCTTCCGGTGCGACAAGTTTCTTTGCCTCATTAAGGGATATAGGACTGCCGTCGCAGAGGACATGCCCAATCTTTGACGTAACCACCGGCCCAGGACCTTGAGCAATTAGGCCCGGTTGGTTGGGAAGCTGGACCATCGGACCAGGGGTCATCGATCTATACGCGTCCGATACAACGCGAACTTCTGTGTAACCGGTGGGGCAGAGCTGTTTAGCACGATTTGCGAAGGTCTTTGCTGCCGAGTCTGGCGTGGCAAGCGGAGACGTGTTGCTGAACGCCTTTATTCGATGCAGCCCCGGTGCGATTTGATCGTCAATGAAGCCACCACCGAAAATGTTGAAACCATCGCGTTTGAGGTCGTGATTGGAACTACACGCGGATAGCATGGCGAATACCGTAAGTGCGATGTGGCGAAGCATGTGGTCTAACGTTCCCAGCCAGCGGCGCGCGACCACGTTGGTAAAAAATGGCACGATGCTTCACGCGCGTCCGGCTGCGCTGGGGGGTTAGCCGTCATTCGATCCCCAAAGATGTGCGCAGGAATGCAATCTGCTCCGGCGAAAACGTCTGTTTGAATTGTCCGGGCGCGCCATAGACGATAACGGTAGTGCCCATAAGATTGAGCGCCAGGAATGAGCCGTCGGCGGCTTTTAGACTTGCCTTCACCCGCGGTACATGACTGACGAAATCATGGCCCCAGCCTTCGTTGTTCCGTTGAAGCCAACCGGAAAGTTGTTCCAGATTGCGCGCCCCAAGCGGCCATGTCTTTATGGGCCGCCCGGACTCGAAGACTTCTACATTCCCGGAAGCCAAAGTGGGCACGTTGAGTCTGCACCCGCTCAACAAGGTTACCAGGGCGGCAACAGCGATCACAGCGGTGCATTTCATGACGGCTAACGTCCGCGCTCAGGCGCGCGCGAGCGAAGCGAGTGCGTCGCCCTGGAGCGCAAAGTTAGATGGCAATCGGTACTCCTATAGGGGGATCCTGCAGTCATCGCTTGTGCCCACATAGCGCCAACCAACGACTGTTCGTGATGCCCTGTTAACCTCAAAATAGACGTAGCAGCCGGGACCCATCGGAAATTGTTGTTCAACATTGCCATTTGACATTGTGGTCGTAGTGCCGCGCAATTCTGGATAACGGTTCCAGACATAGTTCGAATCGTCCGCACTTCTCCCGACTTGCATTTGCATGGTCTTCTTGAAGTTCTCATGTCCGCGTCCGGTGGCGCACGCAGATAGCACAACACATAGCACAAGGCCCAGACAACCTCGAAGACATGCGCGCGATGCCATATAACTTGTAATTAGTTGACAAACGCTAGTTGACAGATTAGTTGCCAAATTAGTTGACACTTTTCATCCAGCAATTCCCTATTGCCTTAGTCATACCCGGTCATCGTTTCCCCTGATTCATACGTTACGCCAGACAGGGCTCTGGCGCAATTCTGCGTTGAACCGTGGGAGGGACACATGAATAGCCATGACACACAAAGTCCGCCGGTCGCGGCCGCGCCTCCGCGTCTTCTTGATTTGGCGCGCGAAACAATCCGGCGGCGGCATTACAGTTACCGGACCGAACAAGCCTATTTGCACTGGATGAAACGCTTCATCCTTTTCTCCGGCAAGCGGCATCCCCGCGAGCTTGGAGCCGCGGAATTGACTGCTTTTCTCAACCATCTCGTGCTCGAACGGCGGGTAGCGGCGGCAACCCAGAACCAGGCCCTGGCGGCGCTGCTTTTTCTCTACAAGGAGGTGCTGGGCGAGACGTTGCCGTGGCTGGAGGGGCTGGAACACGCCAAGCGTCCGGTACGACGGCCCACGGTGCTCACGGTGAGCGAGGTGCGGCACTTGCTGGCGCAACTGCGCGGCACGAAGTGGTTGATGGCGAGCTTGTTGTACGGGGCGGGCCTGCGCCTGCGCGAGTGCCTGACGCTGCGGGTCAGGGACGTCGACTTCGGTTATCGCCAGATCCTGGTTCGCGATGGCAAGGGCGGCAAGGACCGCGTCACCGTGCTGCCTGAACCCCTCATCGAGCCTCTGCAGGCCCATCTTCTGCGTGTGAAGGCTCTGCATGAGCGCGACCTCGCCGCCGGCTATGGTGAGGTTGAATTGCCGGACGCGCTCGCGCGCAAGTACCCTCGCGCCCCGTACGAATGGGGCTGGAAGTTCGTGTTCCCCTCGCACAAATATTCGACGGACCCGCGTACCGGCGTGATCCGGCGGCATCACCTGTACGAAAACTACCTGAGCCGCGGGGTGAAGCAGGCGGCGCGCGCGGCCGGAATCGTCAAGCACGTGAGCTGCCACACGCTGCGCCATTCGTTTGCGACGCACGTCCTGGAAGCGGGCTACGACATCCGCACCGTGCAGGAATTGCTCGGACACTCGAGCGTTGAGACCACGATGATCTACACCCATGTCATGAATAAGGGTGGAAGGGGGGTGAAAAGTCCGCTTGAGGCCGCAACCGCGCGCTGAAGGGGAGCCAAGCTCCCGCTCGTCAGGCTAAAACCTTTCGACGTATGGTCTGAGATCGACTTGTTGATGCAGGACGAGCAGACGTGTGGCCAACGCGGAACCCCCGCAAGCGACGTGAGGTCATGGGGCGCCGCAACCGGCGGCGTCAATGGAACGTGACCCGCTCAGTCGGCGTGGATGTTCGCTTCCTTGATCACGCGCGCCCACTTGGCGGCTTCGGATTTCATGAAGGCGGCGAATTCCTCGGGCGAGCTGCCCACCGGGTCGGTCCCCTGGGCGACGAGGTTCTCGCGGACCTCGGGAATGCGCAGCACCGCGAGGATGTCGCCGTGCAGGCGCGCGACGATCTCGCGCGGCGTCGCCGCCGGGACCACCATGCCGAACCAGTTGGTGACGTCGTAGCCTTTCAGGGTCTCGCCCACGGTCGGCACCTCGGGCAACTGCGCGACGCGCCTGGGCCCGAGCGCGGCGATCGCGCGCAGCTTGCCGCTCTTCACCTGCGGCAGTCCGATGGCGAGGCTCTCGAAGGTGAGCTGCACCTGGCCGCCGATCACGTCGGTGACGCTGGGGCTGCTGCCCTTGTAGGGGACGTGGACTATTTTCACGCCGGCCATCGAATTGAACAGCTCCGCGGCGAGGTGCGGCGCGCCGCCGTTGCCGCTGGAGGAATAGTTGATCGCGCCGGGGCGCGACTTCGCGAGCGCGATCAGCTCGGCGACGCTCCTGGGCGGGAAGGCGGGATTGACGTAGAGCATGAAGGCCGTGGACACGACCTGCGTGAGCGGGGCGAAGTCGCGCGAGATGTCGAAGGGCAGCTTCGCGTAAAGCAGCGGGTTGACGCTCAGGTTGCCGAGCGTGCCGAAGAATATGGTGTGGCCGTCGGGCGCGGCCTTGGCGGCGAGCTCGGTGCCCACCAGCCCGCCCGCGCCGGGGCGGTTCTCCACCAGCACGGGCTGGCCGAGCCGCTCGGCGAGCCTGGGGCTCATGATGCGCGCGACGATGTCGATCGCCCCGCCCGGCGGGAACGCGATGAGGATGCGCACCGGCCTGCCCGGAAAGGACTGCGCGAGCGCCGCGGAAGCCGATACCGCTGCTGCCAGGAAGAGCGCAAGCGCTGCACGCGATGAGGACCGCATTTCCGTTCTCCTTTGCCGCGGATCGATTGCGACTCTGCTAGAGTAACACCCCTGCGCGCGGGGACACTTGAATGCGCAGAAGGGAGAGGGCGGAATGACGGCGGGCTTGCGCATCGGGCTGATGGTCCCGAACAACAACACGACCATGGAGCGTGAGCTGCTCGCGTGGCTGCCCGAGGGCACGGCCTGCACCACGCTGCGCATCCCGCGCGGCAAGGGAACGCTGACCCTCGCCGACATCCCGGCCTATGGCGCGCAGGCGATCGAGCTCGCGTATGCATTCTCGCAGGCACCGGTGGACATCGTGGTCTACGGATGCACCGCGGCGGGCATCCTCGCCGGCCCGGCGCGCGACGCCGAAATCTCCGCAGCGCTCTCCGCGATCGCGGGCGCTCCGGCCGTGACCACCGCGAACGCCATGGTCGAGTCGCTGCATCACGCGCGGGCGCGCGAGGTGGCGCTGGTGACGCCTTACCTGGATCTCGTCAACGAGCATTTGAGGGCCTACCTCGCGCAGGCGGACATCCAGGTGCGCAAGCTGAGCAGCTTCGGCGCCGCGACCACCGAGGCGCTGGCCCGCATCGGCGCGGAAGCGGTCGCCGAGCGCGCGCGAGAGACGATGGACGAGGGCTGCGACGCCCTGTTCATCGCCTGCTCGCAATTGCCGACCTACGCGATCCTCGGCGGGCTCGCCAGGGAATTCGCTCGCCCGGTCCTGTCGTCGATCCAGGCGACCGCCTGGCGCGCGCGCCTGGAGCTCGGGCTCGCGGTGGCGCAATCATGAGCAGGACAAACGCGCTCGCCGCGATACTTGGCCTCGCGTTGCTGCCTGCGTTCGCGCCGCAGGCGCTGGCCCAATCGGCGTGGCCCGCGCGGACGATGCGCATCGTCGTTCCTTTCGCGCCCGGGGCCTTCACCGACCTCGCGGCGCGCGCGCTCGCGCTCGAGCTCTCCGAGCAGCTCGGCCAGCAGGCGGTGGTGGAGAATCGCGGCGGGGCGGGGAGCACGCTGGGCACCGACGTGGTCGCCAAGGCGGCGCCCGACGGCTACACGCTGCTGGTCACCGACAACTCGCTCGCGATTTCCGCGGGGCTGTACGCGCGGCTGCCCTACGACCCGCTCAAGGATTTCAACCTCGTGAGCGTGGTGGCCGAGGCGCCGGCGATCATGGTGGTGCGGGTGGGCCTGCCGGCGAAGTCGCCGAAGGAGCTCGTCGCGCTCGCGCGCGCGCAGCCCGGGGAGCTCACCTTCGGCTCCGGCGGTCAGGGATCCTCGGCCCATCTGGCGACCGAACTCTTCCTGAGCGGTGCCGGGGCGAGGATGCAGCACGTGCCGTTCAAGGGCGTGGCCCTCGCCATCGCGGAGGTCGTCGCCGGCCGCATCGACGTGGCGGTCTCGAGCCTCTCGGCGCCGCTTGCCTACGTGCGCAGCGGCAGGGTGCGCGCGCTCGCGGTCACCGGGTCCGAGCGCAGCCCCATGCTCCCCGAGGTGCCGACCTTCAAGGAAGCCGGATTCCCGCGCTTCGACATGACCTACTGGTTCGGGCTCGCGGTCCCCGCGGCGACGCCGCCCGAGATCGTGGCGCGCCTGCGCCAGGAGATCGCGCGCGCCGTCGAGAAGCCGAAGTTGAAGGAGGTCTTCATGAGCCAGGGGGCGCGCGCCCTGGCGACGCCGCCCGGGGAATTCGCCCGCCGGCTCGCGAGTGAGATCGGCACCTGGAAGGCCATGATCGCGCGCGCCGGCGTCAAGGTGGAATGAGCGGGAGGAGGCGCGCATGAGCGAGCAGGCATTTGCGGAAAACCCCATGCAGCGCAAGCTCGCCGCGGGCGGGATCGTGCTGTGCATGGGCCTGCGCCAGGCGCGCACCGTCGACATCCCGATGATCGCCGCCGCGTGCGGGTTCGACGCGATCTACGTCGACATGGAGCACAGCACGGTGGGCCTGGACACGGTATCGCTGCTGTGCGCCGGGTCGATCGGCCTCGGCATCACGCCGCTCGTGCGCGTCCCGAGCCACGACGCCCACCATGCGAGCCGCGTCCTGGACGGCGGCGCGCTCGGCGTGATCGCGCCGCACGTGAACAACCGCGCGCAGGCCGAGGTTCTGGTCGGGCACTGCAAGTACCCGCCGCTCGGGCACCGCTCGGTGATGGGCTCGGGGCCGTCGCTCGCCTATCGGCCCTTGCCGCTCGGCGAAGTCAACGCGCGGCTGAACGCGCAGACGCTGCTCATCACGATGCTCGAGACCCCCGAGGGCATCGCGAACGCGCACGAGATCGCCGCCGTTCCCGGCGTGGACCTGCTGCTCATCGGCTCGAACGACCTGTGCACCGAGCTCGGCATCCCCGGTCAACTGCGGCACCCGCGGCTGCGCGAGGCCTACCAGGCCGCCGCTGCTGCGTGCCGCGCGCACGGCAAGGTGCTCGGCGTGGGCGGCATCCGCGGCGACCTGGAGCTTCAGACCGAGCTGGTGCGCATGGGCGCGCGCTTCATCATCGCCGGGAGCGACGTCACCTATCTCACCGCCGCGGCGAAGAAGGACGTCGAGGCGCTGCGCGCCATCAAGCCGGACTGAAGAGGAGGGGAAGGTGCCGGACCATGACGAAGGCGCGCCGCGGTTCAGGGCGCCGCCGCTCGCCTGCGACAGCCATTTCCACGTGTTCGGCCCGGCCGATCGCTACGCGTATGGAGCGGACCTGCGCTACAAGCCGCCCGTGGCGCCGCTCGAGGACTACCTCGCGCTCGCGCGGCGCCTGGGGATCGAGCGCATGGTGTTCGTTCAGCCGAGCGCCTACGGCCGCGACAACGCCTGCATGCTGGACGCCATGCGCGAGCTCGCCGCGCGGTCCGGGCCTCTGTGCCGCGGCATCGTCGACGTGGACGAAAACGTACCCGACGCCGAGCTGGAGCGGCTCGACGCCGCGGGCGTGCGCGGCGTGCGCATCAACGTGTCGCCGGTCAAGGCGCGCGCACCGGGTTTCGCCGCGACGCTGCTGCCGCGCATCGAGCGGCTCGAGGCGCGCTGCGCGGAGATCGGCTGGCAACTGGACTTCCTGCTGCCGGGCTGGCTGACCGAGGAGCTGACGGGCCGGCTCGGCAAGCTCAAGTGCGAATTCACGCTCGCGCACATGGGCATGTTCCTCGCGCGCGACGGCGCGGGCCAGCCGGGCTTTCCAAGACTGCTCGATCTTCTGCGCCATGGCGAAGGGCGCTGCTGGGTGAAGTTGACCGGTGTATACCGCATGTCGGTCGCGCCGGGTTTCGCCGACGCCGCGCCGCTGGCGCGCGCCCTGATCGAGGCCGCGCCCGATCGCCTCATCTGGGGCAGCGACTATCCGCACCTTTCCTTCGCCGACCGCGTGGGATCGGTCGAGCTGTTCAACCTGCTCGCACAGTGGGCGCCCGACGAAGCGACGCGGCGCAGGATCCTCGTCGACAACCCGCAGCGGCTGTTCGGGTTCTGAGACCATGCGGCTCGAGACCGTCCTCGCCGGACACGCCGAGCGCCGCCCCGAGCACACCGCCGTGGTGTGCGGGTCCCGCCGCATCGGCTACGCGGCGCTGCAGGACTCGGTGCGGCGCGCGGCCTGCGGCCTGCACCGGCTCGGCGTGCGGCCGGGGGACCGCGTGCTGCTCTACCTGCCGAACGGCGTCGAGTTCGTCCAGCTCGCCTACGCGGCCTTCACGCTGGGCGCGGTGGCCGTTCCCGCGACGACGCGGCTCGCCGCGCCCGAGGTCGCGCATATCGCACGCGACTGCCGCCCCGCGGTCGCGGCCTATCCCGCGGAGCTGCGCGAAGTCATCGCCAAGGCCGGGCTGCCGCAGTGCCGCGCGCTGGTGCTCGGCGACGCGCAAGGCGGCGAGGTGCCGCTCGCGGAGATCCTCGCGACCCCCGCGACCGGCCTGCCCGCGCTTGCGCTCGGCTCGGGCGAGGCCGCCGACGACTGCATGATCCAGTACACCTCGGGCACGACCGGCCGCGCCAAGGGGGCGATCGTCACCCACGCGAACATGCTCGTGCAATGCGTGTACATGCACGCGGTTGAGTGGGGGCTGGACCGCGACGATCGCTTCCTGGTGACCACGCCGCTCGCGCACCGCACCGGCTGCTCGCGGATGTTCAACGCGCTGGGCCTGGGCGGGACGCTGGTCGTGATGGAGAAATTCGATCCGGCCCGCGCGGTCGAGCTGATCGAGCGCGAGCGCGTCACCGTCGCCGGCCTCGTTCCCACGGTCATACGCATGTTGCTGCCGCACATCCGCGAGAACCCGCGCCGCTGCGATTCGCTGCGCCGGCTGATCGTCGCCGCCGAGGCTTTCCCCGTCGCGCTGAAGCGCGAGATCATCGCGCTCCTGCCCCAGGCGCAGATCTTCTCGCTCTTCGGGCTCACCGAGGCGCAGGTCACGAGCCTTTCCCCCGCCGAGCAGTTCGCCCATCCCGAGTCGGTCGGCCGGGCGATCCCCGGCATCGAGATCCGGCTGGTCGACGACGCGGGGCGCGACGTGGCGGCGGGCGAGGTCGGCGAACTGCTGGTGCGCGCCGGTATCCCCGGGCGGTCGGCGGTGTTCCGCGGCTACTTCGATCGGCCCGAGGACACCGCGGCCTGCCTGCAGGACGGGTGGTTCCGCACCGGCGACCTCGCGTGCGCGGATGCCGGGGGCTACTACAGCATCGTCGACCGCAAGAAGGACATGGTGCTGAGCGGCGGTTTCAATATCTACTCGAAGGAAGTCGAGCAGGCGCTCGCTTCGCATCCGGACATCGCCGATGCCGCGGTGATCGGCGTGCCCGACGAAACCTTCGGCGAGGCGGTCGCGGCCTTCGTCGAGACGAGGCCTGGCGCGCGGCTCGGCGCCGAGGCCGTGATCGAGCATTGCCGCGCGCTGCTCGCGGGCTACAAGAAGCCCAGGCACGTGTTCTTCGTCGAGGCCCTGCCGAGGAATTCGGTCGGCAAGGTGCTGAAGAACCGGCTGCGGGAGGTGGCGGACAAAGGCGCGCTCGACGAGCGAATCTGAACCGGGCGAGCCGGAACCACACGGGCGGGTTTTGCAGTTATATTAATCTCGCTATTTCGTGCAGTTGCGAAGTTGCAACTGCACGAAATGGCGAGACATATAAGAACCAAAAAATCTTCGCCAAATTCGTCAACACTGTGGTTGTAAGTGATTATGGGAGGGGAATAGCATGCGCACCTTGCTTCGCCTGGTGGTTTTCGCGGCACTCGTACTCATGGCCGGTACGGCGGCGGCGCAGTCGCCCGCCTGGCCGGCGCGGCCGGTGCGCATGATCGTGACCTTCCCGCCCGGGGGCAGCACCGACACCATCGCGCGCATCATCGCGCCCAAGCTCGCGGAGCGCCTGGGGCAGCCGGTCGTCATCGACAATCGGCCGGGCGCCGGCGGCAGCATCGGCGTGGAGATCGCGGTGAAGGCGCCCCCCGACGGCTACACCATCGTACTCGGTGCGGCCGGTGCGCTGACCATCAACGTGAGCCTGTCGAAGAGCCCTTCCTACGACCCGCTCAAGGACCTCGCGCCGATCTGCCTGATCGGATCGAGCCCCTTCCTGCTGGTGGCCGATCCCGCGCTGCCCATCGGCTCGGCGCGCGAGCTCCTCGCCCTGGCCAAGTCCAGGCCCGGCGAGCTCACCTATTCCTCGGGCGGCACGGGAACGGCGATGCACCTCTCGGGCGAGTTGCTCAGGCTCATGACCGGGATCGACATCGTCCATGTGCCCTACAAGGGCAGCGGTCCGGCGATGGCGGCGGTCGCAGGGAAGCAGACCGCGCTCGGCTTCGCCGACATCACCTCCGCGCTGCCGCTGCTGAAGTCCGGCCGCGTCAAGCCGGTCGGCGTGCTGAGCCGCGAGCGCTCGGCGCTCGCGCCGGAGATCCCGACCCTGGCCGAGACGGGCGTTCCGGGCTACGAGTCGATCGGATGGTTCGGGCTGCTCGCGCCGGCGGGCACACCGCCCGCGATTGTCGCGAGGCTGAACGCGGAAACCACGCAGGTCATGCGGCTCCCCGAAATCCGCGAGCGCCTGCTCAACGTGGCGCTCGAACCGTGGACCGGCACACCCGAGGAATTCACCGCCTTCATCAAGTCCGAGACCGCCAAGTGGGCCGACGTGATCAAGCGCTCCGGGACCAAGATCGAGTAGCCGCAAGTCCCGGATTCGTCATTCCCGCGAAAGCGGGAATCCAGGGATTTCAATTGAAGGCTGGATCCCCGCTCCCCGCTTTCGCGGGGACAAGTTTCGCGGGGATGACGGTATTCGAGATTCGCTAGACCGTCTCCGCGGTGCCGAGGATGGCCGTCGACTGGCTCGCGGCGGAGAATCCGCCGTTGCCGTTCACCAGCGCGACCTGCGCGCCCGGCACCTGGCGCTCGCCGCAGTCGCCGCGCAACTGGCGCACCGCCTCGATGACGGCGAAGGTGCCGTACATGTTCGGATGCACGCACGACAGGCCGCCGCCGTTGGTGTTCACCGGCAGCCGCCCGCCCGGCGCGATGGCGCCGCCCTCGACGAAGGGGCCGCCTTCGCCCTTCGCGCAGAAGCCCAGGTCTTCCAGCGCGAGGATGGTGTTGATGGTGAAGGCGTCGTAGGTCTGCACCACGTCCACGTCCTTCGGCGCAATCCCGGCCATGGCGAAGGCCCGCGCGCCCGATTCCTTCGAGGGCGTCACGGTGAGGTCGTCCATGCCGATGCTGCTGCGATGCCAGACCGCGGTTGCGCTGCCGAGCACGTACGCCGGCTTCTTCGGCAGGTCGCGGGCGCGCTCGGCGCGCACCATGACGTACGCGCCGGCGCCGTCGGTGACGAGGCAGCAGTCGTGCACCGTGAAAGGGTCGGAGACCATGCGCGCCGCGAGCACACCCTCGATCGTGAGCGGCCCGCGCGCGAACGCCTCGGGGTTGAGCTGCGCCCAACGGCGCGCGGCGACCGCGACCTCGGCGAGGTGGCGCCGCGTGGTGCCGTACTGGTGCATGTGGCGCGCGGCGAGGAGCGCATAGGACGAGGGCGGGTTGAAAGGCTCGTAGGGCGCCTCGTACGGGTAGGGGTCGAGCAGGCTCCTTGCGCGCAGCCTTTCCTTGCGGCCGAAAGGCGAGGTGCGCTGCGTGCTGCCGTAGCACACCAGCACCGCGTCGCACACGCCGGCCGCGAGCGCGAGCATGGAGGGCAGCAGGTGCGCGACGAAGGCCGCGCCCCCGATGTTGGTACCCTCGACGAACTTCGGCCGCAGCTTGAGGTACTCCACCACGTTGAACGGCCACATCGCGGCTTCGAGATTGGCGGTGCACAGGCCGTCGATGTCGCGCATCGTCAGGCCCGCGTCCTCGACCGCGGCCTTCGCCGCGAGCGCGAGCAGCTCTATGTCGGTGTAGCCCGGGGCCTCGCCGCAGCCTGCGGTGCCCACGCCGGCGATGGCGACCGCGCCGCGCAGCTCGCGCGGGTTCATCGCGATGCTCCGGCCGGCTCGAACACGACCATGCGGGCGCCTTTCGCCTCGATCAGCTTCGCCTTCACGCGCATGCCGATCTTCACTTCCTGCGGCGGCACGCCCTCGACGCGGCTCATCATGCGCACGCCCTCGTCCAGGTCGATGAGCGAGACGTCGTAGTCGCCGCCCGCCTCGGGCTTGCGGCGCACGGTGGTGGTGGAATAGACGGTGCCGGTCCC
>ORMF011528237.1_pt1 | contig 12310 bp, 9 predicted proteins | sample 1779871 | NCBI WGS metagenome assembly ORMF01 (sample SAMEA104232316, study PRJEB22302) | groundwater metagenome | biome: forest; feature: aquifer; material: groundwater | place: USA | collected 2011-08-07 | depth 5.4 m | reverse complement strand
GCGCCGCGGGATAGGAAAGGAAGGGGTCGGGGGGCTTGCCGCTCTTGGCCCGGTGGATGGCGAGCAGGCATGGCACACCGCGGCCGCCGAGGTACTCCGAGCGCACGGTGTGGCCCGGGCCCTTCGGTGCCACCATGCCGACGTCGAGGTCGGCGCGCGGCTCGATCAGGTTGAAATGCACGTTGAGGCCGTGCGCGAACATCAGGGCGGCGCCGTCCTTCATGTTGGCGAGGAGGTGGTCCTTGTAGATGTCGGCCTGCAGCTCGTCGGGGGTCAGCATCATGACGACGTCGGCCCACTTGGCGGCCTCGGCCACCTCCATCACTTTGAGCTTCTCCTTCTCGGCCTTCTTGACGCCGGCCGAGGTCTTGCGCAGGGCCACGGCGACGTTCTTGACGCCGGACTCGCGCAGGTTGAGCACGTGCGCGTGCCCCTGGCTGCCGTAGCCGACGACGGCCACCTTCTTGCCCTTGATCAGGTTGATGTCGGCATCACGATCGTAATAAACGCGCATGGCTCTTTCCCCGGCGACGCTGGTTGACATGGGCTGGAATGGACCCCCAACGCGTAGCGGTTTCCGGGGCCGCTTGCCAAGGGCAAAAGCACTGGTCGCATCGACGTACCACCCTATTCGAGCACCTCGTCGGCGCGAGCGAGCAGGGATGGCGGCACAGTGAGCCCGAGCGCCTTCGCGGTCTTGAGGTTGATGACCAGCTCGTACTTGGTCGGCGCCTGCACTGGAAGGTCGGCTGGCTTCTCGCCTTTGAGGATGCGGTCGACGTAGCCGGCCGCGCGCTGGTACTGGTCATCCACATTAGCCCCATAGGAGATCAGGCCGCCGGAGGCGACGTAGGTGCGCTCGAAGTAGACCGCGGGCAGTTTGTGGCGGGCCGCAAGCGCGATGATCAAATCGCGATGCAAGTTCGCCAACGCGCTCGCCGCCACGATCAGGCCACCGTTACCGAAGCGCGTGAAGGCCGTGACGGCGCGCTCGATCTCGCCGGCGTCGCGTAGGCTGACCGGGCTCACCTCCACGCCGACCGACGGCGCCACGGACTGGATGACGGCGAATTGGCCGATCCCGGTGGGGTTGGTGGGATCTCGAAGGACCGCCGCCCGCGTCACGCCCGGCGCGATCTCCTTGAGCAACTCCAGCCATTTCGCGTTCAGACTGTATTCGAACATCATAAAGCCGGTGGCGTTACCGCCCGGCCGCGACAGACTTTCGACGAAGCCGGAGCCGACCGGATCGGAGACGATCGCGAACACGATCGGCACTGTGCGGGTCGCCTGGAGTATTGCCGGCAAAGAAGCGCCAGGGGCCAGGATGACGTCCGGCGCCAACGCGACCAATTCCGCCGCGTATTTGCGATAGTTTTCGGCATTGGCTGCGGCCCAGCGGATGTCGATCCGCACATTGCGGCCGTCGGTCCAGCCCAATTGCTGCAACCGCTGTTGGAATACCGCGAATCGTCGCCGCGAGTCCGGAGTGTCCGCGGCGCCCGAGAGCACGCCAACGCGCCGCACGCGCTCGGGCTGCTGCGCGCGGACGCCGAGCGGCCAGGCGACGGCCGCGCTACTTACAATGGTGAGAAAGGTCCGCCGCTTCACGCTCGTCCCCAATTCAAGGCGATAGCGCCAGTGGTCCACCCCCGCCGACGCAGTCAGAAGCGGAGAGATTATCAGCTCGATCGGATCTTCGGAAGCAGAAGCCTGGGAGTGAGCCCTCACTCCGCAGGCCCGGCGAACAGCAGCAGGTTGCCGTCGGGGTCTTTGACGATGAAGGTCTTGGCGCCCCAGGGCTCCTTGCGCAGCGTCTGGAAGAAGGTGACGCCCGCGGCCTGGAACTCGAGGAACAGCTGCTTGATCGCCTCGGGCGTGTCCAGCCCCATGTCGGCCGACAGCAGGCTCTCGCGGTCCCTGAGCTCGGGGTCGATGACGGGGCGGTCCATGTGCTTGAGGTTGAGCAGGCCGCGGTCGCGCTTCACCTGGGCGTAGAACGGCGGCTCGCCGTAGACGAAGACGATGGCGAAGCCGAGTTTCTGGGTGAAGAAGTCGCACGACGCCTTGATGTCGGAGACGAACAATTCTGCCGCGGTGGCGGAGATGACCGCTTTGGACGTGGTCTGGGCTGTTTGCTCTGGCATGGTATCGATCCCTGTCTTGAGCGCCTGCCAGCTTTCGAACCCGTGCTGCCTGGCGACCAGCTCCTGCGCGTCGCTGAGCTTGAAGCTCGCCGCGAGGATTTCGGGGTCGCTCAGGTGCCGGAAGCGCGGCAAGGCCCTGATCTGCGCCGCCACCGGATAATAACGGTCGCGATGCCAGCGGAGGGCGAGCTTGGCCTGCTTCTTGAGGTTCTCGAGATTGGGCATGGGCGCAAACTACGATTGAGGTGACGTAGGTGGGCTTTGCCCCTTCGGCCTTGCAGCCGATGCGCCCTACAGCAGCGCGCCCAAAATGGCCGAGACGACCCCGGTGTGTCAACGCGGGGGATGTTCCTCTATGATGGCTTACCGCCGACGCCAGATCGGCGGCCCAGGGAGCAAACGACCATGACCAACGACATTTGGCGCGTCTCTCGTGCTTTGGCTGTTCTTCCGAGCCTGATTGCTGCCGGCATTGCGGTGGCTCCGCCCGCCGCGGCGCAGATCGCCGTCTCGGCCAACGACAACAAGATCGTCAACATCGAGGGCACCAACACCGTCGTGCAGAACCCGCCGCCCGACAACGTTGCCATCATCGATCTTGGCGCGTCGCCGCCGAAGCTGCTGGGCAAGGTCAATGCGCCGAATTCGGTGGTCGGTCCGCCGCAGAGCGTTGCCGTCGCGCCCGACGAGAGCATCGCGCTGGTCACGGCGGCCATGAAGATCGACCCGGCCGACCCCAAGAAGCAGGTGCCGGACAACAAGCTCAGCGTCATCGATCTCAAGGCCTCGCCGCCCGCGGTGATTGCCACGCTGGAGGTCGGTGCGGGCGCCGCCGGCCTGTCGTTCAGCCCGGACGGCAAGCTCGCGCTCGTCGCCAACCGCTCCGAGGGCACGGTGTCGATCCTCACCGTCGCCGGCAAGACGGTGACGGTTGCCGGCAAGCTCGATCTGGGCAACCCGAAATCGGGCCCCAGCCATGTCGCCTTCCTGCCGGACGGCAAGCGCGCGCTGCTCACGCGCGACGGCGACCACCGCATCTCGGTGCTGTCGGTCGACGGCAGCAAAGTGGAGGTGACGAAACCCTATATGGTCGCCGGCGTCCGCCCCTACAGCATCTCGATCAGTGCCAAGGGCGATGTCGCCGTCCTCACCAACCAGGGTGGCGGCCAGGGCGACAACGACATCATCAGCGTCATCGACCTGAAGATGAACCCGCCGCGCATCGTCGATGCGATCTCCGTCGGCCAGACCCCGGAGGGCGCCACCATGTCGCCGGACGGCTCGCATGTGGCCGTCACCATCCAGAACGGCTCGCAGCGGCCGAAGACGCACCCGGCCTACAACGACCACGGCCTGGTCATGGTCTATCGCATCGACGGCACCAAGCTGGCGCTGGTGGCGCAAGCCAAGGTCGGCGGCTGGACCCAGGGCGTGGCCTGGAGCAAGGACGGCAAGACGCTGCTGTCGCAGGGGATGCTGACCAAGGCGCTGGACGTGCTGAGCTTCGACGGCAAGTCGCTGAAGGTCACCGGCTCCCTCAAAATGGAGGGCGGCCCGGCCGGCATCCGCACCGTCGAAAAGTGAGCTGCGGGGGTTGCGGCAGCGTTCTGGCCGTCGGCGCCGATTACACTCAGGATGCAGATTAGGCATCGGCGCAGAATGGCCTTGGTCTGACACTTTTCCTCCCCACTTCCGCCGTCTGGCGCGCTCAAACGGGTAGCGTCAGGCAGATTCGGGAAGTGGGGATAAGCCTATGACATATCGTGCCATCGGGGCGGTTGCCCTCGCGCTTTGCAGCATGTTTGCGGTGCCCGTCCAGGCCGGCCAGCCGATGGCGCTGGAGGCGCGGCTCGCCAATCCCGTCATGAAGGGCGGCGAGGGCGTGAAGAATTACCTGCGCGTTGCCCTGCAGGGCTGCAAGCCCGAGCCCAACCAGACGCGCACGCCCGTCAACGTGGCGTTCGTCATCGACCGCTCGGGCTCCATGGGAGGCATGCCGATCGCGCAGGCGCGCGAGGCCGCCATCATGGCCGCCAACCGGCTGCTGCCGAGCGACATCGCCGCGGTCGTCATCTTCGACCATGCCGTCGACGTGCTGGTGCCGGCACAACCCGTGACCGACCCTTCGACCTTCACCGACCAGATCCGGCTCGTCACCGCGCGCGGCTCCACCGCCATCCATGCCGGCGTGCTGGTGGGCGCGGCGGAGGTGGCCAAGAACAAGGACGCGCACCGGCTCAACCGCGTGGTGCTGCTGTCCGACGGGCAGGCCAACGTCGGCCCGTCGCGGCCCGACGACTTTGCCGTGCTCGGGCGCGCGCTGCTGTCGCAGGGCATCTCGGTCTCCACCATCGGGCTCGGCATGCGCTACAACGAGGACCTGATGCTGCAGCTTGCGCGTGCCAGCGACGGCAACCACGCGTTTGCGCGCGACCCGTCCGACCTCATCACCATCTTCAACAAGGAATTCGACGACGTGCTGGGCTCGTGCGCGCAGACGGTGTCGGTCGACATCGAGCTCAAGCCCGGCGTGAAGGCGGTCCGCGCGCTGAGCCGCGACGGGGTGATCGAGGGCCAGACGGCCAAGTTCACGTTCAACCAGATCTACGCCGCAACCGAGCACTACGTGCTGGTCGAGGTTGAGCTCGACAAGGCGCTGGCCACCGACGGCGAGCAGGAGCTGGGCGTGGTCAAGGTGGCCTACACGGCGCCCGACAGCGATGCGCGCCAGTCGCTCGATGCCACCATCCGGGGGCGCTTCACCGCCTCCGACGCGGAGGTGAAAGCCGGCGTCGACGCCAAGGTGGCCGAGGCCGTGGTCGAGCAGGTCACGCGCGAGCGCGCGCAGCGGGCGGTCACGCTGCAGGACCAGGGCAAGATCAAGGAGGCGCGCGATCTGCTGCTGCAGAACGCCGCGCAGATCCAGGGCCTCGCCGCGGTCGTGGCGCCCTCCAAGCGCATGCTCGAGCTGCAGCAGCACTACTCCGCGCTCGGCGCCCAGTCGGCGCCGACCACGGCGCACCAGATGAACCTCGGCCGCAAGGCGCTGCGCGCGCTCGAGAACACGCAAGCCGGCTCCGGCGTGCGCTACTGAGGGCTGGCAAGGCCGCGACCCCGGCGTCCTGTGACCCCGGCGTCCTGGCCGGCCGTGGTGAAATCCGCTAGTCTGCCCGCCCAGCGGTGGCGTCGCCGCTGTCTGCGCCACGAGACGGCCATTAGGCCGCCCCGCGCAATCACTAAGAAACCGGGAGGTCGACCATGATGGACATTTCACGCCGCACGCTGCTCACCGGCACGGCCGCTGCCGCTGCCACCGTTGCTCTCGATCCGCTGGCCGGCATATCCGCAGCGCACGCCGCGACGCCGGCCGCCGGCAAGCAGGCACCCGGCTTCTATCGCGCCAAGCTCGGCGATTACGAGATCACGCAGTTCGCCGACGGCGCGCGCACCTTCCCGATGCCCGACCCGTTCGTGAAGAACGTGCCCAAGGCGGAGGCGCTGGCCGCCGCCGAGGCCGCCTACATGCCCAAGGGCATGGTGACCGTGCCGTTCAACCCGATCCTCATCAATACGGGCTCCAAGCTGGTGCTGATCGACGCCGGCTACGGTCCCGGCATCGCCCCGCAGGTCGGCCTGCTGCCGGTGCACATGGCGGCCGCCGGCGTCGACCCCAATAGCGTCGACATCGTCGTGCTGTCGCATCTCCATCCCGACCACATCAACGGCGTCAAGACGGCGGACGGCAAGCTCGCCTTCCCCAACGCCGAGCACATGGTGCCGGCGCCCGACTGGGCGTTCTGGATGAGCGAGGAGAATGCGGGGAAGGCCGCCGACAACGCCATGATGAAGGGCTACTTCGCCAACGTGCGCAAGATTTTGGGCGACATGGCCAGCAAGGTGACGAAGTACGAGTGGGGCAAGGAGGTGGCATCCGGCATCACCGCGCTCGACACGTCCGGCCACACGCCGGGCCACACCTCGTTCGCCGTGGCCTCGGGCTCGGCCAAGATGCTGGTGCAGTCGGACGTGACCAACATCCCCGAGCTGTTCCTGCGCCACCCGGACTGGCACGTGATGTTCGACGTGGACCCGGCGAAGGCGCAGCAGACGCGGCACAAGTTCTACGACATGGCGGCAGCGGACAAGACGCTGATCGCCGGCTTCCACTTCTCGTTCCCGTCGCAGGGCTACGTGGAGAAGGACGGCGCCAGCTACCGCCTGGTGCCGATCCGCTGGAACCCGGTGCTTTAGGCGAATTGTCATGCCGGGGCTTGTCCCCGGCATCCAACCATCCGCCGACGTCGGCGCAAGTTGTGATATGGATCCCGGCGACGCCGGCCTTCGCCGGTGCAGGCAAGCGCCGGGATGACAGCGTAATTCACTGTTCGAACGAATGCCTCAACCCATCCACATCATCGGCGGCGGGCTGGCCGGCTCCGAGGCCGCGTGGCAGGTCGCGCAGGCCGGCTGCCCCGTGGTGCTGCACGAGATGCGGCCGGTGCGCATGACGGAGGCGCACCAGACGGAGGGGCTGGCCGAGCTGGTGTGCTCCAACTCGTTCCGCTCCGACGATGCCGAGACCAATGCGGTGGGGCTGCTGCACGAGGAGATGCGCCGCTGCAACTCGCTGATCATGGCGGCGGGCGACGCCCACAAGCTGCCCGCCGGCGGGGCGCTGGCCGTCGACCGCGATCACTTCTCGGCCGAGGTGACGCGCCGGCTCGCCCAGCACCCGCTGATCGCAATAGAGCGTGGGGAGATCGCCGGGCTGCCGCCGCCGGAGTGGGACAGCGTCATCATCGCCACCGGGCCGCTGACCTCGCCGGCGCTGGCCGCCGCCATCCAGGGCCTGACCGGGGAGTCCGAGCTTGCGTTCTTCGATGCGATCGCGCCGATCGTGCATCTGGATACGATCGACGCGGGGCTAACCTGGCGCCAGTCGCGCTACGACAAGGCCGGGCCCGCCGGCACCGGGGCCGACTACATCAACTGCCCGATGACGAAGGCGGAGTACGAGGCCTTCCTGGACGCGCTGCTCGCCGCCGAGAAGACCTCGTTCAAGGAGTGGGAGGCTTCCACGCCCTACTTCGGCGGCTGCCTGCCGATCGAGGTGATGGCCGAGCGCGGCCGCGAGACGCTGCGCTTCGGGCCGATGAAGCCGGTCGGCCTGTCGAACCCGCACAAGCCCGGCGAGCGGCCGCACGCGGTGGTGCAGCTGCGCCAGGACAACGCGCTGGGCACGCTGTGGAACATGGTCGGCTTCCAGACCAAGCTGAAGCACGGCGAGCAGGGGCGCATCTTCCGCATGATCCCGGGATTGCAGAACGCGGAGTTCGCGCGGCTGGGCGGGCTGCACCGGAATACGTTCCTCAATTCGCCGAAGCTGCTCGACGGCGAGCTGCGGCTGCGCGTCCAACCTAGGTTGCGGTTTGCGGGGCAGATCACCGGTTGCGAGGGCTATATCGAGAGCGCGGCCGTGGGCCTGCTGGCGGGGCGCGCCGCGGCTGCCGAGCGGTTAGCTACAACCTTTGTGCCGCCGCCCGCGACGACGGCGCTCGGCGCACTGCTGGGGCACATTACGGGCGGCCATCTGTCGGCAGACGCCGGGGACGAAGGCGGCGGAAGGTCGATCGAACTCCGTTCGTTTCAGCCGATGAACGTCAACTTCGGGCTGTTTCCCCCGCTCGAGGCTCCGTCGCACGATGCCAACGGCAACCGCATCAAGGGCAAGGAGCGGGGCGCCGCGAAAAAGCGGGCGATCACCGCCCGCGCGCTGGCCGATTTGGACCGCTGGCTTGGAGGTGTCAGACCCTCTGGGTCTGATACCATTCCGCGCCCCGCTATGGTGGAGTAACGGTGTCAGACCCGGAGGGTCTGACACCCACGCTGGAGGAAATTCATGTCACTGTTCGATCTTTCGGGCCGCGTGGCGGTCGTCACCGGCGGCAATGGCGGCATCGGGCTGGGCATGGCGCGCGGGCTGGCCGAGGCGGGGGCGGCCATCGCCGTCGCTGGGCGCAACATGAGGAAGTCCGAGGCCGCGGCGGCGGAGCTCGCCAAGCTCGGGGTGAAGACGGCCGTCATCGCGCTCGATGTGACGAGCGAGGCCTCCTGCCGCAGCATGATCGAGGATACGGTGAAGCGCCTGGGCCGGCTCGACATCCTGATCAACAACGCCGGCATCAACATCCGCAAGCCGCCGCAGGAGCTGGCGCTGGCCGAGTGGCGGCAGGTGATCGACGTCAATCTGTCGAGCGTATTCGTGTGCTCGCACGCGGCCTACCCGGTGATGAAGGCGGCCGGCGGCGGCAAGATCATCAACATCGGCTCGATGCTGTCGATCTTCGGCGCCGCCTTCGCCCCCGCCTACGGCGCCTCCAAGGGCGGCGTGGTGCAGCTCACCAAGTCGATGGCCGTGGCCTGGGCCAAGGACAACATCCAGGTCAACGCCGTGCTGCCGGGCTGGATCGACACCGAGCTCACCAAGAAGGCGCGCGAGGAGGTGTCGGGGCTCAACAGCCTCGTGTTGATGCGCACGCCGGCCAAGCGCTGGGGCCTGCCCTCCGATATGGCCGGCGTCGCCGCGTTCCTGGCGAGCAAGGCCAGCGACTTCGTCACCGGTACGTCGATCCCCGTCGATGGGGGGTATTCGGTGCAGGTGTAGGGCGCCTGACCCCCCCCGGGTCGATCCGATTGGGTCTTAGCCTTCTACTCGATCACCTCGTCGGCGAGCGCAAGCAGATCGGCCGGGATGGTCAGGCCCAGCGTCCTCGCCGTCCCGCGGTTGATGAACAGTTCGAGCTTCGTCGATAGCTCGACCGGCAAGTCGCCTGGCTTGGCGCCCTTGAAGATCCGGTCCACGTAGGTCGCGGCGCGCCGGTAGCTGTCTGCGAGGTGGTCCCCATAGCTGATCAGCCCGCCTGCCTCCACGTGCTCCCGGAACGAAAACATCGACGGCAGGCGGTATCTGGTTGCCAGGTCCGCGATCTGCTGTCGCTGCTCGACGAAAAGCGTGTCGGGCGCCACGACTACCGCCGCAGCATTCTGCTGGCTCATCCTGGAAAAAGCGTTCTCGATCTCCTGCGCTGGCGCTGCATCCACAGGCAGGCTAATGGCGGTGGCCCTGCGTATCGCGGCCTGGAGGTTTTCCAGGATCGCGGCATTGGACGAATTCCTGGGGTTCACCAGAATGGCCACGCGGGGCACCTTGGGCGCAATGCTGAGCAATAGGTCCACAAGCTTGGGGCTGAGGTCGGCACTGAGCATCGAGAGGCCGGTAATGTTGCCGCCGGGCCGCCCCAGGCTTGCGACGAAGCCGCTGCCGACCGGATCGTTGGCAGCTGCCATGACAATGGGGATCGTGGTCGTTGCTTGTTGCGCCGCGCCGATGGGGGGCGTCGCGCCTGCCACGATGACATCCACTTTCAGCTTGACCAGTTCCGCCGCCAAGGCTGGAAGGCGCGCAATCTCGCCGCCCGCAAAGCGCCATTCGATTACGAGATTCCCGCCCTCGACATAGCCGAGCTCGCGCATGCCTCCCGCGAATGCACCAAATCGACTGGTATCGAGAGGGGTGGGGCGCACAGGCAACGCCAGGAAACCGACGCGCCAGACGCGCCGTTGTTGAGCGAAAGCGCGCGACGTCGCTGACAGTACCGAGAGGCCAAGAGCAGACAGCAATGTCCGCCGATCGATCATTCGATCACCTGGTCGGCGCGCTGGACGAGTGCGAGGGGAACTTCGTGGCCGATCGCCTTGGCGGTCTTGAGATTGACGACCAGCTCGAAGACGGTCGGCTGCTCGACGGGAAGATCGGCGGGCTTGGCGCCGCGCAGGATCTTGGCGACCATCCGCGCCCGCTGACGGTAGACTTGGGTGAAGCGCGGCCCGTATCCCAAAGGCCGCCTTCCTCCGCCATGTCTGGCCATTGGTAGATCGCCGGCAGGCGCAGCGTCGCCATGCGATCGAAGATGAGACTGCGGTTGATAAATTGCAGGGGCGTCGCCAGAACGTTGACTGCCTCGACACCCCGTGCCTTGGCATCGTCGATCGCGGGCGCGATTTCCTCCGGCTTGGCGACAGCGAAAATCGAAAGCTCGACACCGCGTGAGCGCGCCGCATCCTGCAACGCCTGCAGGTGCCGCTGCGGGGTGATCGTGGAGTCGGCGAGCGCCGCCATGCGGTGCGCCCCGGGCACGGCCTCGATCAGGAGTTCCTGCCGCTTGCCGTCGAGCTCGGGTGAGAGAAGGCTGATGCCAGTGATGTTGCCGCCGGGCCTGGCGAGCGAGGCGGCCAGTCCCGCGCCAACCAAATCTTCGCTCATGCTGACGAGTGGTATCGTTCGGGTCGCTGCCTGCAGGGCGCGTGCGTAGAGTTCGGGGCCACTGACAATTACGTCAGGCGCTGCCTTGACCACTGCCGCCACGCCACCGGCAATTTGTTCGTTGCGGATATTGAAGCCGCCGAATACCACGGTGAGGTTTTGCCCCTCGATGAAGCCATTGCGGCGCAGCTCGTCGAACAACCCGGCGACGGCTGCCGACTCGCGTGTGGCCGGAATCAGAAAGCCGATGCGATAGGTGCGGCCCGCCTCCTGCGCGCGCGCCGCGAACGGCCCCGGGACCGCAGCGCCGCAGAGAAGCGTGATGAAATCTCGTCGCCGCATGAATCTACTCCGGGGTGGCGCAACGGTACCACAGCTCAGCTCGATGCCGACTACTATCAGACCCTCCGCGAACAGGCGATGGAACTGACGGCGGCGACCCACGCGGCCCTACCGACGCAAGCTGTAGACGCGCCTTCGAGAATGGGCTAGCGGAAGACCAAGAGACCCAGGCGCAACAGTGACTTACCTAACGCGCCGTGGCGTGGGGGAAGGCGCCCACGGCTATTACCGTGCCACAGTTTCTCCGCTATGGTCGGCGCAATTTCGCTAGGCGGGGCCAGCTTCGGTCCAGTTCGGGGGCGTACGCGTATGAACGACAGCAGCCGGGCGGTCATCGACACCGAGACCCCCGTCAACCCCTACAGCCTGCTCGAGGCCGTCAACCGCTCGAGCGGCTCGGCCAATGCGGCCTGGCTGATCTGCCTCGCGCTGATGAGCTACCTGCTGATCACGGTGGCCGGGATCACGCACAAGGACCTGTTGCTCAACAGCGACATCGTGCTGCCGATCCTGCAGGTGAAGATCGAGCTCACCCGCTTCTTCCTGTTCGCGCCGATCCTGCTCGTGCTGCTGCACCTGGGGCTGATCAGCCAGCTGGTGCTGCTCGCCCGCAAGACGCTGGAGTTCGCGGCCGCCATCCGCATGCTCGAGTCGACCGACGAGCGCAGCCATCCCCTGCGGCTCGAGCTCGACAATTTCTTCTTCGTGCAGGCCATTGCCGGCCCCGAGCGCAGCCGCATCGTCGGCGTCTTCCTGCACGGCATCTCGTGGCTGACGCTGGTGGCGATGCCGGTGGTCCTGCTGCTCTACCTGCAGCTCGTGTTCCTGCCCTATCACGACGTCACCATCACCTGGGCGCACCGGACCGCGCTGTTGGCCGACGTGGCGCTGCTGGTGTTCATCGGCGTGTTCCTGTGGCGGCTGGAGACATCGTTCTTCCGTGCCTTCTGGCGCACCAGCCTGCACCACCCGTTCAGCCTGGCCGTGACCGTGCTTCTGCTCGGCGCCGTGGCCGGCTTCTCGCTGCTCGTCGCCACCATTCCGGGCGAGGACATGGACCGCTCCGCCTCCCTGCCGCTGGCACGCTATGCCGTGTCGGCCCTTGCGCCGGCGCCGGAGGGCTCGCTGCTCGGCTTCTTCCACCGCAACCTCAACGTCACCGACATGGACCTGGTGGTCGACAAGGACGTGACGCCGGGCGAGCCGTCGATCAACTTGCGCGGCCGCGATCTGCGCTTTGCCCGCCTCGACCGCACCGACCTGCACCAGGCCGACATGACGGGCACGAACCTGGAGGGCGCGAGCCTCGCAGGCGCGGACCTGCGCGGGGTGTGGATGCAGTGCGGCGATCTCAACAAGCTCCTGCTCACCGACAGCCGCCGCGCCGCTGGTTGCGTGAGCGCGCGCGGCGCCAACTTCCTCAAGGCGCGGCTCGCGGGTGCGCGCATGGCGGGGCTCGGTCTGCGCGGCGCCAGGCCCGGGGGGGGGGCGGGGCGCG
>ORMF011948628.1_pt1 | contig 12313 bp, 8 predicted proteins | sample 1779871 | NCBI WGS metagenome assembly ORMF01 (sample SAMEA104232316, study PRJEB22302) | groundwater metagenome | biome: forest; feature: aquifer; material: groundwater | place: USA | collected 2011-08-07 | depth 5.4 m | reverse complement strand
TCGATCGGAACGACGCGATTCGCATTGAGGCCGATGCGCCGGCTGTAGTAGAGGTACGGCACGTCGGCGCTCGCGCCCACGACCCCACGCCCGAAGTCCATCGTGCCCCGTCCTTCGAGGAAGAACTCGCGCTTCTCGGGAAAGAACAAATCGAATCGGGTGAGATTCACTTGCTGCTCGTCCACTTCGACCTGGGCGAAATCTGTGTTGTACGTCACGTCGGCCGTCAGATTGGCCGTCACTCCGTACTTGACGTCAACGCCGAAGTCGCCATCCGGACGGTTGAGCACGGGCGGCGTTTGCAGGCGGTCAGTCGTGACACGGGAAATGCCATACGGTTTGATCTCGATGTTCTTGCTGGCGGGGGGGAGATCGAGCCCGACCAGCGTTCCGGCCGACGAATTGCGGGAGATTCCCCCCTGGAAATTCGAAGCCGGGACGGGGTTGAGATACGCCCACTCGTTCTTTCGGCGAATCGCGCGGCGCATCTGTAGGCCCCACGACTGCGACGCGCCGGAATGGTACCGGAGCGACTTGAAGGGAATCGCCATCTCCACGCTCCAGCCGCCTTCGAATCGGCCGGTCCGCACCTGCCACACCGGGTTCCAGTCCGTGTTGAGATTCGATTCATCCGTAAACGCAAAATCTGCAAGCGCGCCGAGCGGATTGGTGTAGAAGACGAACCCGCTGCGCTGGTCATGAAGGGTGTCGAACATCACGCCGAAGGTATCGTTCTGGCGGAGTTGATTTGTGTCGCGGCGCATCTCGTTGGCGACCCATTGAGACGCGGGCACGGAATCCCAGCACCGCGCCGCCACGTAGATGCTGTCAGCATCGAACATGACCCAGACGTCGGTCCTCTCCGTTGCAGGCGCCCCTTCTTTGGGCACCGCCTGAATGAAGTCCCCGATGGGGGGCACCGACTGGTACACGGCCTCATCGAGGACCCCGTCCAGCTGGAGTGGCTGCATGAGGCGGATGGCGCGTACAGTCGCGTTGCCTTTCTCATTACGCGAGATGCCCCCTGCGGGAATAGGGGCCGGCTCGTTCTGACCTCCCTCCGCGATCGTGCTGGCCGGAGCAAGTAGCAATAACCCAAGAAGAGTTATGGCGGGAGCGAATGTGGTTCTGGTCATCCTCTGGCGCGCGACGGGGCGACGCGCTGTCGAACGTCCTACTTGGCCGTCCGCGCCTCTTTGTTGACCTCCCCGAGGACTGTGTTGTAGCTCACGTTCAAGGCGCTCATCGTCTTCGTCACCTGATCGGTGTTTGGATGGTCCTGTTTCAGCGCGGCGTCCAACTCGGTCAATGCTCTCTCGATGGCATCATGAGCGTCCTGAGAGCGTCCTTTGACAAGGCCCGCGACGCTGCTCCAGCTGCGGCGGAAGCCCGCAACACCGTCACGCGCCCTTGAAAAATCGCCGGCCCTCAACGCGGAGTTTACCGGCATGAGACTCGCCCTTGCAATGCGCAGCCGTGCGACATCGTCGAACAGGGGACTGATGGGCGGAGCTTTCTCGATCATGCTGACCGCCTCATCGAACTTGCCGAGCATGGCCTGCGCATCAACGGCGATAGCTGCAGCGTCCGGAACGGGTTCATTCAATGCCTTCTTGATTCTGTCCTGATAGGTGTGCTCGATAAGGTTGTACATGTCGATGGAGCGGAAATTGATGTACACCTCGATGCCGTTCCACGCTCGGTCATACGCTTCAAACGCCGACTTCGCCCCTGGCACATCCTGTTTCTGCAACGCGGCGATGGTGTTCACCAGAGTCGGTCGAACGGCCTTGATGCTCGAAACCTCGAACCGCTCGGTGCTGGTACTTGCCGAGCGCGCCCGGTCCTGCGCGAGGGCCGGCCCGACACCAATGACGACGAGGACGACTGCATAGACAACCGAGCGCAACGTTTTCTTCATGGCTACCTCCAGATCACGCACTCTTCGACACGAACGCAAAGAAGTTCAGCACGTAGACAAATCGCTTGATTCCGGCCATGGGTCACTGTGGAGGCAAACCAGATGCCGGACCATGAATGTTCAAATGTTCAAAAATCCTGTCGCGAGTTCGGACAGGTGGCAGTCTACGCAAGTGATTGGGGTCAAGGCGTTGGCTGTTTCTGCCCCCGTCGCGTAGCTGCGCGACGCTACGGCGGGCCCATCCTTCGCCTCTCAGAGACTCGCTTGGTTTACCAAGCCGAAGCTCGCCGATAGGCGAGCGAAGGATGGTGGACAGTTCATACACTTCGTAGAAGAATAGGACAGTTCCATTCAAGTCGATGTTGTTCTCTCGTGCGACCTTGATGATCACATGGGGCGAGCAGGGCACGCCGGAGCTTGAAGCCGCCTTCCCGCAGATTCTACGCGCCTGCAAGTCGCACAATATCGCGTGCGCGATCACCGCAAGCAGCGGCAGCGACGTGGCGAGCGGTCCTTACACCGTCCTTACCTTACGCCGTCTTAATCGATCTCATCGCACCTTTTGCAAGACAATTCGTTTCCAGGGACCAGCTCTCAAATCGATGCCGGTGACCGGCCAGGCCGTCGTATCATTGACCCCAATTTTCTTCTCTGTTCCAAAGGAGGGCGCTCGTGAAGTCTTGTGCTGCGATTCTGGTCGTCATCTCGTTCCTGTTTGCCGCCGGGATTGCTGCCCAGCAGGCCCCCGCGCAGGGGGCGCAGGAGCTCTTCAACGGCAACGTGCCAGTAGCTGTGGCGGGCCTGCCCGACACTCCCCAGGTGCTCGGCACGGGGGCCATGAAGTACCGGGTCGTGCCCATCAAGGGTCTGGTTACACCTTGGGCGCTGGCGTTTCTGCCAAACGGCGACATCCTGGTTACCGAGCGACCCGGGCGCCTGCGGATTATCCGCAAAGGCGTACTCGACCCGCAGCCGATCGCGGGCCTGCCTGAAGTGAGCACACTGGCCGTCCTCGCCGGCCTGATGGACGTTGCCGTCCACCCTCGGTACGCCGAGAACAAGCTCATCTACTTTACGTATTCGAAGCCTGCGCCCGGGCCCCGCGACGATATCGTGTGGTCGGGAAATCAGAAAACGAAGGGCCGTCCACGGGCTGTCGTTAGGGCCACGCTGGCTCGCGCCCGATTCGACGGGGGTACCGCCCTCACCGACGTTCGCGACCTTCTGGTGGCGGACGCAGAGTCGCAGGGTACCTCCGGTGCCCGAATCGTGTTCACCAAAGACGGCAAGATCATCATGACCGTGGGCATGCCGACCCGCCACGGAGTCGGGACTGCCGACGATGCGCAGAATCCAGCCAATCATGCGGGCAAGATTCTTCGCCTGAACGACGATGGGACCGTCCCGTCCGACAACCCGTTCGTGGGAAAGGCTGGTTACCGGCCGGAGCTCTTCGCGCTTGGCATTCGCAACGCGATCGGGCTCTTTGTCCACCCGGAGACCGGCGAAATCTGGGAAACCGAGAACGGCCCGATGGGCGGCGATGAGATCAACATCATCAAGCCAGGCAAGAACTACGGGTGGCCGGTCGTCTCGTATGGGATGGACTACAGCGGCAATCAGGAAGGCGGGTCGTCGGGCACGCAATCGAGCGACCGCGTGAAAAAGGGGATGGAGGAGCCGTTCTACTACTGGAATCCATCTCCCGCTGCCACCGGCATCATCATCTACACGGGCGATAAGTTTCCCGCGTGGAAGGGCAATATCTTCGTCGGCGCGATGGGCGGCGAGCATCTCGGGGCTCGTCAGCTGCACCGGATTGTGTTGAGCAGCAAGGGACGGCCGCAAAGAGGCGGCGACCAATCGGTGCTCGCCGAGCTCAGGCAGCGGATTCGCGACGTGAAGCAGGGACCGGACGGGAACATCTATGTAACGGACGACGAAGCGGAGGGAGCAGTGCTGCGCATGGAGCCGGTGCAGTAGCTGACCTGGTGTCGACTGGGGTGGGACCGCGACTCCTGACCGAAGTGCCTGGTCGCAGGGACATACACCATCAGGTGACGAGCGGCATGCAAACCGCCACCTGCCCAGTCGTCGTGCGAGGTTCGTCGCGCGTGTGTGGGGTTTTCGCCTGAGCGGATGACTGTTGGCCGATCTTAAGCGAGCCGGCACGTCTGTCGCCGTGGAACTCGCATGATCATGTGTGGAATTCCCGTAGCGTCCGCGCTCAGGTGATCTGATATTCGAGACTTCCAGAGAGCCGCGTAAGGCGGTTTGCTAAGCGGAAATCCGCCTCTCGGACATCTTCAGATTTCCTAGTAAATCTAACCGTTTCAACAACTTCTCAGATCTCGACGCACGCGTCGGCACCATCGAAATTGAGACCGCTCTGCAATGACGTCGAATAGATGAAGATGTGGTTGTGGCCTCTTGCGCGAGACTGCAGCGATTCGGTCGAAGCCTTGAATGAAACCGGCGGATGTGGCTTCCCGTCGCGTTCGGTACGAGTCACTTCGAGCCCGCCAACAGGAAAGTATTTTCGTGTCCCCTCGAAGCGATCACCGCGCTGCTCGTCCTCGTAATTCTGGAACCAAGCGAGGGTCGAGAACATGACATCCCCACGAGTCACCATGGTTTCTGCATAGCGACTCGGAAGGTACTTGTACATGGTCGGCGGTAGCGGGCCAGACATCTGCTCGCTCGAGTAGCGATGCCAGTTACGTCGCGGGCGGGGCTCAACGACCAACATGACGTCCGATTCTCTCTTCGACGGCGCTACGCAGGCTTTTCGGGGAAAAGCCCGGGCATCCAGCGTGATGCCAGCACCGCCGGAAAGGCCAGGAACAACGGCGCGCGCGTGCTCTCTGACACCAGCACACCGCGATGCATCAGCGCCGAAACCACGCGGCGCGCGCTGCGGTCGCTTGTGTTCAGTAGGGCAGCGACGTCTCCGCGCGGGAGTTCGCCGCGGTAGAGCACGGCTTCCAGAATCTGTCCCGCCTTCTGCGGGAGGGTCTCCGCACGGACTTCTTCTTCCGCCCAGATCAGAATCCGGTCGCGCAGCCGATCCGGCTGCGCCAGCGATTCCATGAACCGGACCTGGTCGAGACAGGTCTCCAGGAAGAACCTGGTGAATGCCGCAAGTGCTTCCTCGCTCAAGTTGCCGCGGCCATCCAGGTCGTTTCGCCGCGGCCCATCGCAGTCGATCAAATGTCCTTTGTACGTGGCCTGCGCGCGCGCAAGCCCGCGCGCGACCGACCAGACTCCGCCGGTATCGAGCGCCTCAAGTAAGACAGCGTGAGACATCAGACGCGCCACGCGCCCGTTGCCATCAAGAAACGGGTGAATCCACAGCAGCCGATGATGCGCGGCCGCCGTGGCCAGGATCGTCTCTGCGCGGCCCAGGCGGCCGTAAATTTCCGCGAACCGCGCCAGAAACCGCGGCACTGCGCCGGGGCTGATCGGCACGTGCGCGCCCACCTTCACGTCGCGATGGCGAAATTCGCCCGGGACGACGTCCAATACTTCGCCCGTATCGGGATTCTCAACCTTCAGCAACTCTGGCGGGAGCAGGTCGCCGAAACGGCGATGGATCTCGCAGATGGCGTCCGCCGTGGCGGCCTTGCCGGCAAGAGCCCCTTGGTCGATCCACCCCTGCACGGTGACATGCGCCTTCGCCTCAAGCTGCAAGTTGCGCTTCTTCAGATCGGCGCTGTAGTCGTTCCGCAGCGCCCGCTCGATGTCGACCGGGTGGGTGTCGTGCCCTTCGATGAGATTCGAGTAGTAGCAGTTCATCGCCCGGACCAGCTCGGCCAACGCCTGCCGGACACCGGGAGGAAGGCTGCGCCGGAACCCGGACGATGCCGCGGTCAGCTCGAGGGTGAGGTCACTCAGCCCGGGCCGGTGGCGCGAACCGTCGGTAAGGACCAGCGGCTCCATAGCCGTCTGGCTTTCTCCCCCGTCTTCGTCCGCTATATTGGCTGGTTTGTTGTCAGCTTCTTCATTGACCACAACTATATTTTTAGCAGTCACTTGACAGCAAGTCAAGTACCTGATGTAACACCAAATATGGCCACTATTTTGGCCGGTTTGATAGACGTAGCAGCATTCAACGCCGTCTGTTGACTCGTGTAGCCTGCCAGCCTGCCGACCCAGCTTCGCGCCTGCGAGGAGTACTGCCGCCGCCCGGGCTACGAGTCCTCGAGCGGTTCCACGAGGAAGGCGAGAGCGCCAAGTCCAGGGATCGCAACCTCCACCGGCAAGTTAATGGAAGGTGTCCTCGCAGCGTTCGCCCAATTCGACAACGACGTGCGCTCCGATCGCACGCGCGCCGGCATGAAGGCTGCGCTGGAGCTCGGACGATGGGTGTTCCTGGCGCCGATCGGCTACTTGAACGCGCCGCGATCGATGGGCAGGAGTTTGATGCACGATCACGAGCGGGCGCCGCTTGTTCGGCGCGCGTTCGAGGACTACGCGACAGGCCAATACACGAAAGAACAACTGCTGAAACGGGCCAGGACGTGGGGCCTCACAAATCGCCGCGGCAAGCCGCTCACTTCACAAGCGATCGGCATGCTGCTGCGCAACCAGTTGTACGCCGGCATCGTAGACGTCCCCGAATACGGCGTCCGCGCCAAACGCGGTGACTTCGAGCCGCTGATTTCAGAGGCCTTGTTCTACCGCGTCCAGGCCGTGCTGTCGGGACGGGTGCCGAGTACGACGCCCCCAGCAGCGCGCGCACCCGGACTTCCCACTCCGCGCGTTCGTGCGCTGCGAGTCTTGCGGACGTGGCCTGACCGGCAGCTGGTCCAAGGGCCGCAGCGAGGTACTACGCGTATTACCACTGTCGCCCTGGTTGTCGCGCGGTGAACGTCACGAAGGCGAAGCTGGAGGGGCTGTTCGCAGACGAACTGGCGCTGCTGCAGCCGTCGCCAGGTTACATGCGGCTGCTCAAGGAATCCGTGCTGCAGATCTGGAAGGCGAGGAAGGCGGTGGTGAGCGAGGAGATTGCGAGCGCCGAACCCGCCGCCAAGGCGATCCAAGAGAAGCTGAATCGGCTGGACGAAGCATTCCTCTTCGAGCGCTCGATCGACATCGAGACGTACGACCGTCACGCCGAGAAATTGCGCGAGGAGCTGACGCTCGCTCGGATCGACCGTCACTCAGGTCAGCTCGATGAACTCGATGTAGAGGGCATCCTGGCGTTCGCAGAACACGTTCTACCGCGCGCCGCCGACCTGTGGGTGCAGGCGTCACTCGAGCAGCGCCAGCGGTTCCAACAGCTGTTCTTTCCAGAGGGAATTTCGTTCGACGGAAACGGCTTTGTTCGAACCGACGTAACCGCACCTGCGTTCAGCTATTTGCGGCAGATTGAGGCAGGGAATGAAGGTTTGGTGGACCAGACCGGGATCGAACCGGTGACCTCATGAATGCCATTCATGCGCGCTCCCAACTGCGCTACTGGCCCACGTAGTGGAAGGGAACCCCGATATTACCACGCGGGTTCCAGAAGCTGCCGAGCGGTCGACGCCCACGAAGCCCGACCACCGCTTCGCCGCCCTGCGCGCTCAGCGGGTTCTGCGGTTAGTGTTGCACGGCGAGGTGCCCCTCGAAGAACCGCCAGAGGCGATTCCACGAGTCGACCTGCTCGGCCGTGTTTTCAGGACGCAACGTCCTCAGATCGACCCGTCGATCAAAGGCGTGCCCGCCAGGAGGGTGCTCGTACACCTTCGTGTCAGAAAGCGCTGGTTTGCGCGCGCGGAGCCCGTCCACGAGCGGCCGCGCCTCGTCGATGCTCACGTCCTCATCGTTCTCCGCAACGTGCACTAGCAACGGAATCTGCAGCGCGTCGATGTGGAACAGCGGCGATCGATCGTGGTAGATGGCCCGCCGCTCCGCGGGGAGGCCGCCCAAACGGTTCTGTGGGTCGATTTCCGCGCGAAGCTGCTCCTCGCCCTTCCACGCGAACCGTTGAAAGAGATTCGTGACGGGGACGATCGCTGCGGCTGCTTTGAAGCTCGTCGGATTCCGGAACACCGCAAGCAACGCGATCAGCCCGCCGTGGCTCCATCCGACGATTCCGACGCGCGCGGGGTCGACGCCGGAATATCTGGTCCTCAGCACGTGGACCGCCGTCACCACATCGTCCACCTCCGCGCCGCCGTAGTCGATGGCGTCGTAGAACGTCTTGCCGTACCCGATGCTGCCACGGTACTCAGGCGCGATGACCACATAGCCGCGAGCGACCGCGTCCCGGACGTAGGGAATGAAGTGTTCGTAGAGATGTCCCCGGACGTTTTCGTGCACCCAGACGATCGCTGGGAGCGTTCTTGGCGCGGCGGCGTGCAGGGGCTGGAACACGAAGGCGGGAATGTCGAGGTCACCCAGGCGGCTGCGGTAGACGACTTTCTCCATCCGCATGAAGCCCTGACTCGCCTCGCGCCAGATCCGGTCGGTTTCCGCCTGCTGACGAAGGGCCCGATCGAAGTCGGGCGCCCCACCGTCCGCGGCATCGGACTGTGCCCGCTGGCCACTGATCTGGGACCGCTCCGACGACTGCGCCATCTCGAACGCAACTGTTCGCGAAGAGGCCGGTGTCGTCTCGAGATCAAGACCGAGAATCGTGAAGAGGGACGCCGCGAGGGTCGCCGCGGCGCGCGCGCCCGCCCACCTGGTGGCCATGGCCACCGATCCTACACTCGGCTGGAGGTGTTCGAAGCGCGTTCGTGTGCGCGCGTCAACCACTGCCGCAATTGGTCCGCGGCGGCGTCCGGCGTGGTCCCGTAGAAGGGCATCAGCGCTGTCGGCACGCCAGGCAGCTTCACAATGTACGCGCGCCAGCGGTCCTGGGTGACCGCGCACACCTCGATCAGATAGGGGTGCCCCGCGATCAGTTCTTGGAATCGATGAACGGTTGTGGGCACTGTTGGCGTGTGACGTTGTTTGCTGGAAGCGTTGAATTGTACGCGCTCAGTTTTGGGAATCAAGCGAAGCCAGGAACGAAAGGTGCGTCCACACCACGACGAGGTCGACACCACGGGCGTGCGACGGAGAAAAAACTTTTTGCCGTCAGGACGTCCACAGGAAATGCACCGTTCATCCACAACTTTTCCACAGCATGTGGCTTGACGACACTGGGGCCTCACACTACGCTTGGAAGTTGATGAGGAGAGGTGCGTTCGCGGTGCTTATCGCGCTGGCGATCGCCCGCCCGGTGTCGGCTCGTGATGACGCCGCAACGCTCTTTCGGGTATTCCTGAAGGACGGCGCGTCACTCGTGAGCTACGGCGAGGTCGCGGTGGTCGACGGTCGCGTGATTTTTTCGATGCCGGTCGCAGAGCCGTCCACCACGGGCGAGCCGCCGCTCCAACTCGTGAACATCCCATCCGACGGCGTCGATTGGTCACGGACAAACAGATACGCCGAGTCGGCGCGCTCGACGCACTATTTCTCGACTCGAGCGGCAGAGGACTATGCGAGGCTGTCTGGCGACGTGGCGCGGGCCCTGAACGAGATCGCGGCGGCTCCAGACCCGGACATGCGCCTCGCCATTGTCGAGAGAGCACGGAAGTTGCTGGCCGAGTGGCCGGCCGCTCACTACAACTACAACCACGCGGACGTCGCGCAGATGCTCGTGTTTCTCGACGAGGCCATTGCCGACCTCCGGGCGTCGAGCGGGATCGCACGCTTCAATCTGAACCTGGTGACGACCGCGCTCCCCCTGGAGCCGCTCGTGCCGGTCCTGCCGCCACCGACCCTGAAGGAGGTCATCGAGCAGGTGCTCCTCGCTGCCAGGCTGGCGGATTCGCCCGTCGATCACTCGACGCTTCTCGCGACGGCCCTCACTGCACTCAGACGAGATACCGGAACACTCCCAGCCGAGTGGGCGGCAGCGACCACGGTGGCGGTGAGGACGGAGATTGCGGAGGCGGTTCAGACTGAGCGCGAATACCAGCTTCTCTCCCAGAAGTTCACCCGGCTGGCGGCTGAACGGGGTCGCGCTGGCGACGTGCGTGCCATTGAGCGGCTGCTGGTGCAGATTCACGAACGCGACGTGACCTTGGGCGGGAAGCGGCCCGACATGGTGGAGCCGTTGGTGGCGTCGGTCCATGCCCAGCTCCACGTCGCGAGGAAGCTGCAGCTGGTACGCGACCACTGGGCGTTTCGCGCGCCGGCATTTCGTCGGTACCATGCAGCGCTTCGCACGAGCCTCGAACAGTTCACGCGCCTGAAGCCGTCGCTCGAGGATATCCGGGCGCTCGCGGGATCGATGCCGGCAACGCTCGCATCGGTTGAACGTCTGACTCGGGAGATCGCGGCTGCCGTCTCACGGATCACCCCGCCGCAGGAACTGGAGTCTGCGCACGCCCTGCTCGTCAGCGCCACCCAGTTGGCCGATAGCGCCGGACGCATTCGAGGAGAAGCCGTGCGGACCGGGAACATCGATCGGGCGTGGGACGCCTCGTCGGCGGCCGCGGGCTCGCTGATGCTGGCCGCCCGCGCGCGAGCCGAGATCGAGTCGATGCTCCGAGTTCCACAGTTGCCCAGGTGATGACTCCTCGCCGGACGCGGCTCATTCGCGTCCCCGATTTGCACGAGTTCCGTCGCGCGATCCGATCGCTTGCCACTGGACCGGCGCACGATTCCTTCGTGCTCGTTCCCACGCACGCCGCCGCTCACCAGCTTGCCAGACCGCCCTCCGCGAGACAGGCCCTGTCGGTTCCGCCGGGCTCGGCGTCGTTGCCTGTCACCCGCGATGAATTCTACGACGTGCTCCTCGGCCGCCTCGTCGATCCGCCGATGCGGCTGACGTCGTTCGAGCGCGACGCCATCATGCAAGGTGCAGCGTCGACCGTGGGGGATCTGCCGTTTCAGATTCGCCCGGGTCTCATCGCCGAGATGCTGCGTTTCTACGATCAGCTCCGCCGCCAATCGCAGAGCGTGCAGCGGTTTCAGGAGCTCATGCAAGAGGCGCTGGGAGGCGGCGCGGCGGAGGTCGACCGCGGTGCCGAGCGGCTGCTCGGTCAAACGCGGTTTCTCGCAGAAGCGTTCCGCGGCTATGAGCGGCGCGTCGCCGAGAGCCGTGGGTGTGACGAACACACGCTGCGGGATCAGGTACTGGGAGAGACCGCGGACCTTTCGGTACGGCACGTTGTCGTCACTATGCCGGACTGGATTGCGGACCCCGACGGTCTCTTCGTCGCCGACTTCGACCTGCTGGCGCGCATGCCCGGCCTCCAATCGATCGACATCGTCTGCACCGAAGCAGTCCTGGGGTCGGGGTTCCACGAGCGCCTGCACGGGTGGTGGCCAGGCCTTGACGAGCAGACAGGCATCGAGGCGGAGGGAGTGCCGCGAGTCCCGCCCACGCTGATGACGCCCCAGGCCGGACACGGCGATCAGGCATGGTTTACTTATCGCGATCGGGAAGAGGAACTGACCGCCGTCGCGCGGCGCATCAATCTGGAAGGTCGAACAGACCTCGATCGAACCGCAGTCGTGTTCAAGCGGCCTCTCCCGTACCTCTATCTGGCGCCCGACACTCTGGGGGCTGCCGATATCCCGTTCCAGTCCCTGGACACGCTTCCGCTGGCCGCCGAGCCCACGGCCGCCGCAGTTGACCTTGTCCTCGATTTCGTCGAGGCGAACTTCACCCGGCCGTCAATCGTGGCGTTGCTGCGGACGCCACACCTGCAGCTGGTCGAAGGAGCAGATCCCCTAAGCTCAACCGCTGTTCTCGATCGGTGCCTGAGCGAAGCCCGCTACCTGGGCGAACTGCCCAAACTCGAGGCGCTCGGACGCGTTGATCCGCTTGCCGCGACTGCATTCGCAGCGGCACTGGAGGTGGCGCGAGAGTTGGCGCCCCTGCTCGAACCGGCGCCGGCGTCCACTCAGATTAGACGCCTGCTGGTATTTCTCGAGGCCCGGCTTCGACGAATCGACGACAGTAGCCCGTTCGCTCAGCGCGAGGCACGGGCGCGCGCCGCGATTCTGCAGACGCTCGCCGGCATGGCTGACGCGCATGCCGCACACCACGATCCGCCCTGGTCCATCGAAGAGTGTGCCGCCGCGGTCCGGCGCTGGATTGGGGAACAGACCTTCATCCCTGGGATTGAGGGCGCGGGTGTCCAGCTGCTCGACGATCAGGCCGCGCGGTACGCCGACGTGGAGGATCTGACGCTCGTGGGGCTGGTGGAACGCGAATGGCCGGAGCGTCCGAGGCGGAATATCTTCTATCCCGTTTCCCTGCTGAAGGCGCTCGGCTGGCCGTCGGAGAAGGATCGGCGCGGCGCGGACGAGGCCAGGTTTCTGGACCTCCTCGCCTCCGCCACACGTCGGCTCGTCTTGTCGACGTTTACGTTGGACGACGAGGCGCTGGTGACGCAATCGATG